>Ga0308158_10000255_pt1 | contig 109212 bp, 90 predicted proteins | sample PhyBR2_FD_201038 | JGI IMG/M metagenome (GOLD analysis project Ga0308158, IMG submission 201038) | Phyllosphere microbial communities from UC Gill Tract Community Farm, Albany, California, United States - DLSLB.R2 | ecosystem: Host-associated > Plants > Phyllosphere > Unclassified | place... | reverse complement strand
TTTTTTCTTTTCTCGCATCTGCATCAAGACCTGATTCGAAAGAATCCCAATCAAATTGTTCTGGTGCTACGTTTTGGTTTAATAAAACCTCTGCTGAATTTGTCTCTTTTGACATTTTCTAATAAAATTTGTATTCCTTCTTTTTTAACGGTTTGATAAATGCGGATTAAAAAATACGGAAGTAATTAATTTTTAGTAATTTACTTTTCAAACCTTCTCGCCACAAAAGTGGGTGCAAAGATACAATTTTTATTTAAGACAAACAATTATTTCCAAAACATCAAAATAACATATAACTCTATGAAAACCAAACACTAAATCATTAATAACAGAAATATCATGCTGAACGAGTCGAAGCATCTATTATTTATGGATAAAAAAATTTGTAACCATAGAACTGCAGATGGTGTTGCAGACCACTTCTCATTTTTAAGCGAACTCAAACCATCAATGAAATCATTACCTTTGCACCATGGAATTAGAATCTATCTATAAAAAACTGCAGATTCAGGAAATGAATCAGATGCAGAAGTCTACATATAAAGCAACAGAACACAAACAGGATGTTGTACTACTCTCTCCTACCGGTTCAGGAAAAACACTGGCTTTTTTATTTCCTGTTCTTCGAAACTTAAAGAAAAATGTTTCCGGAATTCAGACTTTAATTTTAGTTCCTGCGAGAGAATTGGCATTGCAGATCGAACAGGTTTTCAAAGCGATGGGAACAGATTTCAAAGTTTCCGTTTGTTATGGAGGTCATGATAAAAAGATTGAAGTTAATAATTTAATTGAAGCTCCCGCTGTTTTAATCGGAACTCCGGGAAGGGTTGTTTACCATTTACGAAACAACAATTTTGATCCGAAAACAATTCAGACCTTAGTTCTGGATGAATTTGACAAAGCCCTGGAACTTGGTTTTCACGATGATATGGAATTTATTTCCAATTCATTAAAAGGACTTTCTCAGAGAATTTTAACCTCGGCAACAGCGATGGATGAAATTCCGAAGTTTACAGGATTAAAAGATGAAAAAATCATTGATTTTTTAAAACTAAATGAGACAAAACCTGATATTCAGTTAAAAAAAGTAATGACGGTCCCGGAAGAAAAACTGGATACACTTTTTAACTTAATCTGTAAAATCGGAAATAAAAGAACCTTAATTTTCTGTAATCACCGTGAAGCTGTTGACCGGATTTCCGAACTCTTACGTGAAAAAGGAATCGACAGAGAAACTTTTCATGGCGGCATGGAACAGGATGAAAGAGAACGTGCTTTATTGAAGTTCAGAAATGATTCTGCAAGAATTTTAATTACAACCGATTTAGCTTCAAGAGGTTTAGACGTTCCGGAGGTCGAATCGATCGTTCATTATCAATTACCTTCAAAAGAGGATGCTTTCATCCACAGAAACGGCCGTACCGCAAGAATGAACGCAAAAGGTTTCGCGTATCTTATTATGACAGAAGATGAAAATTTTCCTTTCATAAAAAATAATATTCCGGAAGAAAGTGTTGCCGGATTTAATAAAGTTCCGGGAAAAACCCCTTTCCAGACCATTTACATCAGCGCCGGTAAAAAAGACAAAGTGAATAAGGTGGATATTGTTGGGTATTTACTAAAGAAAGGAGACCTTCAAAAAGAAGAACTTGGCTTGATAGAAGTAAAAGATACAACCTCTTATGTTGCCGTTGCAAGAAATAGAGTGACTGATGTTTTGAAAAGATTAAGCCACGAAAAATTGAAAGGCAAGAAAGTAAAAATGGAAGTAGCTTATTAAAATTTAAGACTGAGATTAGGAATAAGATTAAAACACAATGTTTGTCTCAACCTTAATCTCAGTCTTAAATTATTTTATGCCTTTTACTTTTGTTGGCAAAACATATACAGATTCAGAAGCTGTAATAAACAGAATATTCCCATTTTCACCCCCGAAAGTTACATTGGAAGTCCATTTTTCAGGAATCGGGATCTGATAGATTTTCTTTCCTTCTCTGTTGAAAACAGAAACCCCATTTCCTGTTAAATATAGATTTCCAAATTTATCCAGTGTCATTCCGTCTGAACCCATTTCGCAGAAAAGTCTTTTTTCAGAAAGATTTCCCTCACCAAGAATATCATATACAAACGTTTTTCCTGCATCAATATCTGAAACATACAGTTTTTTCAGCTTTTCACTTCCTATAATCCCATTCGGTTGTGTGAAAGTTTCCAGTTTTGAAATTTTACCGTCTTTATTTCTGTAATACAGGTTTTTCTGAGAGATTTCCTGTTTAAAATTCATCCAGTAGTCCCTTTCATATAAAGGATCTGTAAAGTATATTCCCCCAAAAGAGTCTAGCCACAGATCGTTGGGACCGTTTAATCTTTTCCCTTCAAAGCCTTTTGATAAAACTTCTACTTTTTTATTCTTTGAAATTTTCCAGATTTCACCCTGATCATCCGAACACGTAATCAAATTATCATCCTTATCGAAATACGTTCCGTTTGCTCTTCCGGTTTTATCTAAAAATTCGACAATTTTATTCGTTTTCCAATCCCAGTAATAAATTTTATCATTGGGTTGATCGGTAAAATACACGTTCCCATTCTTATCCGAAGACGGACCTTCCGTAAAGCTGAACTGATCAGAAACTTTTTCGGGCTTCACACCATCATAAAACATTTTGTTACTATTTACTGATTGACAACTAAGTAATACTAAAACCAAACCAACCCAGCCGGTTTTCAATATTTTTTTCATTCTACACATTTTTTTAACAGGCACAATTTACAATATGTACAGCCGGATTCAAAGATTATTTTATCATTTAGAAACATTAAAATCAATCTTTTAAAATGTCCGAATAATACTATTTAAGAAGAGGATAATATTAGTAGTAAAACTATTTAATTGAGAGATTTGCAGGAGCAGAAACAACAGAAAAACTCAATCTATTAAATTTTTCAAATGAGCATTTACTAAAATAAAAAATCATTCTGCAAATCATATAATACAATTTTCAATACGATGAATATACAATCCGACAACTTTCAGCCGACAGAAATAGATTATGAAGACTTCAGAAATTCAGTCGGAACTATGGATCAATCCGGGAAAAGAAAATGGGTATTTCCAAGGAAGCCAAGAGGAAAATATACTAACTATAGAAATTATACAAGCTATTTTTTACTGGCTTTATTTTTCGGATTACCTTTTACTAAGATTAATAACAATCCTATTTTTTTGTTTAATGTTATTGACAGAAGGTTTTTCATCTTCGGACAACCCTTTTATCTTCAGGATTTTTTTATTCTCGCGCTGGGAGCTGTAACTTCCGTGATTTTTGTTATGCTGTTCACAGTCGTTTTTGGTAGAATCTTTTGTGGATGGCTGTGTCCGCAAACTATTTTCATGGAAAGTGTTTTCAGAAAAATAGAATACTGGATTGAAGGTGACCGGAACAAACAAATGAAACTCGACAGACAGGAATGGGATGGTGAAAAAATCAGAAAAAGAATCACCAAATGGTCTGTTTTTGCTCTGATCTCGGTAATTATTACCAATTTCATGTTCATGTATATCATAGGCTACGAAGGAGTTTTTAAAATAATAACGGAAGGACCTGTAGAACATTCTTTAAAATTCTTAGGAATGGTTGGCTTTGCCATAGCTTTCTACTTTACTTTTGCGTGGCTTCGTGAGCAGGTTTGCACCCTTGTTTGTCCCTATGGCAGACTTCAGGGCGTTTTAATTGATAAACAAACCATTAATGTGTACTATGATTTCAAAAGAGGTGAAAACCGTTCAAAATGGAGAAATAATGAAGACCGGAAAGCGGCAGGAAAAGGAGATTGCATAGATTGTCATCAATGTGTGGTGGTTTGTCCTACAGGAATTGATATCAGAAATGGGCAACAACTGGAATGTGTGAATTGTACTGCATGTATAGATGCCTGTGATGAAGTTATGGAGAAAGTCGGACTTCCAAAAGGTTTGATACGGTATGCGACAGAAGCCGAAATTGAAAATCAGGAGACGTTCAAGTTTACTTCGAGAATGAAAGCTACTGCTGCGTTTCTTTGCTTGTTAATTGGATTCTTAGGTTTTCTAATGTACGACCGAGGTACAATGGAAGCGAAATTCATCAAACCTGCAGGATCTACATTTTTTGTGAAAAATGGCAAAATCACGAACTCTTTTATTTATACATTATTAAATAAGACCAATGAAAGAAAGGTATTGACTCTTAAAGTCGTTGCTCCTAAAAAAGGCGAGATCGATTTCTTCGGATCAAGCACCATTATTTTAAAAGGAGATCAGATTTTAAAAGGAAATATCAATATCAGTTTTCCTGAAAGAGATATCAGGTTTTCAAAACAAAATATGACCATCGGGGTTTTTGATGAAAAAGGAGAAATGGTAGATTCCTTTGAAACCATATTTGAAGGTCCTTTTAAGCTTTTATTATAATTTTTTAACCTTTGTATTTTTTAATAAATTGCGTAGGAGTCATTCCGGAAGTTTTCCGGAATACTCTCACAAAATAGGAGTATTCTTCGTAACCTAATCTGAAAGCAATCTCCACCAGACTTTCGTCCAGATACATCAGCATTCTTTTGGCTTCCAAAATCGTTCTTTCGGTAATCACGTCCGTTGCAGTTTTCTTTACCACGGTTTGGGTAATCCGGTTTAAATGTTTTGGTGAGATATCCATTAATGAAGCATAGAAAGCAATCGATTTTTCTTTATTGAAATATTGCTCAAGCCAATTTTCAAAGTCTTGATAATGTTTAAAATAGGAAAGACTTGCTGAAGAAGCTAAATGATCAAAATCTCTGGAGAACTGCCTTGTTGATTGTATAAAAATCTGTGACATCAATGACAGCATATATCCGTTTTTCATCAAGTCCTGATTATGATATTCTTTTTCAAGCTCGAGAAACAAACTGAGATTTTCATTGAGCTCCGTTTCATTGAGCTGCAATTTTCTCGGGAAATTAACCGATCCGAAAAATGGAAAGCTTCTGAGCTTCTGATTGACATAATGCATTTCATAGAAATCCGGCAAACAAAAGAAAAGGTAGCCCTCAACATCGTCTGAAAGCTCCCAGCTGTGAATTTGTCCGGGTGACATGAAAAATAAGCTACCTGCGGAAATTTCATACTTCTGAAAATCGATCTCGTGGATTCCCGTTCCTTTGGTGAACAAAATCGTAGCATAAAAATCATGTCGGTGGGCTTTTTCAAGATGACGATGCCCTACAATAAGGTGATTTTGTAATGTGCTGAAATAAAAATCGGAAGTATTTTTCCCCGACTGGAACAGATCGATATGGAGCACTGAAATGGAATCCAATGTGATTTTAATTTATACCAAAAATAACTAAAACAAAAGTATTTTCTTAGAAATTAACAAAGACTTTTATCTTTATTTGTTACAAAAAACATAAACACACCTTATAATTTGTAGTGTTTTTTAAAAATTTTTATCTTTGAAGATTAGGATTCAAGAAATGAAGATAAATTTACCCGATAAGCTGTATTATTCAATAGGAGAAGTTGCAAAAGCATTTGATGTAAACACTTCATTAATACGTTATTGGGAACAGGAATTTCCTATTATAAAACCCAAAAAGAACAAAAAAGGCAATCGATATTTCACTCCGGAAGACATCAGTAATTTACAGATGATTTATCATCTGGTAAAAGAAAAAGGCTACACATTAGACGGGGCCCGTGTTGCATTAACCACCAACAGTAAAATTTCGGAAACCGTTACTTTAATTGACCGTTTAGAATTTGTAAAAGCAGAACTTTTAAAACTGAAAGATTCCTTAGCAGATAAAGATTCTGAAGCTGTTTAATTTTCAGAAATCATTCACACTAGAACTCAATTTATTTCACACATAGGTAGATTTAATATGGCTTATTATTAAATTTACTTTATGATGGAAAAAAATTATTATGCAAAAATTGCAGGATTAGGTATTTTCCTACTCCTCCTTGTCGCCTTTCAGAATTATACCAAAGCCGGAAGTGAAAATTTTCCAGAAATCAGGTTTATTTCTGAAAACAGCCATGTTTTAAATGTAACAGATTTTGATCCCAATGATTTGACTGAGGAACAATGGCAGCATTTAGGATTTTCTTCAAAACAAATTGCCACAATTCTGAATTATAAAAAGATTGTCGGCGGAAGATTCACTTCAAAAGAACAATTCAAAAAGTGCTTTGCCGTTTCTCCCGAAAAGTTTAATGAACTGGAGTCTTATATTGTATTGCCTGAAAATAATAAGGAAGCAAAATCCGGGAATTTTAAAAGTTTCGAAAAAAGAGCTGTCACAGTTACAGGAAGATTCAATCCGGACCATTATTCAGCAGATGATTGGGTAAAGATGGGATTCAGCGAAAGACAAGCGGACGCTATTTTGAAATATAAAAAATACCTGGGAGGCAGTTTTGTAAGCAAGGAAAAGTTTAAAGAATGCTTCATCATTAGTGAAGAAAACTTTCAAAAGATTAGTCCTTATCTAATTCTTCCGGAAAAGACACCTGACAATTTTACTCATTATTCTAAAAACTTCAACCCGGAAAAGAATAAAATTCAATATCATTCTTTTGATCCGAATATATTAAATCTTGAAGACTGGAAATCCTTTGGTTTTTCTGATAAACAAGCGCAAACCATCATTAATTATCGTGACCGAAATTTAAAAGGAAGTTTTAAGAGCTTAGAAGACATCCAGAAGTGTTTTGTGATTTCTGCTGAAAAGTTTGAAGAAATGAGGCCATTTATTAAATTAAATGTAGCAACAAATGAAAGTCAAAAAGTTAAGATAAAACAGCAGGAAAAAACTGATTTTTCTAAAGTAGACTTAAATACTATCACTTTCAAGCAACTTATAGAGTTTGGTTTTGATGAAAAAGCAGCCGGTTCCATGATCGGTTTCAGGAAAAAGCTGGGTGGATTTGTTAATAAAGAACAGATTCTCTCTACTTATAATATTGATGCTGAATTAATGCAAAAATTGCTATCTATTGCTCAACTGAATACTTCAACCGTTCAGAAATACACATTGACTGAAGCTCCGGAAGAATGGCTGAAAGAACATCCTTACTTTAAATATTCTGCAGACAAAATCATTTATTACAGAATCAGTAATCCTGATGACAGAAAGATCTGGAAATATCTGAAGTTAAAACCTGAATATGAGGCAAGAATGAGATTATATACTAAATAAACTTACTCAGCAGTTTTACTGGAATCTTCTAATAACATATTAAGAGCCGAAAGTTCTTCAGGTGTAAGATCTCTCCATTTACCAATCGGAAGATCTAATTTTATATTCATGATACGGATCCTTTTAAGTTTCTTTACTTCATAGCCTAAAAATTCGCACATTCTGCGGATTTGTCTGTTCAGACCTTGTGTAAGCACAATTCTGAAGTTCATATCATCTATTTTTTCAACCTCACATTTTTTAGTTACGGTATCTAAAATGGGAACTCCATTACGCATTTTCTCCAGAAATCTTGGAGTGATCGGCTTATCTACTCTTACCAGATATTCTTTTTCATGATTGTTTCTTGCTCTAAGGATTTTATTCACGATATCACCGTCACTGGTAAGCAGAATAAGGCCCTCACTCGGCTTATCCAGCCTTCCGATCGGAAAAATCCTTTTAGGATGATTAATGTAATCAACAATGTTGTTTTTTTCGCGTTTTGTATCTGTAGTACAGACAATACCGACAGGTTTATTAAAAGCAAGATAAACCGGTTGATCTTGCGGTTCATGGATTGGTTTTCCATCAACTTCCACAAGATCTTCATCAGAAACTTTGGTTCCCATTTCCGGAACTTTTCCGTTGATCGTTATTCTGCCCTCTTCCAAAAGCTTATCTGCCGCTCTTCGGGAGCAATAGCCGACTTCTGACAAATATTTATTGATACGTGTTTTTTCCATTAGTCTTCTCCGTAACCTGTATAATTTTTATTGCTAAAAATGGTTATTCCATAGCTTAATCCAATAAAAAATGGATTTTTATTGACATTACCTAATTTATACCCTTCAAAAACAATTCCTCCTTCCTGACTCAGTCTTTTTGAATAAGAAACCTGCATTCCTAATCTCGCGCCCCAAAATTCAGAATCTGAAACTACTGAATTATTGATCTGTTTTCCGTAATTAAGATCTATATAGAACGGCTGATCACCCGGAGTAAAGATAAATTTCGGCTGAATCATCACATATACCAAATGATAGTTATCTTCTATAAAGCTATATTTGATACCTGTTCCCAGAGCAAAGTTAGGAAGAAAATTATAACCCCCGATTGCCGTAATTCCGTAACTGATTTTATTGGGCGCTTTTGGAACTATATACTGGGTGTTATTAGGAACTTCTTTTTCTTTAAATATATTATACCCTAAATTCACAGAAGGATTGAAATAAAAATCCATTTTCTGTTTTTTGTTCTCTGTATTTTGTGAAAAGGATAATAAAGAACCACATAAAGTGGCTAATAAAAGTAATTTTTTCATCATGAATTATTAAATCTAAAATCATTTTCTAAAAAATCGGATGTAGCATCTTCTATGGTATAGTCTCCGATTTTTGTTCTTCTCAATTGTGTTAAATAGGCTCCTACTCCCAATTCCTGACCGATATCGTGAGCAAGACTTCTGATATAGGTTCCCTTAGAGCATCCTACCGTAAAGCTTACAAAAGGCAAATCAATTTTAACATCTTCAATATAAAAGATCGTGGTTTTTCTTGACTTCATTTCAACCTCCTCTCCTGCTCTTGCTAAATTATAAGCCCTTTGTCCGTCGATTTTTATCGCTGAAAACACCGGCGGTTTTTGTTCAATTTCGCCAATAAATTTATCTAAAGCGGCTTTAATCTGCTCTTCTGTAATATGCGAAAAATCCTGATGAAGAATTTCCGGTTTTTCAGTATCGTAAGATTCTGTCTGTACCCCGATTTTTATCTCGGTCCAATATTCTTTCGGGGCATCCTGAATTTCAGGAATTTTTTTGGTAAACTTTCCGCAGCAAACAATTAAAAGTCCGGTTGCTCTTGGATCAAGCGTTCCTGCATGACCGATTTTGAATTTTTTGGGAAGATTAAACTCTCTCTTGAGTTTGTATTTCATTTTATTGACAGCCTGAAAAGAGGTCCAATCCAATGGTTTGTCCAATAAAAATATATGTCCTGATTGTAAATCTTCTGCGGTCATTGTTTATGTCTAATGAATAATAATTATTATTTAAAAAAATAAAAATAAATCAGCAAAGCTATCCCAACGAAAATACGATACCAACCCCAAGGTTTGAATCCGTATTTATTCAGAACTCCAATGAATGCTTTTATGGCAATTAACGCTACGATAAAAGCCACCACGTTTCCTACAATAAAAATGGTGATGTGATCTTGTGAAGCCATGATCATTTCATATCCTTTTTGAGGAGTTGCTGTTTCTTTTCCCCAGGTTTTCACAAAAACAGAATACACTGTAACGGCCAACATCGTAGGAACTGCCAAAAAAAATGAAAATTCTGCAGCTGCTTTTCTTGTCAATCCTTGAGTCATTCCTCCAATAATAGAAGCAGCACTTCTACTCGTTCCCGGCATCATGGCTAAACACTGCCAAAAACCAATCGTAATTGCTTTTCTTACGGTAATACCTTTTTCATCATCAATCTTAGGGTTTTTAAACCATTGATCCGCAAATAATAAAACAATTCCACCCAATACCAGAACCGATGAAATGGCAATCTGATTTCCTAAAACCGCTTCAATTTTATCATCGAATAAATATCCTAAAACCAAAGCAGGAACTACAGCAAAAGCCAGTTTATAATAAAATTTAAGATTTTTTAAATCAAAGAATTTTTTCCAATATGCAACCACAACCGATAAAATAGCTCCAAACTGAATTGATACCTGAAACATTTTTAAAAATTCATCTTCAGGTAATCCCATTAAATTGGCGGTAAATCCCATGTGAGCGGTCGAAGAAATAGGAAGGTATTCTGTTAATCCTTCTATAATTGCAATAATAATCGCTTTGAATAAATCCATAATTTTATTATTATTTTATCAAAAAAAACTTTGTCAAAGTTCTGGACTTTGACAAAGCTATTGTGTCACTTACTTTTAAAGATACATTTATTTTTTTTTCAAAATGGCATACACCTCTATGGCAAAACCAATGACTACAAACAGAGGGGCAATTCTGATTCTGCGGATAGAAAAGATCCCGTCATTCCAGGAATTAGGATCAAATTTTCCATCTACTGTGTTCGCATCCGGACCCATCATTAAAAGAAATCCCACAACAATAAACGCTAATCCGATTAACATCCATTTGAAGTTCTCTTTTCCGAAATAAAAAGTACTTTCTTCGGAAACTTCTGTTTCTTTTCCGTAATCCGCTGCGGAAAATTTATTTGTTTTATTGCTCATTTTTATGAATAATATAAATCATCAACATTCGTTTTCAGGAATCTCCAAGTAGCAACTACCGTACTCAATACGGTAATAAAAATACCCACTCCCAGCACTAATAAAACGAGCCAGAAATACTGTTGGTTATCTTGTACGAATGCTGAACCAATTTGACTTGTAAAATAATACCATACTCCAAATAATGCCAAAAGTCCGATAACAGAACCGATAGCACCTAAAATAACGGCTTCCACAATAAAAGGTTTCAAAATAAACCTTCTTTTTGCTCCCACCAGCTGCATGGTTTTAATGATAAATCTTTTCGAGAATATTTTTAAACGAATTGAATTATTAATCAAAACAACCGCTAATACTAAGAATAAAAGTGAAAAACCCAAAATCCACTTTAAAATTCTGTTCAGGTTGTTATAAACGTCTACCATCAAACTGCTGTCGTTTTTCACATCTACAATTCCCGGAACGGAGCTTATAATTTTTATGGCTTCATCAATTTTCGCCGGATCTACATATTCAGGTTTTAAAGCAACTTCAATAGATGAAGGAAAAATGTTTTCTTCAAAAAGGGCATCGCTATCAATTCCCATACTTTTTTTAGCTTCCTGAGCCGCTTTTTCTCTGGAAATATAGGTTGCTCTTTTTACAGGAGCTAAAGTCTGTACTTTTTTAAAAGTTTCTTCTTCCAGTTTTGCAATTTTTACAGAGTCTTTAGCATCATAATTTTCGTCAAAGTACGCATTTACAACAAGCTGTTCTTTGATATAATCAGAATATTTCTGAGCATTAATTAGAATAAGCCCCATTAATCCCAACAAAAATAACACTAAGGCAATACTTATTACTACTGTAATATTGCTAGACCTAAGCCTTTTCTTATTAAACTCATCTACAGATTTAGCCATTAATATTAAAATTTTTGGCTAAAATAGAAAAAAACTTCCGAAATTTGGGAACGAAAAAGAGAAAATCACTGTTAATAAAATCATAAAAAACATTGAGTGTAAAAGCAAAAAAGCATCTTGGTCAACACTTTTTGACGGATGAAAACATCGCAAGAAAAATTGTAGAAGGTCTTAGTTTTGAGAGCTATAGTAAGGTAATGGAAGTAGGTCCCGGAATGGGTGTTCTTACCAAATATCTTTTGGAAAAAGACCAAGAAATCTATCTTGCAGAAATTGATAAGGAATCGATTGAATACTTAAAAAACAATTATTCCAAAATAACTGAAGAAACTTTTGTAGGAGATTTTCTGAAACAGGATTTTCAGTTTACCAACGGGGGGCAGATTGCTATCATTGGAAATTTTCCCTATAATATTTCATCCCAGATTTTATTTCAGATCATAGATCATTATGAATTGATCCCTGAAATGGTAGGAATGTTCCAAAAAGAGGTCGCTGAAAGGACTGCTGCTGTTCCGAGAACGAAAGATTATGGTATTTTATCTGTTCTGGTTCAGGCTTATTATGATACTTCTTATTTATTTACCGTTCACGAAAACGTATTTAATCCACCTCCTAAAGTAAGATCTGGGGTGATCAGGTTAACGAGAAATCCCAAAGAAGGGTTGGCCGGGAACGAAATTCTTTTTAAGCAGATTGTAAAGGCCGGATTTAACCAGAGAAGAAAAAAACTGTCGAATGCATTGAAAGTTCTGAATATTCCGGAAGCTCTAAAGACTCATGAGTTTTTAGATAAAAGAGCGGAAGAACTGAGCGTTTCAGATTTTATTTCATTTACTCAGCTTTGGAAAGAAAATCAATAACCTTCATCAGATTCTGAACATAAAAAAGCCTTTCAAAAATTTGAAAGGCTTTTTTATGTTATTTTAAAGGATATTATTCTCTGTTTTTCAGCATGATCCATCCAGAGCTGTTCATCTGTACTTTTGATTTTGGATACTGGAAATTAAATTTATACCAGTACGTAGCTGTAGGTAATCTTTTTCCTACTACAGTACCATTCCAGATTGGATTTTGTTTTGTGAATCTAAAGATTTCAACTCCATATCTGTCGTAAACAGAACCTGTAAAATTATCAAAATTTCCTAAAGAAGAAAGATCAAGGGCATCATTAATACCATCCTGATTTGGAGTAATAATATTGTTGATATGCAATGTAAAAAAGTCCACAGAATTCTCACAGCTTCTTCCCTGTGTTCTTACATAAACTGTATAATTAGTATTATTCGTCAAGCCGCTAAATACATTGGAAGTCTGCCAATTAATTCCGTCAATAGAATATTCTATAGTTGTGGGAATATTATTGATTGGAGGATTATTAGCCGTTACAGTCAGTGTATTATTGTTATCATAGTTCAGTGCTGTAATGAAAGGAGAAGCAGCAGCCAATACTTTTGCAGTAAAGGTTCTCTTACAATATCCGTTATCGATAACTACCGAATAAATTCCAAGTTTATTAACCTCTATAGTCTGTGTAGATTCTCCTGTACTCCATAAGTAAGTATAGTTAGGTCCTGTTCCCGCATCTAAGGTAACTCTGTCTCCTATACATGTTTCAACGTCTTTCAAGGCCGTAACGATTTCAGGAACCACTTCAACCGTAATTTTTGCAGGCAGCGTAGAAGTACAGCCTTTAGCTCCCACTGCATACACCTCAAACGTTGTTGTATGATCCAATGTCACTGTCTGTGTTGCTGCTGTTCCTGAAAAATTACTCCAGTGATAAGTCGTTCCGCCTGTAGCCGTTAAAACTACTGAATCTCCCGGGCAAATCTTAAATTTCGACGTGGTTAAAGTCGCTACGGGAGTCGTTTCTTTTGCAAGCTTCAACTCTACCATTTTGCTACAGAATCCTCCGTTTGAAACAACAACATAAAGGATTTGTCCATCTGTACCATTAAAATGATAGATATCCTGTATATAGTTATTATTCTGAGCCTGCGCATCTGCCAAGTTTGTATAAAAATGAAATATTGCTCCCGGTGTATTACTAATTAATGGTTTTGAAAGGTTTAAATCAAAATTTGGAACATCCGGAGTAGCACAGAAAAGCAAGGTAGCATCTTGTGCTGAAGGTGTGGTTCCTCCATTAATAACAATAGAAGCAGTTCCCGGACAAGGGCTTCCCGGATATGTTACTTCTACAGTATAAGTTCCCGGCTGAACTGCAGTAATAGAATTTGTTGTAGCTCCTTGTATAACACTGGTAGTAGTTCCATTATTGTAATACCATTTATAGTTAACATTCGGGTCACTTACAGAAGCGGTAATTACCTGAGGCGCATTATCACAAACATTAATTTCCTCTGGCAACGTAGCACCACTTGGATCTAACAATTCTACTCCGATATTAAATGATCCTCCTTCTAAAAAAACTGCAGAATCATATGCTGTATCACCTGCATCAGCAATTACCATTTTAAAGTGATACGCTTGTCCCGCTACTACGGTTGCAGTCGCCGTAAGAGGGATGGTTCTGCCGTTAAAATTGGTTTCAATATTAGTGGTATTGTATCCTCCAAAATAAGTTGGATTTACAGCAGCACACCCTAAAGGACTTCCATCGAATTGAACGTTCGGACGGATATTCGTTACACTTACGGGACCTGCGCTTCCCGGAAGAACAGCCATATTTTGATAAGGTCCTCCCGCTACCGGTCTAAGTAATAACGCAAATGCATCTGAATAACTACAAGGGAATGTTCCGGTATATTCTTCAGAAGCAAAAAGATAATTAAATTTTACCTGTGTGGATGTCGGAATGAAATCAAATTCAAGAATTACAGCATCTTTTAAAGCTTTTATAGGGTTTGTTGCAGCTACCAGATCAGGATCACTTCCTGTTCCTACGATATCACTTAGCGGACTGTTAACATCAATATAAGTATTTCCCGTATTCTTTGCTTTTCCTGTAACTAAAACAATCCCATCTTTAAAAGGGAAGCTGGTTGTACCTCTATGAAAATACCCCCATGCTCTATCTTCATTACTTGCCGGTAAATTCGGAGTTACCTGAACATTTGAAACCTGAGGCGTTACACAAGAGTTGGTTCCAGAAGATATCAATACATCTTTAACCAGTTGAGTAATATTAAAACTTGATTCAGCATACGTAGGTGTATTTACATCAATAAAAGCCCCCTGTTTTTTTGCCAATCCGGTATTAGGTTTAGGAACTTTCCGTGTTTGCTCCGTTTGTGAAAATAAAAGATTAGTGGCTAAAAGAAAAGAAAAAGCTAGTAAATATCTCTTCATAATATTATTTGTTTAAACAAATTTAATTTATTTTTAAATATATGGCACACATTAATTCAATTTTATACAAAAAAAATAACCTCCAATTATGTGAAGGTTATTTTTAATAATTCTAATTTCTATTTTTAAGCAAAATCCAGCCACTTCGCTGCTCAAGCTTTTTACTTGCCGGATTTTCCCACTGCACTCTATACCAATATGTTCCGGTCGGAACGTTCATATTTTTAATATTTCCATTCCAAACTGTATTAGATTTACCTGCTTTAAAGACTTCTGCTCCGTACCTGTCGAAAATAGATGCTGCAAAATTATTGTAATTGCTTATTCCTGAAAAATCAATTTTGTCATTTATTCCGTCCTGATTTGGAGTAATTGCATTATTAACAACAAAAGTAAAGAACTCTAAAGGGGTACTACATTTCGCGTCTTTTATTCTGACTCTTAAATTATAGTTTGTATTTTTTAAGACGTTATAAAACACATTTGAAGTCTGCCAAGTCACGCCTCCGTCAATAGAATATTCTAATACACCTCCTGTAGGATTTGTTGCGGATAAAGTGAAAGTTCCGTTATCATATACCACATTGGTAAATTTAGGCAGGTCCGGATTATACAAATGAGCCGTAAATATTTTTGAACAAGTTCCATTACTGATTTCAACTGTATAGGTACCCGGTACATTTGTCGTCATAGTTTGGGTTGTAACTCCATTACTCCACAAATAGGTATAGTTTGGACCAGCTCCAGCATCAAAAATCCCTGAATCTCCAGCACAAGCATATACATCTTCTAATGTTGAAACAATTGCAGGAACCACTTCTATTGTTATAGTTGCAGGATTAACAGATGAACATCCGTTTCCTCCCAAAGCATAAACCGAGTAAGTTGTCGTAGTTGTAGGAGTCACAACCTGAGTATTTCCAGTTCCTGTTAAACCTATCCAATTATAAGTTATACCTCCTGTCGCTAATAAAGTAACTGGCTCCCCGGCACATATTTTTGATTTGGAAGCTGAAATTCCTGCTGTAGGAGGTCCTACAATCACAGTTACCGAAGCCTGATTCTGAGAAATACAACCGTTGGCTCCTACCGCATATACGGTATAAGTTGTTGTAGAGGTTGGCGAAACAATTTGAGTACTTCCATTTCCCGTTAGACCATTTCCCCAGTTATATGTTGCTCCGCCACTAGCAGTAAGAGTAACAGATTCACCCGAACATATTTGAGCTACAGATGATGTCAAAGCCGCTACAGGAGCAACCTTATTTTCTGTCACAGTAACATTTGCCGTATAAGTACAACTTAAATTTCCAGGCTGTGATGTATTCGAAACAGTCAATGTATATACACCACCTGCGCTCACAACCGGGGTTAAAGTATTGGCTCCCGAAACAATAGTACCTCCTGTAGTCGTCCATGCAATAGTAGAACCTGTAGGAATAACCGAAGATGAAGCATTTAAGGTTATTTGTGATACGGTACATGTAATATTCTGGGGAGTTGCAATCGTTAAAGTAGTTACCGGGGTTTTTAATAATAATAAACTGACCACATAGCTACATCCTCCATTTTTAACCAATACATATATTGTTTGATTTCCTGCGCTCGGAAAAGCTGTAGGAACAGCTATAGTATTCGCATTCCCTGCGATCGCATCTGCCTGGTTTACATAATAGGCAAATGTAACTCCTGTTACCGTAGATGTTATTTGAGTCTGTGCTGAAGTAAGATCATAAGTTATATTTCCTGCTTCATAGCATTTAAGCAATGTTGCATTTTGCACTGTTATTGGCTGGCTTACTTCAATTGTAATAGTTGCCGGAGTTTGTGAAGCACATCCATTGGCACCAATAGCATTTACCGTATATGTAGTTGTAGTTGTAGGAGCAACAACTTGGGTATTCCCTGTTCCGGGTAAACCTGTCCAAGTGTAAGTAGCCCCTCCAGAAGCTGTTAAAGTTACACTTTCACCGGAACAAATCAGCACTTTTGAAGCTGTTAAAGTTGTCGTAGGTGGCGCGCTATTGCCTGTTACCGTCACATTAGCAACAGAAGTACATGTTACATTATCCGGAGCAAATGTATTAGAAATAGTCAATGTATACACTCCTGCTGCACTTACAACCGGAGATAATGTATTGGCACCCGACACTATGGTTCCGCCGGTGGTGGTCCATGTAAAAGTTGATCCTGTCGGATATGTAGATGCCGAAGCATTCAAAGTGACCTGCGGCGTAGTACATGTTAATGTTGAAGGCGGAGCAATGGAAGCTGTTATCTGAGGAGCTTTCACCAATTGTAATTGGGCAACCTTAGAACAAAAGCCATTTTTAACCAATACATAAATTGTTTGTCCACCTGCACTTGGAAAAGCTGTAGGATTAGGTATTGTACTTGCATTTCCCGCATTAGCATCTGCCTGATTTACATAATATGAAAAAGTAGCTCCGGCTGTTGTACTGATTGAAGACTGAGCCGAAGTCAGATTATATGTTATATTTCCAGCGGCATAGCAAGCTGTTAAAGTAGCATTTTGAACAGTCGGTGAAGTTCCGCCAACGATTGTAACAGTTGCTGTTCCGGGACATGTATTTCCTGGAACCAACACTTCTACCTTATATACTCCGGGTTGTGTTGCGGTATAAGAGCTTGAAGTAGCTCCCGGAATAACATTATTATTTAAATACCATTGATAGGTTGCATTCGCATTCTGAACAGAAGCGTTAAACGTCTGTGGCTGATTATCACAAACATTAATAGAAGCAGGTAGCTGTACACCGGCAGGATCTAAAATTTGTACTCCTATATCAAATGATCCTGCTTCCAGGAACACTGATGAATCATACGAACCATCATCCCAGTCTGCCAATACCATTTTAAAATGATAGGACTGTCCCGGAGTTACGGTTGCTTTTGCTGTTAAAGGAATTGTTCTCCCATTAAAATTTGTTTCTATCCCCGCGGTATTATAACCTGCAAAGTAAGTTGCATTTAAAGGGCCACAAACTAATGCTCCTCCCCCAAATTTAGTAGCAGGTCGAATATTCGTTACACTTACCGGACCTGCTGTTCCCGGTAAAACAGCCATATTGGTATAGGTAGATCCCGGCGTATTAGGTTTCAGCAATAACGCAAAACCATCTGTAAAATTACAAGGATAATCATCTGAATATTCTTCGGAAGCGAAAATATACCTGAAGGTAACTTCATTGGCAGTCGGTACGAAGTCAAATTCTATAGAGGTAGCATCATTATAATTATTAACAACTCCTAAAGCGGTGGATAGATCCGTATCACCTGTTGTAGAATATGTATTACTTAAAGTACCCGAAATAAAAGAGTTTCCCGCATTTCTCGCATATCCTGTAGACAGTATGATCCCCTTTGTAAAAGGAAAAGCTGTGGTTCCTTTATTGAAAAACCCCCATGTTCTGTTTTGATTAGAAGCAGATAGGTTTGGAGAGACAGTAACGTTTGTTATATTAGCATTGGTACATGCTGTTCCTCCTTTTATAAGTACATCTTTTATTAATTGGGCAATATCGTAGCTTGATTCGGGGTAGGTACTCGTATTTACATCAATAAAAGTTCCCGATTTCATACTTTGGGAAGTAGGCATAGTAGAAATTCCTGCTCTCCCTTTCTTTTGAGAAAGCATAAAATTATTCCCTATCAGCACTAAAAACAAAGCAAAAAATAGACTTCTTGTCCTCGTATTTAACATTTTACAATCTTTTAAACAAAAATAGTATTTTTTTTGGTTAAAATTTAATTTTGCTTAGTCTATAATATAAGATATTTAATTTGATGTCATTATTATCATAAAAAAGCAAACAGGGCAGAAAATCAGCCCTGTTTGTTTTTTTTATAGGTTATTTATATTTATTCAATATTTTTCAATAGAATCCAGCCTGTTTTTACAACAATTTGTTTGGTTGCAGGATCTTCAAAAGTTACCTGATACCAATAAGAACCTGTAGGAAGTTTTTTACCCTGGAATAAACCATCCCAATATGGACGTACTTTTTCAGATTTATAAACTTCTCTTCCGTATCTGTCGGAAATTACAGCTTTAAAGCTATTGTATTTACTTATACCTCTGAAGTCAATCATATCATTCACATTATCTCCGTTTGGAGTAATCACATTTTTCATGATGAAGGTAAAATACTCTAAAACTCCTACACAACTTGTTTTCTTAACTCTTACCCGAATAGAAACAACCGTATTATTTGGAATCTTAGTAAAGACATTAGAATTTTGCCAGGTCACGCCATTATCTGCAGAATATTCCAACGGTCCGTTACTTGGATTACTAGCCGTAACAATCAATGTTCCGTCTTCATTATAGTCTACTTTTATAATTTCAGGAACAATTGCTCTGATAACTTCTGTCTTATAGATATTTGTACAAACGCCATTATCTATGATTACAGAGTACGTTCCCGGTGTTGCCACGGAAATCGTTTGCGTCGTAGCTCCGGTATTCCAAAGATATGTATAATTAGGACCCGCACCGGCATCTAATGTAATCTGATCTCCTTCACAGATCATTCCTCCTGACAAATTGGAAACAAGAGCAGGAACCACCTCTACCGTAACAGTAGCCGGTTGCAATGATTTACATCCCTGTGCTCCGATTGCATATACAGAATATGTTGTGGTTTGCTTTGGAGAAACGGTTTGTACCGGGTTTGTTCCTGTTAAACCACTCACCCACTGGTAAGTTACCCCGTTAGAAGCCGTTAAAGTAACTGATTCTCCTAAACATATTTTTGTTTTTGTAGCGACTAACTGAGCAACAGGTGTAGCTTCTTTTTTTAATGTTAAGGTAACCATTTTACTACAGAAACCTCCGTTTGAAACTACAACATACAGAACCTGCCCATCTGTCCCGTTATAACTTGCCAAACCTGCATCAGGAATATAGCTTCCATTCTGAGCTACCGCATCTGCCTGATTTACATAAAATCTAAAAACCGCACCTGCTGTTGTACTTATTATAGGCTTAGCATCATTTAAATTAAAAGTACTTACAGCTGGTGTTGTACAAAGTTTCAAGGTTGCATTTTGTGCTGTCGGTGTAGTTCCCCCAACGATGGTTACTTTTGCTTCAACAGGACAGGTGTTCCCCGGGATAATCACTTTGACTGTATAAACACCCGGTGATGTTGCAATATACGTTGCACTTGTTGCACCTGGTATCAACACTCCATCTTTATACCACTGATACGTAGCTCCAGTAACACCAGAAACCTGAGCCACCAAAGTCTGAGGAGCATTATCGCACACGTTCATACTTGCAGGCAAAGCCACTCCGTTACTATCAACCAGCTTAATACCTATATCAAAAGATCCTGCCTCAAGAAAAACGGCAGAGTTATAGATACTATCACGAGCATCCGCTATTACCATTTTTATATGGTAAGATTGCCCCGGAACTACTGTTGCCACTGCGGTTAGTTTAGCTGTAATACCGTTAAAGTTGGTTGCATTAGGAGATAGAGAACCAAAATATTGCCCATTAATAGGCCCACAAGAGAAACTTGCAGGAAGAATATTAGGAACAGAAACAGGTCCTGCACCTCCTGGCAAAATTGCTAAGTTTGTATAAGTTGCACCCGGTGTATTAGGCTTTAACAACAAAGCAAAGGCATCATCATACTGAAGAGGAGGACAAGGATAACTACCTGTATATTCTTCTGAAGCGAAAATATAGTTAAACTTCATCTGATTACTGGTAGGTACAAAATCAAATTCCAAAATCCCGGCATTGTTAATTGTTGTTGTTACCCCGGTCGCAGCGATAAGATCCGCGTCGCTCCCACCACCGTTTGAATCACTTAAAACACCACTTTCGACAGCATTCCCGGCTCTTCTGGCAAATCCTGTTGACAAAACAATACCTTTGGCAAAAGGGAAATTTGAAGTTGCTTTATTAAAATACCCCCAAAATCTGTTATTATTGGTAACCGGCTGATTCGGACTCACCGATACATTTGAGATGTTAGAACCCGAACATCCTCCGGAATTTCCTACCAATACATCATTTACTAATTGCGTAATAGTATAATTACTTTCCGGATAAGGCGCTACGTTCACATCAATATAATCGCCTGCCTTGGCATTAGCAGGAATTTTTTCTTTCGCATTAGGAATTCTCTTCTGTCCATAAGAGATAATGCTAAAAAAGAAAAACAAAGCAAAACTAATCTTAGAGTAATTTTTCAATCTATAATTTAACATTTTATAATTGTTTGTTCAAAAATACTATTTTTTTTGATTTAAAATTACCTTAATCTATATAATTAATAAGGATATATCAATTTATTTACGTTCTAATCTCATTCTAATTCCGTTCTGATTTTAAATAAAAAAAAGACTAATCTACAATTAGTCTTTTTAATAAATATATTATTTACTGTTACACTCAATCAGCATGAAATTAATCTTTTTTGAGCTCATCAATCATATTCTGAAGTTCCTGTATTTTATCTTTTAAGGATTTGATTTCATTCTTGTTTGAATTGACATTGCTCTTTAACATGACCGCTTTGGCTCTTTCACTATGATCTTCACCGTCTTCATCTTCATTAATTTCTTCAATGTCTTCCTGAATATCCTCTATATCTTCATTAATCTCTTCAATGTCCTCACTGATTTCCTCAATATCTTCGCTGATCTCTTCAATATCTTCCTGAATATCTTCAATATCTTCCTGAATATCTTCAATTTTTTCGTGGCTTTTATTTACAGACATCTGGATAAAAATGGCCAGATAAATGGCTTCTAAAGAAACAACGGTAGTAAGAATAAGAAGCATCTTATCAAATTCTACAATATGTAATATGGGAAGAAGAAACGAAATAATAAAAAACAGTGTATGCACAATAAGAGAGGGTATAGAACCGATCCACCAAGTGATTCCGTTAGCAATCTTCTCCAAAAATTCTGCTCTTTCATTATATTTTTTCATCTCCTTTTATTTTATATTAATTCTTTTGTAACTCCCAATCCAAACAATGCAAAATCATATTTTGCAGGATCTTTATCGTCAAACTTACGGATAGCAATATCCAATTCTTCTACTGTTTTCCAGTCATTTTGCGTTCTTAATACCAACCCTAATTTTCTGGATATATTTCCGGTATGCACATCCAAAGGAATAGATAAAAATCTTTGATCTACATTCTCCCAGAGCCCAAAATCTACACCCCGTTTATCTTTCCGAACCATCCACCGCAAAAACATGATAATTCTTTTGGCAGATGAATTTTTGTAAGGTGAACTTACGTGTTTGTGGCTTCTATGTTTTTCAGTTCCTAAAAAATTTTGCCTGAATCTCTCGATCCCATGCTGAAAATTGAATTCCGAATCCTCGGTTTTAAATAAATTTTCCAAGCTTTCGTTCTCTCTGTAAATCCTTTGAAATTGTTTTATGAAATATCCAAAATCTTCCCCATTAAAGGTGCGATGAATACTTTTATCCCGGAGTTTTTTTAAATCTTCCCCGGAATGATTCAATACAAAATCATATGGGGAATTCCCCATAATATCCAGCATTTTTTCAGCGGATTTAATAATAGATTTTCTGTTTCCCCAAGAAATCGTAGCTGCAAGAAACCCGGCAATCTCAATATCCTGTCTTAAAGAAAAACGATGGGGAATTTGAATAGGATCATTTTCAATAAAATCAACATGATTGTATTGATCCGCCTTTTCATCAAGAAAACTTTTCAGTTCTTCAAAACTCAACTTCATTATATTAAATTTTCACAGCTTCCAAAGCCTTCGGTAAAAATGAATTGGCGAAAACCATTCTTGCTTCGTCTGTAAATACAGTCAAATCTCCGTACCGGTTAGAAAAATGTCCTAAAATCAATTTTCCGACTTCCGCTTTTTGAGCAATTGTTGCCGCTTCCAAAGCCGTCGAATGTCCTGTATAATCTGCCATTTCTTTCAAATCATGCAAAAACGTAGACTCATGGTATAAAACCGTTACATTTTTAATGAGAGGAATTACACTTTCCAAATATCTTGTATCACTGCAGAAAGCATAAGAAACAGAGGGGGCCGGATCAATAGTCAGGATTTCATTTTTCAGCACATATCCATCACTTAACACAAAATCTTTCCCTGCTTTTATATTGTGATAATCACATGTTTCGATTTCACTGTATTTTGCAATCTCCTTCATATTAAGGTGGCGCTCTTTAGGCTTTTCCTTAAAAAGATAACCATTGCAGTAAATCCTGTGGTCCAGCGGAATGGTATATACTTCTACTCTATTGTCTTCATAAATTTTCTCAGAAACGTCTTTATCCAATTCATGATAAACCACTTCAAATCCTCTGTGAGTTTCTGTGATGGAAAAAATGGTTTCCAACATATTTTTGATCCCTTTAGGACCATATACATGCAACGGATTTTCTCTTCCCAGCAAACGGAACGATGCAATAAGTCCGGGCAGACCGAAACAATGATCGCCATGAAGATGGGATATGAATATATGATTGATTTTTGAAAACCTTGCTTTGGCTTTTCTGAGCTGAACCTGTGTTCCTTCACCACAATCGATCAGGAAATTCCTTTCTTCCATTTCCAAAAGCTGGGCTGTAGGTGAAGTATTTACCGTGGGTATTGCCGAGTTAAAACCTAATATCGTTAAATAAGTACTCAATTTAATAGTGTATTATGGCAACAAATGTACAACAGAAAATCCAAATTAAGTTTCGATCTTATTCAGCCACTCATTTCTTTATGTACATTTTTGTGATTAATTATTAGTCTTTACTTTCAGGAAATTTAAAAACAAATCCAGTGCCTGTTTTCTGTGGCTGATTTTATTTTTTGCTTCAGGTTCCATTTCAGCAAATGTCATATTATATCCTTCAGGCACAAAAATAGGATCATATCCAAAACCTTTAAAACCTTTATTTCCCGTCAAAAGATTTCCATGCGCTCTTCCGTCAAAATATTGAGCCCCGTTTCCATCGTAATAACATAAAACAGTGATGAAATAAGCTTTTCTGTTTTCAATACCTTCCATTTCACCCAAAACTTTTTCAATATTTTTAGCGAAATCATGATCACCTGCATAGCGTGCAGAGAAAATTCCGGGTCTGCCGTCTAAAGATTCCACCACCAAACCGCTATCATCCCCCAAACTCGGGATCCCTGTTTTTTCAAAACAATATTTAGCTTTAATCAGAGCATTTGCATTGAAAGAATCTCCGTCTTCTATAATTTCATCATGAATATCATAATCCGTAAGACTTTTTACCACAAAATTATCTCCTAAAATCTGCTGAATTTCTTCTTTTTTATGTACGTTATGTGTTGCTACTAATAATTCCATAATTTATTTAACTATACTTTTTTACTATTTCCATTCTTTTGCTCGATACTATTTTGTACCAACTAAATCTCCGAATAATGCACTTTATACTTCTTTGTAAACAGATAATAAAACAAAGAAAAAAGTATAATTCCGATGATTGCTATCACCCATTCTGAAACTTTAAAAGCATCTGCAAAGCTTTCAGTTTTAGTATAAAATATTAAAATCGAAGAGCACAGGTTATTAAATGCATGTAAAAGCATGGGAAGCAAAAGTGATTTGGTCTTATAATACACCAAGCCCAATACACAACCCAGCAAAACAGCCCCTACAAGCTGCCATGGATTGCCATGAACCAACCCAAAAACGACCGAGGCGAAAAGAATAGCTTTCCATGGCTCAACACCTTTATTAATCAATCCTTTCTGAATAATTCCCCTGAAAATAATTTCTTCAAAAATAGGAGCCATTACAACAGCAGTGATAAGCATAATCACAGGATCATCGGTAAGTTTGCTCATCAACTGTTCAAAAAATTTGTAATAGTCTCCAAAAAATGGTCCTGTAGTGGGAATCTGTGCCGTGATAAATTCTCCTATAAACATCATTCCTATCATCATAGGAAAAATAAGAAGATAGGTATAGAAATTAGCAGGGGAAAAATTAAAACTGAGCTTTTTTTTCGTCGTAGGCCTTACCATGATAAAATCAAAAGCAGCAATCATAGAAATAAAAACAACCGCATTAGCTACCATTACAAACCACTCTTTATCCTGAATACTTTCTCTGTATACAACATCCCAAAGCACCATTATACCTCCAATAATAATACTCCCAAAAATATAGCCGCCCAATAAAACAAGTCCGCCCAACCACGTGAATGTATATTTCGGATATTTGCTAACTTCCATAATTTACAATTAACAATTGAAAAACAAAGATAATCGATTTTCTACGAAAGACAGTCCAATATTGGTTTTCAGACTACAAAAAATCCTAAATACGTCTGAATATAAATTAACTCACACTAATAATTTTATTTTTTGACCTTATCATAAAATTTTATAAATCTTCTTGTAAACATTTTTTATGAAGTAACTTTGCACCTTAATTTTTTCACATGGATAGTTTAGTAAATCGGTCAGAGAATGTTAACTTATCCTTGCTTACTTATGTTTGTTTTACTTTTGTAGGATATTTCATCATAGGATTATCTCTGTCTGTTCTTCCGATTTTTATTAATAAAAGTTTAGGATTTAGCTTAGTGGTTGCCGGACTGGTGATTAGCCTACAATATGTTTCCACCTTTTTTCTGAGAGCTTACTCAGGAAAAATCATTGACGGGAAAGGACCGAAACCAGCTGTTTTATTCAGTATGGTGAGTTTTTCTTTAACCGGAATTTTCCTGATGATCGCTTATTATTTTAAGTTTTCACCTTTTATCAGCCTTTCTTTTTTGGTTATTACCCGTTTATTGACAGGCTGTGCAGAAGGAATGATCGGTGCAAGTCCTATCAACTGGGCCATCATGGCAGTAGGTGAAAAACATACCGCAAAAATTATTTCCTATAATGGTGTTGCATGCTATGGAGCATTGGCAATCGGAGCTTCATTGGGTGTGACAATCGAACATGAATTCAGCCTTTATGGGATCGGTGTTCTCTCCATCATCTTAGGGATTTTAGGATTTTTTTTGCCAAGACCAAAGAAAATAAAACAAATACTAATCCTCAGGAATCCCAGTCTTTCTGGAAGGTTTTGGGAAAAGTAGCTCCTTTCGGAGTATGCCTGGCTTTAGGAGGAATCGGTTTTGCATCTATCTCAACATTTATCACATTATATTATAACCATTTTCACTGGAATAATGGAGCGTTATGCTTAAGCATTTTCGGAGGATTATTTGTTGCCGGAAGATTGGTTTTCAGTAATGTAATTAATAATTAAGGAGGAATAAAAGTTGCGATTGCCTGTCTTTTAGTAGAAACCATCGGACTTCTGATTATTGCTTTTGCCGCCAATTCGCAAATGGCCCTTATTGGAGCGGGAGTTACCGGTTTGGGATTTTCATTAATTTTTCCCGCGCTGGGTGTTGTTGCTATTAAAAGTGTTTCACCTTCAAGCCAGGGTTCCGCATTGGCTGGCTACGGGCTGTTTATTGATCTTTCATTAGGTGTTGCAGGACCGTTAATTGGCGGTGTTGCAGATATTTATGGAATGAATTATATTTTCCCTTTCAGTGCCGCAATGGTTTTCATAGGCTTAGGACTGGCTTATTTGCTGAAAAGAAAATCAAAAATGTAATTCTAAAAATTCAACCACAAAAGTCACAAAAGATTTTAAATACTTTAATTTAATTAAACTTAATTTTTTCTGCATGAAGCTCACATAGGTTTTTAAAAATCTTTGATTTTTTCTTTTATGAATTTTATATTTTCAATGTGTCTGAAATAAAATCTTATGCGACTTTTGTGGTTAAAACAAAATCAATTTTCAGGATTCGACAAAATTCACGATTTTTGCAACTTCAAAATACAATATGTCAGACTTAATCAAAGAAATAGAAAAAAGAAAAACCTTCGGGATTATCTCTCACCCCGATGCCGGAAAAACCACTCTTACGGAGAAGTTGCTACTTTTCGGAGGTGCGATTCAGGAAGCGGGTGCGGTAAAATCCAACAAAATAAAAAAGGGAGCTACTTCCGACTTCATGGAAATTGAAAGACAAAGAGGAATTTCCGTGGCAACTTCCGTATTGGCTTTTGAATACAGAGATCACAAAATCAATATTCTGGATACTCCGGGTCACAAGGATTTCGCAGAAGATACATACAGAACTTTAACTGCCGTAGATTCCGTAATCGTTGTTATCGACGTTGCAAAAGGGGTTGAGGAACAGACGGAAAAATTGGTTCAGGTTTGCAGAATGAGAAACATTCCAATGCTTGTTTTCATTAATAAGCTTGACCGTGAGGGTAAAGATGCTTTCGATCTGTTGGATGAAGTGGAACAGAAATTAGGATTAACGGTTTGTCCGCTTTCATTACCAATCGGTATGGGTAGTGACTTCCAGGGAATTTATAATATCTGGAAAAACAACATTCAATTGTTTTTAGAAGAGAAAAAACAGAAAGTTGGTGAAGCTATTAAGTTTGATGATATTAATGATACTTCAATTGATGAAGTGATTGGCGAAAAAGCTGCTGCTACTTTAAGAGAAGAATTAGATCTTGTTCAATCCGTTTATCCTGAATTTAATCGTGAAGATTACATGAGAGGTGATCTGCAGCCGGTTTTCTTCGGTTCTGCTTTAAATAATTTTGGAGTTCGCGAGTTGTTAGATGCATTCATCGACATTGCTCCGATGCCACAACCTAAAGAAAGTGATACGCGTCTCGTTAAGCCTGAAGAAAATACTTTCACAGGTTTCGTTTTCAAAATCCACGCCAACATGGATCCGAAACACAGAGACAGGCTGGCTTTCGTGAAAATCGTTTCAGGAACTTTCAAAAGAAACGAAAATTATCTGTTGGTAAGAGAAGGAAAGAAAATGAAATTCTCTTCACCCAATGCATTTTTTGCAGATAAAAAAGAAGTGGTGGATGAAAGTTTCCCTGGAGATATCGTTGGGCTTCACGATACGGGAAGTTTCAGAATTGGGGATACCTTAACAGGTGGTGAAAAACTAAACTTTAAAGGAATTCCGAGTTTCTCCCCGGAACATTTCAGATATATTAATAATAATGATCCTCTGAAAGCTAAACAATTGGCAAAAGGTATCGATCAGTTGATGGATGAGGGAGTTGCTCAGTTGTTCACCCTTGAAATGAATAACAGAAAGATCATCGGAACAGTAGGTGCGCTTCAGTATGAAGTTATCCAGTATCGTCTGGAGCACGAATATGGTGCAAAATGTACTTATGAACCTCTTTCTATGCATAAAGCTTGCTGGGTAGAAGCGGATGAGAAATCAGAAGAATTCAAAGAATTTGCAAGACTGAAGCAGAGATTCCTGGCAAGAGATAAATACAACCAATTGGTGTTCTTAGCAGATTCTTCTTTCACGATTCATATGACGCAGGAGAAGTTTCCGAATGTAAAATTACATTTTATCAGTGAATTTAAGAATGCTTAATAAGTAATTGCTTTTAATAATACAAATCCGTAGATTTTTCTGCGGATTTTTTTATTAATTCAAAATTAGATTCTAAATCCATATAATTCGCTTATTAATACCTATGTATTTTGAAACTTTTTGGTCAAAAAAAACCTTACATTTGGATTTCAACTGTAATATAAAAAAAACACAACATTGAGAACCAAACTTTTAATCGGTATTATTTCATTATTTTTATTCTTTATTGGGTTTAATAATTATCAAAACTTTTTAAGTTTTTTTCTGGATTTTATCCCGGAATTAGCCATTGTATATAATACACTATGGGCTCAAGTATTACAATCACTTTTCTTCGGATTACTACTTTCCAGTATCCCAATTCTAAGTTTAATTTTATGGATTAAATTTAAAATTCAACACAATAGAATTAAAATTTATATCATATTATTATTTTTAGTCTCCTCTATCATTGCATCAGTTGCAAGAACATTAATTTTAAAATGTATATATCAAAGAGCATTTAATGCTATGCCTCAACCAAAACCTTTCATATATGATGCTGAGAATTTAAACTACAATGTATACATATTCCTTGGTGAGATTATTACTTTTATATTATTATATTTTATACTGAAAAAAAATCAAAAACAAGAGGACAAAAAAATAAATGATAAATATCTGCCTTTATAATATTTTATAATCATCTATTCCAAAAAAACAGTAAAAGCCTCTTTAAAAGGGGCTTTTTTACATTCAGAAACATTTGTAAAATACCCAAAATCATTTTACAAAACAATAAAAATCAATCTTTTAAAATTTTACATCTAATAAACCATCCATTTACAATCTTTACAAAAGCTTCCCTCCTAATTTTACCTCATCGAAAAAATTAATGTTATGAAAAAATTCATCGTATTGGTTGCTTTATCAAGCACGTTTATCATGTGTAAAAAAGGAGAATCCGCAGTTTCAAAATTAGAAAACGCTACCCAATCTGCAGACAGCACCCTATCTGCAGCTTCTGAAAAAATCAATGAAATTAATAATACGGCTAATGCAGCACTGGATTCTGCCGATATTAAAATTAAAGATTTTGAGAACACCAAAGAAAAGGTAAAAGAGCAGTTTGAAAATACTTCAAAAATAGTAGACTCTCTTTCTGATAAAATCTCATCGACAAAATTAGAATCCAAAAATGAGAAAAAAGATTCAGTAAAAAAAGATGAAAAGATTGTAGTCAATGTTCCGGCCCCGAAAGTAATCAAAGAAACTAAAATCGTTTATAAAGATAAACCCAAAACAGAAAATTTTGAACTGAATATTCCGAAAAATAAAATGATAAAATCTGGTTATTTATCTGTAAATGCCAATAATGCTGAAACTGTAAAGGAAATTATAAAAGAAGAAACAATTAAAAATAATGGTTTCATTAAAAAAGAAGAGCTTACTTATGTTGCGACGGAACCCTCAAAAGACAAACCATCAGAAATGACAGATCAAAAAGTTTATTATCTTCAGATTAAAGTTCCAATACAGGATTTTGACTATTTGATGGATGATTTAAGCAATAATATTAGCGATATCCAAAATAAAAACGTGGAAGTAAAAGGTAACGATTATTCTAGCAATACAATTTGTGATATTACAATTTCTATTATGGATAATGCTAATAAAACCTCAGAAACTTTCAGCGACAAATCTTTCGCTGCCATTTCTTCCGGCTGGAATGTCATCACCTCTATTTTCCTTTTCATTCTTCCACTTTGGCCGTTATTTTTAATTGCTGGAATCGGGTATTATTTTTACAAAAAGAGAAACAAAAACACTCCAGATAACAATTCTAATTAAATCTAAGTGAATCTTGAAAAATAAACTATTCACAAAAGTTTGGCATTCTGAAGAAGGAAAAATCTCAACTATTCATTATAGATTTTCCACTCTCTTTACTACACTCAGAATGACAGTCTTCACGCTTTACCTTTTTTAATAATATTTTAATCCTATTTCAATTCTCAGGCAAAAAGTTCTTACTAAATTTATCTATTATAAAGCTAAGATTCTAAACCTGAAAAATAAAGTAAAATATATTATTAATATTTGTGGTTCGTGTGAAAGTAAAAAGGCTCTCAAATTGAGAGCCTTATACTATTTCAATATATAATTAAGCAATTACTTTGCAATGCTTCTTGAGATTACAATCTTCTGGATTTCAGAAGTTCCTTCATAGATCTGAGTGATTTTAGCATCTCTCATCATTCTTTCCACGTGATATTCTTTTACATATCCGTATCCACCGTGAATCTGTACAGCTTCAATTGTTGTATCCATAGCAACCTGAGAAGCGTATAGTTTCGCCATAGCTCCACTTTCAGAGATATCTTTTCCGGCATCTTTCTCACAAGCAGCCTTAAAGCAAAGCATTCTTGCCGCAGTAATCTGAGTTGCCATATCCGCCAGTTTGAATGCAATCGCCTGGTGATTGATGATCTCAGTTTTGAAAGCTTTTCTTGTTTTAGCGTATTTCAATGCCAATTCATAAGCTCCTGAAGCGATACCTAAAGCCTGAGAAGCAATCCCGATTCTACCTCCATTCAAAACAGCCATTGCGAAATTGAATCCGAAACCGTCTTCTCCAATTCTGTTCTCTTTTGGCACTTTTACGTTGTTGAAGATCAAAGAATGCGTATCACTTCCTCTGATTCCTAACTTGTCTTCTTTTGTTCCGATTTCAAAACCTTCCCATCCTTTTTCAACGATGAAAGCATTGATTCCTTTATGCTTTTTCTCAGGATCAGTCTGTGCAATTACGATATAGTAAGTAGCAGTACCTCCGTTTGTGATCCAGTTTTTGATACCGTTTAGTAAATAATAATCTCCTTTATCTTCTGCTGTTGTCTTCTGAGAAGTTGCATCAGAACCAGCTTCAGGCTCAGACAAAGCAAAAGCTCCAATTACCTGTCCGCTTGCAAGAGGAGTAAGATATTTTACTTTTTGCTCTTCAGAAGCGAATTTTTCAAGTCCTGCACACACCAATGAGTTATTTACAGACATTACAACAGCTGCAGAAGCATCAATTTTTGCAATTTCTTCCATTGCCAAAACGTAAGAAACGCTATCCATTCCTGCACCTCCGTATTTAGGATCTACCATCATCCCCAAAAGTCCCATCTCTCCCATTTTCTTTACCTGTTCTGCAGGAAACTTCTGGTCGCGGTCTCTTTCGATTACTCCCGGTAATAGCTCGTTTTGTGCAAAATCTCTTGCTGCCTGCTGAATCATCAGCTGTTCTTCTGATAAATTAAAGTCCATAAAAATTGAATAATTAGATGGTCGCTAATTTACACTTTTTGAGCAAATCTGAAAATAGAATCACAAATTGGGCTCCATCAAGGAATAGCCCTTATTTTTAAATATTCATCAGATATAAATTAAGATTGAATTATTAAATATATTATGGCATACATTTTATTAATTTCTAATTAATCGCTCCCGATTCCCTTAATTAAAAAAAATGCTTATATTTAAAATTATTAAAATTACACTTAAAGAATCATGACGATCAAGAGATTATTTGACATACCATATCACGCTTTAGAAAAATTCCCAAAGTCTGATATGTTCGTGACTAAATATCATGGTGAATGGAAAAAAACATCCACGCAAGAGTTTATCAATGAAGGAAATAAAATTTCTCGCGGACTTTTAAAACTGGGAATAAAACCGGGGGATAAAATTGCTTTAATCACCACCAACTCCCGTACAGAATGGGCTATTATGGATTTAGGACTTTCCCAAATAGGAGTTGTTTCCGTGCCTGTTTACCCAAGTATTTCACCAGAGGATTACGAATTTATATTCAATAATGCAGAGATAAAATATTGTTTTGTGTCTGATAAAGATCTTCTCAACAAAGTAATGAAAGTAAAACACAACATCCCTTCTTTGCAGGGTATTTTTACTTTTGATAATGTAAGCGGTGCTGCCAACTGGAAAGAAATATTAGATCTGGGAGAAGACGATTCTACCCAGATTGAAGTGGAAGATCTTTCCAAGGCTATTAATCCGGATGATTTGGCAACTATTATTTATACATCAGGAACAACGGGAAGACCTAAAGGGGTAATGCTTACTCATGACAATATCGTGTCCAACGTTTTGGGTTCTCTCCCAAGAATTCCTAAAAAAAGAAGCTTGGATTATAAAGATACTAGAGTTCTTAGTTTTTTACCGATCTGCCATATTTTTGAAAGAATGCTTTTCTATCTCTTCCAGTATAACGGATTCTCCATTTATTTTGCCGAAAGCATTGATAAAATGGGAGACAACGTAAAAGAGGTAAAACCTCATTACATGAGTGTAGTTCCAAGATTGGTAGAAAAGGTGTATGATAAAATTTACAATACCGGATCTTCTGCCGGAGGTTTAAAATCAAAAATATTCTTTTGGGCTCTTAATATTATCTCGAAAAAGAAAACCGTTTCAGGACCTTCTGGTTTACAACAAATCATTGCTGATAAACTCGTTTTCAAAAAATGGAGAGAAGGTCTGGGAGGAGAAATAATTACGTTGGTTTCCGGTTCTGCCGCTTTATCTACAAGATTAAATTTAATGTTCCAAAATGCAGGAATTCCCATATTGGAAGGTTACGGGCTTACAGAAACTTCACCGGTAATCTCCGTAAACAGTTTTGATAGAATGAAAATCGGAACCGTAGGACATCCTTTGGATAATTTGAGCGTAAAAATTCAGGAAGATGGTGAAATTACCGTAAAAGGACCTTCTGTATTTAAAGGGTATTTTAAAAATGACGAAATGACCAGGGAAGCCTTTACCAATGACGGATATTTCAAAACTGGCGATATAGGAAATATAGACAGCGACGGTTTTTTACAGATCACTGACCGTAAAAAGGAAATGTTCAAAACTTCCGGAGGTAAATATATTGCTCCTCAAACAATTGAAAATTTAGCAAAAGCTTCTAAATTCATTGAACAAATCATGGTGGTAGGCGATGGAGAAAAAATGCCTTGCGCATTGATACAGCCTGATTTTGAGTTTGCAAAAAGCTGGGCAATGAGAAATAATTTAAATCTTGGCTCCACCCCTCAGGAAATTGCTAAAAGCCCTGAACTGAAAGCAAGAATTGAAAAAGAAATTGATGGTATTAACCAGCACCTCGGAAATTGGGAAAAAATCAAAAAAATTGAACTGACTCCGGAAGTTTGGAGCATTGATGCCGGTCTTTTAACTCCTACGCTGAAATTAAAAAGAAAAGCAATTAAAGAGAAATTTATTGATCTTTACAATAAGATGTATGAACATCATGAATAATAATAAAAATAAAAACCGCTTCTATGGAAGCGGTTTTTATTTTTAAGTACGGGCGAATTCTTTTTAAATAACACTTATTTGTGATTCGCTTATTTGTCAAGGAAGAATCTTATTTGTTTAGGATTTTTCACTACAACTTCGTCTCGTTCAGAATGACAAACATATTACATAAAAAAAGCTGTCTCAAATTGAAACAGCTTTTATATTTTTAAAATCGTAATTAAAAATTAGAATTTAATTACAGATTTCATTCTTTCGTTTTCTTCCATTACCAATTCGTCATCTACAAGAATTTTTCCTGAATGCTCATCGATGATGATTTTCTTTCTCTGAGCAATTTCCATTTGCTTTTGAGGCGGGATTGTGAAGAATGATCCTTTTGGAGCCCCTCTTTCAAGACCTACTACCGCAAGACCGTTGATAGAGTTTGTTCTGATTCTGTTATAAGAAGCCAATAACCTGTCATCGATTTTTGCAGCGTATTCTTTAGACTGCTCAATTAAATATTCTTCTTCTTTCTGAGTTTCAGAAATAAGACCTTCAAGCTCTTCTTTCTTGAATTTTAAGTGATTTTTTAAATCTTCAATTTTTGCATTTAATTCACTTAATGTTTCATTTTTATGAGCAATTTTAGCTGCGAATTCTTTGATTCTTTTTTCAGAAAGCTGAATTTCAAGATCCTGATATTCAATCTCTTTCCCTAATGCTTCAAATTCTTTATTGTTTCTTACATTATCCTGCTGAGATTTGTATTTTTCAATTAAAGATTTTGCATGATTAATCACTTCATGCTTTGTTTTAATCTGATCCTCCTGATCTTTGATATCTGCATGAAATTTTTCAGCTCTTTTTTCAAGACCTTCGATCTCAATTTCAAGATCCTCTACTTCGATTGGCAATTCTCCTCTTGTGTTTCGGATCTCGTCCAATCTAGAATCAATGATTTGTAAATCGTATAAAGCTCTTAACTTCTCTTCAACTGGAATATCGTTGGTTTTTGCCATATATTTAAATGAAATAATTTACCGGGTTTGTTTTCTCAATAGATTTTGAGATTGCAAATGTACTAAATTTTTGTGATAATATTTCAAATAATTGTTGAGTTACAAATTGTTCTGACTCAAAATGCCCTATATCACAAATTAACATTTTTGATTCTGCCAGGAAAAAATCATGATATTTTACGTCTCCTGTTAAATAAGCGTCGCATTTTTTAGATATGGCAGATCGTATTCCGCTTGCTCCGGAACCACCCAAAACCCCTACTCTTTTAATTTTTTTATGGTTGAAATCGGAATGCCGGATCATTTCCAGACCAAATTTCTCTTTCACAAATTTCAGGAAATCTATTTCCTCCATAGGTTCTTCAAAATCTCCATACATTCCTAATCCCGAATGATGATTGTCATTTTCTAAACTATAGATCTGATATGCAACTTCTTCATAAGGATGCGCCGTTTTCATAGCACTGATAATCTGTCCTTTTTTATAGTCTTCAAAAATTACTGAAATCATATCTTCATCTGCATTTTCTCTGACATCCTGCTGTCCTGAAAACGGATTTGAACCTTCAATAGGTCTGAACGTTCCATTTCCATGAACGGTAAAACTGCATTCATCATAAAATCCAATGTTTCCAGCTCCTGCATTGAAAAGTGCTTCTTTTACCTTTCCTGAATAATCTTTTGGTACAAAAACCGCTAGTTGCTTCAAATTATTCTTTTTAGGCTGAAGAATTTTTAAATTTTTTAGTCCTAACTGATTACAAATTCCCGCGTTCACTCCAAAGAAATCATTATCAAAAGCTGTATGAATGGCATAAATAGCAATTTTATTTTCAATAGCTTTCAGCACTGCTCTTTCCACGTAGTTTTTACCCGTCAATGATTTTAATCCTGAAAAAATAATGGGATGAAAGCATACAATCAAATTACAGCTTTTATCTATGGCTTCCTCTACTACATTTTCTAACGCATCGTGGCAAACCAGAATTCCAGAAACTTCACGGTCCGGAACGCCACACAGGAGCCCCACATTATCAAAATCTTCCGCCTGATGTATTTGTATTCTTTCTTCAATCTTTGAAATTACACTTCTTAACTTCATTATATAAATTTTGTACCTCAACGAAGATATTAATTTTAATAGATTTAAGCTAAGATAAAATTAGGTTTTGCTTTATTAATAAATTGAGAGTTTATAAAGGATGATCAAATAATAATTAAAGAAAAACCGACCTTGAGAAAAAGCCGGTTCATACAAACACTTAAATATACTTAAAACTAATCTTTAAATAAAGATACTCTTGTAAAAGACTCTACAACTGCGGTACAACTCGTATCTGATTGCATAGAAAGCAAATATCCTCTTCCGGGATTAAGACTATCAGCATCCGCGATTGTATAGAAATAAAACGTAAGAACATTCCCTGTTCCACTGGAACCAGCCGGAAGTAATTGGATTGAAGTAATTTCAAATCCTGAATCAGGGTTTTTAAAGGTTGCTTTTACGGATCCAGAAGAATTGGATCCAGGAGTTACCGTAGCAATCAATCTCCAAATATGGACCTGTCCGTAAATTTCATTCTCACGCCATTTATTTGTTGCGGCAGTATAGATATTAGCCGTTACACCAGGAAAAGGCACTGTAGTTTCCGGCCAACTTGTAGTAGGACTTGAGGCAAAAACTAAAGGTACTGCATAAGTAACTGTAACAGCAGCTCCATAGGTACTTCCTGATGCGCTTAGGCTAAGAGAAGGTTTTACATTTGCGTTTCCAGAATTTATTTTAACGACACCGTCATTACCAGCCTGAGAATTTGTGGGAACAAAAAACTGTCTCCAGAGGGTACCATCCCAAAACTGGAAATTATTAGCTGTCGTATTAAAAATTAAGGTTCCTGTTGTAAGGTTAGCATTCACAACACCAGCAGGTGGTATTGTTGAAGCATCATTATCAGCAAGGTTTGCATCTCTTTGTGCATCTGAAAGACGAGGAATTAGAATTCCTTTCTGGCTAGAGGTAATATCCAATACTGTTGCTCCATTAGGAGACGTGGTATTAATCCCAACCTGAGCATACATGAAACTACATATGAAAACCGGAATTAAAAAAGTTAATAATTTTCTCATGATATTAGATTTTGTTGAATAAAATTACAAAACAAACCCACAAATGAATTAAAAAATAAATTTTTATATTAATTATTTTTTTCGTATTTTACCTAATATAACAAATTGAAAATCATAATATTACAAACAATAAGTCACCTATTTTAGATTAAAAAAATTTTAACATCAATAAAAATCTTTAGTCATCAATCTTTACAATCTATTCAATAGAAATTATTAACTTTCTTGTGAAATAGCAGCTTACAATGGAAAGAGAACACAATCTTGTCCCTGAAGATATTCTTTGGAAAAGATTCCTTTATCGTATAATTTATCGTTCCGATACTAAGCTCGGAAGACTCTTCGATATCATATTATTATCATTAATTCTTATGAGCACCGCCATTATTATGATGGAAAGCGTACCTCAATTGGATAAAAAATATCATTACACCTTCCTGATTCTTGAATGGATTATCTCATTGTTTTTTACAGCCGAATACTGGTCCAGAATCGCTGTGGTAAAGAATAAGAAACAGTACATTTTTAGTTTTTTCGGAATTATTGATTTCTTTGCACTGGTTCCTTTTTATCTAAGCCTTTTCTTTCCAGTGACCAAATATTTTCTCATTTTCAGAATGCTGAGAATGCTAAGAATCTTTAGAATTTTCAACCTTCTGGATTTTATGAATGATGGTTACCTTATTGTAAAAGCATTAAAAAACAGTTCCAGAAAAATTTATATTTTTCTTTTATTCTTAATCATTTTTTCGGTCATTGTCGGCTCATTGATGTTTATGGTAGAAGGAGGAAGGCCTGGCTTTGAAACCATCCCACAATCTATTTACTGGGCAGTGGTAACTGTAACGACTGTCGGATACGGAGACGTATCTCCTATTACTCCTATGGGGAAGTTTTTTGCTGTTATTCTAATGTTGGCCGGTTATTCTATTATAGCTGTTCCAACAGGAATTGTAACCGCCGAAATGCGTAATAAAAGACAAAATTTAGAAAAAATATGTGACCGGTGCGGAAATGAGGATATTGATGACGACGCAAGATACTGTAAACAATGTGGCAAGAAATTAGCTTAGATTTATTTATTATTCAATCTATTAACCAAATACCACAATCATGGAACCAAAAAAGAAAAACAAACCAAACAGTTTAGTCATTATTCTTTTTGCATTGATCGCATTAATGATTATCATCTATTTTATTCTCGTCATGTTCTTCCCCTCAGTTTTTGACCTTTTGAATACAGGGGATATTCAACCTGTACCTGATAAATAAATTTTACCGAAATAAAAAAGCTTCCCAATTTGGGAAGCTTTTTTTTACAATGTATTAATCATATAAAAAAACAAACACTATTTTTTTATTGCTTTAATAGTTTGTTTAGAACCATCTTTCATATTCAGAACAACCAAATACATTCCAGAATTTAATTCTCCTAAATGAAGCGTGGAACTTGGTTTATCAAACGTTTTCACCAATCTACCTGCAACATCCACCACTGAAATAGATTTTACATTATTCACATCTGAAATATTCAATACATCATTGAATGGATTAGGATATACTTTGATCTCTTCTTTTCCTGTAGTTTCGGAAGTTCCCAGACATCCGGCCGAACTGACTGTTGCCGTTACCATCTGTCTAGCAGACTCACATCCTGTACGTACTTTCCAATCGTAAAAATAATAGTAACTTGTAGAAGTTGCATTGCCTGAACAACAGTTTCCGTTAATAATAGACACAATTCCCGGCAATGTTAAAGGATAAGCCCCCCAAGAACTACCCGATTCTCTAATAAGTCCTGTCACATTACCCGTTTTTGTCATCATCATCAATTTGTAATTAGTTCCCGGAGCAACTATAAAGTTCAAAGGAACAAATGTTTTAACCGGTGTTGCACTCCCCGTTAAATTAACAGTAATAGATTGAAGAGTTACCGCAGGAGAAACACTTCCGTCCTGCAACGCTATAGTTACCGTACCCGCACCCGTACCTGTCGGATATACATATACTCCTTCCAAAGTGAAACTTGCTAAAGCATTAAAGAACAAACCTGCTTCTAAAGTATAACCAGATGTAGAAACCGCATTCGCAAAACCAACAGATCCGTTTGTTCCAGTTGCAGCAGATACCCAGTAATTAGTAGTAGCAGTTAAAGCCGGTGTTGTATATGAATTTCCTGTTGCTAAAACAGTACTGCCTGTAGAGCTATCATACCAATTAATTGCAGCCCCAGCATCTGTTGTTGCAGATAACGTTGCCGTAGTTCCGGGACAAATTGTAGCACCATTAGTGGACAATACAACTGGTGGTTGACATAGAGTCACAAATGATGTAGACCCCGCCCAAACACTTCTATCAGCACCCACACATACTGATCTTACCCACACATAATACATCGTAGAAGACAATAATCCACTTATAGAAGCTGTTGTCGTTGTAGATGTAGTTGAGTTTGTTGAATTTAAAACTGTACTTGATGTAGGAGCCGTACTTGATGTACTATAATACACTTCGTATCCATTAGCTGGAGCCGTTGAAGGAGCCGTCCAAGAAGCAGTAGCTCCGGCAGGCGTTATTGTTGCATTGGCTACAGTTAATGCAGTAGGCTCTATACAACTAGCAATCGTTGTAAAACTTCTTACCGTACAAGGTGTAGCCGGAGCTGCTGTTGTAGGAGTATATCCAGTTACAGAATAATAATACGTTGTAAGATTATTTAAAGCTGCAGGAAAAACATAAGTAGTCACATTTCCCAAATCAACATCATTTAAAATATCTGTTCCTCCAGAAGTTGTTCCAACTCTTAATTTATATCCAGTAACTCCATTTATTGCCGTCCAAGTGATAGTAGGCGTTGTGCTTTGAGCTGTTGCACTTGCTGCTGGCGCAGTAACCGTAGGACAAAGACCTAATGTAGTAAAGTTTGCAGAGCTAGACCAAACCCCTTTATCTGTACCGTTACAATTTGCTCTCACCCAATAATAATACTGCGTAGAAGGAGCCAATCCTGATATGTTTGCCGTAATGATACCCGCAGCTGTTGACCCTGATGGCGTTACAGTATTTGCAGGAGTAGTAGATGATGTATTATAATAATATTCATATCCGTTTGCAGGAGGCGCTGTAGAAGCTGTCCAACTAATCGTTGCCATATTTGGAGTTATTGCAGAAGAAGCAAGCCCTGTTACTGTACTCGTACAATTCGCTAATGTTGTAAATGATCCCGCTGCCACATACCCACTACCCGATCCTGCTAAGTTCGGTATATGAGAGTAAATAGATTGTGTGGTTCCATTTAAAGCCTGAACCTGAACCTGATAAGTTGTATTTTGATCCAACCCTGTTAAAGAAGCAGTAGTAGCAGAAACAGGATTCCCACTAAAATTAGTCCAATCACAGTTTCCTATCACTCTATACTGAACGTTGTAAGATGTTGCACCAGTAGGAGCCGTCCAACTTAAAGTCGCACCATTATTAGTTACCGCAGATGTCGCAGCAAAAGTTCTTACTGGTAATTGTGTACCCGGAGTCCAAGAATACTGTAATCCAGTTGGTATTTTAACATTTACATTAGTTGTTCCTGAAAACAACATACTGCTGCTATTTGCACTTCCCGTAACCGCTTTAGACCAATCACACGTTGTTCCCGCCGGTATATTACCATTCATAAGCGAGTTTACATTCGTCGCATAAGTTACGCTATTCCCTCTTATACCCACTTGAGGTGATGTGCCAGATGTACTTGTAGTTCCCGGATCGGTACAAGTCCCATATATTATATTTATCTGACCCGTAGCATAAACTAATCGAATTTGAAAATTCAATCTTTCCGTAGATCTATTGTGATAATTCGCATGATCTTGCCATTGAACGACAAATTCGGTTCCTAGATCCTCATATCTGACCTCATGGTTTCCTGGCGGCTGTGTAGTGTCAGCTGATGTAAAACCTCCATCTTGACCAAAAGCAGCAATTGCCCCAGTTGTTGATCCCAAAGTTGACATAGGCGCATAGTTCGTGCCCGAAGGTGCTGCCCCAAAAGTTATATACCCATTTGCACTTACATAGCATGTTGTCATAGCCACTCCACCAAAGGTAAAAGGTGAAGACAAAGTAATTGCTGTCGATACCTCATTATCATAGGTAGTATTTGTTCCTGTTGGAAATAATTTAGTTCCTCCCGTAATTGGCGTATATGTGTTGCCCGTACTTTTGGAAAAAGTATAATTAGCAACATTTGTCTGCGCACTGAGTCCTATTCCTAAGACCCACATACACATTAGTAAAACTTTCTTCATGCTTATTAAAAATTAAATATTAGTGTGGTAAAAATACAAAACAATCAATATATTTTTACTTAAAATTAACATTTTGTTAAATATTTTTTAACAAAATAGCCTTTTTATTGAAAATAAAAACACAAATAATTATTTTTTAAAAAAATATCATAAAATAGAGAATTATTCATAAAGTACTATAAATCAAAAATTTATATAGAAAATATATTTCAAAGAAAAATGAATATTTTAAAAACTTTTTTCACAATTAAAAAAATAAAAAAAGTGACTTAAAAGCCACTTTTAACATATAAAAATCAAAATATTATCAATTTAATTGAGATAAAACTCATATTTATTGAGTAATTGTATCTCTTTAATCAAATCTCCGTTCAGATTCACCGAATGTTTCATCGATTGTACTTCAAGATGTTCAGTATTCAAGTCATCATCAACATTTTTGATATAAAATTTCAGTTTCTGATTTCCCTGATTTCGCTCTAATACTGATCTGAAAAAAGTAAGATCCTCCGGTCGGAAATCCATCACATCCATGACTAAAGAGATACTTTTTGCAAACCTTTCGAATGCTTCCTGAAGCTCTATTACGTCATTCACATTTACAAAAACCCTTCCGTCTTTTACCTGAGCAAATTTTATCTTTAAAATAACAAATCTCTGAACTTCAAGCTTTTCCTTCAGCTTCATATAATCTCGGTCTCCCAATCTGAAAGAATACGATCCTGAATAATCCTCCAATGTTAAAAAGGCAACTTTTTCGCCACTTCGGAAGCCGTCTTTTACCACATATTCAGTAATCAGACCGGCAACAGTGTACTCTTTCCCGGCGCCACCGTTTTCCCTTTCCTTCTGCAGTGTTTTCCAGTCTTTTTTCTTTTCTTCAAACAGCTCTTCCTGTTTATTTGCAAAAGCCTGCTCTTTGTAAGCATCAACCTCATCAAGATTCAGGAAGTGAAACACACCTTTTGGTTCTGCTTTTTTTGTTACTTCTTCTATAATTTCTTCTTCTTCTCCTGCCACAATATCATCAGAAACAATCTCTATTAAATCCGCAACCTCATCTACAGAATCTTTTTCCAGAATCGGAACTTCATCAATGATTATTTTGGCTCCATCATCTTTTTCCAGCACAGATTTTTTAGATAGGCTTCCCTGCATAAACTGATATTGATATTTAAATTCATCCAGCGGATGTGCAGAAAGATAGAAACCAATGATTTCTTTTTCCTTATTGAGTTTATGCATGTTCGGCCATTCCGGACAAGGCGCTAATTTTGGCTGTTCGATCTGAACTTCTTCAGCAAAATCGGCAAAAAGGGAATGTTCCATTTCGTTTTTACTTTCCTGAAAGCTTTGTCCGTATCTGATTAATCTCTCTAAATTAGTTCTTCCTGCCATATCAATATCAAAGTACTGACCTCTGTGGTAGGCATCCAATTCGTCGAAGGCTCCCGCCAAAACCAAACTTTCTGCTACTCTTTTATTCATTTGAGAAGGCAGGATTCTTTCAAAGAAATCGTAAATATTTTTAAATCTTCCGTTTTCTCTTTCTCTCGTAATAGCTTCACTCGGACCTTCTCCAATTCCTTTAATGGCTCCCAAACCGAAACGGATCTGTCCTTTTTCATTTACCGAGAATTTATAATGAGATTCATTCACATCCGGTCCTAAAACGTCAACACCAATACTTTTACAATCTTCCATGAACATCGTAATCGAATCCGTATTGTTAATGTTATTACTCATCACACTCGCCATATATTCTGCCGGATAATTGGCTTTCAAAAACGCAGTCTGATAAGCAATAAATGCGTAACAGGTCGAGTGAGATTTATTAAAGGCATATTCCGCAAATGCTTTCCAGTCGTTCCAGATTTTTTCTAATCGTTCTTCATCCAGATTATTCTTTCTCCCTCCTTCAATGAATTTCGGATACATTTTATTCAGAACATCGATCTGCTTTTTACCCATTGCCTTTCTCAATGTATCGGCTTCACCTTTTGTAAAGTTGGCCAATTTCTGAGACAAAAGCATTACCTGCTCCTGATAAACGGTAATTCCGTAGGTTTCCTTTAAATATTCTTCTGTTTCCGGTAAATCATAGACAATTTCTTCAATACCATGCTTTCTGTTGATAAAGTTTGGAATGTATTTAATAGGACCTGGTCGGTAAAGGGCGTTCATCGCAATAAGATCGGCAAAAACCGTCGGCTTCAGCTCTCTCATGTATTTTTGCATTCCGGGACTTTCATACTGGAAAATCCCGACCGTTCTACCTTCTTTAAACAACTGATACGTCTTCGCATCATCAAGCGGAATTAAATCCGGGTCAATATCAACTCCATGTCTGGCTTTTACCAGTTTTAATGCATCTTTAATGATCGTTAAAGTTCTCAGACCCAAAAAGTCCATCTTTAAAAGACCTGCACTTTCCGCTACGGAATTATCAAATTGAGACACCAAAATATCGGCATCTTTCGCAGCAATCGTTACCGGAACAAGATTACTTACATCTTCCGGCGTAATAATTACACCACAAGCGTGAATTCCCGTATTCCGGATACAGCCTTCCATTTTTTTCGCACTCGCTAAAACATCGTGACGTGCATCATCTGGTGTATTCAGAACATATTTCATCTCATCGACGAGTTGCTGTTCTTCAGGTTTTAATTTATCATATTTAGATAAAGCTTTTGCAATATTCATCCCCGGACTTGGAGGAATCAGTTTCGCAATATTATTGGTATCAGGAATCGGAACATCTAACACTCTTCCCGCGTCTTTGATGGCAGATTTTCCACCCAAAACGGAATACGTAATGATCTGCGCCACCTGATTTTTACCGTATTTTTCAACTACCCATTTGATGATTTTGTCCCGGCCTTCATCATCAAAGTCAATATCGATATCAGGCATGGAAACCCTTTCAGGATTAAGGAAACGCTCAAAAAGGAGATCATATTTAATTGGATCAACATTGGTAATTCCGATACAATAAGCAACCGCAGATCCCGCTGCAGATCCACGTCCCGGACCAACCCAAACGCCCATTTTCCTAGCTTCGTTGCAGAAATCCTGAACAATTAAGAAATACCCCGGATAACCTGTATTGGCAATTACATCCAATTCAAAATCGAGACGCTCTTTAATTTCTTCAGTAATTCCCGTATCTGCGTATCTTCTTTTTGCTCCTTCATAAGTCAGATGTGTAAGATAAGCCATTTCACCACGCTTTCCGCCGTCAACATCATCTTCTGCGTGGATAAATTCCTCCGGAATATCGAATTTCGGAAGGAGAACATCTCTCTTTAAGGTATAAGGCTTAAATTTTGCCGTAAATTCTTCATACGCTTCAAAAGCATCAGGATAAGCAAGAAATGCTTCTTTTATTTCGTCTGCATTTTTGATATAATATTCTCCCGTAGCCAATCCTCTTCTCTTTCCGAAACCTTTTCCTACAGGCGTAGTTAGTTTTTCACCATCTTTGATACAGCTTACAATATCCTGGATATTAGAATCGTCTTTGTTGGTATAAAAAGTTTCGTTCTGTGCTAAGATTTTAACATTATATTTATCTGCGAAATGCAACAGAACATCGTTCAAATGCTCTTCTTCCGGCAGTTTATGATTTTGAATCTGAACATAAAAATCATCCTGAAAAGTATCTTTCCACCATTTGAAAAGCTCCTCCCCTTTTTGCTCACCGGTATTCAAGATCGCATCAGGAATATCTCCATGAATTCCCGATGTTAAAGCAATTAATCCTTCTTTATATTCTGCAATCAATTCTCGACTAATCCTTGGAACCCCGAAATAGAATCCTTTAAGGAAACCGATACTTGAAAGTTTTGCTAAATTTTTATAACCATTAAAATCCTTTGCCAACAAAACAACCTGCGTTCTTCTGTCGGGATCGTCCTTCGTAAACTGCTTCTGTTCGTAACGGTCCGAAATATAAAATTCGCAACCCACCACCGGAATTAGTGGCTCTGAAACAGGTTCCTGCTCATTGAACTCTTCTCCTTTTTCTTCTGCTTCCTGTTTTTTGGCTAAATATTCTTTGTGCTTTTTTGCACGGTCACCATTCGCTCCTTCAACCGCAGAAACGAACTTAAAAGCTCCCATCATATTTCCCAAGTCTACCATTCCGACAGCAGGAAAGTTATCATCGGTTGCTTTTTTGATTAAATCATTAATGCTGGAAGTCGCAGTTAGCGTTGAAAAAACGCTGTGATTGTTGAAATTGAAATATTTACCCAGATCGATTTCATCAATACTTCCGAAATCCTGCTGCTTCTTCTTATTGTTAAAATCAGCAACCTGCCTTCTGATAATAATATTGAAAGGCTTGATCGGATCCGGATACAGTGTTTTAAAATAGGCAAGCTGATCTTCTGAAGTTTTCAAAACTTCAGCCGGAATCACCCCGATTCTCATCATTTCGAAGAAAACCTGAGCGGTAGCATTTACGTCGGCTGCCGCGTTATGCGCCTCATCAAACTTATGACCGTATAATTTTTCATAAAGCTCCTCCAATTTTGGAGGTTTGAATCTTCCTCCTCGACCGCCTCCAAGCTGACAAAAATCCGTACCTAAAATCATGGTATCGGCTCTTGGTTTTTCCTGTAGGTTGTCTTTTATATTTTTTCGGTAAAATTCAGCTCCGACAATATTGTAATCAAACTCAACATTATGCCCGGAAACTACTCTTACTTTTTCTAAAACTTTAGCAAATTCATTTAAAATTTCTTCAAGATCACGACCTTCTTCATTAGCAATTTTCGTTGTAATCCCGTGAATTCTCGCAGCATTGAAGGGAATATCGTATCCTTCAGGTTTTATGATGTAATCCTGATTTTCAATTAATGTTCCATCGTCATCGTGCAACTGCCACGCAATCTGAACCATTCTTGGCCAGTTATCAGAGTCTGAAAGCGGAGCATTGAAATTCTTTGGTAAACCTGTGGTTTCTGTGTCAAAAACTAAATACATGTAATTTTTCTAGCTTTTAATTTTAAAAGAGAATGTAAAGTTACTTTAATTTTTTAAAATTTTATATCCATGAGATAACATAATAATTCGGATAAACTATTTAGAAATAGAAATACTCAAAATTAAAAAGATCGAAAACTTAACATTTCATTAAAAAAAGAAAATACTCTCCAAAAATACAAATAAACTCTTGCTATTTTTTAAATTAATTGGATAATTTATTATAAATTTGTACGCTTATATTATAAATTAATATTACCCTAACAGTTATGAAGAAACATTTACTATTAATTAGTACATTGGCTGTAGCTTTAGTGAGCGCTCAGAATAATGATGCTTTGAAAAGAGAGTTTGAGAGACAAAACAAAGAGAACAACGCAAAGTTTGACTCTTATGTTGCGAAAATGTATGGAAATGATAAAAGTGCAGAAACACAGAAAAAAATTGAGGAATTAAGAGCTAATTTGGCTGGATTTAGTGGAGATGTGCCTAACTTTTATAAAGCTGATGATCAAAATCAGATTTTAAATAATAATGTAGATGCTCTAACTACTTCTGGTGGAGTAAATGGACTTACAGGAGCTTTCAAAGGAGAAAATATCAAATATACAATCTTTGACGGCGGAAGAATATATGCTCCACATATAGCATTCAGTAATGCAACAGGAAGAATTACCAATATGGAAGCTGCTACAAATGCATACAGTGCTCACTCAACTGGTGTAGCAAGTATAATCGGAGCTAAGTCATCTCCACTAACTGCAACAAGTAATGGTGTTGCAATTTCAGGAAATGCTATTGGAGTTGCGGTAAATTCAACAATGGATTCTTATATGTTTGCAACAACAACTTTACCTGGTGGAAGTTCTACAAGTACAGTATTCAATAAAATAATTATAGCTCAGCCTAAAATATCAAATCACTCTTACGGAACTAACCCTGCGTGGGATTATAAAACCACAGCAGATGGTTACCCCGCTAACGGATGGTATTGGGGTGGAAACTATATTTCCGGGACAAATTATGATTTACAGGGTACATATTATACAAGTGATCAAAATTACGACGCAATTGTATATAATAACCCTGTGTATACTATTGTAAAATCAGCAGGAAATTCTTATGGATTTGGTCCTGGATATTCTGGATCAACTACAACTTCATATTATTATAATGGTACAGGATTTACCGCATATCCCGCAGGTACAGCTCCTACAGCCAACTGTTCACAAGGTTACGATTGTATTGGTTATGGATCTTTAGCTAAAAATATAATTGTTGTAGGTGCTACAGATATCATCACAATGAATAACTACAGATATACTGATGCTCTAGATGTAGTAAGATCAAGCTATAGTAGTGCTGGACCTAGAGATGATGGTGGTATTAAACCAGATATTGCAGCACCGGGAACTGATATATGGATGGCCTCAACGGCTGAAAATACCACAGGCAGTGAAACTTGGCAAATTAATAGTGGTACATCAATGTCTGCACCACAAGTTACTGGAATTATCGGTCTTTGGATGCAGATTTATAAATCTTTATTCAATAATGCTGAGCTAAATGCAGCGGCAGCTAAAACCTTAATGGTACATTCTGCTGCAGAAGCAGGAAATGTAGGTCCGGATCCTTGGTACGGTTGGGGATATATTGATGCTAAAAGAGGAGCTGAATTATTAGTTGGAAAATCTAATAATACTGTAATTTTTAACAATGAAACTTTGACAAGTGGAGTAATGAATTCTAAATCAGTTAAAGCTTCTGGGAGTACTCCTTTAAAAGTTACAATTTCTTGGGTTGACCCCGAATATAAGTTACCTTCTACAACCTCTTGGTCAACTTTATATAATTACAGAAATTCTAGATTGGTTAACGACTTGGATGTTAGGATTATTGATACTACAACTAATACAGTATATTTCCCATGGAAATTAGACGCAAATAGCCCTATGACACAGGCAACCAAAGCAGATAATACAGTAGACAATGTAGAACAGGTAGTTCTTGACAACCCTGTTGCGGGTAGAACATACAGAATTGAGGTTACCAATAAAGGAACTCTTGTTAACAATGCTACAACACCTGTTCTAGCTCCTCAAAACTATTCCATCATTGTAACTGGATACAACGAATTATTAGGAACTAAAGAAGCAACTAATCCAGCTAATGGAATTATAGTTGCTCCAACACTTACAAAAGACATCGTAAATATAATAAAAGCTCCTAGAAAATCTACTTTCACAGTATATGATCTATCTGGTAAAAAATTACAAAATGGAGTAATTAACAACGAGCAGGAATCTATTAATTTATCATCTTATACAAACGGAGTTTACATTATTGAAGTGAAGACTAATAAAGATGTAATTTCTAAAAAAGTTATCAAAGAATAATTACTAAAAACATCGCAATTAATACAAAATACTAACACTTGTTAGTATTTTGTTTTTTTATGTATATTTGCTTCCTATGGAAAATACACTTCACGGAAAAGTTTCTCAGGATATTCTGCTAAAAGCTTACAACCACATGATGCTTGCTAAGGCAATGGCAGACATTTATGAGGAAAACAGAAATATTTGTAAATACGTTCATAGCACATCAAGAGGTCACGAAGCCATACAGTTGGCAACAGCTTATCAATTAAAAAAAGAAGACTGGGTTTCTCCTTACTACAGAGACGAAAGCATTCTTTTGGGAATCGGTTTTGAACCCTATAAACTGATGTTACAATTATTGGCAAAAGCTGATGATCCTTTTTCCGGAGGCAGATCTTATTATTCTCATCCTTCAAGCAGAGATGAAGACAAACCAAAAATCATTCATCAGAGTTCGGCAACTGGAATGCAGACCATTCCGACGGCCGGAGTTGCACAAGGGATAAAATATATTCAGGATTTTAATTTACAGCAATTCGAAAACAATCCGGTTGTGGTTTGCAGCCTTGGAGACAATTCTGTGACGGAAGGCGAAGTGAGTGAAGCACTTCAGTTTTCAGCATTACATCAGCTTCCTATCATTTTCCTTGTTCAGGATAATGAATGGGGAATTTCTGTAACAAAAGAAGAGGCAAGAACCTGTGATGCTTATGATTTCGTAGCCGGATTTACCGGATTAAGCAGAATGAGAGTAGACGGAACAGATTTCGTTGAAAGCTTTGAAGCAATGAAAAAAGCTGTAGATTTTGTAAGAACAGAAAGAAAGCCTTTAGTCGTTTGTGCAAAAACAGTTTTGATTGGCCACCATACTTCAGGAGTAAGAAGAGAATTCTATAGAGATGAAGAAGACTTAACAAAACACAGAGCAAAAGATCCGGGAGAAATTCTTAGAAATCAATTGCTTGAATCTGGTGTTGATGAAGAATTATTGAAACAAATCACGAAAAAAGCCCGTTTAGAAGCAGAAGAAGCATTCGAAAGAGCTAAAAATGCAGAGGATCCAAAACCTGAAACGGTAATGCAGCACATTTTTGCTCCTACTCCGATTACGGAAGAAGTAGGAACCCGCGAACCTGAAGGTGGAGAAAAAATCGTAATGGTAGACGCTGCTATTCATGCCATTCAGGAATTGATGTGGAAACACCCTGAAGCTTTATTGTACGGGCAGGATGTTGGGGAAAGAATTGGTGGAGTTTTCCGTGAGACGGTAACTTTAGGAAAAAAATTCGGAAGCAAAAGAGTTTTCAATACTGCCATTCAGGAAGCTTATATTATTGGCTCTACCACAGGTATGAGTGCTGTTGGTTTAAAACCAATTGTTGAGGTCCAGTTTGCAGATTACATTTATCCGGGAATCAATCAGTTGATTACTGAAATTTCAAAATCGAACTATTTAAGTCAGGGTAAATTCCCTGTAAGCAATATCATCCGTGTTCCGATCGGAGCATACGGAGGAGGTGGTCCTTACCACAGTGGCAGTGTTGAAAGTATTTTAGCGAATATTAAAGGAATCAAAATTGCATATCCGAGCAACGCTGCAGACTTTAAAGGTTTATTAAAAGCAGCCTATTACGACCCGAATCCAGTGGTAATGTTGGAGCACAAAGGTTTATACTGGAGCAAAGTTCCGGGAACTGAAGATGCCAAAACAATTGAACCTTCAGAAGATTACATCCTGCCTTTCGGAAAAGGAAAAGTAATCATCGAAGCTGATAAAAATGAAACAGAAAAAGGCAGAACATTATTGGTAGTAACATACGGAATGGGCGTTTATTGGGCTAAAGAAGCCGCAAAAAACTTTAGCGGAAGAATTGAAGTAATCGACCTAAGAACTTTAATTCCTCTGGATGAAGAATTGGTTTTCGAAAGAGTAAAAGCGCACGGAAAATGTATCGTTTTAACGGAAGAACAACTTAACAACTCATTCGCCGAAGCTTTTGCACACAGAATTTCGAAGAACTGCTTTAAATATCTTGATGCTCCGGTAGAAACGATGGGATCTTTGAATACTCCGGCAGTTCCGATCAATTTGGTTCTGGAAAAAGCAATGCTTCCGAATGCTGAAAAGCTAAGTATAAAAATCGAAGAAATGCTGAAATATTAATTCAGACAGAAAATAAATTTAACCTCTAAAATTTTTTAGAGGTTTTTTTGTACACTTTTTGCTAACTTGGATTTATAAAATTTCACTTTCCATAATGATTACCACAAAATATGTCAATTACAAACAGGTTCTCAATTTATCAGGATTTCATGTTATCCTGATTTCCGTTTGGTGTACTTTGATTGCAGTTCTCTTCCATGTTTTTCATTGGGACTGGATGATTATTCCCTGGGTTCCCGTTGCGCTGATTGGTACTGCAGAGGCCTTTTTGGTAGGTTTTAAAAATAACCAGGCTTACGACAGACTTTGGGAAGCAAGAAAAATATGGGGCGGAATTGTCAATTCCAGCCGAATGCTGGGTTCAATGGTTTATTCTTTTGATACGGCAAATGAAGACATAGGAAAATTTGATTTTGAGGACCGAAGAAAAAAGATTGTTTTCCGTCATATTGCATGGTTATACCAATTTCGTGACCAACTTTTAATTCCGGCAGAATGGGAACACATCAAAGTCGAAGAAGAGCATTTTAAAAATATTGACCACCAACGTAATCGATTAATTAAAGCCGGATTTCCTGATTATGGCAGAACGCCTATTTTTCTTAATAAATATTTGAGTGAAGAAGAGGTAGAATTACAATCACATTATAAGAATTTCGCAACATTTCTCATCGCACAGCAGTCAAAGGATGTGAATGAGCTGAAAAACATGAATGCGATTTCAGAATTCAATCAAATTCAATTGCAGGATTGTCTTAATGAATTTTACACTTTGCAGGGGCAAGCCGAAAGAATCAAAAAATTTCCTTTACCTAGACAGTTTGCGAGTACAGCTTTCGTTTTTAATGTCATTTTTATTATGTTGCTTCCTTTAGGTTTGGTAAGTGAATTTGCAAAATTGGGCGATTGGGGAATCTGGGTTTCCATTCCGTTTTGTATTGCGATTGGATGGATTTATATTATCATGGAACTGGTAGGAGATTATTCAGAAAACCCGTTTGCCGGATTAATGTTTGATATTCCTATGCTTTCTATCTGCCGAACTATTGAAATTGATTTATTACAAATGGCTGGAGAAACGGAGCTCCCGGATCCTATTCAGTCTAAAAATGGTGTTTTGGTTTAAAGTATTACTATAATATTTTTAAGATTCCCTCAATTACTACGGCTTATAAAATAATTGCCGTAGTGTTTTTTACTTCAGAAATCATAAACGAACTGTGCGTACTTGCAATATGTTTAATGGTGGTGAGTTTAGAAAGCATGAAATTTCTATAATCCTGCATGTCTTTTACATTAATTTTCAAGATATAATCATAATCACCGCTTACATGAAAACACTCCGTTATTTCCGGTAAATTCACTACTTCTTTTTCAAACTCAATTACATATTCTTTCTTATGCTGAATAAGTTTTACATGACACAATACTGTAAAGTTTTTATTGATCTTATCCCTGTTTAATAAGGCAACATATTTTGAAATGACTCCCAATTTCTCAAGCTTTTTTATGCGCTCATATACTGCCGTTACAGAAAGCCCTAACTTGTAAGACATCTCTTTGGTAGTTTGCTTAGCATCTTCCTGCAAATAAATCATCAATTTTTTGTCAAAATCATCAAAATCCATAGTTATATTTTTGGTTTAACTTTATATTCGATACATAATTTAAACAATATTACTACATTTTTTCAATTATATAGATTTATATTCTAAAAAATTAAAATACCATTGTAAAAAACATCAGTTATTTACATTTTTATCCGTATTAAAAATATCAAAACTATGGACCACTTTAATGCGGCTAATGAAATTCAGGATTTACAGTATTTCGGAGAATTCGGAGGGGTAAACCCTTCTATTTCAGATAGCTCTACGTATACTTTCCTTTCGGCAAAAACAATGTTTGACACTTTTGAAGGAAATGCAGACGGTTGTTACCTGTATTCAAGACATTCTTCACCCATGAACCTGTATCTTTCACAGGCACTTGCTAAGATGGAAAATACAGAAACGGCAAATGTAACAGCATCCGGAATGGGAGCAATCACTTCTGTTTTAATGCAGATCTGCAAAAGTGGAGACCACATTATTTCAAGCAGAACAATCTACGGAGGAACGTATGCTTTTTTAAAGAATTTCCTTCCTCCTTATCAAATCAATACAACTTTTGTAGATATCAATAATTTTGAATCGATAGAAAATGCTATTACTCCAAATACAAAGGTTATTTATTGTGAAAGTGTAAGCAATCCGCTTTTGGAAGTGGCAGATCTTAGAAAACTTTCTGAAATCTGTAAAAAACATCATTTAAAACTGATCGTTGATAATACTTTTTCTCCTCTATCAATCTCCCCTACTTCATTGGGAGCGGATATTGTGATCCACTCGTTAACAAAGTTTATTAACGGAAGCAGCGATACTGTAGGTGGTGTTTACTGTGGAAGCCAGGAATTCATTAATGATACCAAAAATGTAAATACAGGAGCCTGTATGTTGTTGGGACCTACAATGGACAGCTTCCGTTCAGCAAGTATCTTAAAAAACCTGAGAACGCTTCATATCAGAATGAAGCAGCACAGCCACAACGCTATGTATCTTGCAGAAAGATTCGAAAGAGACGGATTAAGAGTTGTATATCCAGGTTTGAAATCTCACAAAAACCACCAACTCATGAAAAGTATGATGCATGAAGAATACGGATTCGGAGGTTTGCTAACTCTAGACGCAGGAACTACGGAAAAAGCAAATGAGCTGATGGAAATGATGCAGCAGGAAAACTTGGGTTATCTAGCAGTAAGCTTAGGATTTTATAAAACACTATTCTCTTGTTCAGGCAGCTCTACTTCATCTGAAATCCCTGAAGAAGAACGTGCTGAAATGGGAATTTCAGACGGATTGATCAGATTCTCCATCGGATTAGATCACGATATTGAAAGAACATATACGAAAATGAAAGAATGCATGCTCAAAACAGGTGTTCTCAACCATGAAACTACATCCATATTCTAATTTATTGTGTAAAAGCTGTTGAAAATTCAACAGCTTTTATTTTTTTATAGACATTTTATTTTACTGTCATTCTGAATGTAACAAAGAGAAATGAAAAATCTATTTATCTTGAGAGATTCTTCCTTCTTCAGAAGGACAATCTTACATCTTATAAAAATGCTTCGGAAAAGCTTCTTCCGGTTTCATTTTTAAAATGTTCAGTAAAATCCAAGATTTTAAAAATCCGTAGCCGTAAGAAAACATTTGAATATAAGTAGATATCACAGCCATTGCTGCAATCGCAATATTTTTAGTAATGATAAGTGCATGAAGCAGTACCATAAAAGTATATAACCCAAACAGAGAAAGTATGAAACCTCTTCCTAGCACAAAATATTCAACAAATCCTAGAATATATCCTAAAAGGAATAAGGTAGGAAATGCAAATGAAATCTTAACGTAATTAGGATGTCTCTGGTTAAGAATAGGTCTTGCACAGCCAAACTGATACACCTGTTTTGAAAATTTACCAAAATCTACACGTCGTTTGTGATACACAGCAATATCATCAAAAAATGCCGTTGTAAAACCATTTTCCCAAAGCGTCATGGAAAGGTCGGGATCTTCCCCGATTCTCATTTCTGAAAACCCTCCTACTTTCCCGAAGACCTCTTTTTTTACGCCCATATTAAAACTTCGGGGCTGAAACTTGGAAACCGCTTTTTTATTCCCTCTAATTCCTCCTGTTGTAAAAACCGATGTCATAGAATAGGAAATTGCTTTCTGCATCAGATTAAAGCCTTTATGGGCCTTATCTGCTCCGCCAAAAGCATCACACGGAATTTCAAGAATGTCTTTTTTGATGTTTTCGATATAATCTTTTTCCACAATCACATCACTGTCTACAAAAACCAACCATTCGTTTGCTGCTCTTCTGGCTCCGTAATTTCTCGACAAACCAGGTCCTGAATTATCTTTTCTGAAATACTTAATATCTAAAATTCCATTAAATTTTTCAATGGTAGGTTTCAGATCAATGAGCGAACCATCATCCACAATAATGATTTCAAAAGCTTTATCCGTTTGAAAAGTCAGTGAATTGAGAAGTTCGAACAACTCATCTTTACGGTTAAATATAGCAACGACAATGGAAATAGTAGGGTTCAAATCTGAAAATTTTTCAAAATTACTTATTCATAAAGGAATGAGCAAAAAGTTTTTGTCTTAATTAAACGGAAAGTGTCATAAAATAATATTTAGATTAATAATTATTTTTTTATGAATTGAGCTTCATTCAATTATAAATTAAAATCTTCCTTCTCCATTGTTCAATGAAACTCTCAACAAAGTAATTTGACATTTTAAACAAATTCGAAAATCCATTGCCACCCTAACTTTGTCTCAACAAAATTTTAAAACAATTTAAAAATGAGACTTAATAATTTACAACAACCAGTCAATTCGGGATTTGATGCACAATCTACAGCGCAAGATGTTATCAATGGAATGGATCTTTCGGGAAAAATTGCAATCGTTACAGGCGGTTACGCAGGAATCGGATTGGAAACCACAAAAACTTTAGCTTCCGTCGGAGCACAAGTGATTATCCCGGCAAGAGATCTTGAAAAAGCTAAGAAAAACCTTGAAGGAATTAAAAATATAGAGATTGAAAAATTAGATTTAATGGATCCGAAATCAATTAATACTTTTGCTGAAAGATTCATTTCTTCAGGAAGAAAATTAGATTTATTAATTAATAATGCAGGAATCATGTGGGTTCCTTTACGAAGAGACAACCGTGGAATCGAATCTCAGTTGGCAACCAATTATTTATCACAATTTCATCTTACAGCAAAATTATTTCCGGCTTTGAAAAAAGCAGAAGCAGCAAGAATAATCAGCGTTTCTTCCTATGGACATCAAATGTCACCCTTCGATTTTGAAGATCCCAATTTTGAAAATAGAGCATATCAAACTTTAGTAGGTTACGGACAATCAAAAACAGCTTGTAATTTATTTTCTGTGGCTTTGGACGAAAAAGGAAAGAAATTCAATATCAGAGCTTATTCTTTGCATCCCGGCTCTGTTTATGGAACTGAATTGGGAAGAGAAGAACCAATTGATTTATTTATCCAGATGGGAACTCACAACGAAAATGGAAAAATAAAACCAGAAGTAGAAGCCAAATTGAAAACCATTCCTCAAGGTGCTGCCACAACGATTTGGTGCGCAACAAGCCCACTTCTTGAAAATATTGGCGGAGTATATTGTGAAAACTGCAATATTGCAGAGATTGACAATGGACAAATTGAGCATAGATTTGATGAACCTTCAACAATAAGAGGTGTTCAGCCCTATTCCATTGATCCGGAGAATGCAGAAAAACTTTGGAAACTGAGTGAAGAAATGATCGGAATTAAATTCGAAGTTAAATAATTTCTTTTAAGTACATTTATCCTTGAAAATTAAAAGAAAATGGATTTTCAGATTAAATACATCACGCCGGATATTAAACTTTCCACATACGACGACAAGCTTTTCAAAACGGAAACGGTTTTTGAGTTTCACATGCTGGTCTGGTTTATTTCCGGGGAAACAAAAATCATTCAGGTAGACAAATCTTATGTTTTTAAAGCCGGAGATATTTTTCTGATCCCCAGAAATCATTTGGCAACGATCATTAATTATCCTAAAGACGGACTTCCTCATAAAGCTGTTGTCATGCATCTTACCAAGGAACGGCTGAAAGATTTCTACTCCAACATTGAGATTCAGGGGAAAGACATACGTGAAGAAGTAAAAATTCACAGCTTTGAAAAACATCCTCTCCTGGAAAGTTGTTTGGCTTCATTAATCCCCTATTTTGAGATGAAGGAATCTTTCCCTGAAAATATTGCAGCTTTAAAAATTACAGAAGCCATCAGTATTTTAAGAGAAATTGACAGCAATATTGATCATGTTCTTGCCGATTTTGAAGAACCCGGAAAAATTGACCTGGTGAATTTTATGGAGAAAAATTATATGTTTAATATGTCTTTGGAAAGATTCGGATATTTAACCGGAAGAAGCTTATCTACCTTTAACCGGGATTTCAGGAAAGTTTTCCAAATGACACCTCAACGTTGGCTTACCCAAAAACGCTTGCAACTGGCACATTATCATTTGACTCAAAAAGATAAAAAGCCTTCGGATATTTTCATGGAAGTAGGTTTTGAAGATTTTTCACATTTTTCTTATGCTTTTAAAAAACAGTATGGATTTTCGCCATCATTGATGAGATAAAATAAAACAGAAATCCATTTTGGATTTCTGTTTTCATATAAGAATATTAATTTTAAAAAAATAGGCTAAGGATTCCAAAAGCCTACTTTTATATTATTATGATTATAAGCTAAAACTATTTATTTTCTTCCAATTTATGCACTTTTTTCGTTCCCTCATACATCTCATACTGCAAAAATCTTGTTTCTAATTTTCCATTGAAAAGTTTGATTTTTCTTGACGGACGAAGACCGATTTTTTTTACGGCTTCCAGATCGGAAGAAATCAGCCAAGCTAAAGTATTTGGATAATGTGTTTTGAACGTATCACCTATTTTCTTGTAAAAATCATCATCATTAATCGAAATTCTCTCGTCATACGGCGGATTGAAAACCATCAATAATGGGAAAAGGTCTTTTTTAGACTCAAAGAAATTCTGTTTTCTTACTTCAATCACATCTTCCATTTCTGCAGCTTCAATATTCATTCTGGCAGCATTCAGCATTCTTGCATCGATGTCGTACCCAACAATTTTTCCGGTAAACTCTCTAACTCTGTTGATTCTGAATTCTTTTATTTTTGCAAACAGATCAGCGTCATAATTTTTCCAGTTCTGGAAAGCGAATCTTTTTCTGAAAATCTGTGCAGGAAGATCCATCGCGATCATTGCAGCTTCAATCAATAAAGTTCCTGAACCGCACATCGGATCAAGGAAATTACCTTTTCCGTCCCAACCTGCTAATTGAAGCATTCCGCTTGCCAAAACTTCATTTATCGGCGCTTCTCCCTGTTCTTTTCTGTATCCTCTTTTAAACAAAGGATCTCCCGAAGAATCTAAAGAAATTGTCACCAATTCTCTGTCGATATGCAAGTGAAATTTAATATCCGGATGTTTGGGTTCTACATTAGGACGTCTTTTAAATTTATCCTGAAAATAATCAACAATCGCATCTTTCATTTTCAATGTGACAAATTGAGAATGCTTGAACGTTTCAGAATTCACGGTCGAGTCAATCGCGAAAGACTGATCCACATCCATAAAGTTTTCCCACTCCATTTTAAACAATCTGTCATAAAACTGATGTTGATTGAAAGCTTTAAATTCATGAATCGGAACCAAAATTTTCAAAGCTGTTCTTGCAGAATAATTGATTTTATATAAAAAGCCTAAATCTCCTTCGCAGTTTACGGCTCTGTTTTTAACTTCAACATTTCTTCCACCCAATTTTTTGATTTCTTCCGCTAAAATTTGTTCAAGACCAAAAAACGTTTTTATCTGTATTTGTATATTATCTATATCCATAAGTAATTATTAAAAGTGTTAAAGAATTAAAAATTAAAAGATTAGGTATTCATTTTTTCAATCAATTGAACCTTTCAATCTTTCAATGTTAAAATACTTTTCCTTTTACCGCACAAATTTAGTTATTTTTGTATTATGGAATGGTTTGAATCTTGGTTTGATACCCCTTATTATCATTTGCTTTATAGTAACAGAGATTATACTGAAGCAGAAAATTTTATAACAAAACTTACAAAAGAGCTACAGCTCCCTGCATCAAGTACGATTATCGATCTTGCCTGCGGAAAGGGAAGACACTCAGTTTTTCTTAACAAATTAGGCTATGAAGTACTTGGTTTGGATCTTTCTAAGCAAAGTATAGAGCATAACAAGCAGTTTGAAAATGAAACTTTACATTTTAAAGTTCATGATATGAGAAATGCCATTGATTCAAAACCTGTAGATGCTGTTTTTAATTTGTTTACCAGCTTTGGGTATTTCGATAATGAAAAAGATGACAGAAGTGTTTTTCAATCGGTATATGATGCTTTAAAACCGAATGGTTTTTTTGTTTTAGATTATCTGAGTGAGGAATTTGTAAGAGAAACTTTGGTTCCTGAAATGGTAGTACACAGAGAAGGGATTGATTTTAATATTACAAAAAAAATTGAAGGCCGACATATCATTAAAGATATTCGTTTTGAAACAGAAGGTAAGCCTTTTCATTTTTTTGAAAAAGTAAAACTGCACACATTAGAAACCATAAACTCCTATGCAACAGAATGTGGCTTTGAAAGGATAAAAATCTGGGGAGATTATCAACTTTCTGAGTTTAATGCTGAAAAATCACCTCGTTGCATCAATTTATTTAAGAAAAAATAATGATTACAGTACTTTTACTGATTTTAAGTGTTATTGCCGGAGTATTTTTAGGGAAGCATTTCGGAAAAAAAGAAAAACTGGCCAAAAATTTATTGATTTTAAGCGCCGGATTTTTAATTACGATCTGCTTAAATGAAGTTTTTCCTCAAGTATATACTGCTGAAGCAGGCAGCAGCTTGGGAATTTTTGTAATTGGCGGTGTTTTGTTACAAATGATTTTGGAAGCTTTAACCAAAGGGTTTGAACACGGACATTTTCATCACCATAATGACCATAATATCCTTCCCGTTGCCTTAATGGTAGGATTGTTCGTTCATGCTTTTATTGAAGGAATTCCTTTAGCCAATGAAGAACATGAATTATCACCCTATCTTTTAGGGATTGTTTTTCACAATCTTCCCATTTCTTTTATTCTGGGAGCATTTTTATTTAATAGAAAAGAAGGAAAGGAAAGCAAATCAACAACTTCTTACCCATCACTTTTGATTGTGGCTTTATTCGCACTGGCGTCCCCAATGGGAATGTTGTTGGGTAATTATTTTAATCCGGATTTACAGCCTTATTTCTTGGCGATTGTAGGAGGAATTTTTCTACATATATCTTCTGTAATTATATTTGAAAGCAATAAGAATCACAATATTGATTGGGTAAAAATCGGATTAGTGATTTTAGGAGTTTCGCTGGCTTTGGTCATGCATCTTTTCCATGATCATTCCCATGTGGGACACCACCATTAAATCGATGATTTATTTTAAATTATACAAGAGAGGCTTTGAGTCTCTTTTTTTTATACTTTTGATTTTAAATTTCATCAATAAAAAAGCTCCGGATTTACTCCGGAGCATCAATTTAATCACTCATTACACAATCTGGAAATTAGAATTTCCATCCTAATGTAATAAAGAAGTTGTTAAAAGTATTTTTCACTTCAGATACTACGTAGCTTTCATTGGCTACGTCAAAGTCTGAAGAACTATATCCTGTAGAATAGTAAGAACTTCCCGGGATTACTTTACCATATAGGAATGGGTTGTTATATTTTGAGCTTACATTCTGGTAAGAAGCATCTATATAAAAAGCACCAAAATCATATCCTAACCCTAATCCGAAAGTATTTCTTTCACCTAGTGTCCAGTTATTATAGTTGGTATTACCAGCTGTTCCGGCATTAGAATAAGCACTCACCGCACCTGAGTCGAAAGGACTTGAGGCATAAGAATAACCACCTCTTAATCTAAAAGCTTTAATTCTGTATTCTGCTCCTACTCTTACTTCTGAAAGGTTTTTGTAGTTATCTGTAAAGAAATTATTAAGTTCCTTATCTGCATCTATTTCTTCCTTGTATTTAGGTTTTGTAATCCCTAATGTATAATCTACGTTGAAAGAAAGATTTTTACTTGGAACATACGCACCACTCACCGTTGCTTTCATAGGGCTTCTGAAGTTTACCGTTTCACTGTATGCTCCCGATCCCATATACCCTTGGTTATCCAAGGCATATTCTGTATACACTCTGTCCATTCTCCACCAGGTAGGTGTTTCAATGGTAGCTCCTAATCTTAATTCCTTACTTACTTTCCCAATCACCCCGAATGAAGCAGAAAAGCCATTTGATTTTTCAGTATATGGTGTATACTGTTTATCATAATTAGAAACTGTATTATCTAAATCCAGACCAAATGCTGCGGTATCCCACTGCTCCACATCTGCATAATGGAAATTAAGACCGGCACCAAAGTATAAATAATTTTCATAATTAGCACCTACCCCAATGTTCATCTTAGATTTTGTTCCGTATCTGTTATAGGCATGCCCTAAGTAGGTCAGATTTCCTGTAACAGGATTATTATTAGAATCAACAAGATCTTTTTGAATAACAATATTCGAGTTTCCCGGGCTTTCAATATAGTTTTCAATAGACTCATTGGAGAAGTTCACCCCAACGTTTACAAACTTCCATCCACTTTCTGTCATCAGCTGAAATGCTGCTACACCTCCTACATTTCCAATATCTACCTTATTAATATTATAATCTATTGAAGAACCAGCCAATGAGCTCTTGTTTTTGTTATTACTAATGGAAAGCGTTGCAGAAACATCTCCCGAAATAGCAACCCCTAAACCTGCAGGGTTGGTAAGCAAAGAACTAGCATCCCCACCTAAAGCTCCATTAGAACCTGCCATTGCGTTAAATTTTGAAGAACCAAACATCGTAGTATTAGAATATACATCGATAGAGTTCCTTAAGATCGAAATATCCTGAGCCTGCGCAAAAAATGCAGCAGAAATACTCATTGCTATTAAAGATTTTTTTAACATTATTTTTTTTAATAGTTATTAATTTTTATTATCTACCGCCTCTGAAGCCTCCGCCTCCACCACCGGATCTGAAGCCTCCGCCTGAAGATCCGCCAGATCTGAAACCACCTCCACCAGAGTTGTTGAAACTTCCGCTGTTATTTCTGAAGCCTCCGTCATTCATTCTTGGCTGAGATTGTTGAGGATAGTTGTTGTAATTTGGTCTTGGTTGCGAATTCTGATTACGGAATCCACCTTGATTTCTAAATCCACCATTATTATTGTTAGGTCTGAAGCCTCCGTTATTTCCATTATTATTTCCTCTGAAACCTCCAGTATTTCCGTTTCTGAAGCCTCCGTTATTTGAATTTACATTATTTCTGAAACCTCCGGAATGTACACCGTTTTTATTTCCAAATCCTCCATTGTAGCTGTTATATAATCTACCATCTGCTCCTCTTCTTTTATACGGTACTGCGTAATAATTTCCCCAGTATCCTCCATTCCAACCCCAATATGGACTTCCATAATAGCCACCCCAATATGGGTTATAGTAGCCACCCCATCCCCAAGGAGAGTATCCCCAGGAGTTCCATCCATTCCAGCCCCAAGAGCTTCCCCATCCCCAAGAAAGGCCAAAGTTCCAGCCCCATCCGCTGTTCATACCCCAGTATGGACTATAGTAACCGCCCCATCCCCAAGGATATCCCCATCCCCAGGAATTATCATAGTAGTTAGTTTGAGAACCGGCAAAAGCTCCCCAATCCGAATCTGTTGCGTTATTATTAGTATTCCAGTTATAATCATTCCAAGAATCGTATTTTCCTTCTTTAGAATTTGCTTCTGCATTTTGGATGATATTAGAACCATCATTATAGTCGTAGTATTCTCCTACCCTGTTTCCGCCATCATTTATAATCACTCCTTCTGGTAGTGTATCTTTATTAGGATCATAGTAAACCCCATCTGTCTCACTGTAACCGCCCATCTGAGCACCACAGGACACGAGTAATAATCCGCCTGCTATTGCTAAAACTCCTTTAGATTTTAACATACCAAGCAAATTTTTATGTATATTTTTTTTCATGATAACGTAAAAATTTTTAATTTAAATTATATTTGCAATCTGTACTAAAAATGTACCAAAACCCATGTACAAATATCTATCAAAAATAGATTTTTATTTTTAGATAACAATAATAAGAAAAAGTTAAAAAAATCAAAAAAAATAATGGCAAAATTAACCTCAAGAAGCGAAGATTACAGCAAATGGTATAATGAGTTGGTGGTAAAAGCCGACTTAGCTGAAAACTCAGGAGTAAGAGGTTGCATGGTAATAAAACCATATGGCTATGCAATCTGGGAAAAAATGCGTGATGAAATGGATAAAAAGTTCAAGGAAACAGGTCACGTTAATGCTTATTTTCCGCTTTTTGTGCCCAAAAGCTTATTTGAGGCTGAAGAAAAAAATGCAGAAGGTTTTGCCAAAGAATGTGCAGTGGTTACCCACTACAGATTAAAAACTGATCCGGACAACCCGTCAAAACTAATTGTAGATCCGGATGCGAAATTGGAAGAAGAGCTGATCGTTCGGCCAACATCAGAAGCTATTATCTGGAATACTTATAAAAACTGGATTCAGTCTTACAGAGATTTACCGATATTAATTAACCAATGGGCGAACGTTGTTCGTTGGGAAATGAGAACACGTCTTTTCTTAAGAACAGCAGAGTTCTTATGGCAGGAAGGTCACACGGCTCACGCTACCAAAGATGAAGCTGTAGAAGAAGCTGAAAAAATGAATAAGGTATATGCTGATTTTGCAGAAAACTTCATGGCAATGCCTGTAATTCAGGGATTAAAAACTCCTTCTGAAAGATTTGCAGGAGCGGATGAAACTTACTGTATTGAAGCTTTAATGCAAGACGGAAAAGCGCTTCAAGCCGGAACCTCTCACTTCCTAGGTCAGAACTTCGCCAAAGCATTTGATGTAAAATTCACTAACAAAGAAGGTAAAATTGAACATGCTTGGGCAACTTCTTGGGGAACTTCAACCCGTTTAATGGGAGCTTTAATCATGACGCACTCTGATGATTTCGGATTGGTACTCCCTCCAACTTTAGCTCCGATTCAGGTGGTAATTGTTCCGATCTTTAAAGGGGAAGAGCAATTAGAGCAAATTAGTGAAGTGGCTTTAGATATTCAAGCTAAATTGAGAGCAAAAGGAATTTCTGTGAAATTCGATAACGATACTCAAAACAAGCCGGGATGGAAATTTGCTGAATATGAATTAAAAGGTGTTCCTGTAAGAATTGCGATGGGGCCAAGAGATTTGGAAAACAAGTCTGTCGAAATTGCAAGAAGAGATAACTTAACGAAAGAAGTTCGTTCAATTGAAGGTTTAGATTCTTATATCGAAGAATTATTAAAAACAATTCAACAAGATCTATATACTAAAGCTGCCAACTTCAGAAAAGACAACATTACAAAAGTTGACACTTATGAAGAGTTTAAAAAAGTTTTAGAAGAAAAAGGAGGTTTCATCTATGCACATTGGGACGGAACTGCTGAAGAGGAAGAGCAAATTAAGGACGAAACAAAGGCAACCATTAGATGTATTCCTTTGGATGATGATATTGAAGAAGGAGTTTCATTAATCTCAGGAAAACCATCTACGAGACGAGTTTTATTCGCTAAGGCATATTAGAACTAACACAATAAATTTAATAAATCTTTAAAAATTCATGCGATTTTTAAAGATTTTTTTTTGATTTTATCATTTAAAGATATTTTTTTATAAATTTATAACACATTAATCTCAAAATAATTTATTATGTCTTTAAATGTCATTGATTTAATTAAAGGACAATTAGGTCCTGCCCTAGTATCACAGGCTGCTGCGCAGTTTGGAGAAAGTGAATCAGGTATTTCAAAAGCAATTGGAGGTTTACTGCCTGCTGTTGTTGGTGGACTAGCAAACAATTCGGATAATCCCGGCGTTCTAAATGCAATCACCAATGCCTCATCAAGCGGAATTTTGGGAAATTTATTGGGAGGATCTTCTGATAATTCTATTATTTCAAATCTTTTGTCCTCCATTTTTGGTGACAAATTGAGTGGATTAGTTAACTCGATAGCTACTTTTGCCGGAATCAGCAGCAATTCATCAAGCTCATTACTAAACTTAGTAACAGGAGCCACTGTAGGTACTATCGGAAAATATGCCGCAGATAACAACTTAGGACAATCAGGAATTTCAAGTCTGTTAAACGACCAGAAAGGGATTGTTTCTTCATTATTACCTGCAGGTTTATCTTTAGCCTCATTAAACATAGGAGACTGGGCAAAAGGATATAAGTTTGACAACGATAATGACGCTATAAAAACACCTGTTGCAGAAGAGCCTAAAATAGATGTTACCAGAAGCGCTACTCCTACAGAAACCTATTCTCAGAACAATAATGAAAGTGGAGGATCTATATGGAAATGGCTACTTCCTCTGCTATTAATCATTGCTGCAGGATATTTTATCTGGAAACAGTGTGAAAAGAACAAAACAACAACTACCCTATCGACAACGGACTCAACCACCGTAACTACCGATAGTATGGCCACTGTTACCCCTTCAGATACCACAGTAAAAACCACTGTTACAAAAGTAGATGAAAACATTGATCTGAACGGAACAGCTCTAAAAGGCTATAAAGGAGGTATGGAAGATCAGATGATCACCTTCCTGAAGTCTGACGGATATAAAAATGCAGCCAATGATGATGCACTAAAAGATAAATGGTACGATTTTGACCATGTAAACTTCAAAATAGGAAGCGCAGACCAACTGGAAGCAGGCTCAGAAGGACAGCTTCAAAATTTAGTAGCTATCTTAAAAGCTTTCCCTGAAGCAAAAATCAAAATCGGAGGCTACACAGATAAAACCGGTGATGAAGCTAAAAACCTTAAACTATCTGCCGACAGAGCCAGCTTTATTAAATCTTGGCTTGGAAAACAAGGAGTCGGAGCTCAGGTAATTGCTGCAGACGGATACGGAAGTAAATTTGCCACAGTAGATGCAAGTGCTTCTAATGAAGCCAGAGCCGTAGACAGAAAAATGGCGGTAAGATTTGCAAAATAAAACCTTTAAAACCTATAAAAAAAATCCCGGAACTTTATTTCGGGATTTTTTAATGTCCTTAGTTTGTCATCTTGATATATTTAATTAAATTTGTTAGTCATTTCTAACATTTATGAATTTTAATTTAAAAAGCGCTTGGCGAAAAGATAAAACCTCACATTCTTTATCAGAAGTATATTCTTCTGTGAAAGTTCCTAAAAACGCCAGCTTCTGGAGAAAATACCTTGCCTTTGCAGGACCTGGTTTAATGGTTGCTGTTGGATATATGGATCCGGGAAACTGGGCTACAGATATTGCTGGTGGTGCACAATTTGGGTATACCCTGCTTTCAGTTATTCTGATCTCAAATATCTTTGCAATGGTTTTACAACATCTATCTGTAAAACTCGGTGTAGTGGCAGAAAGAGACTTGGCTCAAGCTTGTCGTGATCATTTCAGCCCAACAACCAATTTCATTCTCTGGCTTTTTTGCGAAATTGCCATTGCAGCCTGTGATCTTGCAGAAGTAATAGGTTCCGCAATTGCTTTAAATCTATTATTTGGAATCCCATTAACATGGGGTATTGTGATCACAACAATCGATGTTCTGCTTATTCTTTTACTTCAGTCAAAAGGTTTTCGCTGGATTGAAAGTATTGTAGGCGGATTAATCTTTATTATTCTTGCTTGTTTTGTTTATGAACTGATTATCTCACAGCCTGCAATCAATGAAATTTTAGGAGGTTTGGTTCCAAAAGCAGAAATCATTCAAAACCCAGCAATGCTGTATATTGCTATTGGGATTCTAGGAGCAACCGTAATGCCCCACAATCTATATTTGCATAGCAGTATTGTTCAAACAAGAGATTATGACCGTACCAGAGAAGGAAAAAAGGAAGCTATCAAGTTTGCTACACTAGACAGTACAGTTTCGTTGATGCTTGCTTTTTTCATTAATGGAGCTATTTTGATTTTAGCAGCAGCAACTTTCCATATCACAGGAAACAAACATGTTGCAGACATTCACGATGCTTATAAAATGTTGACTCCCATTTTAGGAGCTTCGATGGCAAGTATTGTTTTTGCAATTGCATTATTAGCTTCCGGGCAAAATTCGACGTTAACAGGAACTCTTGCCGGCCAAATCGTAATGGAAGGTTTTTTAAATATCAGATTAAAACCTTGGTTGAGACGATTAATTACAAGATTAATTGCCGTAATTCCTGCCCTTATTGTCACTATACTGTACGGAGAAAAAGGAACTACAGAATTATTGGTTTTAAGTCAGGTTATTTTATCCATGCAGTTAAGTTTTGCCGTTGTCCCGTTGGTGATGTTTACGAGTGATAAAGCTAAAATGGGAGAATTTGTAAACAAACCTTTTATGAAAACCTGTGTTTGGATTATTTCCTTCATTATTATTATTTTGAATCTTTATCTTTTGTATCAGACATTTTTCGGAGCATAAGTTTGGATTGAATTATGAGTTTATTATTGTGAAAATTGATAATTGAAGATAATTATTGACAATCTATTTTATGCCTAAATGTCACGCTTTTTCCTTTGGCAGAATCTTTGCGAATAAAAAGGAAAATAAAGATTGAATTATGGAAAATCAGGATATTAACGAAGAAAGCATCAATAATCAAGAAGATACGAAGATTCAGAACGAAGCAACATCTGAAGACAATGTGACAGCTCAACCTACTGCCGAGGAACTTTTGGCAGAAGAGAAAGACCGTTACATCAGATTGTACGCTGAATTCGAAAACTATAAAAAAAGAACCAGCAAAGAAAAAATGGAATTTTTCCAATATGCCAATCAGGACATGATGGTTTCTATGCTTGGGGTTTTAGATGACTTCGAAAGAGCAATTAAAGAAATTGCTAAAAACGGAAATCCTGCCGACCTGCAAGGTGTTGAATTGATTTATAACAAATTCAAAAATAAACTGACTGAAAAAGGATTAAAAGCAATGGAAGTAAAAGCTGGAGACAACTTCAATGTTGATTTCCATGAAGCAATTACCCAGATCCCCGCTCCATCAGAAGATTTGAAAGGAAAAATCGTAGACGTAATCGAAACAGGATATACTTTAGGTGATAAAGTAATTCGTTTTGCAAAAGTAGTAACAGGAAATTAATATTAATAAATGATAAATGATGAGTGATAACTGATGATCAACCTCACTTATTAAATTTAAATATTCTTTTATCATTTATCAATAATCAATTATAGAACGACATGTCAAAAAGAGATTATTACGAGGTTCTTGAGATCAGCAAATCTGCATCAGCCGACGAAATAAAGAAAGCATACCGTAAAATGGCTATCAAATTTCACCCAGATAAAAATCCGGGCGATAAAGAAGCTGAAGAAAGATTCAAAGAAGCAGCAGAAGCTTATGAAATTCTGAGTGACGAACAAAAACGTGCAAGATACGATCAGTTCGGCCATGCAGGAGTGGGTGGAAACGGCGGCTTCGGAGGCGGTGGTTTCGGAGGCGGAATGAATATGGAAGATATTTTCAGCCAGTTCGGAGATATTTTCGGTGGCGGATTCGGAGGTTTTGGTGGCGGCGGTGGTCGTCAGCAAGTGAAAGGTTCTAATTTAAGAATCAGAATCAAGCTGAATCTTGAAGAAATGGTAAACGGAACTCAGAAAACCATTAAAGTAAAAAAAATGAAAGTGGCAGAAGGTGCTACTTCAAAAACCTGTCCTACTTGTGGAGGTTCCGGAGTTCAGATGAAAGTAATGAACACCATGTTCGGACAAATGCAGACTCAGACTACTTGTGGAACCTGTCAGGGAATCGGTAAAGTTGCCGATAAAATTCCTGCAGGAGCGAATGCACAAGGTTTAGTAAAAGATGAAGAAGAAATCACAATCAATATTCCTGCGGGAGCAAGAGACGGAATTCAGCTGAACGTAAGAGGTAAGGGTAACGATGCTCCTTTCGGTGGTATTCCGGGAGATTTATTGGTGATTGTTGAAGAAGAAGTAGATAAAGTAATTAAGAGAGAAGGCGATAATCTTCACCAGGAACTATATGTTTCTTTTGCTGAAGCAGCTTTGGGAACTAAAAAAGAAGTTCCGACGGTTGGAGGAAAAGTAAAAATCACTGTAGATCCAGGAACTCAGTCAGGAAAAATCTTAAGACTGGCAGGAAAAGGGCTTCCAAGTATCGACAGCTACGGGAAAGGAGATATGTTCATCCATATCAATGTCTGGACGCCACAAAAACTAACAAAAGAACAGAAAGAGTTTTTCGAAAATCAAATGAACAGCGGAGAAATGGTTGCAGAACCATCCGGAAAGGAGAAAACATTCTTTGATAAAGTGAAAGACTTATTCAACTAATCATATAAAGAGGCTTTTTAAGTCTCTTTTTTTCTATTTTTTTAGATTGATTATTAAATAAAAGTATTTAATGCAGAGCGCGGCTTCAATTCTTGAAGCCGCGCTCTGTCTATTATTTATCAAATTTCTATTTTCTTTTAACTAAAGAAACAGCTCCTTTTCCTACTGTGAAAAGAGCTACAGCAATCAGTCCTCCCGAAAGTCCAAGGATAAGTTCTTTTAAAACCGTAAGAATTTTATTGGAAGACCAGGATTCTAAAAAATGGTGAAGAAATTCTACTCTATGAGCAAAAATACCTCCTGCAACCATTACCAATGCAATTGTACCGATCACTCCTAACGCTTTAATCACAATTGGCAAAGCCTTTACCAATAAATGACCAAGCTTACCAAAGAAACCCTTATCATTGCTTTTTTTGATTAGTTTAAATCCTGCATCATCCATCCTTACGATCAGAGCTACGATTCCGTAAACCCCTACTGTCGCAATAAATGCCACAAAGCTGGTTACCAAAATCTGGGTAATAAAAGGGTGTTTTTCTTCCAAAACAGTTCCCAAAGCAATAATTACAATCTCAATGGATAAAATAAAGTCTGTAGTAATGGCAGATTTCACTTTTGTTTTTTCTATATCTTCATCGCTTTTTTCATCTTCTATAATTTCTTCTACCACCTCATGTCCCTCTTTATCACGGTGAAAAAGAAACTCTATAATTTTTTCAACTCCTTCGAAGGCCAGATATAATCCACCTAAAATCAAGATATAATTAATCGCCGGAGAGTACAACCAATTGAGTAAGAATACAACAGGCAGAATGATTAATTTATTAATGAATGAGCCTTTGGTGATCGCCCACAAAACAGGTAACTCTCTTGAAGAAAGGAAACCGGTAGCCTTTTCAGCATTTACAGCTAAATCATCCCCTAAAATCCCTGCTGTTTTCTGAGTTGCCACTTTACTTGTAACCGCTACATCATCCATCAAAGCTGCAATATCATCCAAAATCGCAAAAAAACCAGATGCCATAAAATTTTAAAATTTTTTTAATAATTGTTAAGACACAAAAATAATTATTTAATTCGATTTATTCTATGATTATGAAAGGTTTTAAAAGAATTTATATTATCAAGAAAAGAGTGTAATAATGATTTTTATATTCACGGAACGAAAAGTCCCTACAGACAGATGGAATACCCAGTAAGTATAGGATAATTTGTATATTCGTTGTAACCATTCACAAATTTTACAATGAAAGCTATTCAATTACTACTATTCCTATTCTACACTATTTCTTACGCTCAAAATAAACAATTTATTTACGAATACAGATTTGTTCCGGATTCCACAGACAGGAATAATTTTAAAACAGAATTTATGGTTTTGAATATTAATTCCAAAAAGTCAGAATTTTATAGTTCTGAAAAGTTTAAATCTGACTCTACCTTACTTGCTGACAGCAAAAAGGGTATTCTCACTATGCCTCCGAATAAAGAATTCATCAATGATAGAGTAATTAAATTTCCCAATTCAAATACAATTAATTACATAAAAACTTTTGACGAAAAGTATTTTGTTGATCAGGAAGTAAAGCTTAACTGGAAATTACTGAATGATTTTAAAACCATTATGAATTATAAAGTTCAAAAAGCAATCACCGAATTTGGAGGCAGAAAATGGACAGTATGGTTTACGACAAGCATTCCTTTTCAGGATGGTCCTTACAAATTCTTTGGACTTCCTGGATTAATTCTAGAAGTTGAAGACAATACGGATAGTCACCATTTTACAATTAAAGGCGTGAAGAATTCTATCGAAGAATTTGTTTATCCCGATTTGAATAATTATAAGGAAATAAAAGTTAAATATCCTCAATATGTTAAACTTTTTAAAACTTACAGAATGAACCCTGCAGGATCCCTTGTTGGTAAAATTCCTGATTTTACAGATTCTGAAGGGAAACATATAAGCGGTCAACAGAAAATCAGAGAAATAGAAAAAATGAGACTGGAAAAGTTTAAAAAAGATAATAATATTCTTGAAATTGATTTATTAAAAAAATAAAATATTAAAATGCCAAAGAATTCGCATTAATGGACGAACAGATCGAAATCATCATTCAACAATGGTAAAAGTCATCTCGCAAAATGCATTTTTAGCTATTATTTTCTGTAATTTTATTCCATGAAAAAGCTGATTCTTCAATACCATTACTTTGTTTTAGGGTTAATTGGCTTTGTTCTAAGTTCATGCAATACCCGAAGATTTAAAGTATGGGTAGGAACCCATAATGAACAGAAAATCTATAATTTGAACTACGGGGAACATAAACGTCAGAAAATGGATGTCTTTCTTCCTTCCGATTATCCCGAAAATTCTCCCGTCGTCCTGATTGTTCACGGTGGAGCCTGGACATTAGGAAAGAAAGAACATATGATCCAAATTCAAAAAATGCTTTTCAAAAATAATATTCCAAGCATTAATATGAATTACAGACTGGTTTCAAAATCAAAAAAAATCACGTATAAAGAGCAGCTGGAAGATATTCGTTCCGCAGTTACAAAATTCAATTCTTTAGCGCAAAAAGCGGAACTTCAGTCTAATAATTATATCCTCTTAGGTGAAAGTGCGGGTGGACATTTAGCTTTGCTGTATGGCTACCAAAATCCGGATCAGATCAAAAAAATCATCTCTTTAAGCAGCCCTACAGATTTCTATTCACCGGAGTATCTACATTCTTTTTATTCGAAATATTCTTCTCCAACGATTCAAAAAATGGTGGGAACAAAGTTTCATCGAGAAAATCTGTCAGAAGAATTTAAAAAAGCGAGCCCAATAGCCAATATTTCAAATGTTGCTACATTAATTTTCCAGGGAAATCAGGATTTTTTGGTCAATCAGAAACAAGGTTTAGCACTAGATTCTGCTTTATCAGCTCAAAATATTCCTCACAAATTCATTTTTATGAAAAATACGGGACATGCGCCAAGATTTTTCAGCAAAATAAAAAGAGACAGTATTATTTATCCTAATATCCTGGAATGGATCCGAAAATAGTTTTTTTGTCATTCTGATAAAGGAAGAATCTATTTTATTTAGATCTGCCAATCATAGATTCTTCAATCCGCTTCGCTACTTTCAGAATGGCAGACAGTGCTGCAATCAGAATAACATTTGACAATATTCAAAAGAATATCCCACTTTAAAAAGCGGGATATCAATATATATTTTAAAATAAAAATCTATTTAATGTCTTCATCAAAGTCATGATTCTCATATTTTGAAAAATCCTCTTTCTTTCCGAATAAAAACTTCCCGATAACCGGTACTGTTGTTATTAAAACAATAACAATAATGATAAGTTCGAGTTTCTTTTTAAGATCAATTCCAAACTGATCCATAAACAACTTATCTAAATAATGCCCAGCAAAAATAAGAATGAAAGACCAAAGCACGGCTCCAATAATATTATCTCTTAAGAATGCTTTTTTATCCATCTTCACAATTCCGGCGATAATAGGAGTAAAGGTTCTTACCACAGGTAAAAATCTTGCCATAATAATAGCCAAAGCTCCGTTTTTCTCAAAAAAATCATGAGCCTGATACAGATGTTTTTTCTTGAAAAGCATGGTATCTTGCTTTTTATATAAAGCCGGTCCTGTTTTACGCCCAAAATAGTATCCAATCTCGTTACCGATAATTGCAGCAAGGGCAACTGCCGAAGCTAAAATAGTTGTATCTAAAAAATCACTTCCTGTAGAACCAAAGGTTTCCGAAATGATTTTTACGGCATAAATTCCCGATACAAAGAGTAAAGAATCTCCGGGTAGGAAAAAACCTATAAATAAACCGGTTTCCGCAAAAATAATAAATAAAATAAGCCAAAATCCCCCATTATTAATATAAAACTCAGGGTTTAATAAATCCTTCCAGCTATTGAAATCTTCCATAAGTATTGATGTGTAACAAAAATAAGCTTAATAAAATTCAAAAGGAAATATATTAGCATATTTTAACGAAAATTCAAATACGATTTACAAATCCAGATCATCTTCTGAAACAGCCGTTCCGTCGGCCATCAGAAATGCTTTCAAAAACGGAGTAAGATTTCCGTTCATTACAGAATCCACATCGGAAGTTTCATAACCCGAACGTACGTCTTTTACCAATTTGTAAGGATGCATTACGTAGTTTCTGATCTGGCTTCCCCACTCGATCTTCATTTTGTTGGCTTCAATCTCATTACGCGCTTTCATACGTTCTTCCAGTTCCATTTCATAGAGTCTTGAACGAAGCAACTGCATCGCTTTTTCTTTATTCTGAAGCTGTGAACGGGATTCTGAGTTTTCAATAATAATTCCTGTAGGTGCGTGACGAAGACGTACAGCTGTCTCCACCTTGTTTACGTTCTGACCTCCAGCTCCGGAAGACCTCATCGTTTCAAATGAAATATCCGCAGGGTTAATATTAATTTCAATAGTATCATCTACCAAAGGATAAACATATACGGAAACAAAGCTCGTATGACGTTTCGCATTAGAATCGAAAGGAGAAATTCTTACCAATCTGTGAACTCCATTTTCTCCTCTCAGATAACCGAAAGCAAATTCCCCTTCAATTTCTAAAGTCACAGTTTTCACTCCGGCAACATCTCCTTCCTGGAAATTAAGCTCACGGATTTTGTACCCCTGTTTTTCAGCCCACATGGTGTACATTCTCATTAGCATAGAAGCCCAGTCACAACTTTCCGTTCCACCTGCCCCTGCTGTGATTTGTAATACTGCAGAAAGCTCGTCTCCTTCATTGGAAAGCATGTTTTTAAACTCAAGATCTTCTATTTTCTCCACCAATTGCGGAAAAGCTTCATCCAGTTCTTTTTCAGAATCCGGATCTTCTTTGGCAAAATCCATTAAAACCTGTAGATCTTCAAACTGTGTATTGATCTCATCATAAGCTTCCACCCACTTTTTCTTGGAACGAAGTTGCTTTAAAAATGCTTCAGCCGTTTTCGGATTGTCCCAAAATTCAGGTGCGGCAGTTTTCTCATCATCATTGGCAATTTCGATCTTCTTTTTATCGATCTGAAGATATTTATGAAGGTCTTCAATCCTTGATTGAATTTCTTTTATCTGGTCGTTGTTGATCACGATTGTTTATTTTTTGCAAAAATACGGATAAAATTATGAGTGTGGAATAATGTCCTATGAGTAATATTCTCAATAATTACCGTAATATTTTTGATTGACGAGAAAAATATTGAATGCTATTCCTTAATTATCTTAGCCTCAAACATTTTTTTCAGGTCTTTTTTTGATTTTTTACTTTCAATTTTGAAACCAAACATTGTAAAAAAATAAGCTACAAATAACATCAATACAGGAAAAAAAGATTCTGCAGATACTTTTTCTGCATTGGTAAATACCGTTATTAAAGTAAAGAATATGAATAAACACCAAAATAGTAAGAAAATAAATACTGACCAATGCAGTCTCATTTTAATCTCAATTTGTGTCTCGTAATTATTTTGTTGAATTTCCCCGCTTATCTGAGGCTGAAACGAGTTTCTGCCTTTAATAATTCTATTGATTTCAAAACAATTTCCATCAATTGTCCCTTCGTATTCTTTAGTTATGTTGTTTCTGAATATCCGAATTTTTTTCTTATCAATAAATCCGGCAATTCTTACTAATACTTCTTGTTCAGACAAATTTGTCTTATAAATTAAATGCTCAAAAGGTAAATATTTCATTCACTTTATTTAAATTACTTCAGCTATAATCTCTCCAATTTTCGGAGCCATTGCCACTCCCATTCCAGAAAGTCTTACCGCACAGAATTGTCTCTCAGAAACTTGCTTTACAATAGGAGTTTTTTCCGAACCCATTGCCATAATTCCGGACCAGCGCATTGAAATTTTAATATCCTGGTTCGGTACAATTACTTCTTTTAAAAAATGTTCCAAATGATTTTGCAGAAATTCTGTGGTTTCAAAAGTGGTCGTTTCTTCTGTTTTAAAATCCTGATTTCTCCCGCCTCCCAGCAAAATTCTGTTTCCAAGGTTTCTGAAGTAATAAAATCCTTCATCATAATGGAAAGTTCCTTTCAACCGCAAATTTTCAATAGGCTCAGTTACAATAATTTGTCCTCGGGCCGGAATTATTTCCTCTTTATCTAAAAATTTTGAGGCAAAAGCGTTCGTGCAATGAATTAATTGATTGGATTTAATCGAAATATTTCCGGACAGCTGAGCTTCAACTTCTTTTTCGTTTTCAAAAATATTTTCTACTTCTGTTCCAAAAAGAAACTCAACTTTTAATTGATGACATTTTTCTAATAATTTCTGCAACAATTTTCCGGAATGTAAACTTCCTTCAGATGGATTTTCAATTAGATATTCAGATTTTCCAAGTCCGAACTCTTTAATTTTATTTTGATTGAGAAAATAAGTATTCGCAGTTCCCGTAATGGATTTTAATTTTCCATTGACCTCATCAACTCTCCGTAAAGGATCATCATTAGTAAGAATTTCAAAACCTCCGTTCAATTCGAAATCGATTTCAGAGTTTTTAAAATACGTCTGAATTTTTTGTAATCCTTCATACCTCATCTTTACGAGCTCCAGTGTTTTTTCCCAACCCATTTTCTCAGAATCGGCAATAACTTCCGTAAGACTTCCAAAACAGGCAAAACCCGCATTTCTCGTTGAAGCTCCCAACGGAACCGAACTTCGTTCAATAATCAAAACTGATTTTTCAGGATATTTTTCTTTGATTGAGATCGCAGTCCATAATCCTGTAAAACCAGCTCCTATAATGACTATATCTCGTTTTCTGTAAAATGTTTCAAGTTCCCAAACGCTGATCATCTTTCTAGTTATGAATTATAAATTATGAGTTATAAGTTATGTAGAGTTTAATAACTCATAATTCTTAACTCCTAATAATTTAACCTTTATTTTCGTTTTTCTCTTCTTCTCCGTTATGATGAAATCCAATTGCCCTTGTTGGTGCTTCCACTACCCTATAGGCATCGAGCTCTGTTTTTAAGCTTTTCACTCTGTACTGAAACTGATCGTAATTATTAATAATAACATCACTCAAAAATCTTGCAACCTGGTCCAGATATTCTTCTGTCAGTTTTCCTGCGGCGTCTTTTAATGCGCCGTTCAAAAGATTTTGATCTATTTTTAAATTTTCATTTTTGGTTCTCTGATACAGATTTTTAATTCTTTTTTTCAGGCTTTGCGTGAAATCAATGAGCATCGTATTGCTAAAAACCTTCATTTGAGAAGCAATATCGAGCCAAAAAGGAACTTTATCTGCCTTATTGTTTTTAAGAATTTTATACAGCAAGGAATCATTTTCCAATCCCTTTGTCATGGCAAATAAAATTATTTCAGAACGTTCGGCAGCATTAGGCGGAAATACAGGAACCATCACATCAAATCTTCCGGGAGCTAAAATTTCTTCATCAATTTCAGATACAGAATTCGCTGAACCTACCATTAACAGGTCTGCTTCCTCAAATTTACTGATATAATGAAGAATGATTTCCTGAGTTTCAAGGTTGCATGAAGCGACATTGTTTTCTGGGCTTCTTTCCATCATCACTTCTTCAAAATCTTCTAAGAACAGCAACACCTTATCTTCTTTCATCATCGTTAAAAGAAAATCATTAAAATTGGTTTTGTTACCATCTACAAAGGAAGTTCCTAAGTAATGTTTTTTCACCTCTTTGAAGTTATAGCCTATGATTTCCGCTATTTTATTGGCCCAAAAGATCTTGCCGCTTCCCGGAGGACCATATAAAATAATTCCTGCCGGTTTATTGATTCCCCAATCCTTAATCTGCTGAGGATTTAAAAAGGGTTCCAAAACACCTGAAATATAAAAGAACAAATCTCTATATCCTATAAAATCTCTTTGTCTGAGACTTGTTTTGTGTCCAAAATAATTATAGACAAATTCATAGTTTCCTCCCAATCTATTATCAATTCCGTAGCTTGAAATGGAAGATTTAAAAAATCCGTTATCAAAGATATTCGGGTTGGTTTCCTTTATTGCTTTTTCTACCTTGTCTTTAGGCTGCTTGATGGTTTCTGCAATCTGCTCTAATGTTTTATTTTTATCTAAATCTTTTTCGTAAAGCTTTAAAAATTCAATATTTTCTCTGGCAAATTTTTCGAAGTCTTTTTTCACTTCAAAATTGGTACTGATACAAGCACCTAACTCAAGATCAAAATCCTGGATAAACTGCTTTATGGCTTCTGCCGAAACTTGTAATTCTTTTGCTAATTCAATTAACTTCATAGTGACCGATTAATTCTATCAAATTTACTTCTTTTATAACAAAATCTAAAAACTATTAAAACAATTATATTTTCACAGGTTAATAATATTTAGAATTTCTTGATCACTTTACTTTGGTTGGATACAATAATTTTATCATCATTCATATGGGATATAAAAAAATATTCATCATCTTCATACGCAGTAATTTCGATATGAAGTTGATCACCTACTTTAAATTTAGTACGCGGTTCATTAATTTCTTTCAAAACATATCCTATTTTACATGGTGTAGAGGGATCTCTTACAATATTAGAAACATAAGCAACTGAATTCTCAAAAATTTCTTTTTGTTCATTTTCTGTAATAATTGTAGATGTTTTATTTCCGGAAAAAGATATGGTTTGAAGTTCCATATTTTTAAATTGGGAACATTTAGCCTTCAAATCTGCTTCATCAAGCGGATACATTCGTTTCGGATTTATTATTAAATCTTCGCTAAGGTTGGGAAACTTTTTGAAAATAAAATTTTTATCATAATTAGAGGTATCTATAAATTTCCAGTTTTCCCCCTTCTTATCAGAAATTCCAATCATGGTATATTCTCCTGTTATTCTTCCTTTTGGAGTATCCATTAAAATAACTTGTGTAAAGGTTGTTTGCATTTCATTTCCTTTAATCACACTTTTGTTAAAATTTTTAAAATATATATTCACAAATTTGAACCCATCTTTTTCCATTTTTTCAATACTCGATTGTGTGGCAACTATCATTTTATCTTCATTTCCAAACATCTGAACTACTTTTGGGTAAACAAAGCCTGCATATCTTTTAAAACTTTTATTAAGGAAAAGCACTCTCATTTTGTCTAAATCTCTTTGCATAATTTCTTGAGATTTTTGAGCAAGAAGAATATTTGAAATAAAAATAAATAATAAACAAAACTTTAATGGTTTTAAATGTTCTTTCATAAAGGTTTTTCGTAGTATTCAAAAATACATTTTTAATTGTGAACTTTATTTTAACATTTAGGCAATTTTTATAATTAAAAGTTGAATCTGTATTTCTTTGTAACATTTCTTAATTTATATAGACTACTACTATGTAAAACAAATTACATGGAAAAGATTTTATCAGTAAAGAATCTGACGAAAAAATTCAAAAGAGTTGTGGTAAACAATATTTCTTTTGACGTCGAAAAAGGAAATGTCTACGGACTTCTAGGTCCAAACGGAAGTGGAAAATCCACGACTTTCGGAATGTTGCTTTCAACCATAAATCCCACAAGCGGAGACTGGTATTGGTTCGGTAAAAAAGGAACTGATCCGGATACGTTGAAGAAAATCGGAGCTATTATTGAACAACCGAATTTTTATCCGTATCTGAGTGCAGAAATCAACCTTAAAATTGTTGCAGAAATTAAGCATACTCCTTATTCCAGAATTGAAGAGGTTTTAAAAACTGTCGGTTTATATGAAAGACGAAAAGATACCTTCAAAACGTATTCTTTAGGAATGAAACAGCGTCTTGCGATTGCTTCCGCCATGCTGAATAATCCTGAGGTTTTAATTTTGGACGAACCTACAAACGGACTTGATCCTGAAGGAATTATCCAGATCAGAGAGATCATCAGCAATATTGCTAAGCAAGGCATCACTATTATTATTGCAAGTCACCTTTTGGATGAGATCGAAAAAATATGCAGCCACGTTATTGTTTTAAAAGAAGGAACTTCTCTTTATTGCGGAAGAGTGGATGAAATGACTTCCAATAATGGTTATTTTGAATTAAAAGCTGATAACAACACACAGCTTTTAGGTGCTTTGAATGAACTTCAATGGTTTACGGCCATCAATCAGGAAGAAGATATGATCAAAGCTCACGTTCGTGACGATGCCTCGATTTCGGCCTCAACATTGAATCAGAAGCTTGCCGAGAAAGGAATTTTCTTATCCCATCTGAACAAGAAAAAACTGTCTTTAGAATCTCAATTCCTTGAACTTGTAAAAAACACAAAGTAATCATGACAAAATTATTAAAACTTGAATATTACAAAAACCTGAATTACAAACCATTCAAGGTTTTCACCATCTTATATTTCGTTATTCTTATAGCCTTGCTTTTCATAGGATTGGTCGATTTTGACTTTTTTGGAGCAACTATTAATCTAAAAGAAGAGGGAATTTACAATTTCCCGGAAATCTGGAATTTCACCACATGGATTGTGGGGCTACTGAAAATCTTTTTAGGATTAATCATTGTTTTTTCAATTTCACAGGAATTCAGTGACAGAATGTTTAAGCAAAATACTATTGACGGGCTAAGCAGAAAGGAGTTTATTGGTTCGAAATTATTGACGATCAGTATTTTTACAATTGTATCAACAATAATCGTGTTTGCAATCACCATGTTGTTAGGGTATCAGTATTCTAATACAACAGAATCTGCAAAAGTTTTTGAAGAAATTTTCTTTATTGGAAATTATTTTGTAAAGCTGTTCACATTTTTCTGTTTCCTGATGTTTCTTTCTATACTGTTAAGAAAATCTGTTTTTGTATTTCTTGCCTTTTTTGTTTTCTGGATTATCGAAAGTATTTTGTCAACTGTGGAGGTTTTCACGAAAGTAAAAGGATTACAGGGACCTCAAAGAAATGAAGTTTTACAAAATGACTTCTTTATCTCCCATCTCTTTCCTCTGGAAAGCATGTCTAATTTAATTCCCAACCCAATGGTGAGGCTGAATATGGCAAAAGCAATGGGATTAAAATATGAGTTCCATTATCCAACGGAAAGTCTCATTGCCTGTCTGGTTTGGTGTGCCATTTTTATCTTCGGATCATACTGGATTTTAAGAAAAAGAGATTGGTAATATTTGATTGAAAGATCGAAGAATTTAAAAATTAAAACATTATAGTGATCCGAAACGGATCACTTTTTTATTTTTTGGCTCAAAATTTTCATTCGGTTTTTACAAAATAATTGCTGTGAAGAAAATTTTCTACATTCCGGGATTGATCAGTGCTTTGGTTATTCCTTTTTTATTTTGGTATTACATCAATCCTTATATTGACGAAACTAATTATAATATCATGGACATATGGCTTCCTCCAAAATTGGATAAGGATAAAAGTAATGTAAGCTTCACTTTTGAACCATTAAGAAATTGGAAGTATAAACAGATCAATATTGAATCTGGCAAGGCTAAAGAAAATTCTGATTTTTATGTTTCAGAACTAAAAAAGTTAGATCAAAATAATATAAAAAATTCCGGAATCGAATTTATTCTTAATGATAAGAACACTTACGGAGATTTCGCTTCGCTTCTTAATGATATGGCTGTTGCAAAACATGAAACTTATGCCTATGATTTAGAAAAAACAGGACATTTTTTTGCCACCATCAATTATAAAGACCCTAATGCTGTAGAGGAAAAAGTCGAATGTCTTCTGTGTAATGATACAATTATTTATGACGAAGATCCATCAATGAGAGAATCAATTTTAAGGAGAGAATTTTACAATACATTTTTTGAAAACATTTCTAAACTTCCTAAACAAGGTTACTACATCCTCTTTGGATTTCTATTCTTTTTAAATATCTCCATGCTAAGCATCAAGGAGAGATTTCAGCTGCAATGATTTTATTATCAATTATATTTCGCTCAGTTTCATTTTCGGACAAATCATTTTTTACTTATTTTTAAACTTTACATATAAAACACCAAATGATTCAGCTTTCGCCTTCTAAAATCATAAAAACCTTCTTTCTAACATTAACTTTTCTATGCTTATCCTGTTCTGATGGAAAGAATACATTCAGAGTTTTTACCTCATCAAAAGAAGAAAAGCCAGCTGTAAATATTGAAAAAACCCATAAAAAAGCTGAAGAAGCTTTATCATTTTGTAAACAGAAAAAATTCAATACTGATTTTTGCATTTTGATTGATATGAGTTTACATTCAGGCATAAATCGTTTTTTCATTTATGATTTTAAAGAAAAGAAAATCACAAAAAAACATCTTGTAGGTCATGGCTGCGGAAACTACATCTGGAGTTGGGCACAATCAAAAGACAATCCGGGTTTCAGTAATGAAGACGGAAGCCATCTTTCTTCTCTTGGAAAATATAAAATCGGCGAAAGAGGGGTAAGTGAATGGGGAATTAAAGTAAAGTATTTGATGCATGGCTTAGAAGAAACCAATAATAATGCACTGAAAAGAGCTATCGTTTTCCATTCCTGGGAAAAAATGGATGATCGTGAAATTTATCCACAAGGTTCACCTGAAGGTTGGGGCTGTCCGACAGTTTCAAACAATGCCTTAAGAGAAATTGATCCTATCTTAAAAGCAACATCCAAACCGGTTCTGATGTGGATTTACAATTAAAAAAGACTGCCTTTCGACAGTCTTAAAAACACCTTACTTAATTATATATTTACTTCTTATCTTTTTCAAGTAAAGAAATATATTCTTCATATCCTTTCTCTTTCATTTCTGCTTTCGGGATAAACTTTAGGGAAGCGGAATTGATACAGTAACGAAGTCCACCCTTGTCTGCTGGTCCATCATTGAAAACGTGTCCTAAATGGGCATCTCCTGTTTTGCTTCTTACCTCCACCCTTGTCATTCCATGAGAACGGTCTAATTTCTCGTCAATCAACTGTTTTGTAATCGGTTTTGAAAAACTTGGCCATCCGCAACCTGATTCAAACTTATCCGTTGAAATAAATAAAGGTTCTCCCGTTGTAATATCCACGTAAATCCCTTCGCGGGTTTCATCCCAGTATTCATTCTGAAAAGCTCTTTCCGTACCGTTTTCCTGAGTTACGTTGTATTGCTCAGCTGTTAACTCCTTTTTTAATTCAGCTTTATCCTTTTTTTGATATTTCATTTCTTTTGTTTGTTTTTTAGGAAGCGGGTTTGCGTTTCTTGCCATTTCAAATAATCCAGGTTCAATATGACAATATCCTCCCGGGTTTTTATCCAGATAATCCTGATGATAATCTTCTGCTTTATAGAAATTTTTCAAAGGAATCGTTTCTACAACAACCGGCTTATTATAATTTTTGGATAATTTTTCTACCTCTGCTTTTACAATGGCTTCCGTTTCTTTATCTGTTGAATAAATTCCGGTTCTGTATTGGTCACCTCTGTCATTTCCCTGCTTGTTTACACTTGTCGGATCAATTGTTTTAAAATATAAATCAATTAAAAGCTTTAAATCCACCTGTTCAGGATCATATTTTACTTTTACGGTTTCCGCAAAACCTGTTGTGTGACTTACTACTTCTTCATAAGTTGGATTCGTTTTGTTTCCATTGGCATAGCCAACTTCTGTTCCTACTACTCCTCGAATTTGTTGGAAAAAATGCTCTGTTCCCCAAAAACATCCTCCTGCAAAATAAACTTCTTTTAGATTTCTATTATCCATAATGGTCTCATTTTCTTTATTATTATCTGTGGATTTTGGTTTGGCATCTCCACAACTTGTAGCAAAAACTGCTATACCCAAAATTACTCCAAGCAGTATTAATATGTTTTTCATTTTTAACTTTTTATTTGTAATCATTTTTACTTATTTAAAATCATTAAACCAAATCCTAAAAGCATCACATCTTTTAAGATAAAGAAATCTGTAACCGGAACTCCGTCTACAATTTTCCATATTCCGGGAGTGGTAAATAAGTAACTCAGCGTCGTAAGAAAAGTAATTACCATTCCGATAGCAGCATACTTTCTGAGTGATGCAAATTTCACACTAAATACTAATAATAAAGCAATGATAATTTCTATCGCTCCAATAGCATTTGACACAGTTTGTACACTGACAATATCATATACGAAAAAAGTGAGAAAATGGTTTTCTACCAAGTGTTTTATTCCTTCTGCTTCTGTCGGAGTAAATTTGAATATTCCGATCCAAAGTAAGACCAAGGCAGCCCCGAAAAGCGAGATATAATATCCGATTCTGCCCGTTCGGTTTTCTTTATTGATTTTTAGTACAGTTCCGTTCATTGTAATGGTTTTGAATTAATACTTTGCTTATTTTCAAAAGTATAGTCGGAACAATTTCAAAATCCTGACAACAATTGTATTAAATATCTAATTTTTTAAATACTTTTTCTTTAAAATCCTGAATTTCAGAACCATTAATTTCAGCTTTTTTGTCCTGCGAAAGCTTTCTTTTTAAAATATCGTCTAAAATTTCCAGTTTTTGTTTGTAGGCTCTGCACCATTTGCAGATTTTCAAGTGCAGATTCAGCTTCCATTTCTCAGTTGGAGAAATATTTTCTGCATTGCGTTTTTCCATGAGTAAAGTTACTTCACTGCATGGTAAAAAGATCATATGTATTAGTTTTTTTAACATTCTTTTAATCCTTATGATTTTGCAAACCAGTTAAATTCCAGACACTCCCGCAACTGCATTCGGCTTCGCTGTAAAATCTTCCAAAGATTAGTCGTGGAAATATTCAATTCCTGACTCACTTCAGGTGCTTTTTTTTCTTCAAGATAATACATTTTCATCGGAATCTTCCATCTGGAGGGTAAATCTTCAATACAATCTTCCAATGTTTTATTAAAATCTTTATCATCGAGAAGCTCGGCCTCTTTGTTGGAAGCATCCCAATCATTAAGGACATCATCATTTTTCCATGAATCGGTTTCATCAAAAAAATGGTCTAGTTTTATTTGTAGTTCGGATTTATACTTTTTACGATAAAAATCAGCAACCTTTCTGTTTAAAATAGTCATCAGCCAAGTCAGTGGTTGACTTTTTCCCTCAAAAGAATCATATGACGAAAAAGCTGAAATAAAAACTTCCTGAACTATATCTTCCGCCTCCACTTTATCCGAAAGCAGATACACTGCTCTTCTCAACAATGGTCCTGAATATTCTTCTATCCAGGTTTTGATTGTTTCGTTTTTTGTCATACTCAACTTTTATCTTTTCAGATAATAACGAAGATAACAAGTTAAAAGGAAAAGAACAAAAAAATATGCAGTATCCAATTCCCCTCCTTTGGAGGGGGTGGCGAAAATTTGGAAGAATTTTTGACGGGTGGTTTCCAACAGGCGCAATCTCTAGCCCCGATTGCAGTGGAAATCCTTTTTTGAAAAAAAAGATTGCAACGGAAAGCGGGAAATAGCTCCTAAAAAATTTCATCAATTTTCATATTCTCTTATTACGGAAATCCGTAAGAGATTGCATAAAAAACCTTAAATTTGCATCTTATCAAAAAATTGTAAAAAAGCAAAGCAATATATATCATTATGACATCACAAGAGATTCGTCAGAAATTTTTAGATTATTTTCAAAGTAAAGGTCACCTTATCGTTCCTTCGGCTCCTATCGTACTGAAAGACGATCCTACTCTAATGTTTTCCAACTCTGGAATGACGCAGTTCAAAGATTATTTTTTAGGATATAAAGAACCTAAAGCCTCTAGAATTGCCGATACACAAAAGTGTCTGAGAGTTTCGGGGAAACATAATGACCTGGATGATGTAGGTAGAGATACGTATCACCACACCATGTTTGAGATGTTGGGGAACTGGTCTTTTGGTGACTATTTCAAAAAAGATGCTATTGCTTTTGCCTGGGAATTGCTGACCGAAGTGTACGGAATTCCAAGAGAAAACTTATATGTAACGATCTTCGAAGGAGACGCTTCAGAAAATCTTGAAAGAGATCAGGATGCTTATGATTACTGGAAAGCGGTAATTTCAGAAGACAGGATTATCAATGGAAATAAAAAAGATAATTTCTGGGAAATGGGTGCAAGCGGACCTTGCGGACCATGTTCTGAAATTCATGTCGATTTAAGAAGTGAAGAAGAAAAAGCTAAAGTTTCAGGACTTGAACTGGTGAATAACGACCATCCTCAGGTGGTGGAAATCTGGAATCTGGTTTTCATGCAATACAACCGTAAAGCAGACGGAAGCCTGGAAAACCTTCCTGCCAAACATATTGATACAGGAATGGGCTTCGAACGTCTTTGTATGGCGCTTCAGGGGAAATCTTCCAACTATGACACCGATGTTTTCACTCCTCTGATTGCTAAAGTTGAAGAGCTTTCAGGTAAAAAATATACCGGAGTTTTAGAAGACGAAAAAGATATTGCAATCCGTGTTGTGGTAGATCATATCAGAGCCGTTTCTTTTGCGATTGCAGACGGACAGTTGCCTTCAAATGGAGGAGCCGGTTATGTGATCAGAAGAATTTTGAGAAGAGGAATTTCTTATTCTTACAGATTCCTGGATATGAAAGAACCTTTCCTTTATAAGCTTGTTGCAGTTCTTCAGGAGCAAATGGGTAAATTTTTCCCGGAATTGGAAAAACAAGGAACTTTAGTCACTGAAGTAATCAAAAGTGAGGAAGAATCTTTCTTAAGAACGATTGAAACAGGATTAATCAGAGTTGAAAAATTGATTCAGCAAACAATTTCGGAAGGTAAAAAAGTGTTACCAACTCAAGAAGTTTTCGAATTATATGACACGTACGGCTTCCCGGATGATTTAACAAGAATTATCGCTGAGGAAAAAGGATTGACAATCGACGAAAAAGGATTTGAAGATGCTTTAAACGAACAAAAACAACGCTCAAAAGCGGATTCTGCCCAAAAGGTGTACGACTGGGTAATTTTAGAAGATAAAGAATCCAACTTCGTAGGTTACGACCAGATTGAAGCAGAAACTCATATTACAAAATACAGAAAAGTAGAAAATAAGGATGGAGAATTTTATCAGGTTGTACTGAGCAACACTCCTTTCTACCCTGAAGGAGGTGGACAGGTTGGTGATAAAGGTATTCTTGAAAACGCTGCTGAAAGTTTCGAAGTATTGGAAACAAAAAAGGAGAACGGATTGATTATTTCTTTAATCAACGGACTTCCGAAAGATGCAAGCGCTATTTTCTATGCTAAGGTAAACGCTGTCGACAGAAAAAATTCCCAGGCCAATCACTCTGTGACTCACCTTCTTCACGAAGCTTTAAGAGATGTTTTGGGAACTCATGTGGAACAGAAAGGCTCTTATGTTGGACCTGATTATCTGCGTTTCGACTTCTCACATTTCAACAAAATGACGGAAGAAGAACTGGCTTTGGTTGAGGAAAAAGTAAATGCAAAAATCAAAGAAAGTATTGCATTGCAGGAATTCAGAAATATTCCGATTAAAGAAGCTCTGGATAGAGGAGCAATGGCTTTGTTTGGTGAAAAGTATGGTGACAGTGTGAGAATGATCCAGTTTGGAAGTTCAAAAGAACTTTGTGGCGGAACTCACGTAAAAAATACAAGCGAAATCGGTCATTTCAAAATTGTTTCTGAAAGTTCTGCAGCGGCAGGAATCAGAAGAATTGAAGCGATTTCGGGGGACAAATCTGAGGAATATTTCAAAGGCTTAGAAAAACAAATCACTGAACTTTCTCAATTGCTGAAATCTAAAGATGTTATACGTTCTATTGAAAAATTAATCGAAGAAAATGCTTCATTAAAAGCGGAAGTTGAAGTTTTCAAAAAAGAAAAGGCTAAAGGAGAAATCGGCGATTGGAAAGGTGCTTATGAGCAAAAAGGTGATAAATTACTTTTAGTGAAAAGAACTTCTCTGGATGCTGGTTCAATAAAAGATATCGTCTTCCAGTTGAAGAAGGAAATCCCGACTTCTATAACGATTATCCTTTCAGACGCAGATGGAAAACCAATGATTACCGTTGGAGTTTCTGATGATTTAGCAGGAATTTATCAGGCGGGAGCATTGATTAAAGATTTAGCAGAAGAAATCCAAGGCGGCGGCGGTGGGAACCCAGGTTTCGCAACTGCAGGAGGAAAAAATCTGGATGGTTTGGAAAATGCTTATCAGAAAGCGTTGAATATATAAGCTAAAAGCCTTAAAAAATCTTAAACAAAAATTCATTTCTCATCACTTTGTGAATTGAATACAATAAAAATCAGCTGTATCTCTATGAAATACAGCTGATTTTATTTTTAACAAAAGATTATATTTTTTTACATTCCTTTGTAACTTTCTTATCAATAGTTTTGTCTTATATATAAAAAAACTAATGTCAAAACTTTTATCTACTCTATTTCTATTTTCCGCAGTATTTATTTTTGGGCAAACTCAGCTCAAAGTAATCAACAAATCTAATAAACAGCCCATTCATAATGCAGCGGTATATTGTGATGACGAACTTCTCGGTAAAACAGATTTTAACGGTAACTTATCGTTAAAAACAAAATGTAAAAAGGTTGAAATTCTTGCCAGTAACTATGAAGATGTTTCGGCAGATGTAAAAAAATCAATGGAAATATCGATGCAACCTTTGTCCGAAAAAATGGATAATATTGATAAAGTGATTATCAGTGATAAAAGTGATCCTAAAGCGTTAAGAATTTTGGATGAGGTGAATAAAAGAGCTAAGGAAAATTCTCCGAAATCTTTGGACTCATACAATTTTAAATCGTACTCTAAATTTTCTATTGATGTAGATAAAGATTCTATTGATACATATAAAAATTTCCTGGCGGTCAGAAAAGATTCCCTTTCAAAAGTTGATAAGAAAGATTTTAAACAGAAAGAAAAAGATAAAAAAGATTCTTTGACGGCAGAAGATTTCATTAGCGCAACGGAAGAAAGCCAGATGTTTCTTTGGGAAAAAGCAACCGAATACAAATATTCAAAGAGTTTTGGTGAAAAAACAAACATCATCGACAACAGAATGTCCGGTTTTAAAAGCCCTATTTATGAGGCTTTGGCAATTAATATTTCCAATTTAAACAGAACTCCAAGACAGTTGAGACCCGAAAACAGAAAACTGTTTAATTTTTATCTTTCCGATACATTGCAGCTTGACGGCAGAAAAACATATGTGATCAAATTCAAAGAAATCACAGACAAAAAGAAACAGAATCCGAGAAAATTCAACGGAAAAATTTATGTGGATTCTGAAACGTATGCTTTAAAGAAATTTGAAAGTGTAAACAAAAAACAGAATGAAGGAAATATTGTTTCTGTGTGGAAGCCAATCAATGGAAAGTGGTTTTTAGATTCTGAAGATATCAGGCTGAAAATGGGCGACCAAAGTTTTGACACTTCAAAAAAGGACAGTTTAAAGCCCGGAGAAAAGCCTAAATACAATAAAAAGAAGTTCGGAAATTATCTGTACGTTAAAAACCGTTTCTTTGATTTCGATATTAACGGAGAACTAAAAGCCTCAGAATTTAAGGGATATTCTTTAGAGATGAAAAACTCAGACGGTAGCCTTCTGGAAAAATACAGAACAGACAGTCTTACAGCCAGAGAAAGTGCAACCTATACAAAAATTGACAGCTTTGTTCAAAAGAATGATTTTGAGAAAAAATTAAACATGTTAACTCAATTAATGCGAGGAAACATCCGTTATAAAATGATCGATTTTGATATCACCAAACTATTCAGTTACGACAAATATCAAGGGATACGTTTAGGAGCCGGTGTAAAGCTTAATGAACAATTTAATAAAACGTTTTCTCCGGATGCATATTTCGGGTATGGATTCAAAGATCACACCTGGAAATATGGGTTAGGATTAGATGTAAAATTATCTGATAAGAGAACGTCTGTTTTCAGGGTTGATTATGTGGATGATGTTTTTGCAGCCGGAAGATTCAGCAACAATATGTGGGACATGATGATGAAAGTTTCGGATATGAATCTGGATCTTCACAACGGAACTTTTTATAAAAATCAGAAATGGGGAGCTTCGTTCCTGTATGATATTTCCAATTCATTAAGCGTGAAAGTTGCCATGAATAAGGAAAAACAAAAAGCTCTTTTCGATTATCAGTATAAAAATCTAGGCAACAGCTTTGACAATACAAGTGCAACAGTCTCATTAAAATTCGCTCCGAATGATAAAAACATCATGACGCCAAGCGGAAAATATACCTATGAAAAAAGCTATCCTCAGATATTTATAAATTATGAAAAAGGATTTGAAGCTTTAGGCGGAGATTTGGATTATAACAGATTGGATGCTTTGATTATTCATCAGTTCAGATCGAAATTAGGATATACCAACGTCAAACTTTTCGGAGGAATTTCTTCAGGAAATGCACCGATCTGGAAAAACTTTGAAATTGCAGGGCAAAATGATGCTAATGTAGACCACTGGTACTCCAATATCAGTACACCTTCCAATTTAGGATTTGCAACGATGCCTTCAGGAACTTTCTTTGCCGATAAATTTGCTGCATTTAAAATTTCTCATTCACTTCCATTCAGATTCAAAACTTTTGGATCCAGGTATTCCAGTATTGATATTGAATATCAGGCAGCCATTGGAAATTTAAAAAACAGAGGAGATCATCAGTTCCAGTTTCAGGTTTTAGATCATTATTATCAGGAAGCCGGCTTCATGTGGAACAGGTTTTTAGGAAGAAAATTTGGAGTAGGCTTCTCGTATAGATTAGGATATTACCAAACCTCACAATTTAAGGACAATTTTGGAATCAAAATCAGACTCAGCATACTTTAATTATATTCACCAAAACTCCCGAATAATCGGGAGTTTTTATTTTGGTTTAAAAGATAATTCCTATAAAACACGATATTAATATCAATTAACAAAACTTTTCTAAAACAATAAATATCATTACTTTTGAAAAGTTTTTTATGAGAAGGGGGTTATTGTTTCTATGTTTTTTCATATATGTTTTTGGTTATTCACAATCAAAAATTACATCCATTGAAACTGTTATCATTGAAGATAAAAGTGACCCGAGAGCATTGGAAATCCTAAAAAAAGTAAATGCTCTTTTTAAAGAAAACTCTCCCAAAACACTGGATTCTTATTCATATAAATCGTACGAAAAAGTCTCGCTGGACATAGACGAAGACAGCCTCTCACAGTTTAAAAAATTCTTCGACAATACTCTTTTTAAAAAGAAAAGAGAAAAAGACTCACTCAACAATATTACAGCCAAAGAAATATTTTCAAAAAGCAAACTTTTTCTTTGGGAAAGGGCTCAGGAATTTTTATACTCAAAAAAATACGGAGAAAAGATCAATATCCTTGATAACAGGATTTCAGGCCTGAAACAGCCTATCTACGAAATGCTTGCACTTCAGCAGAGTAACAGAGATGTCGTTCCCGATCAGATTAAATATGAAAACAGGAGGCTTTATCGGTTTTTCCTTACTGACACTGTTGAAATGGACGGAAGGAAAAATTTCGTCATCCGTTTTAGGGAAGTCAATTATAAAAAAGCGGACAAAAAAAGAAAATATATCGGTGTCATCTATATCGACACTGAAACCTATGGTATTAAAAAAATTGAAAATTTCAGTAAAAATAAAAATGATGGGATTATTACCAGCACATGGGTTTTCTATAGCAATAAATGGTTTCTTGCACAGGAAACCGTAAAGCTGAAAATGAGCAATATGGTGATGGAAGAAGAAAACAGGGAAACACACGAGAAAAAGAATAAAAAAAGTTTCGGAACGTATGCCTTTCTTACTTCCAGATATTTCGATTTCCAGTCTCCTGTCGAACAGAAGAAAAGCGATTTCAAAGGATATACTTTTACCGTAAAACATGCGGACGGAAAAACATTAAACCAATACAGAACGGATCCTTTAACCGAAAGGGAAACCAACACGTATGCAACGATAGACAGTCTTGGGAAAATTTATAATATAGACAACAAAGCCCAGATTCTGTCAGGATTATTAAACGGACAAATACGAGTGGGTAGCTTGGATTTTGCCTTAGATGAAATCGTAAATTACAATGCCTATGAAGGCTTCAGAGCCGGATTAAAGGTAAAGCTTAATGAAAACTTCAATCCTTATTTTTCTCCTGATTATTATTTTGCCTATGGTTTCAAAGACGATCAGTTGAAATATGGAATTGGGCTCGATATTAAAACCTCTTTGGAAAAAAATTCTTATTTCCGCATCGAACATTATAATGATGTAACAGCGTCCGGAGAATTCTACCGAAAATTGTGGAGCTTCAAGATGCGGACTTCCAACTATGGAAATAACCTTAATAACAGCAGATATTTCCAGTTTAAAGGGGTTTCAGTCTCTTATACGAATGATCTCACCAATGCACTGACTTTGGTTTCCACGGTAAGAAGAAATTCAGAAAAAGCAATGTTTGATTATGATTTCAGAGATCGGGGTGCTGCTTTTGATAACTTTAATACGTTAATCACTCTAAAATATTCTCCGAACTCTACCAATATCATGACCCCACAGGGAAAATCGCTGCTGGATCAGAAGTATCCTGAGTTTTACCTGAATTATGAACAAAGCTACAAAGCTTTTGGGGGAGATCTTAATTATTCCCGTTTTGATCTGCTTTTTCTTTATAACTTAAAATCCATGTTGGGAACAACAGGCTTCAGGTTGTATGGAGGAATGGTATTTGGGGGCGCTCCGATCTGGAAAAACTTTACGATGAACGGGCTGGCTTCTCCGAGAAATGACTTCAACTTTAACCTTACTTCTTATCTTGGTTTTGCAACACTGGAAGGGGGGAAATATTATAATGATAAATTTGTCGCCTATTACTTCACGCACAAACTCCCTTGGTATTTTAAAAGCTTTGGACAGAATATTTCCAGCTTCGATCTTGTATTGCGCGGAACAATTGGTGATATGGCACATCCGGAATATCATGATTTCAGATACAAAACCTTGAACAGGTTATATCAGGAAGTTGGTGTAGAATGGAGTAATTTTCTTTCCAGTTACTTCAATTTAGGATTATTTTACAGAGTCGGTTATTATACAACGCCGAATTTTAAGCAAAATTTTGCAATACAGTTTAAACTCAAATTATTAGAATTTTAAAAATTAAATTAAACCATTAAGGAATTAAGAAAAATTAAGAAAAAACCTCTCTGTATTTTAAAGTACTTACTTAAGCTAAAAATTCTTGTGCATTTTGAATATCGAATCTTTCATCAGATTTAATCATTTCTTTTTAGAATAAAAACTAATTATTAAATTTACAGCATGCAGAAAATAGAAATAAAAGCGGATCAGTTTTTCGAATTATTGAAATTAAAAGACACCTCGATGTGGGAAATTTTCGCCCAAATGATTGATGGCAATGAAAAAGAAATTATTTTCCTGGACCATGAAGATAAAATTCTTTTCAATTACGTTCTTCCTTCAACAAAAGAAAAAATGGAAGAAGACAGAAAAGAATTCTCAAAACAGTTTGCTGATAAATTGTCAAATTTGAATTAAATAAAGTAACTGCAAAATGTCATTCTGAACGAAACCGAGTATAGTGAAGAATCTTTGGATTCTGGAGATTCTTCCTTCGTCAGAATGACATTCCTTATACTTATCTCAGAAACTCTTCAACCGTTTTTTTCGCTGCAGCTACATCATGTACTCTAAGAATTTTAGCTCCCTGTTTCAATACTTTCAGATGAAGCTTCTGGGTTTCTTCATTGATGTCTAAAGGAGATTTCCCCAGTGGTTTGTAAATAAACGATTTTCTTGAAATCCCAATAAGCAGAGGAAATTTATCAAATCCGAGATATTTTACCTCATCAATCATTTTCATCTGATCTTCAACAGTCTTTCCGAATCCGAAACCGGGATCTAAAATAATATCGTTAACACCTTTTTCTAATAATTCCTTTGTTTTTTCAGAAAAATACCGATTAACAGACAAGGTTATATCCTGGAATTTTATTTTCTCATGCATTGTTTCATACGATGAATTCACGTGCATCAGAATATACGGAAGCTTAGTTTCAGCAGCAGCTTCAAACATTTTTCCATCAAATTGTCCTCCGGAAATATCATTAATAATATCAATTCCTTCATTATAACCGAATTTCACCGTTTCAGCATAGAAAGTGTCTAAAGAAATCAGAGTTTTGGGAAGCTCCTTTTTAATTAAGGAAATTATATTACCTATTCTTTTGATTTCGTCTTCACTGCTTAAAAATTCTGCATTCGGGCGGGTCGACTGGGGTCCGATATCAATAATTTCAGCTCCTTCTTTTAATAATTGTTCTGCATGCTTCATTGCTGAGGTCTCGTTATTGAATTTTCCCCCATCTGAAAAAGAATCGGGAGTCAGATTCAGAATTCCCATGATTTTGGGTGAGGACAGATCTACAATTCTGCCATTACAGTTCAAAGAATGATAATTAACAAGTGATGAATTATTTTGCATATACAAAAATACTAACTTCCGGCTTTTTAGCCCCAATTTACAGCCAAAAAACTGAGCCCTTATTCCTGCTACCTAAAACCTATTTTGTATCTTTGAAAGATTAAGAGAATTTATGCTAAAGACATCAATACAGTTCGAAAAAATTATCAGTCAGTGTCGTGATTTGTTTAGTAAAAAACTTCAGGACTACGGAGCAGCCTGGAGAGTGCTAAGACCCAGCTCTATTACGGATCAGATCTATATTAAAGTCAACAGAATCCGCACCTTGCAAATGACCGATAAAAAAATGGTGGATGAAAGTGAAGAGGATGAATTTATTGCGATTGTCAACTATTCTATTATTGGGCTTATTCAGCTTGAAAAGGGTCTTGCCAATGATTTCAGCGAAAATAAGGACGAAATTCTAAGCCTTTATGATAAATATTCCCATGAAGCCCAAGCTTTGATGGAAAGAAAAAACCATGATTATGGTGAAGCCTGGAGAGATATGAGAGTTTCTTCCATCACAGATTTGATTTATCAAAAAGTTTTAAGAACGAAACAAATCGAAGACAATCAGGGTAAAACTATTGTTTCAGAAGGTTTAGACGCCAATTATTTTGATATGCTGAACTATGCTGTTTTCTGCCTGATCAAATTCTCTGAAAAAGAAGAAAAAACCGAACCCAAAACTATTTAATATGTTAAAAGCTTTATTGCGCTTCGTTATTGCGATTATTTTCATCCTTTCCGGCTTTGTAAAAGCAGTCGATTTAGTGGGCTTTTCTTTCAAAATGGAAGAATATTTCTCGCCTTCTGTATTCAATATGCCGTTTTTTGAGAAATTTGCGTTGCTTTTTTCCATTATTGTAGTTGTTTTAGAGCTTTTATTGGGCTTTATGCTCTTACTGAAGTTAAAATTAAAATTCACACTGTCTTCACTTATTGCGCTTTGTATCTTCTTCGGATTTCTTACTTTTTATTCCGCTTATTTCAACGTAGTAACAGACTGCGGATGTTTTGGAGATGCCATCAAATTCACTCCATGGCAAAGCTTCATTAAAGATGTTGTTCTACTGGTCGGTTTAATTATTGTATTTATCTTGTACAGAAAAGAATTCAAGAAAAAAGATTCTTATAGCTACAGTCCTAAAAAAGAATCCAATACATTTAAATATATTCTTTTAGGATTATTTTCTATAGTAATGATCCTGATTGGAGCACACGGGATTATTCATGAACCTCTTATCGATTTCCGTGATTATAAAATCGGAACCGACATACAGGACGAAAAACAGGAAATCAGCAAAAACCCTTCGGTATACAAGGCTTTTTACAGCCTTAAAAATCAGAAAACGGGAGAAACTTTAAAAGTAAATCAGGACGATTATATTAAAGAAACAAAATATTGGGCAGAAGGTTCGCCATGGAAAATTGAAGAAGGTAAAAACGAATCTGTTTTAATAAAACAAGGCTATAAATCTGAGATTGTCAAGTTTAAGATTGAAGATCCTACCGGAGTTGATCTGACAGAAAGCATACTTCATGCCCCTAAAGCTATTTTGGTATTTTCTTATGCTCCTAAAGAAGTTTCTCCCGAATTGTTAAAACAGGTGGAGGCAAAAGCAAAATCTCAGGGAGCTACTGTTGTTTATGGAGTTTCAACCATTGCTACAACTTTCAAAACGATTCCTAATGCAATGATGGACGGAACAGCCATTAAAACAATTGCCAGAAGTAATCCTTTTGTACTGATCCTTGAAAACGGAAAAATTACAGACAAGCTTCCGGCAAAAGATTATCTAAAGTAGTTTCCTTTGCAAAGGACAAAATTTAAACACTAATTTTTAATTATAACATTGTAAGAATGCAAAAATCAAATAAACCTATTGCAGGTTATCATTTATTAATGATACTTTCTTCTGTAGACGGAGAATTTGCTCCTGAAGAAGGTCTGCTTATTCAGCAATATCTGGCAGATGAATTTCCTTTCAGAATGAATCTCGATAATGAGCTTGAAACACTGGCTCTTTTAAAGCCTGAAGAATGGAAAGATCATTTTGAATTTCACGCAAGATGCTTTCATGAAGATTCAACACAGGATGAGCGTGAGAAATTTGTACAGTTTGCAAAGTCTTTAATAAAAGCGGACAATGTGGTGACTGATGCAGAACATACGTATTATAAGCTTTTAAAAAATTTGTGGAATATTAATTAATTGAGAAATTAGAGATTAGTTTTTTTCTAACATCTAATTTCTATGACCTAACTTCTAAATAAAAAAACTATGAGAAGAAAAATAGTTGCAGGAAACTGGAAAATGAACAAAAATGTAATTGATGCTCAACAATTAATGACTCAATTATTAGAATATAAAAACACTCATACGACCAACTGCGAAGTTTGGATCGCTCCACCTGCATTATATTTAATGATGGCAAAAGATGTCTTCGAAAAAGATGAAATCGGGGTGTTTTCTCAGGATATGAGTGAGCATGAAAGCGGAGCCTATACGGGAGAAATTTCTGCGGATATGCTTGAATCTATTGATGCTACTGGTTCATTGATCGGACATTCCGAAAGAAGACAATACCACGGAGAAACAGATTCTCACTGCAACAGAAAGGTAAAATTAGCTTTGGATAAAGGCTTAATTCCTGTTTACTGTAATGGTGAAACATTGGAGCAAAGAAAAGCCGGCCAACATTTTGAAGTAGTGAAAAATCAAACTGAAGTTGCTCTTTTCACGCTTTCTGCTGAAGAAATTAAAAAAGTAGTAATCGCTTACGAACCGGTTTGGGCAATCGGAACAGGTGAAACTGCTACTCCTGAACAAGCTCAGGAAATTCATGCTCACATAAGAGGAATTATCGCTGCAAAATACGGACAGGAAGTTGCTGATGAAGTTTCTATCCTTTACGGAGGTTCTGTGAAACCAGATAATGCAAAAGAAATTTTCTCTCAACCGGATATTGACGGTGGTCTTATTGGTGGGGCAGCTTTGAAATTAGAGGATTTCTCTAAAATTATTGAGGCTTTCAACTAGTTTTGAATAAAATATTATAGAAAAGATCGTCTTTTAGGGCGATTTTTTTTTCTTACATATTTTATTCTCGCGTGGGTGTAGATTACACAGTTTTTTTTAACGCAAAGTCTTAATTTATTGAGAATCATTTAAGTGAGCTAAAAATAATCAACAAGTTGATTTGATGAAGCTTTATTTTCAAGCTTCGTACAGTAAATTTATTTACTTTTTGTCAACTAAAATACGGGGCCAGTAACAAAATCTTTGCGTTGGATGAATTTCACAAGCAAAAATAAAATGTATATATTCTTTCAAAACAAAAGCGGCGGCATCTTCGATGCCGCCGCTTTTTAAAAATCTAATTATTGAATATCGACTATATACATTTCACCTTTATCCTGCTTACCTGTTTTAAGTAAAGTTTTCGTTTTAGGATTTCCGTTTCCGTCGTCTGCAACCCCGAAATCATCATCATTGAAAACAGCCAGCTTATTATTTCCTAAATACACAATTCCTTCAAATTTATCATGTTCATACCCAATTTTTGAAACCAGATCAACGGCTAACGTTTTCGTAACAGGTTTTAATCCTGCCGCATTGATTTCATCCCAGGTAGACTGCTCAAGCGTTTTTCCGTTAATTTTCATTCCGTCTACTGCCGTTAAATCCGTTCCCGAAACATCCGAAGCATTGGCCAAATTGATTCTGTAGACTTTTTTAAGTCCGCCAACCGAACCAAAATTTCCATCTCTTTCAATTACAAGAAATTCAGTATTACTGATTGGAGTAATATCGCAAACAGAATCAGAAGCTCCTCCATCCTGTCTGTATAAGTATTGTTTGGTTTGACCCGTTGCCAAATCAAAAGTCACAATTCTGGTTAAAGTAGTATTTGTTGCCAAAGCTTTTGTAGGGACATACATGGTAGACTGCATAGTACCTACCAGCATTTTTCCGTCCGGTGTCATGCACATTCCTTCCATTCCGCGGTTGGGTCTTCTTTTCGCAAAAACAGCAGGAAGTTTTCTCGCTCCTGTATTTACACCAATCGGGCTGATTCTTTCCAACTCCACTCCATCTGCACTGTAATGAACAATATGAGGTCCATATTCATCAGAAACCCAGAATGTTCCGTCTTTTGCCGCAACAATACTTTCGCTGTCCAGTCCGTAATTATCTGTTCCTAAAACACTTCCGTCTGCAGCGTAAGCAATTTCTCCCGTACTTCCCATTCCTACAGGATTTGGAAGACCTGTAATCGGCTGTCCTGAAGGATTTTTAAGTTTAATATATTTAATGACCTCGATTTTTCCCTCTGCATTAATTTTAAAATGCATAATAGTTGGTGTAAAATCGGGAACAAGAATTTTGATTCCGTTTGAATATGCTACGTTTGGACCACGATCGGTAATTACATAGAATTCTCCTTTTTGAGTCGGATGTGCTGTTGCTCCGGAACCGAAACCACCGTTGATGATATTTACTCCATTCAGGGTTTTCAATGTTGAAAAAGGAAATTCCTGCGGAAGTTTAGAATAATCAATATCCTGATTAACTATATTATCATCATTGCTACAAGCAGCTAAAGTCATACAAGCAATAACAGGCAATAAAAATTTTTTCATTATTTACTTTTTGTTGGATGCGAAAGTAAATATTGAGTATAAACTTATCTTGAATTTAATAATAATTGTATTTTAAATTTAATTACAAAAAGGCTCAGATAAATATCTAAGCCTCTTATAATAAACTTTAACGTTAACTATAAAGTTTGTTCTTCGTGTTTTCCTTCCCTAATTTCTTCCACCATTTTGGCATTGAAAGCCGGAAGATCTTTTGGGGTCCGGCTTGTCACTAAACCGTTATCAACAACAACCTCGCTGTCTTCCCAATTTGCCCCCGCATTTTTCAGATCTTTGCTGATGGAATTTACCGAAGTCATATTCCTGCCGTCAACAACTTCCGCATTGATCAGGATTTGAGGCCCGTGACAAATTGCTGCCACAGGTTTTTGCTGTTGGAAAAAATCTCTGACAAAAGACAAAGCCGTTTCGTTGGTTCTCAGTTGATCGGGATTAATTACTCCACCCGGTAAGACCAGCGCATCATAATCTGAAGCATGAGCCTCATCCAGTGTTTTATCAACAGTATATTCTTTTCCCCAGTCTTTTTCAGCCCATGCTCTTATTGTTCCTGATTCAGGACTAATAATGTGTGCTGTCCATCCCTGCTGTTCCAAATGTTCTTTGGGTGATTGTAATTCACTTTCTTCAAAACCATTGGTTGCTAAAATTGCAATTTTCTTTGACATAATTTTATGATTTAAGTGTTGTACCTTTTTTAGTAGAAAAATAATGCCGTTTTTAATCTTGCAGTTGATAAAATTTGTTAAATATTATTTTTCGTGAATATTAAAATCATAACTTTCACTCATAAGACCGACGGAAATCCTAGCCCGGATTGCAGCAATTGTTTGAGCTCATTTTCATTTATTCAGGTTGCGGCGGCTTCGCCGCCGCAACCTGAATAAATGAAAATAGCGAGTGCGGAAAGCCGGAATAGCTCCTGAAAATAAGAGTTATGACAAATAAAAAACGCACCAATAAATTGATGCGCTTCATTCTTTCAGAAAAAGAAATTATTTTTTCTCTTTAGATCTCTGTAGTACTTCATCTACCATTCCGTAACCTTTTGCTTCTTCAGAAGTCATCCAGTAATCTCTGTCAGAAGCTTTCTCAACCCAATCAAATGTTTGCCCAGAATGTTCAGCAATGATGTCATATAATTCTTTTTTCAGCTTCAGCATTTCTCTTAAGTTGATCTCCATATCAGAAGCCACTCCTTGAGCTCCTCCTGAAGGCTGGTGAATCATTACTCTTGAATGTTTAAGCGCAGAACGTTTACCGTTTTCACCCGCAACCAATAATACGGCTCCCATAGAAGCAGCAATTCCTGTACAGATTGTTGCTACGTCCGGTTTAATGATTTGCATAGTATCATAAATTCCTAATCCTGCGTAAACACTTCCACCTGGAGAGTTGATATAAATCTGAATATCTTTTGAAGGATCTGCACTTTCTAAGAATAGAAGCTGAGCCGTTACAATATTAGCAACCTGATCATCAATTCCGGTTCCCAAGAAAATAATTCTGTCCATCATCAGACGCGAAAAAACGTCCATCTGAGCAACATTTAATCTTCTTTCTTCCATAATGTACGGCGTAAGATTTGTTGGTCCATACATTCCCATATACTGATCGGTTACCAAACCGTTATTTCCTAAATGCTTTACAGAGAAATCTCTGAATTCTTTTTTAATGTCCATATTTCTATTGGTATTATTTTAAATTTTTTCAAAGTTTAAATTACAACTTTTATTCCTAAAATTATATCAGACTTTTTGTCACAGAAGAGAAATAAATATTAACCCATTTGTCTGACATTACCTTTTTCTGCCTGCATAAATACCTTTGATGGGAGAATATTCAATAATGTCACTTAGTCGCATTGAAGCCTGTTTCAATAAGGTTATTTTCTGAAGCAGTTCAAAATACTTTACCGGATCAGAATTGCTGTGTTCATCAAGCTCTTTAGCCGTTTGTTTTATTAAGTAATCTATATATCTGTATTTATGAAGCAACACATCACCTTTCACCTGCTCCGCAATTTTATCACCGTAATTAGGCGGATAAATATTTCTGGAAGCCCAGTTTTCAAGATCATCCAACGGAATTAACGCATCCACCACTTTTGAAGTGATCTCTTCATCCATAAAAGATACAAAAAAGTTCCCGCTCCTTAATTCATCATTTTGAATTCCTTCTTTTACCTGATTAATAATGACTTCATTTCCTTTTACCAAAAACTCGTAATGTTCTTCATCAAAATGCTGTAAAATTTCTTCTATAACAGTGATCTGATACTCTTCGTTCTGATCATCCTTTCTTTTTAAAATGACATCGCCGAACATCAACATATGATCCACCAGCTTATTTTCCATGAATAAGACTTCAAACAAAAACGGATCTTCTTTTCCTTCATCCAAAGGAACAATTTCCATTTTTACAGGAGCCACATTTTCCTTTTGCTGCTGAACATGCTGATTCTGATTTTGAGTCACCTGTCGCTGAACATCCAGCTCATTGAATAAACTCTGTTCAGAAAGCCCGAATTTATTAGAAACTTCTTTTAAGTAAACCTCCCTTTTTAAAGCATTTTGAACAAAACCAACCGATTTTACAATATCTCTGATTGCTTCTGCTTTTTTTATAGGATCGTTTCCAATTTCTTTTAAAAGAATTTCCGCTTTGAAGTCAATGAAATCCATCGCTTCATTTTCGATGAATTTTTCTACATATTCCTGAGGATGTTTCCGTGCAAAAGAATCAGGATCATCACCATCGGGAAACAGAAGAACACGAATGTTCATGCCTTCTGTCAGTAGCATATCAATACTTCGGAAACTGGCTTTAATTCCAGCATTATCTCCATCAAAAAGAATAGTAACATTTTCCGTTAACCTTTTGATTAACTTGATCTGCTCTGTCGTTAAAGATGTTCCAGAACTTGCCACAACGTTCTCAATTCCTGACATATGGAGTGAAATCACATCCATATATCCTTCTACCAAAAGACATACGTTCTTTCTGGAAATCGCCTGCTTACTTTGGTTTAAGCCATATAGGACATTCGATTTATGATAAATTTCCGTCTCTGGAGAATTGAGATATTTCGCAGTTTTAACATTATTTTTTAGAATTCTGGCTCCAAATCCCAAAACTCTTCCCGAAAAACTGTGGATCGGGAAAATTACCCTCTCTCTGAAACGGTCAACTCCTGCAGGTGTATTTTCCGGAAAGATGGAAAGTCCGGATTTTTCTAAGATTTCTTTTGAATATCCTTTTTCTAATGCATACGCTGTAAAAGCATTTTTCTTTTCAGGAGAATATCCTAATTGAAATTTTTTAATGATATCATCCCGAAGTTCACGCTCTTTGAAATAGGATAGTCCAATCGATTTTCCTTCTTCAACCTCCCAAAGAAAATTTTGGTAATAATCATTTGCAACTTCATGGATTTTATAGAGTAAATCTCTTTCCGACTGTGCATTTTTAGCCTCTTCCGAAAAGTCTTTCTGATCTTCTTCAATTTCAATTCCGTACTTTTTGGCAGCATGGCGAAGTGCTTCAGGATAGGTGAAATTCTCAATTTCCATCAGGAAAGAAATGGCAGTACCTCCTTTTCCGGTTGAGAAATCTTTCCAGATTTGTTTACTGGGTGAAACTACGAAACTAGGAGATTTTTCATCATGAAACGGACTGAGTCCCTTAAAATTAGACCCTGCCCTTTTCAACTGCACATATTCACCCACAATCTCTTCTACACGGATTGTTGAGAATATTTTATCTATAGTCTGTTTGGAAATCATAAGACAAAAATATACAAATTTATATAGAATCTTAGTATCAGAAACTCTGCATTATCCATAAAATTATGATTATAAGTAACTTTATTTTTAGTTATTTTTGAAAATATTAAACCTTACACTATGAAGTATTTAAAAGGATTTTTATTCATTATAATTTCTTCAATACTAATTTTTCTTTTATATCTCGAATTTGGAGGAAGGTTTATGATTAATGATGCCGACAAAAAAATGATCACCCATGAAATAAGAAGCAGTGAAAAAATTCCAGCTAATTTTTCAAATTTTTATAATACCGTTTTCCCCAACTCATTATCAGAAAATTCTTGGAATTTTGTCCTTGCTGCTTTAATGAATCCTGATAGTTCACAAAGAAAAGAATGTCCATGCAATCAAATGGCTTACAAGATATTTCCAATTTTAGAAATTAAAAATAAACAATGGATGGATCAGTTTTTAGTAGCAAGATATATAGAACAACATTATATCCAACAAGATTGTTTGGAGTTTAACTTCAGCCATTTTGATTTTTTAGAAAATAGAAAAGGCTTGCTGAAGCTTTCAAAATCATTATTTAATAAAGAAATGAAAGATATAACTCCACTAGAAATGGGAGAAATTTTGGCACTTTATGAAGCTCCTCACCGAAATAACCGATTCAGAAATCCTGAGAGAGCAGAAGTAAGAGCCAGACATTTCTTAAATTTGTACAAGAAAAATGTAAAATAAGTAATGAATTCTACTATATATAAAATCGAAGACTGGCAAAAAATCGTCGATACGATTATTCCTCAGTTACAGCATAATATCTTCCTTTTAAAGGGAAATTTAGGGGCCGGAAAAACTACTTTCACCCAATTTTTGCTTAAGAGTTTAGGAAGTACTGATGAAGTCAATTCTCCTACCTATTCTATTGTGAATGAATACAATACTCCAAAGGGAAAAGTATATCACTTTGATCTGTACCGTTTAAAAAATATTGAAGAAGTATATGATATCGGTATTGAAGAATATTTAGACAATGCTTTTCTTTGCATCATCGAATGGCCGGAAGTATATGAAGATGAGCTTTACGGGCTTAAATACCACGAAATGAACATTGTAAATACCGGAGAAAACAGAGAAATTTCATTCGATTAAATATTATGTATCTTTGCTTATTGAATTCAATTGAAAAATAATTATCTGTAAGATATAATTTAAAATGAGTACTACAAATATTTTTACCCCTTTTACTGAGGAGGAACTGATCCCAAAAGCGGAAAAGCTTGAAGTGATTAAAAAAGGCAAACAGTTCAGCATCGGAGTTCCCAAGGAAACCTGCCTTAATGAAAGGAGAACCTGTATTACACCAGATGCTGTGCAGGTTTTGGTAGAACATGGTCATGAAATTATTATAGAATCCGGAGCCGGACAAGGCTCGTTTTTTACAGATTTACAATATTCTGAATCGGGAGCCAGAATTACAAAAGATCCAAAAGAAGCATTCGGACAAGATTTAATTCTAAAAATTAATCCTCCTACTGAAGACGAAATTGAATATATGAAACCGAATACCTATCTGGTTTCTGCGCTTCAGATCAATCTGCGAGATAAAGATTACTTCTTAAAACTGGCAGAAAAAAAAGTAAATGCCATCGCTTTTGAATTCATTGTTGATGAATACAAACAGCTGTCTTTAGTCCGATTAGTAGGTGAAATTGCCGGAACGGTTTCCATTCTGTACGCTTCTGAACTCTTAGCTTTATCAAACGGTTTGATGCTGGGTGGAATTACAGGAGTAAGACCCGCTGAAGTTGTCATTTTAGGGGCAGGAATTGTGGGTGAGTTCGCTACAAAATCAGCTATCGGCTTAGGAGCAAGTGTAAGGGTTTTTGATAATTCACTTTCAAAACTGAGAAGGCTTCATACCATTGTAGACAGCAGAGTTCCTACCTCCATTATAGATCCTAAAGAACTCCGTAAAGCATTAAGACGTGCCGATGTGGTTATTGGAGCCCTTCCGAGACTAAATATGACTCCAATCGTAACGGAAGATATGGTCATGAAAATGAAAAAAGGAAGTGTCATCATTGATATTACTATCGACAACGGAAAAGTGATTGAAACTTCTGAACTCACCACTATGGAAGATCCTTATGTCATTAAGCACGGTGTTATTCATTGCGGACTTCCTAATCTAACTTCAAGAATGCCGAGAACAACAACAAAAGCAATTTCTAATTTCTTCTTATCCTATATTCTAAATTATGATGAAGAAGGAGGTTTCGAAAATATGCTGGTCCGCAAAAATGAAATGAAGCAAAGTCTTTATATGTACAAAGGCAGACACACGAAAAAAATCATTTGCGACCGTTTCGGACTTACTTATCATGATATCAATCTTTTAATTTTCTAATGAAAAAACTTAAATTCTACTTAATAGGTCTCATTCCGGGGCTTGCCATCGTATTTTTTGTCTTAAATAAAAAAGGAGCCAGCTGTAGCGGTTACCTTCCTAATAGCCGTGTCATTGCTGAAACTCTGTCTAAAGATTTCAAGTATTCTGAAAATTTTAAAACTGAGATGAATACATTAAAAATCAATGAAAAATTTTTAAAAGACAGTATTATTACTCTTGGAAAAGTAGATTTTGACAGAAGTCATGCCCAAAAACAACCTTGTCCCGATTATGTTCTGCTATATCCGGAGAAAAATCCCACGTATGAAATCACTTATGAAAAATGTGAGGAAAGTGTGACACTGAATTCTTTGAAGAAGTTAAAATAGTATAAGTATATTATATAAGATTGAGATGCTTCGACTTCGCTCAGCATGACATCTCTACTACTAAAATACATTCGTATGGAAGGCAATTACTACATGATTCATGATTATCTGATATTCATAGGAGTATTTGCTATTTTCTTTTTTGTGACGGTAAGTATTTATTTATTCAGCCAGAATCAAAAATTCAAGATCCGGAATGCTAAACTTTCAGAAGCCAATAAAATGATTCAGCAAAGACTGAACGAGGTTCAGCTTGAGCATATCGGAACAAAACTGAATCCGCATCTTTTTAAAAACATTTTAAACTCTGTTCAGTCTCATGCTTATCAGACCTATATGTCACTGGATAAGCTTGCCAACGTTCTGGATTATATTTTATATGAAAGCAACAACAAGTTTGTAAGTCCGAAAGATGAGCTTAATTTTGCTTTAAGCTTAATTGAGATCAATAAAATAAAAGTAAATCCTCTTTTTGATTTCAGAATCAAATCTAAAATCAATAAATCGGATGAAATTTACGAAGAGAAAATTTTTGCCCCTCTGATTTCCGTTGATCTGATTGAAAATGCTTTTAAACATACCGATTTTCTTGCGCAGGATTCCTTCATTTCCATCCAGATGGAGCTTGAAAACCGTATTTTCACTATGAAAGTAAGCAATAAAGCTTCTTTAAAAAATATGCTGGAAAAAGAGAAAAGCGGTTTCGGAAGTCAGTCTTTGGATCAGCGGTTAAAAATGATTTATAATGATCATTATTCTCTTCATAAAAATTCAAAAAACGGTATATTCACGGCAGAATTAAAAATCAATTTGGGAGAATTTTATGATAAAGTGCGTTATTCTTGATGATGAATTACTGGCAATCAGCTATTTAAAACTTCTATGCGAGCAAATTGACAACGTAGAAGTTGTAAGAGCCTTCAATGATCCTAAAGTTTTTTTAAACGAAATTCATAATCTGGACTGCAATGTCTGTATTTTAGATATAGAAATGCCCGGAATGAATGGCTTACAAGTCGCAGAGCTGATTTCAGATTCAAAAAAAATCATATTTACAACTGCTTACAAAGAATATGCTGCAGAAGCATTTGATCTGAATGTTGTAGATTATGTAAGAAAGCCGATCAAAAAAGAGCGATTGATACAAGCTTTCGAAAAAGCGGAGGAATTACTTCAGAATTCTCATAAGAAAAATATGATCGAATGGAATACCAATATTGGTAAAACCGTTATTTTTACAGAACAGATTGCTTATATAAAGACTTCGGAAATCGACAGCCGCGACAAAGATATTATCCTGAATGACGGAACAACGATTGTTTTGAAGAATCTGAATTTTAAAAATCTTCTTGAAATGCTGCCTTCAAAAGATTTTGCCCAGGTCAATAAAAAGGAAATTATCGCATTATCTTCCATTAAAGTTTTTTCTACCAACGAAATCATCACAACGATTGCTACAGAAGGAGAAAGTTTCCTGAAATTACAGATTGGGGAAACATACAAAAATTCACTAATGGAAATGTTTGGGAAGTAGATTTTTCAGACATTTTTGCTTTTACTACAGAATTTTCGGGTTTCATTACATCTCTTCTTTTAAGTTGTTTTACCGGTGTACTTTTGCATCCGGTTAAATGATTTATATATGAAAAAAATTCTTTATGCTGGCGGAATTTTTATTTCCAGCGTTTGTTTTCCTCAGGAAGGAGGTTCTACCATCAAAGCATCTTTTTTTGACGGAATTGCAGTGGCAGGATATGTCGATCATGGAGCTTTCATCAATTTTACAGGACCTAATATGAGCTTTAAGAGCAAAAACTTAAAATTAATTTTGGGAATGCTTCCCTCTCTCAGAATCAAAGAAGACAAATCTGAAGGAACAAAAAACAGTGCCATCACGCCGAATCTCGGGGCAGGTTTAACGACTGTCTACAAAAAGTTTGCATTACAGCTTCCTATATATTACAATACGAAAACGGCCACCCAAAACGGAACCTGGAAAATCGGGATCGGTATTGGCTATTATTTTAAATAGATTTCATTACATAATTAATGACATTGATTACATTTTAAAAAGAAGAACAACTATTATAATTAAATTCTTATCAACTTTGCATAAAATATTGGAATTATGAATTTGGGAAAATACAGAAATTTGATCTTCTATGTGGTTACCATTTCTTTTTTCTCCTGTCTGATGTATTTTTTCATGACGGAGGGGCAGACTTTGGAAATCAAAGAAAATATTATAACAAAAACGAATAATGGCTCAAGCTGGGATAATTTTTCTGAAGCTTTTAAAACTAATTTACATCATCCTTTAGCATTGCTTTTAGCACAAATTGTGACCATTATTTTGGTGGCACGGCTTTTTGGATGGATTTGTATGAAAATAAAACAACCTACTGTAATTGGAGAAATGATTGCAGGTATTGTTTTAGGGCCTTCACTTTTAGGAATGTATTTCCCGGAATTTTCAGCATTTCTTTTTCCTAAAGAATCTTTGGGCAATTTACAGTTTTTGAGCCAGATTGGCCTTATTCTTTTCATGTATATTGTGGGAATGGAACTTGATCTAAGTGTTTTAAGGAAAAAAGCGCATGATGCCGTTGTGATTAGCCATGCAAGTATTATTATTCCTTTTGCTTTAGGAATCGGGCTTTCATATTATATTTATCATGAGTTTGCTCCTAATGGAATTCAGTTTACCTCATTCGCCTTATTTATAGCGATTTCGATGAGTATTACGGCGTTTCCTGTATTGGCTAGAATTGTTCAGGAACGAAATCTCCAGAAAACAAAGTTAGGAACCATTGTCATCACCTGTGCTGCCGCAGATGATATTACAGCCTGGTGCATTCTTGCCGCCGTAATTGCTATTGTAAAAGCTGGTTCTTTTGCCAGTTCTATTTATGTAATTCTTATGGCGATTGCCTATGTATTTTTAATGATAAAAATCGTAAGACCTTTCCTAAAGAGAATCGGAGATTTACAGGCCGGAAAAAATACCATTAATAAACCAATGGTTGCTATTTTCTTCCTTACTCTTATTATTTCAGCATATACTACTGAAGTTATCGGAATTCATGCATTATTCGGAGCATTTATGGCAGGAGCGATTATGCCGGAGAACACAAAATTCCGTACACTTTTCATCGATAAGATAGAAGATGTAGCGTTGGTGTTATTACTGCCTTTATTCTTCGTATTCACCGGACTTCGTACGCAAATCGGTCTTCTCAATGACGGACATTTATGGATGATTACCGGATGCATAATTTTAACAGCGGTTGCAGGCAAATTCGCAGGAAGTGCTTTAACAGCAAAGTTCCTTGGTATCAATTGGAAAGAAAGCTTAACAATTGGAGCGCTAATGAATACAAGAGGATTAATGGAACTTATTGTACTAAATATCGGTTATGACCTTGGAGTTTTAAGTCCTGAAATCTTTGCGATGTTGGTCATTATGGCATTGTTTACTACTTTCATGACGGGTCCTGCATTAGATCTTATCAATTATATTTTTAAATCTAAGAAAAATTCTGTTGAAGACACTCATAATGAAAATGATTCAATGTATCGTGTATTGCTTTCATTTGATAATCCGGAATCCGGAAGCACATTGCTGAAGCTTGCTCATGATTTTACCAATAAAATGAACGGGAACAAAAGTATTACAGCAATGAATATCGCTCCTGTAAATGAAATGCATGCTTATGATATTGATGAATATGAAAATGAGCAGTTCAAAAATGTAATTGAAACTTCACATGATCTCAAACTAAAAGTCACAACTCTTTTCAAAGCTTCTACTGATATAGAGAACGATTTGACGAGTATTTCGAATAAAGGAAATTATGACCTGCTTTTAATAATGCTTGGAAAATCTATGTATGAAGGGAGCTTATTAGGAAGATTATTAGGATTTACAACCAAAATTATAAATCCTGAGAAACTTTTAAATACAGTAAAAGGGAAAGGAAATATATTCAACAACTCGCCTTTTGATGACTTTACATTACAAATTCTTGATAAAACACATATTCCTGTGGGTATTTTGGTAGAAAAAGAATTTGAATCTGCTGACAGAGTTTTTGTTCCTATTTTTAATTTGAGCGACTTCTATTTATTAGAATATGCTAAAAGGCTAATTAATAACAATAATTCTCAAATCATTATTCTGGATGTTGCCGGACAGATCAGAAGTAATATTGAAGTAAAAGAGCTAATAAGAAGCATCGAACAGGTTGCACCCAATCACATCACCCTGTATAACGAGAAGAAAATCGAAAAAGAATTTTTAAACTCACAGGATCTAATGCTAATCAGCAGCAAAAGCTGGAAAAATCTGATTGATACCAAAAGTTTATGGTTATCTGATATCCCGTCTACTTTGATTATTTCTAATCCGTGATAGCTTTAACGAAGTATTTTAAGACAAAAGCACCTTAAAAGGTGCTTTTTTAATTATTTTCAGATTGATTAGGTAAATATCAATTTATATCTAAAAGCTTATACTTCCATTTTCAATTCATCATTACTCCCAATGAAATTAATCTTATCGACAATATTCATTGTATTTTAATGAACATTAATTTTATTCTTTTATAATTTTTTCTGAAACAATGCACCCCGTCTTTGAACTGAACTTTTAAGATGTAAACTCATTGTAAAAATAGCTCAAATAAATCGCTCAACCAGTTACTATAAATTCATATATAGACGAAAAATAGGAATAGTCATTTCCTACTAGGCATGGATAAACTGATAGATTTAATTAAGTATTGATATATTGAAGTAAATAGTATTTGTAATTTGTTTTAGAGTAACTATTACCCATTGTTTATAGTCTATCATTGCGGTAAGTTTAAAACAAAAAACCCTCATTCACTGATTTGAATGAGGGTTATAAATAAAAAAGTCCTCTAATCTTACGA
>Ga0308158_10000254_pt1 | contig 109223 bp, 56 predicted proteins | sample PhyBR2_FD_201038 | JGI IMG/M metagenome (GOLD analysis project Ga0308158, IMG submission 201038) | Phyllosphere microbial communities from UC Gill Tract Community Farm, Albany, California, United States - DLSLB.R2 | ecosystem: Host-associated > Plants > Phyllosphere > Unclassified | place... | reverse complement strand
TGCAGTATTGGGCTTCTGTTTGTTTAGCAACATCACCCGGACTAAATCCGCCTCGTATACAGTTTCTGTTCGTAAGCCCCCATATTTGCCGCGGACTTCCTTCAGATTCGCAGTCACCCACGACACCATTGTCTCTAGCTAACACTTCCTACTGCTAAGCGTGTTCGGGACTCTAACCCTATAGTCGATTGCCATGCCCGGCGCACTAAAAAAGTGATAACCGATATTCCGGTTATCACGCTGTAAGATCAACTGTAATTTTTGATTATTTTATGCAATTACGGTTGCTAATAAATTGTTGTGGTATGAGTTACTCCACATTTAATTTTTTGCCTTCTTCAATGATGATTTTGTTAATCTCACTAACGCGTTTGACATCCATCTTTTCAACTGCGCGATCGTAAGTTAGCAAACCATTCACTTCATGCTCAACATCGGTTGTTTGAGTGTAAACAGAAACACTTAGCCCTTTATATTTCATCAGCTGCTCAACCTGGTTCATCATCAGTACATAGCGGTCTGTTAGTGCTTCGCTGGTGGCTTCGTAAGCATAGGCGTTATTTTCTACCGGCCACATGTGATCTCTTACAAAAAGACCAACACCACCATATTCGCCCAGGGATGCTGCCCGTTTATTGTCGGGTTTTGACGCCCCATACGGACCAACATAAATGTGTGTATCTACAAAATCACCATTACCAGGGTCACCGGCAGCTTTCTGGTAACCCGGATTATTATTGAAACCAGAATTTCCGTTAACCAACCGGGATGGATCATATTTTTTCACCCAATCCGTAATTTCGGGCACATCAAAAGCGCCCCAGTTTTCGTTAAAGGGCACCCAGGCAATGATCGAGGGCGAATTATAATGTTCGTCCATAATGGCCTTAAGTTCCTTGCGAAAAGCCGTACGTACCCTTGCCGTATCCTCATGCTGATACCAGATTGCGGGCATGTCCTGCCAAAGCAATACCCCCATTTTATCGGCCCAGTAATAAAAGCGTTTAGGTTCGGTTTTCATGTGCTTACGGATAAGGTTAAAGCCGGCTTTCTTTGTAAATGCAACATCTGATTTAAGTGCCTCATCTGTTGGTGCAGTCAAAATGCCATCTGGCCAATAGCCCTGATCGAGCAAGCCGACCTGCATGATAAACTTTCCATTCAGCAGCGGGCGCACTAGCCCCGAAACCTTTCCAAGCCTGATATCCCGCATACCAAAATAACTGCTTACTTCATCGGTAATTTTTCCATTGGCGGCTTTTAAAGTGATTTTTAAATCATATAAAAAAGGATCTTCAGGCGACCAGGCCCTGGGTTTCGGAATTGGCAAATAAAAAGTTTTCCCTGCACTGCCCTGAGCTTCTGCAATTATTTTTTTGCCGTCCAACGCTACTGCCACAACCTCCGAAGGTAGCGCATCAACACTTACCTGAAGCCTGTTATTTTCCAGATCGGGCGATACACGGATATTTTTAATGTGGACTTTATTAACCGGCTCGAGCCACACGCTCTGCCAGATACCAGAACTGAAAGTATAATCGCCACGCGGACCATTCTTTCCCGAAGGCATGCGGCCATCGTTAGGATCGTAGGCAGCAACAATAATTTCATTAACACCTCCTTTTAATAAAGCTGTAATATCAAAAGAAAAGGCATCATACCCGCCTGAATGCGTACCTGCCTTTTTACCGTTCACGAATACGGTGGCCTGATGGTCTACCGCCTCAAAATTAACCAGCACATTTTTTCCGTTCCAGGCCTTTGGGATTTCAAAGCTCCTGCGGTACCACATATTGATTTCCTGTTTGCGCTCAATGCCTGAAATAACAGATTCCGGACAATAAGGCACCAGAATTTGTTGCGTATTGCCTTTAAAATCAAGTGCCGATTTTGGATCCTGGGCACTCATCTTTTCTTTTCCGCCAATGTAATCCCACTTGCCATTAAGCGATTGCCATTCCGCTCTTACCAGTTGAGGACGGGGATATTCCGGAAAGGGATTTAAATTGCCTATTGCTTCTGCAGCCCACCTTGTTGGCAGTTTGGGCACCTGTGCGTTAAGATTTCCGTTAAATAACAGCTGCACCAGCACGAATATGGACAGGTAGATGGGTAAACTCGTTTTTTTCATAACAATTTTCGCTCTTATTTGGTCTGGTGAACAAGATACTAAATTTTAACACAAACTAAATCGTTTTATTAAGCTAAACAGGGATCAAGCAGAAAAGTTGTGGAGTGAGGAAAAACAAAAAACCCTCTAATCAGATTGACCAGAGGGTTTTTAACGGATTTTGAATCCTTGTTTCGTCGGGATGGCAGGATTCGAACCTACGACCTCCTGCTCCCAAAGCAGGCGCGATACCGGGCTACGCTACATCCCGAACTTGGTATCGATCTTTTTTTAATCCTGTTGTAAAGTGGATTGAACTTTTAGTCGGGATGGCAGGATTCGAACCTACGACCTCCTGCTCCCAAAGCAGGCGCGATACCGGGCTACGCTACATCCCGAACTTTGGTATCGATCTTTTAGTTAACCTTATTTCTAAGGGATGGCAAAGATATGGATTTTATTGGGTTTTCCATTTTTTTTACCAACTTTTTTTTATTTCAGCGGTGAGGGCGGGATTCGAACCCGCGGTACCGTTACCAGTACGACAGTTTAGCAAACTGTTCCTTTCGGCCTCTCAGGCACCTCACCTTTTCAACCTCCTTTTTTCGCCCTACCGGCGTTGTTTTGAGGTCTGCAAATATAGTAAAACAAGTTATTCTGCAAAAAAAAATTATGATAATTGTTGATAATCTATGCGCACATGATAGATACTCATCAGCATCGTCTTGAATATCAATTTGATAGTTTCAATATCTTTTAACGTTAAATCGCAATCATCAAGCTGATTTTGCTCCAATTTGTAGTTAATTATCCGTTCAACCAGGTCATTTATGTTCTGCGCATCGGGATTTTTCAGACTTCTTGAGGCAGCTTCGACCGAATCTGCCAACATTAACACACCAGTTTCTTTGCTAAAAGGTATCGGTCCGGGGTAACGAAAAATGTTTTCGTCGACAAATTTTTCGGGCGAATTTTTCAAAAACGACTGATAAAAATAATCGACCCGGGTATTTCCATGATGCGTTCTGATAAAATCGATAATCGCTTCGGGGATTTGGTTCTTCCTTAAAATCTCAATTCCTTTATGTACATGCTGAATAATAATCTGTGCACTTTGCTCATAAGGTAGCTTATCATGCGGACTAACCGCTGTATTCTGGTTCTCGATAAAATATTGCGGATTATCAACCTTACCAATATCGTGATATAAGGCACCAGCCCTTACCAGTACCGAGTTCCCTCCTATTTTAAATATCGCAGCCTCGGCAAGGTTAGCCACCTGCAACGAGTGCTGAAACGTGCCAGGCGCTTTAAAAGCAAGCTCTCTAAGCAGTTTATTATTGGTATTGGTGAGCTCGATCAGGGCTACATCCGAAGTAATGCCAAAAATACGCTCGAACAGGTAAATTAATGGATAGGCCAGCAGCGACAAAAGCACACTAAATACAAATGGAATAAAGTTAATCCATTCTATTTCGCGGAAAGAGCCCTCTCGGAGTAAAGCAATGCCTACAAAAGCCACGAAGTAGGCCAATAAAATAAACAGGGCCGAAACCAGAAACCGTTCGCGCTTAACAAAGTTTTTGATACTAAAAATGGCTACCATACCTGCCGTAACCTGATAAAACACAAATTCGAAACTGTTGGCAACAAAAAAACCGGCTATTAAAATTACCAGCATATGCAGGTAAAGTGCCAAACGCGTATCGAAAAGAATCCTGATGATGATTGGAACCACACAGAACGGTATATAGTATAAACTGGGGATTTCTATTTTTATAGCCCAGGTAAGCGCCAGCAACATACCCGTGGTTACAATCAGGATTAATGACAGCTGCCTGTTATCAGCGAAAATATCTTTCCGGAAAAGAAACAGGAACGACATTAATATAGTAAGGATAAAACCAACCAGCACCACCTGCCCCAAATAAACCAGAGCCCTGCTACCTATCGTTTTGGTCTGCGCATCGTAAGTAGCCTTATACGATTCGAGTTTCTGGTAAATCTCCTCGTCTATTACATCGTTTTTAGCTACAATCAGCTCTCCTTTTTGCACCATCCCCTTGGTGGTCGAAATATTGCTAATGGTATTGTCCTGTATTGTTTTGGTTAAACGCTCGTCGAATACAATATTTGGCGCAATATGATCGATTGCCAGATTGGCTACCAAATCGCCCATTACCGGATTGGGTGTCTTAAAATTATCTTTAAAAAAGTTCAGGGCAGTTTCGGCAGTAAAAACATCCTGCGTATTACGTTCCTGGGCTACATTATTTTCAATAAGCGAGAAATCGTAATTCTTGCCTCCAACCTGGTGTTTCACATTTAAGCCAATAATACCCTTCTGGTAAATGGTTTGCAGGAGTTTATAGGCCGAGCTTTTATAAGCATCCCTCCCCTTTTCATCAAGCTGCTTCGATTTCCATTTAATATCAAACTCGTTCGAAAACTCATCGAGCGCATTCGCCGTAATTTCCTTATCCAGCTGATAAACCGGCAAAATATCCTTCAGGGCGTTCTTTTTATCGGCACTTACCTGCGGACTCGTTTTTAAAATCGCAAAACTGAAAGGCGAAATCAGGTCTTTATTTTTCCACACGGCATTTTTTTCAAACTCATACCTGAATCTGGGCTGTTTGGGCAAGAATAGCGTAATGATAAAAACAGTAAATATCATCATCACATATTTCAGGTTGGATGAATATTTACGGTAAAGGATTTTGTGGGAATTTCTCTTGATTTTGGCCAAAACGATGTAATTATTATATGTTCAAAATTAACATTTTTATCTCAATATACATTTTACTGATTTTGTTTGCAATTACCAGTTTTTATATTTTACTTTATGATATCAAATTAATATCAATCATGTATCAAGAAAAAATCATTAATCCGCCATCAGGCTATTTAACATTCGCCTTATTTTTAGCGCTTTTAGGCGCAGCTGTCTTTTGTTTTGTTAGCGAAAGCTTTATTTGGGGAGGTTGTATCCTGGCTTTCAATTTCTTTCTGGTTTTACCAGGATTGATCATCAATAACCCCAACGAATCGAAAGTATTAACCCTTTTTGGTAAATATGTAGGTACAGTAAAAACCGACGGCTTTTTTTGGGTAAACCCCTTAACCAGCAAGAGAAAGGTTTCGTTGCGCGCCAACAACCTGAACGGGCAGCAATTAAAGGTAAACGATAAACTGGGTAACCCGATTGAAATTGCTGCTGTTGTAGTTTGGAAAGTAAATGAAACGGCCAAAGCTATTTTTTCGGTAGAGAATTACATGCAATACGTAAATATCCAGAGCGAGGCTGCAGTAAGGCATTTGGCCAATATTTTCCCTTACGATCACGCTGAGGGCGAAGAAAGCACTATTACCTTAAAAGATGGTGCCGAAAAAGTAAGCGAGCTTTTAGAAAACGAACTTAATGAACGCTTGTCAAGAGCTGGCATTGAGGTACTGGAAGCCCGTATTTCGCACCTGGCTTATGCACCTGAAATTGCCAGCGCCATGTTGCAACGCCAACAGGCTACAGCAGTAATTGCAGCACGTAAACTCATTGTTGAAGGTGCTGTAGGCATGGTAGAAATGGCTTTAGAGAAACTTTCGCAAAAAGGTATTGTTGAATTGGACGAAGAACGCAAGGCGGCAATGGTTAGCAATTTATTGGTGGTGCTTTGCGGCGACCGCCATGTACAACCCGTTGTAAATACAGGTACTCTATATAACTAGGAACAATGGAATTTGAGGAGAAACACGGTTTAAAAATCTGGTGGCTATACCTGGTAACAGCAGCAACGCTATTGCCAACATTGCTAATCTTGATTTTTTATAAGGACGGCACTGCCTTGCAGGAATTTAAAAAAATGTACTTTGCTCCGCTTTTTGCTATCCTTCTCCCCTTTTTAATCATTTTTTTAGTGCAGCAGAACAAGCTAACCTTAAGAATAAATGCAGAAGGCGTTTCTTTCCGGTATTTCCCTTTTCATTATAAACCCAATCTTTTTAGCTGGATGAGCATTGAAAAGGCTTATATCAGAAAATATGATGCGTTTTCTGAATATGGTGGCTACGGCATTAAAACACGCCTATGGTTTAAGTTTAGAGATAAAGCTTATATCTTAAACGATAAAAACAAGGGCTTGCAGCTGGAGTTTAAAAACGGAAAAAAACTGCTCTTCAGTTCGAACAGAATAGATGAAATGGAGATGTTCCTCATTAATTTAAAAACCAGGTATAATATACAGGCAATACAATAAAGATGGCGGAGAAAGATAAAAAAGCTTTTGTATTAAGAATTAGTCCTGCTTTATTAAAGGAAGTAGAAACCTGGGCTGCAGATGAATTTCGGAGTACAAACGGGCAAATCGAGTTTTTACTTACCCAGGCTATAAAATCGCGTAAGAAAGGCAAAGCGAAAGAAGAATAAAATTGCTAACTGTTAAATAATTTAGCCGCAACAAACCTATGAGGTTTGCTTACTAAAGAAGTCAAGTTTTACATGCACCACGCTGGTTTAAACTTGACTTCTTTTTACTATCAAAATGACACCTTCAAGCCTCGTAGGTTCTAAAACCATATATTCCGCAACTAAACCCATGAGGTTTTTGCATACTAACAGCTATTTTCCAAACAAACCTATGAGGTTTTTGAAACCTCATAGGTTTACCTGACTTCTTTTATTATTTAAGGCACATAGGTTTTGCAAACCTCTAACGTTTAACTAACTTAGCGGCCTAACCAAAAATTCATAAAAAATTTAGTTTACATGAAAGAAGTTGTAATCGTATCGGCTGTTAGAACGCCTATCGGTAGTTTTGGAGGTTCGTTAGCGCAATTTTCGGCCACTCAGCTTGGTGGCTTTGCTATTAAAGCGGCTATTGAAAAAGCTGGATTAAACCCTGAGCAGATTCAGGAAGTGTACATGGGTAATGTTTTATCGGCCAATTTAGGTCAGGCACCTGCAACGCAAGCAGCCAAATTTGCCGGCTTACCGGATTTACCTGCAACCACCATTAATAAAGTATGTGCATCGGGTACTAAAGCCATTATGCTGGCGGCACAAAGTATTGCCAATGGCGATAACGATATTATTGTAGCCGGCGGAATGGAAAGCATGAGCAATGTTCCTTACTACCTTGATAAAGCACGCAATGGTTACCGCTTGGGTCACGGACAAGTAACCGACGGGCTGGTAAAAGATGGGCTATGGGATGTTTACAACGATTACCATATGGGATCGGCAGCAGAACTTTGTGCTACCGAATGTAAGATTAGCCGCGAGGCACAGGACGATTTTGCCATTAACTCATACAAAAGAGCTCAGGCGGCGCAAACTGCAGGAAAATTTGCAAGTGAAATTGTTGCTGTAGAGGTTAAAGACCGCAAAGGTGATACTACTTTAATCGATACCGACGACGAGCCAACAGCGGTTAAATTTGATAAAATACCGGCACTAAAACCTGTTTTCAAAAAAGACGGAACGGTAACTGCCGCAAATGCCTCTACCCTGAATGATGGTGCTGCAGCTTTGGTTTTAATGAGCGCCGATAAGGCAAAAGCGCTGGGCATAAAACCCCTGGCTAAAATATTAGGCTATGCCGATGCCCAACAGGCACCTGAATGGTTTACTACCGCTCCTTCAAAAGCGATTCCGCTGGCTTTACACAAAGCCAATATTGAAATTAAAGCAGTTGATTTTTTTGAGATCAACGAAGCTTTCTCGGTAGTTTCTATTGCCAATAACCAACTCCTCGAGCTAAATGATAACCAGGTAAACGTTAACGGTGGTGCAGTATCGCTTGGTCACCCGCTGGGAGCCTCAGGCGCGCGGATTGTAGTTACTTTACTTTCGGTACTGGCACAAAACGATGGCAAAATCGGCGTTGCAGGTATTTGCAATGGTGGCGGTGGTGCCAGTGCACTGGTTATAGAAAAAATATCATAACTTAAACTATAACTATAATAGCTGTAAAAACTCACGATCAAGTATGATGAAGAACATAAAGTTACCTGTCCTGTTGTTTATTGGCCTGCTGGGCTTTAACGCAAAAGCACAACAGGCCCCCAGTAAACTAAACGTTTTTCAGGATTCACTGATTAAGATTTCAACAGCTACCACAACTGCATTAAGCGACAATGAGAAGCTCGAAAATAATGGCAAGTTTGTTAAGTTATTGGTAGAAGCCTTAAAAACGCCCAATTCTTTCGCATACCCTTTCGATTCGTTAAAAAATGTATCGGTAATTAAATCTCCCGATCAGGCTTTCAGAACTTTAACCTGGTATGTACAACTCGAAAATGGAAGCTATCGCTATTATGGCACCATCCAAATGAATACCAAAAATGGTCCGTTAAAGCTTTATCCGCTGATCGACCAAACGGAGAATATGAATGATCCGAACATCGTTACCAATAACCAGAAATGGTTTGGGGCGAGGTATTATGAAATTGTGCCCGTAACCAGCGGAAACAGGCTACCTTATTATGTATTGCTGGGCTGGAAAGGAAACACCCAGGCCACAACCAAAAAGGTAATCGAAGTGCTTTCATTTGATAAGGATAATGTAAACTTTGGCGCGCCGGTTTTTGATGGAAAAGAGCTGAAAGGAAAGAACAGGGTGATATTTGAGTATGCCAAATCGAATGCCATGATGCTTAAAACCGATGTGAAAGCCGGAATGATTGTTTTCGACCACCTGGCTTCTTTCGACCCGGAGGTAAAAGGCAAATTTGAATTTTACGGATCAGACGGCACTTTTGATGGCTTCAAAATTATTGGCGGCAAATTAAAGCTACAGGAAGAACTTACGCTTAACAACGACCCCAATTCGAACGACGAACTTTATGCAGATCCGAAGAAAAATGTTAAACCCATCAGAAAGTTTTAATTTTTAACAAAGCTTAACAACTTCATTACCTGATACATTATTTAAAAATTTGTGAGTTTGGCATCCTCTGACTATATTGCGCCCTGCTAAACTAGCTTAAACAACACACAAATTCTGAATTCATAAACTAAAACCAACAAATGTTTTATGCAAAAATCTAATGAAACCATTAGTATTGACCATGATAAAGAACTAGATATCCATTTAGAAAGTCAAGGCGTATCCAAAGAAAAATTATTTAGCCACCCGGTTGGCCTTTTTGTACTCTTTTTCACTGAAATGTGGGAAAGATTTAGCTACTACGGAATGCGGGCCATATTGGTCTTGTTCCTGATTAGCGATTTAAGTAAAAATGGCTGGGGCTGGCCACGGCCTGAAGCTTTACAGCTTTATGCTATTTACACAGGTTTAGTATATTTTACACCAATATTGGGTGGTTTAATTGCCGATAGATTTACAGGTTATAGAAAAGCTGTTATCATCGGCGCTTTTATTATGACCCTTGGCCATGCTGCTATGGCGCTTGAAGGCTTTAGCAACAACTTTTTTTATGCAGGTTTACTGTTACTGATTGTAGGTAACGGATTTTTCAAACCAAATATTTCATCTATTGTAGGCAAACTTTATCCTCCTATCAGCGATAAAAAAGACAGTGCTTATGCCATTTTCTATATGGGTATTAACTCTGGTGCCTTTATCGGAATGTTAATGTGTGGTTATATCGGCGAAAAAGTAGGCTGGCACTATGGTTTCGGTCTTGCAGGTGTTTTTATGCTTTTTGGTATGCTGCAATTCTATTTCGGACAGAAAATATTCGGAGTTATTGGCGCATCTGTAGATAAAACCAAAGAGGTTGAAAAAGCCGACCCAACAGTAGAAGAAATCCCTAGCAAAGTAAGAAGTCAGCGTTTATGGGTTATTGCCATCTTATCTATTTTTACCATTTTCTTCTGGATGGTATTTGAACAGGCAGGTGGTTCAATGACAATTTTCGCTAAAGATTACACCTTAAGAAATTTAACCGGTGGCGCAGCAACCACTTTTAAGTGGGTAGATAGTATCCTGACTATATTTCCATTGGTAGCCGTAACTTTTGTGCTGTTCTCATTAGCCAGAAAGATATTTAAAAAATATCCTGCAACGATTTTATTTACCTTATTAAGTTTTGCCATTATCTGGGTATTGGCAATCTGGAAAGTAGATCGTGAATTAGGTTCAGTGAGCACTGAAGTACCGGCATCATGGTTCAGCGTACTTAACTCATTCTTCATCGTATCATTAGCCCCTATTGTTTCAAAAATCTGGGAAACTAAATTTAACCCTAGTGGTCCGGTAAAATTCGGTTTTGGCCTTATCTTCGTAGGTATTGGTTTCGCTGGTTTAGCTTATGGAGGCTCTGCTATTCCACAAGGCGCTACTTCGGCAGAGGTAAGCTTATTCTGGCTTGTATTTGCTTATTTCTTCCACACTGTAGGCGAACTTTGCATTTCTCCTGTTGGTTTATCTTATGTGAGTAAACTTGCTCCAGCTAACCTGGTTGGTTTAATGTTTGGTGTGTTTTTCACCTGTACTGCAATCGGAAACTACCTTGCAGGTGCTACAGGATCACTAATTGATAAAATTAGCGCCGACTATTCTATTTCAACATTCTTCTTAATATTTACAATCATCCCTATTGTAGCAGGCTTAATTATGTTTGCATTAAGCCCATTATTACGCAAATGGATGCATGGTGTTCATTAACAGAAAAAAATAAATTTTAACTTAAAGCCCGGTTCCTGATCGGGCTTTTAATTTTTAGACCAATTTCATGGAAAAAACAATTTCAATAGAAGATATCCAGAACTTTGAGGGCAAGTACCCTAAACAGCTTTGGCACCTGTCGCTGGTAGAAATGTGGGAACGTTTTTGTTTTTACGGCATGCGTGGCGTACTGGCCTTTTTTATGGTCGACCAGCTTGGGCTGAGCGATCAGAAATCGAACATACAATATGGTGCTATACAGGCCTTTGTGTATGCATTTACTTTTATTGGCGGTATTTTCGCCGACCGGGTTTTGGGCTTCCGGAAGTCACTTTTCTGGGGTGGCTCGTTAATGATTATTGGTAACCTGATCCTGGCTTTCTCTCCGCACGATTTATTTTATATTGGCATTACACTTTCTATTATTGGTACAGGTTTCTTTAAACCCAATATCTCATCGATGGTGGGGGAACTTTATCACGAGAAAGATAACCGTCGGGATGCTGGCTATGGTTTATTCTATGCAGGTATTAACGTGGGTGGTTTGCTTGGTGGTGCCATGTGTATTTATTTGGGTAAATATCACAGCTGGCATCTGTGCTTTTTATCGGCTGCCCTTGTAATGATGTTTGGTTTAGGCACATTTATTTTCACCAAAAAGCATTTAGGCCCGATTGGTATTTCACCTTTACTACACCTCAAAAAAGCAAAACAGAAAGTAGCCGAAATTTCGGTTTATGTAGGTTCTATCCTGTGCATTCCGCTGATTTACATCATGGTAAAAAACACGGCCTTTACCGATTACTTTATGTATACGATTGGGGTTGTTGCCTTGATTTACTTTTTATACGAAACCTTTAAAATAAAAGACAAAAAGGCTCAATACAAACTGCTGGCGGCATTTGTGTTTATCTTCTGTTATTTCATTTTTATGGCCATTTCTGAGCAAAGTGGTGGTTCACTTTCTTTGTTTGCAAAAGATAACCTCGACCATAAAATCCTCTTTTTTAATATCGACCCCAATGTGGTAAACAATAGTGTAAACTCTTTCTTTGTTATTGTTTTTAGTCCGATTGTAGGTATTTTATGGCTAGGCCTTTACAAGCGCAAAATTGAGCCCAATACTGTTGTTAAATTCGGTATTGGTTTTCTTCTACTGGCACTGAGTTTTTATGTGTTTTACGCCACCCGTTTCTTTGCAAACGCACAGGGCATTAGCTCTTTAAATGTATTTACGCTGGCTTATTTACTGTTAACGCTGGGCGAACTTTGCTTAGGTCCGATTGGTATGTCGATTATTACCAAACTTTCGCCTAAAAAGATGTTTGGGATGATGATGGGACTTTGGTTTTTATCGAGTGCCTTCGGACAACTCGCTGCAGGGAAACTGGGTGCAGAGATGTCGAGTATCGAAAATGCCTCGTTAACTGATAAATTAATGGCATATACCGAAGGGTATAAAGCACTTGCCTTGTATTCGTTAATAGCTGGCTTGGCGTTAATTTTATTTTCTCAACTGGTTAAAAGATTAATGCAGGAAGTTAGATAGGCTCCATTTCTGAACCATATAAGGCATTTAAGCCCTGCATAAGTTTACTTTAAATGGCAATAAACTATTACTTAATATTAACCATATAAGGCATTTAAGTTCATATAAGTTTTCTCCTAAAATGTACTTACATGTCTTATATGATAAAAAAATGCTTAATACCAGCCATATAGGGTATGTAAGTTTATATTAGTTTTCACCTGAAATGTGCTTACGTGTCTTATATGGTAAAAAATGCTTAATACCAGCCATACAAAGCATTTAAGAATCACATAACTTTAAACCTGAAATGTACTTATGTGTCTTATATGGTAAAATACAGTTGATGTAAAGCCACCACAATTCAAGGAAAAATCGTTGTGAATTCATATTAAATCTTTACTTTCGCCTTTTGAAAGCAAAGGGCAGCCCTCAAATTTGTGCCGGGCATAAAATACAAAGCTTCTATTCATAAAAACACAACGAACGTGCCAGATAGTTTAGTCATCATACCAACGTATAACGAGAAGGAAAACATCGAAAAGATTATCCGTAAGGTATTTTCTTTACCACAACCTTTTCATGTTTTAATTATTGATGATGGCTCTCCAGATGGAACTGCTGACATTGTAAAATCGTTGCAGGATGAATACCAGGGACATTTGTTTATCGAAGAACGTTCGGGCAAACAAGGTTTGGGCACGGCATACATTTATGGTTTTAACTGGGCGCTGCAAAAAAATTACGATTACATTTTTGAAATGGATGCCGATTTTTCGCACAATCCTGATGACCTTGCGCGTTTGCGCGATGCCTGTGTAAATGGTGCAGATGTAGCTATTGGCTCGCGTTATGTTAAAGGGGTAAACGTGGTAAACTGGCCAATGGGCAGGGTTTTAATGTCGTATTTTGCTTCGATGTATGTTCGCTTTATTACCCGCATTAACATTCAGGATGCTACTGCCGGTTTTAAATGCTACCGCAAAATAGTGCTTGAAACCATTCCACTAAACAAAATTAAGTTTGTAGGTTATGCCTTTCAGATTGAAATGAAGTTTACCGCCATTAAATTCGGTTTTAAAGTAGTTGAGGTACCTATCATCTTTACCGATCGCACCGAAGGTACTTCTAAAATGAGTACACGTATTTTCAGGGAAGCCTTTTTGGGAGTAATCCAAATGAAGGTGAACAGCTGGTTCAGGAATTATAACCGATAAGCAGGAGTCTGAAGTCTGAAGTCCGTAGTCTATAGTCAATAGTCCGTAGCTTTTATTATCTCTGTCGGGATAACCAATACCATATTTCCCAATTCTATTAACTAATGCTTTAGACATTTTGGCTATAAACCATCAACAATTGGCCATCAACCAATACTTTCTCCTCTGAAACCAGAGACTCAGGACTTGCCTTGTGATTCTCTTATCATTGCTCCAAAATCCTGCCCTTTATCCATCGCTTTAACAGTCATTACAATTCTTTTGGTACGGGTAGGTTCTGTTTTAGCCTGATTAATCCAGTTGATATAATAGTTTTGGTGTGATTTAGGCTGTTTCAAGAAGTTTTGGATCAGATGCTCCTCTTCCGACAAACAGATCTCCAGATCTTCGGGCATTTCAATTTTAAAATCTTTATCTTCTGTTAAAAACAATTCGATAGCTGCTCCGGCTTCTTTTCTGAGTTTTTTACGTATTGGACCATTTAATGCTATGATAAAATCGCCCTCTCCCATGGGTATGGTAGCCAGTCCGGAAACCTCGAGCTGATCTATTTTGCCCTTTACCCTAAAGCTCTTTTTACAACCGGCCTTAATCTCATTGGCTAAAGCCTCCGGAATAAATACATAGCTCCAGCCGGTTTTTTCGCCCATGGTTTCGAAACGTTCTATTTCTGCTTTGAAGTGGATCATGGATTAAATATAGAAATTATGTTGATGAAAAAGCTTAAGCGATGGAATCGTTGGGCTATTTGTGTGCGCGTTAGAAACGCATGCAAGCATACAAAATATTATTCGGCTCATAAAAACACCAAATCATGAGCCGAATACACAAATTATTCGGCTCATATTTTTAACACTGTTATCTAATAATGAATATTTTTAATCAATTGCTACCGGATTCATCTGGATATCCAGTTTGGCAAACTTTAATACTTCGATGCTTTGAAAGCCAAAATCTTCGACCACCTTGCCCAAAATCAGGTAACAGCCCTTCCCTTTAAAAGGATACATAGGGGTATTATTAGGGAAATGGGTAGTATCGAAAAATTCACCGTTGGCATCTAAAAATGTACCGAACCACATTTTAGTATTTTTAATGGTATGCACTGTTTTCTCACAAACGTAATTCCCCACCATCCTGATGGTTTTACCTAAATGTTTATGTAAGTCGGCAGCCATTACATCGCCACGGTAGCTGGTTTTCAGAAAATCGAACATTTTATAATTCAACGGAAAACCAAGCAATTCTAATTCTGTATAGGCATTTTCGAGTTCCGAATCTATCAGCTCGGGCAGCTGATAGGTTTTATAATTGAGCTTAAAAAGTTCAGCAGCGTTTACTTTCTTTTGTTTATAGCCGAGGTAATTGTGCACATCCCAAAGCAGGGTTTTACGGTCTTTACCGGTAAAGCGCAGGCTACCCAAACGGATTAGAATAATGGCCTGCTCTAACGAAATATTGGTTCGTTTTACAAAATCTTCCAGATCGATATAAAGTCCATTGGCCCTGCGCTCGGAAGGAATGATCTTTATATTCTTCTCTTCCAGTCCTTGTACTCCAATAAAGCCCAGATAAGCATCTTCGCCCTGTATATTCACTACCTCATCGCTGTGGTTTACGCAAGGTAAATGCACGTGTGCACCGGTTTTTTGCAGTTCGTTAACGTACACCCAGCGACTATAAAAACCACCATAATTATTGAGCACGGCAACCATAAATTCCATAGGGTAATACGTTTTAAGGTAAAGACTTTGATAGCTTTCTACAGCAAAGGAAGCCGAGTGTGCCTTCGAAAAGCTGTAACCTGCAAAAGAGGAAATCTGCCGCCACACTTCGTTAACCAGTTCTTCCGGATGGCCCTGGTGCCGGGCCGAAACCTTAAATTTGTTTACCAGTTCATCAAAAGCCAGTTTCGACCTGTATTTACCGCTCATGGCCTTACGCAGCACATCAGCATCAGCCAGATCGAGGCCGGCAAAGTAATGGCACACTTTAATTACATCTTCCTGGTAAACCATTACGCCGTAAGTTTCGGCCAGTTGCTGCTTCATTACTTCGCAAAGGTAAACCACCTTATCTGGCGCGTGGTAGCGCTCTATATACGATTTCATCATGCCCGAACTGGCTACCCCCGGACGGATAATGGAACTGGCTGCTACCAGCGTAAGGTAATTATCGCACTTTAGTTTTTTGAGCAGCTGCCGCATCGCGGGCGATTCGATATAAAAACAGCCTATGGGCTGCCCCTCTTTCAAGATCCCGTTTAATTTGGCATCGTTCTTAAAAACCGGAAAATTGTGTATATCGATCGGCTTCCCCTTGTTTTTTTGAATCAGCTGCACGGCTTCGCGAATGTGACCAATGCCCCGCTGACTCAGAATATCAAATTTCTCGTACCCGATTGCTTCGGCTTCGTACATATCCCACTGCACTGTAGGGAAACCTTTGGGTGGCATATCCAATGCAGTATAGTAGGTAATCGGTTCTTCTGAAATCAAAATCCCCCCGGCATGGATAGAACGCTGGTTAGGCATATTTTTCATGTACTGGTGCACAGCCAGCAACTTTTGATAAGTGCTGTTCTGCAGGTTTTCCCTTTCTTTGGTCGGATCGGTAAAACTGTCGATTTCTTCTTTGGGCAAACCCATTACCTTACCAATTTCGCGGATAATTGCACGGTCTTTAAAGGTGCTCATGGTACCCAAAAACGCTACATGCCATTTGGGATAACGTTCAAAAATATAGCGCTGTATGGTTTCGCGTTCATCCCATGAAAAATCGATATCAAAATCAGGCGGACTAGTCCGTTTTTCGTGCAGGAAACGTTCGAAGTACAAATCGAGGTCGATGGGATCTACATCGGTAATGCGGAGGCAGTAAGCCACAATGCTGTTGGCACCCGAGCCACGGCCCACATGATAAAAGCCACAGGTGTTCATGGCATAATCCACGATATCGTGGGTGATGAGGAAATAGGCACAGAAGTTTTTAAGTTCAATAATTCGCAGCTCTTTTTCCAAGCGCGCAGTAGCTTCTGCATTATTTTCGCCATAGCGGTACTTAAGCCCGGCTTCGGCCAGTTCGCGCAGCATCTTCTTATCACCGGCCAAATCGCCGGTATAATAGAATTTATTTTTTGATAAAGGAACAGGCGTATTTTCAAAATAAATACTCAAATCGCAACTGTTTAGTAATTGCTGGGTATTTTGAACAATGAAAGGATACTGCTCAAACTGCCGGGTAAGATCGGCTTCGGGCATCAAAAACTCGCCGGGGTCGCATTTTTGCTCGTCGGGCACCTTACTTAGCAGTGTATTCAGCTCAATGGCCCTGAAATATTCGTGCAAACGGTAGGTAATTTTATTGGTTACGGTAACCGGATGCCATACCACCAACTTCTCTTTGTGCTTTAACAGCGGGTGCTTGTATAAAAAATTAAGCTGCTTGCCTTGTATACCTACAAATTCATTTTCTTTGAGCACCCGGTTAAATGATTTCTGAAAAGGATAAATGAGGTATACATTTTCCATTTCGGGCGGGGTTTCGGGCAGGGCAATATTGTTGATGTTGTGGTGACTCAAAAACTCATTCAACTCGCGCATACCTTCTTTATTTTTCGCTATGCCCACGTACAACAGCTTGTTATCGAGTCTAAATTCAATACCTGCCCCCGGCTTAATCTGATAGGGAATATTGCCTTTATGTATTTCGTCGGCCTCTTTGGCAATGCCCTGTTTGTAGCACTCGCGGATAAATTCTACGGCACCGGTTGAGTTGTTGATATCGGTAAGCACCATCTGGTGGATGCCCAGGCTACGCGCAACAGCAATCAGCTGTTCGATACTCAGCGTACCATATTTAAGGCTATATGAGGAGTGTACATTTAAAAACATGGCTAATCGTACAATTTGGTGCCGGTAATTCCTTTTTCGCTCATAAAACTTCTGATTTTTGAACGTTTCTTTACTTCCTGTTCTTCTTCGTCGGTATTTTCGATCAATACTTTCTTTTTACGGGGATTATATTTTATTATTTTCCCTTTTTCATCACGGGGTGGCTGGGTAACAATACAGGCTTTTACCACTGCCTCAGCCCCATAATTGTTGCGCACCTTATCCATGGCCTGATAGAGGCTATATTCTTCTTCGGCGATGTTATATAAGCCCATCTGTTCGTAACCACTTACCAGGTGCGAAAGTTTAACGCCAACCAGGCGCAGCAACATCCTTTTGGCATAAACTTTTTCGAAAAGGCTATGGGCTTTACTGATCAGAAAAGAATCGAGTGAGGTATAGGGGATCCGTTCCTGCTGGGTAACTGTTTCGAAATTGGTATAGCGCACCGTTACCGTAATACAGGCAGTAAGTTTTTTCTGGTTGCGCAGCTGAAAGGTTAACCCGGTTACCATACCGGTAATAATGGCTTTTAATTTAGCCATATCCATGGTATCGCTTTCGAAAGTAGCCTGTGTACCAATCGATTTCCTTTCGCGGTAAGGCACCACAGGAGCCAGGTCGATACCGTTTGCTTTTTGCCACAAACTTAGCCCGTGCTGGCCCAGTATTTTAAACATAAGCTGTTGCGGAATTTGTGTAAGGGTAAGGATTTGCCGCACCCCCATTTCGCTGAGTTTTTTATAGGTGGCATGACCAATACCCGGAATTTTATGGATGGCCAGCGGATCGAGAAAAGGCCTTAACTCCGGAAAAGTAACCTGCCGTTCGCCATCTGGTTTCGACTCGTTGGTGGCAATTTTAGCCACTGTTTTGTTAACAGATAAACCAAAGGAAATGGGTAATCTCATTTCTCTTATAATGGTTTGCCTGAGTTCGGAAGCAAATTTCATACAGCCAAAAAAGCGGTCCATGCCCGTCATATCGATATAATGTTCGTCGATACTGGCCTTTTCGAAAAGCGGTACTTTATCGGCGATGATTTCGGTAATGTCGTGCGAGGCCTGTGAGTATTCTTCCATATCTCCCCTTAAAAAAATAGCCTGTGGGCAAAGCAGTTTTGCCGTTCGGCCGGGCATTGCCGAATGGATACCGTATTGCCGGGCTTCGTAACTGCATGAAGCTACCACGCCCCTATCGCCGCCCCCGCCAATAATAACAGGTTTGCCCAATAGTTTTGGGTTTTTTCTAATTTCGACCGACACAAAAAATGCATCTTGATCCATATGAATAATCTGCCTTTCTTTTTCCATTGCTATAAATACTGGGATGAATAAATCAAAAATACTAATATTTTTAGCTTAAATAAAAATATAGGCTGTTTTGTTTTAAACAAAATACTAACAATTTTAGTTTTAACCGCCGGTGATTATTATAACATATAGTCAAATATTTCTTTAACCTATAAGGCATTTAAGGGCAATAGACCTGACCAAAGCTGGAAGAGTGGTCTGTGAAGACACAGACCACGGAAGGCTGAAATGATTCCGATAGTTATCGGATCAATAGGGCAAAAAAAATGCCCCCGATTTACACCGGGGGCAAAAAAATAAATATATTGTTAACCTTGGTTATACTTATTGCTTCACAATTTTAAACTCTGTTCTTCGGTTAAGCTGGTGCTCCTCTTCGGTACAGTTTACGCCGTTGGCACATTTATTTAGCAGTTGTGTTTCGCCGTAACCTTTAGCGGTAATGCGGTTTTTATTGATACCCCTCGAAATGATGTACTGCACGGCAGATTCGGCACGTTTTTGCGATAAATCGAGGTTATAATTGTCTTTACCCCTGCTATCGGTATGCGAACCTAACTCAATCCAGATGGTTGGATTATCAGTCATGATTTTCACCAGTTTATCCAACTCTACTGCGGCATCAGCACGGATGTTCCATTTATCGAAATCGTAGTAAATATTTTCAATGCGGATGGCTTTGTTAATGACCACAGCTTCGAGGTACAAATCTTCTTTTAACACGGCAGAAGTGGTTAAACCGATAGTTGCCAGGTTTTCTACATCAGCCCTGTAATTTGTTTTTTCGGCCGAAACATTATATTCTGATTCTTTGGCCAGATTAAATTTATAAGCACCGTTCTCATCGCTCTCTGTTTTTAAAATGCCCCCATTTACCTTGGCTAAGGTAACCAATGCACCTGCAAGCGGTTGTTTACTTTCCTTGTCGAAAACACGACCTTCGAGTTTGAAGGCTAAAATCATTTTCTGATCGATGCTGTAAATATCATCGCTACCCAAACCACCCTCACGGTTAGAAGAAAGGTAAACAATACCACCCTTTTCGTTTAAGCTAAAACCAAAGTCATCCTGCGGGGAATTGAAGGGATAACCCATATTTTCAATCTGACCGATTTCGCCGCCAGATTTCAAAGCCCTGAACACATCCAATCCGCCCATTCCGGTACGACCATCACTCGAGAAATAGAAATTATCTTTTGCATCAAAAACCGGACTGCGCTCATTACCTTCGGTGTTTACCTGCCTTAGGTTAATTGGCTTTCCCCATTCACCGGCATCGGTTTTTAAACACACATAAATATCTGTCCCACCCGATCCGCCAGGCATATTGGAAACGAAGTAGAGGCTATCGCCATCGGTGGTAATAAAAGGATCGCCAACCGAATATTGGTTTACATTATTATAGGCAAAAGATACTGGTTTACCCCAGGTGCCATCGGCAGCTTTGGTGCAGCTAAAAATCTCAACATTAACTGTTGTAGGCTGTTTCTTTAAACGCTCCAATTCATCGCTGATGCGGGTTAAGGTAAAATACATGGTTTTACCATCGGCGGTAAAGCTTGCCGAGCCCACGTGGTACCTTGTTCCGGCTTTTATCGGAAACAACTGTAAACTATCGGCCGGTGATTTTTTGATGTATAGTTTTAAATATCCGTTACCAGTCCAGCCGTAAACTTTTTTATCGGGTTCTTTGGCTCCATCGAACCTTAAAAAGGGTTTACTTTCTTGTGTTTCGAGGCGGGCATCAGACCTATCGGAAGTAAATACCACAGCCCCCTGGTAGTTAACAGCACCCCAATCTGACTGTATGCTGTTTAATGCTTTTTGATTAACCAGTTCAATTTGTTTGGGGTTCTTTAACCATTTCAAAGCCGAATCGCAGGAAGAAATCCAAACAGCCTGCTGCTTTTCTGATACCTTCTTATTTTTACTGATATAATCCAGGTACTGCACTTTGGCTTCACTGTACTTGGAATTATTCTGTAAAGCTTTGGCGTAACCCAAAATATTTTCGGCATTGCTGCCAGGCATTTTCGAGGCAATGGCATACCAGCTTTCGGCTTGCTTATAGTTATAAACCAGGGCATAGGCACTGGCTAAACGTTCGGCGGTATGCAAAGTTGCTTTCTTTTTATAGGCCTGTTCGTATAAATCAATGGCTTTTCTGTAATTAAACAGCTCGTACTGTTTGTCAGCATCTTTTAAAACATACTGTGCTTTTGCTGAAAAACTGAGGGCAAATAAACAATATGCAGAAAAACAGGTTCCCAATAAAATTTTCTTCATTATAGCGTTTGGTTAATTTGGTCAAAAATATGAAATATGCTTCACTTAAAACACCCTTGGGGTTGCCAATCTGATGTTTTGTCTGAGAAATGAATAAGCAATCGAAATCTCGTGGGTACCACTGCTATAGCCCTGCAGGGGTCCGATTGAGAAATCGTATCCATAACCTATCCTGATTTTTTCGGAAGGAAAGATCTGTATTGCCGCAACAGCAGAGTTACGTGGTGTAAGGTCTTTCTGCAGATAACTTTTATCATACAGTTTTACTCCTGTACGGTAAGAACCACCTATCCAGATAAAATCTTTGATCATTAAAAATGCATTTAAGTCTAAGCTGGTTGGCCCGCCCCGATCGTCTTTCAGCAAAAATGATGGCTTAAGCTGAAAATTTTCTGAAAGTGGAAACAGTGCGCCTGCGGTTAAATAGTAATGCGGTTTGGGTTGCGGAATAAATGCATAACGATCAATGTCGATGTAAGTCGCAATCAGGTTATCGACCGAGAAGCCTGCATAGTATTTATCGTTGGCAAAATATACCCCTGCCCTGGCATCGGGCACAATGGTGCTCTGCATGCCTACCGGTTGGTTAGGCTCCGGATTGTTGGGATTAAGCATTGAACCATCAATCCCCAACTGTACCATACCTACACCTAAGCCCAGTGCCAGCCTCGAACTGCCATCATCGTTTAGCCTGATGCGGTAAGCATAGTTACCATAAATGCTCAGGTTATTTTGCGCGCCCAGTTTATCGCTGGCTACCTGCAGGGCCAAACCCACATTACCACTGTTGGCAATGGCATCGACTGCCAGCGACATGCTTCTTGGTGCACCGGTAATTCCCGTCCACTGGCTACGGTAAAAGGTGTGTACGTTTAACACTTCTTTATAACCTGCATAGGCCGGATTGATGTAAATGCCGTTGAACATGTATTGGCTGTACTGGGCATCCTGCTGTGCAGATGCTGCCCCCGAAAGCAACATGAACGCACCTGCTATTATCCAAATTAATTTCTTCATCGTCTTAATATCTTAAAGTAGGGTCTGGTTTAAAAACCAGACCCTACTAAGCCTCTTATCTATTTTTTAAACGCCCGGATTAATGTAATATAACCTTTAAATACTTCGTACTGATCGCTGCCTGCTTTTTTAACACGCAACAGGTAGTAATAAGTACCTTCGTTTAATCCCTCTCCTGTCCAGTTGTTCTGGTAACCTTTAGCCCGGAACACCTCGTTACCCCATCTGTTTACAATGGTAAGTTCGTTGGTCTGGTACTGGTTGATACCCAAAATTTCGAAGGTATCGTTAATACCATCGCCGTTTGGCGTAAACAGGTTCGGAATGGTGAGTCCGGCGAAGTTGGCGGTTAAAGTTACCGCAGCTACGTTGGTGTAATATCCGAAAGCATCTTTTACGCGGTAACTAAACGTATCATCGCCGTTATAACCAGGATCAGGCGTGTAGGTGATGCTACCATCGGCATTTACAACCACCTTACCATGTTTAGGTTGAACCATAATTTCTACCGTTAACTGATCGAGGGTAGAATTTCCCGGATCATCGTTAGCGAGTACATTAATGGTTACCGGTTTATTGGCAACGGTTCCACCTTCATCATCAACTGCTTTTGGCGATTTAGGCACCGCGATTACAGTTGCGGCATTATTACCATCTGATGTTCCGGAAATATCGGAAACATTAGCGCCACCTGCAGTTTTTGCGTTTACGCTTGCGGTGTTGGTTACTGTACCTAAATCCTTATCGGCCTGGGTTAAAGTGTACACTTCAACATTGGTAACCGTTGCTCCCGGAGCAAGTCCGCCGGCAACAGTGATAGCCTTATTGTTTAAGCCGAGCTTAGCATCGGTTAACGTAATGGTGTTTAAAGTAACCGCACCAGTGTTTTTGATGGTAAAGGTATAGGTAACTTTGTTGCCACTAAATGTTGCCGTTTTAACCAGGGCAATTGCTCCCGAACTCTGGATTACCGTAACGGTTGGCGCATCGTTATTTTCGGCCGTTCCGGATACATCTTTTACCGTAACATTTGCCGGTGTTTGAGCAGCAATGCCAGCCGTATTGGTCACGCTACCTGCATCCTTATCAGCCTGAGTTAACTGATACACATAACTATCGGTTACGGTTGCACCCGGAGCCAATGTTCCAGGAATTACCCTGTTTAAGCCCAGTTTAGCATCAGTTAACGTGATAATATGCAAGGTTACGTTGCCTGTATTTTTCACAGTGAAGTTGTAGGTAATGCTATTTCCATCGCTGCTTAAAGTACCTGTTTTAACCAAAGTAAGGGTTGATGCCGGAGCGATTACCGTTACTGTGGCATCATCAACAGCCGTTGTATTCGGATCATCAGATTTTGGTTTATTTAAAGTACCACCATTTGGTGTTTGGGCAGTTGCAGAAGCCTGGTTGCTAAACAAACCTGTATTTACCTCAGTTAAAGTTACCGTGTGCTTAGCTGTAACTGTTACGCTGGCACCTGGCAATAAGCTTGCAATTCCAGCTGGCAAGATCGATCCGGCATCGGCACCCGCATCAGAAACAGTAACATTTGTCAAGGTTACATTACCCGTGTTGGTTACTACAATGTTGTAATTAATCACATCGCCTGCTTTGCTTACCGCATTGGTAGCCACTTTTGTTAAACTCATGGCCGGAGTAGCAACCAGGGTTACATTTACCGGAATAGTTACGGTAGTTGTACCTCCTTTACCATCACTTACGATTACGGTAAAGCTATCGGCACCGCTGTAACCCGCAGCCGGGGTATAGGTATAAGTACCATCGGCATTAACTGTTACCGTACCATGCGCAGGAGGCGTACTTACGGTGAAAGTAAGCGGATCGCCGTCTACATCGCTGGCCGTAATGCTGCCGTTAACCGCAGTATTTTGTGGTGTAGTAATTGCTGGCGCGGTTGCCACAGGCACATCGTTAACCGGACTTACCGTTACCGAAATGCTCACAGTAGTGGTACCGCCTTTACCATCGCTCACGGTTACCGTAAAGGTATCTGTACCGTTATAGTTAGGCGCAGGTGTGTACGTATAGGTACCATCCGGATTCATGACTACAGTACCATGTGCAGGCGGCGTAGTTACTGTAAAGGTAAGCGGATCGCCATCAGCATCGGTAGCCGTAATTTTTCCATTCGCCGAATTATCTTCGTTGGTGGTTATCGCTGGGGCTGTGGCCACAGGTGCATCGTTGGTTGAATTAACCGTTACCGAAATGGTTACCGTGGTTGTACCACCTTTACCATCGCTAATCGTTACCGTGAAAGTATCAGCTCCGCTATAACCTGCTGTTGGCGTATAGGTATAAGTACCATCGGCATTAACCACCACAGTACCATGTGCAGGCAATGTGGTTGCTGTATAGGTAAGCGGATCGCCATCTACATCACTAGCGGTAATTGTACCATTTACCGGTGTATTTTTGGTAGTTACCAGGAATGGTGCTGTGGCCACAGGAGCATCGTTCACCGGTGCTACTGTTACCGAAATGGTTACCGTAGTTGTACCCCCTTTACCATCACTTACAGTAACCGTAAAGGTATCCGTACCGTTATAATTCGGAGCAGGTGTATACGTATAGGTACCATCGGCATTAACCACAACCGTGCCATGTTCCGGTGGCGTAGTTACCGCAAAAGTAAGCGGATCGCCATCAGCATCTGTAGCAGTAATGGTTCCGTTCACCGCATTATCCTCGTTTGTGGTAATAGCTGGTGCCGTAACAACCGGAGCAACGTTTGTTGGATTAACTGTTACTGGTATAGTTACCGCAATTGTACCACCTTTACCATCGCTTATCGTTACCGTAAAGCTATCAGCACCGCTGTAATTATTAGCAGGTGCATAAGTATAGGTACCATCGGCATTCACCACAACAGTTCCGTGTGCCGGTTGCGTAGTTACGGTGAAGGTAAGCGGATCGCCATCTACATCGCTGGCGGTAATGGTTCCGTTAACCGGTGTATTTTTATTGGTAACAACAGCTGGTGCAGTTGCAACTGGCGCATCGTTTACCGGCGTTACAGTTACCGAAACAGTAACTGCGGTTGTACCACCTTTGCCATCGCTTACAGTTATGATAAATACATCTGTACCATTATAATTTGGTGCTGGCGTATAGATATAGGTACCATCAGGGTTTACCACTACCGTACCGTGTGCCGGAGGTGTAGTTACCGCAAAAGTAAGCGGATCGTTATCAGCATCGGTAGCAGTTATGCTTCCATTCACAGCACTATCCTCGTTGGTGCTTAGCGCCGGTGATGTAGCTACTGGTGCACGGTTATCTCTGATGTTAACTGTAGCAGGTGTAGTATTGGCTACGATTAATGCATTGTTGGTAGCTGCATTCATCGTTAAAATTACCGTCTCATTTCCTTCGTTAAGGTTATCGTCAAGTACAGGAACCGAAATGGTTACGGTGGTTTGTCCGGCAGGGATAGTTACCGTAGTACCTATGGCTGTATAATCGGTACCGCTTGCTGCGGTACCACTTACCGTATAAGTAATTTGCGTAGCTGTTGTAGATACATTACTTAAAGTAAATGTAAACTGACCTGCTGTGGCAGGCTCGGCACCATCGGCTGTTGCTGCTACCGTTACCGTGGTATTTGTTCCATCTAAAACATTGATGGTTGCCGGAGCATTGCTTACCGTTACTGAAGGATTATCAGACAGTGTTAAGGTAGCGATTATGATTTCTACTCCTTCCACAATGGCATCGCTCAATACCGGAATGCTAATGGTTGCCGTTGTTTGACCAGCCGGAATGGTAATGGTTTTGGTTACAATAGCACTGTAATCGCTGCCTTCGGTTGCGGTACCACCTAAAGTATAAGTAAGGTGTGTATCGGTAGCCGAAGCTTTGCTCAGGGTGATATTGAAAGATCCGTTGGCCGGACCACTTTCATTACCATCGGTTCCGGCAGTAATGGTTGCCACCGAAGCATCGTTATCGACAATAGTAGTCGTTGCAGTATTATTAGCAATGGTTACTAAACCTCCGGTAACATTGCTGATGCTTGCATTAAACGTTTCGCCCGTTTCAACAATATTATCATCGTTAATTGGCACGGTAAACGTTAAGCTGGTATTGGCCGCAGCACCTGCAGGGAAGGTTAAAATTCCGCTGGTTGCGGTGTAATCCAGGCCTGCCATTGCAGTACCATTGCTGGTAGCATAAGCCACGGTGAAAGCATTTTGAACTGCATTATTCAATGTAACCGTAAATGTAGCAGTACCTGCCGATTCGTTAACGGTTGGTGCACCAGAAATACTTACCGTTGCAGCATTGTTATCGGTAATATTAATGCTTGCCGGAACATTGCTTACGGTTATTGCAGGGTTACCCGAAAGAGTTAATGTTGCGATAACGGTTTCATCACCTTCAAGCAGCGCATCGGCAAGAACCGGAATATTGATTGTTCCTGAAGTTTGGCCAGCTGGAATGGTAATGGTTTTGGTTACAATGGCGCTGTAATCGCTACCCTCCGAGGCAGTTCCACCTAGCGTATAGGTAAGCTGCGTATCGGTAGCCGATGCTTTGCTTAATGTAACCGTGAATGTACCGTTTGCCGGACCGTTTTCATTACCATCAACCCCAGCTGCAATAGTAGCTACTGAAGTATCGTTATCGGTAATGGTTGTTGTCGCGGTAGCAGTGCCAATGGTTACCAGTCCGCCAGTTACATTGCTGATTGTAGCGCTAAAGGTTTCGTCGGCTTCAACAATATCATCGTTGTTAACCGGAATAGTGAACGTTAAAGTGCTACCGGCTGCTGCACCTGCAGGGAATGTTAAAGTTCCGCTGGTTGTGGTGTAATCTAAACCGGCCAATGCTGTTCCATCGTTTGTGGTATAAGCCAGCGTAAATGCATTTTGTACAGCCGCGCTCAGCGTTACGGTAAATGTAGCTGTACCAGCCGATTCATTAATGGTTGGTGTGGCAGAGATACTTACCGCTGCATTGTTGTTATCGGCAATATTAATCGTTGCCGGAACATTACTTATTGTAATTAATGGATTACCTGATGAAATTAGCGTAGCTATTACGGTTTCATTACCTTCTGCTATGGCATCAGTAAGTACCGGAATCGTAATTGTTCCGGTGGTTTGACCCGCAGGTATGGTAATGGTTTTGGTTACAATGGTACTGTAATCCGTTCCTTCTGCTGCTGTGCCTGTTAAAGTATAGGTAAGCTGCGTATCGGTTGCCGACGGATTATTTAAAGTAACGGTAAATATGCCGTTAACCGGTCCGTTTTCATTACCATTTGTACCAGCTGTTACCGAAGCAATAGAAGAACCATTATCAGTAATGTTTACTGTCGCCGGTGTAGCACTTGCAATAATCTCCGTGTTACTGGTAGTTGGGTTCATGGTTAAAATTACCGTTTCGGTTCCTTCAACAATGTTATCATTCAATACTGGTACTGATACCGTTGCCGTAGTTTGTCCGGCAGGGATGGTTATCGTATTACCAATTGAAGTATAATCGGTTCCGCTGCCTGCTGTTCCGCTTACGGCATAAGTAATTTTGGTATCAGTTGTAGATACATGACTTAGCGTAAAGGTAAACTGCCCAGCTGTTGCAGGTTCAGCACCATCGACAGTTGCAGCTACAGTTACAATTGCCTGTGTATTATCGGCAATATTTATGGTAGCTGGCGTATTGCTGATGCTTACCAACGGATTTCCTGAAGTTACCAGCGTAGCCACAACGGTTTCTGCACCTTCAACAATGGCATCGCTTAGTACCGGAATCGTAATGGTTGCGGTGGTTTGTCCCGCCGGAATGGTGATGGTTTTGGTTACAATGTTACTGTAATCGCTACCCTCGGTTGCGGTTCCGTTTAAAGTATAGGTAAGCTGCGTATCAGTAGCAGCAGGTTTACTTAATGTTACCGTAAAGGTTCCGTTAACGGGACCGTTTTCGTTTCCGGCTGTGCCCGCAGTAATGGTAGCTACCGATGCGTCGTTATCGGTAATGGTTACTGTTGCAATACCATCATCGATGGTAACAAGGCCACCGGTTACATTACTGATTATACCATTGAAAGTTTCGGCCGGTTCGGCAAGGTTATCATCTATAATCGGAACGGTAAAGGTTAAACTTGCACCTGCAGCCGACCCCGCAGGGAAGGTTAATTTTCCACTGGTAGCCACATAATCTAAACCTGCAATTGCAGTTCCGTTCGATGTGTTATAATCAACACTGAAAGCATCCTGTACCGATCCGCTCAGGGTTACAGTAAAGGTGGCCGTTCCTGCTGCTTCATCTACATTGGTTTGGAATACCGAAATACTTGCAGATACAGCATTGTTATCTAAAATATTAATGCTTGCAGGCGTATTGTTTACCGTTACATTTGAGTTATTGGTGCTAACCAAAGTAACTACTACCGTTTCGGTTCCCTCTACAACTGCATCGCTTACCACCGGAATAGTGATGGCTCCGGTAGTTTGACCAGCTGGTATGGTAATGGTTTTGGTAATAACGCTGTAGTCGCTGCCTTCGGTTGCCGTACCACCAACTGTGAAAGTAATCTGCGTATCGGTTGATGACGGATTATTTAATGTTACGGTGTAAGTTCCGCTAACCGGACCATTTTCATTACCGTTTGTACCCGTGGTGATTGTTGCTACTGAAACATCGTTATCGGTAATGGATACCGTTGCAGAAGAAGTTCCAAGCGTAACTACGCCTCCGGTAACATCACTCAATGCCACGCTGAATGTTTCGGTTGGTTCAACCAGGTTATCATCGTTAATTGGTACGGTGAAGGTTAAAGTTGCACCTGCCGCCGAATTTGCAGGGAAAGTTAAAGTTCCGCTGGTTGCTGTAAAATCGGTACCCGAAGCAGCCGTACCATTTACCGTAGCGTAATTTACAGTAAAGCTATTTTGTACGGCGTTGTTTAACGTTACCGTGAAAGTAGCGGTACCAGCGTTTTCGTTAATTACCGGCGTAGCAGAAATGCTTACACTTGCCGCATCCGCATCGGTAATGTTTACGTTGGCCGGTGTATTATCAAGTGTAATTGCCGGATTATCAGATGCTGTTAAAGTGGCTATAACCGTTTCAGTTCCCTCGGCCAATGCATCGGCCAATACCGGAATGGTAATGGTTGCCGTGGTAGCACCTGCAGGGATAATAATAGTTTTGGTTACCGCACTGTAATCGGAACTTTCTGTCGCTGTACCAGTTAAAGCAAAGGTTAAGGTTGTTGGCGTGGCCGAAGGATTGGTTAACGTAATATTAAATACGCCGTTTATTAAACCATTCTCGTTTACATTCGTGCCTGCGGTTATACTGGCCACTGCGCTGTCGTTATAGGCAATTACTACTGTTGCCGGACTCGTACCAATGGCCACATCTGCCCCTACTACATTGCTTAAGCCAACCGTAAACGATTCTGAATTTTCGATCAGGTGATCGTCGATAATCGGAATAACCACATTAAGTACAGTACCTGCAGCCGAATTAGCCGGGAAGGTTAAAGTTCCGCTGGTTGCGGTGTAATCCAATCCAGATAAAGCGGTTCCGTTTGCAGTTGCATAATCAACAGTAAAGCTGTTCTGAACCGCAATATTAAGCAGTACAGATAAGGTAACTGTGCTTACCCCCTCGCTAATGCTTGGTGCACTGATCGAGATACTTACGTTGGCCGTATTGGCATCTAATAAATTGATGCTGGCCGCTGTGCCGTTCACGCTGATGGCCGGATTATTCGAAGTGGCTAAAGTAGCCACAACTGTTTCGATACTCTCTGCCACAGCATCAACAATAACCGGAATGGTAATCGTTGCGGTTGTTTGTCCGGCCGGGATGGTAACCGTTTTGGTTACGATACTGGCGTAATCTGTACCTTCGGTTGCAGTACCTGCCAAAGTATAGGTCAGCTGCGTATCGGTTGCTGACGGGTTGCTCAGGGTTACCGTAAATGTTCCGTTAACCGGGCCACTTTCGTTTCCGTTTATACCCGGTGCAATTGTCGCCACTGCGGTATCGTTATCGGTAATGCTTACCGTTGCTGCTGATGTGCCGATGGTTACCAATCCGCCAATTACATTACTCAAATTAGCGCTAAAGGTTTCGGCTGGTTCAACAATGTTATCATCATTAACCGGTACCGTGAACGTTAAGCTCGTACCTGCTGCTGAGTTGGCAGGGAATATTAATGTTCCTGCTGTTGCAGTATAATCTAAACCTGCAATTGCTGTTCCATTCGCTGTATTATAATCAACACTAAACGAATTTTGTACTGCTGTATTTAGCGTAACCGTAAAGGTTGCTGTTCCGGCAGCTTCGTTGATAACCGGTGTGGCAGCGATACTTACTGTTGCCGTGTTGTTATCTAAAATGTTAATGTTTGCCGGTGTATTGTTTACACTCACCAATGGGTTATTTGAAGTACCCAAAGTAACCACAACAGTTTCTGTTCCTTCTACAATGGCATCGGCCAACACCGGAATAGTAATGGTTGCGGTAGTTGCTCCTGCCGGAATGGTAATGGTTTTAACCACTGGCGAGTAATCGCTTCCTTCAACAGCTGTTCCGCCTACAGTATAAGTAAGCTGTGTATCGGTAGCCGATGCTTTACTTAAGGTTATGGTAAATGTTCCGTTAACTGGTCCGTTTTCATTACCTGTTGTTCCAGCTGTTACGGTTGCAATAGCTGTATCGTTATCGGTAATATTAACGGTTGCAGGGCTCGTACTTGCTGTAATTGCTGCGTTATTTGTTGCAGCAGTCATGGTTAAAACAACCGATTCTGTTCCTTCAACAAGTTCATCATTTAATACCGGTACGCTTACTGTTGCACTTGTTTGTCCGGCCGGGATAGTTACCGTTGTACCTATTGCGGTATAGTCAGTTCCGCTGGTTGCGGTTCCGCTTACTGCGTAAGTAATTTCCGTATCGCTGGTAGATACATTACTTAAGGTAAAAGTAAACTGACCCGCAGTGGTAGGCTCAGCCCCATTGGTTGTTGCAGCTACAGTTACTGTTGCAGTAGTATTATCGATAATGTTAATGCTGGCAGGTGTGTTGCTTACGCTTACAAGTGGATTTGCAGAACTGGTTAAAGTAACCACAGCTGTTTCTATTCCTTCTACCAGATTATCGGCCAATACCGGAATGCTAATGGTAGCAGTAGTTTGTCCGGCAGGGATGGTAATGGTTTTGGTTACTATTGTTGCATAATCACTTCCTTCAACTGCTGTACCACCAATGGTATAGGTAATGGTAGTTGGCTGTGCCGATGGGTTGCTTAAGGTTACAACAAAAGTTCCGTTAACCGGTCCGTTTTCTGCACCGTTTGTACCTGCGCTAATGCTTGCTATCGAGGTATCATCATCAGCAATATTTACAGTAGCCGGAGTTGCACTTGCAGTAATTGCAGCATTATTGGTTGCAGCCTGCATGGTTAAAACAACTGTCTCGATTCCTTCGGCAATGTTATCATCTATCACTGGTACCGTTACTGTTGCAGTGGTTTGTCCGGCAGGGATGGTTACCGTTGTACCAATTGCGGTATAATCTGTACCGCTGATGGCAGAACCATTAACCGAATAGGTAATCTGCGTATCGGTAGTAGATACATTACTTAAGGTAAAGGTAAATAAGCCCGATGTTGCAGGTTCAGCCCCATTAGTTGTGGCCGATACCGTTACAGTTGCCGTACTATTATCATCAATATTAATGCTTGCGGCCGTATTGCTTATGGCTACAAGTGGATTAGCAGAGTTTGTTAAAGTAGCAGTTACGGTTTCGTTACCTTCAATAATCTGATCGGCCAGTACCGGAATGCTAATGGTACCGGTGGTTTGACCAGCCGGTATAGTAATTGTTTTCGTTACTATTGTGGTATAATCGCTGCCTTCCGTTGCCGTACCGCTTAAAGTGTAGGTTAAGGTAGTTGGCACCGACGACGGATTGCTTAAAGTAACAATGAATGTACCATTTAAAGGCCCGTTTTCGTTCCCTGGCGTTCCTGCTGTGATGGTCGCTACCGATGTATCGTTATCGGTAATATTAACCGTTGCAGGTGCCGTACCTGCGGTAATAGCAGGATTATTTGTTGCGGCTACCATGGTTAAAATTACTGTTTCTGTTTCTTCAGCAACATTATCATTTAATACAGGTACACTTACTGTTGCAGTGGTTTGGCCGGCAGGGATGGTTACCGTTGTACCAATTGCAGTAAAGTCTAAACCACTTACAGCTGTTCCGCTTACGCTATAGGTAATTTGGGTATCAGTTGTAGCTGGATGGTTTAAAGTGAAGGTAAATAAACCTGGTGTTGTTGGCTCAGCACCATCAGTCGTAGCGGCTACAGTTACTGTTGCCGTAGTCGCATCGTTTATGTTGATGCTTGCAGGCGTATTGTTTACTGTAATTTGCGGATTGCCAGAAGTAGTTAAGGTTGCAATAACCGTTTCCGTTCCTTCTACCAAATCATCAGCCAGTACCGAAACCGTAATGGTACCCGTGGTTTGACCAGCCGGGATAATTAATGTTTTGGAAACAAACGGTGTGTAATCGCTTCCTTCAGTTGCAGTTCCTCCTAAAGTATAGGTAATCTGCGTATCGGTTGATGATGGTTTACTTAAGGTTACGGTAAATGTTCCGTTAACCGGACCATTCTCATCGCCCGGTACACCGGCCGCAATAGTTGCAATTGAGCTATCATTATCTAAAATAGTAGCGGTTGCGGTTGCATTGCTGATTAACACTACCCCACCGGTTATATTACTTAACGTTGCGGTGAAGTTTTCAGTCGCTTCTACAATACCATCATCGGTTACCGGCACGGTGAATGTTAATTTATCGCCTGCGGCAGAATTTGCAGGGAAATTTAATACACCACTTGTTGCGGTATAATCCGATCCGTCAACCGCAGTTCCGTTAGTCGTGGTATAATTCACGCTGAATGCATCCTGAACGGCATTGTTTAAGGTTACGGTAAAGGTAACAGTTCCATCGCTCTCATTAACTGAAGGTGTTGCGGTAATACTTACACTTGCAGTATTGGCATCGAGGATATTAATAGATGCCGGAGCAGCATTAATGGTTATTGATGGATTTGAGGTATTTACCAGATTCGTTACTACAGTTTCTATACTTTCTGTTACTCCATCAGCCAGTACCGGAATGGTAATTGTTCCGGTAGTTTGACCAGCCGGAATGGTAATGGTTTTGGTGGTAATGGCTGAGTAATCATTTCCTTCAGTTGCTGTACCACCTAAAGTATAGGTAATCTGCGTATCGGTTGATGATGGCTTGCTTAAAGTTACGGTAAAGGTTCCGTTAGCAGGTCCGGTTTCATCGCCGTTCGATCCCGGTGTAACGGTAGCAACCGAAACATCGTTATCGTTAACCGTTACGGTAGCAGAGCTGGTGGCTATGGTTACCAATCCACCGGTAACGTTACTTAAGATACCATCGAAAGTTTCGGCTGGTTCAACCAGGTTATCGTTATTAATGGCAACACTAAATGTTAAGGTTGCACCGGCAGGAGATCCCGCAGGGAAAGTAAGGGTACCGTTTGTTGCGGTGTAATCCGATCCGATACCTGCTGTTGCCGTTCCGTTTGCAGTTGCGTAATCAACAGTAAATGCATTTTGTACTGCATTACTTAAGGTTACGGTGAAAGTTGCCGTTCCGTCTGCTTCGTTTATACTGGCAGGTGTTGCCGCGATACTTAGTGTTGCGGTATTGTTATCGGTAATATTTATGCTTGCAGGAGTATTGCTTACGGTTACCAGTGCATTTGCCGAAGTGGCCAATGTAGCAATTACCGTTTCAGTTCCTTCTACCAGGGCATCGGCCAATACCGGAATGGTAATGGTACCAGTGGTTTGACCAGCCGGGATGGTAATGGTTTTGGTGGTAATAGCGGTGTAATCGCTTCCTTCAGCTGCCGATCCACCTAAAGTATAGGTAATGGTGGTAGCTTGCGAAGACGGGTTACTTAATGTTACGGTAAATGTACCACTCACCGGTCCGTTTTCGTTACCGGCAGTACCTGGGGTAATGGTAGCCACAGCGGTATCGTTATCGGCAATATTTACTGTTGCCGGTGTTGTACTTGCCGTAATTGATGGATTACTTGTAGCAGCGGTCATGGTTAAAATCACCGTTTCATTACCCTCGGCAATGTTATCGTCTGTTACAGGAACAGAAACTGTTGCTGTTTTCTGACCAGCCGGGATCGTTACAGTTGTGCCAATGGCAGTGTAGTCGGTTCCGCTGGTGGCAGTTCCGCTAATGGCGTAAGTAATCTGTGTATCGGTTGTTGCTGCATTACTTAAGGTAAAAGTAAAGGTACCTGGCACAGCAGGCTCAGCACCATCGGCAGTTGCCGCCACCGTTACGGTAGCTGTAGTATTATCGCCAATATTAATGCTGGCTGGTGTATTGCTTACCGTTACCGCTGGGTTATTGGTAGTAGCCAAAGTAGCAATTACGGTTTCGGCACCTTCTACAAGCGCATCAGTTAATACCGGAATAGTAATGGTTGCCGTGGTTTGACCCGCAGGAATGGTAATGGTTTTGGTTACGATACTTGCGTAATCGCTTCCTTCGGTAGCTGTTCCGCCTAAAGTATAGGTAAGCTGCGTATCTGTTGCCGATGGATTACTCAAAGTAACCGTGTAGGTACCACTAACAGGACCATTTTCGTTACCTGGTGTTCCTGGCGTAATGGTCGCTACCGATGTATCGTTATCGGTAATGGTTGCCGTAGCAGTATTGGTAGCAATGGTTACCAATCCACCTGTTACATTGCTGATGGTGGCCACAAAAGTTTCGGCTGGCTCAACAATGTTATCGTTTGTAACCGGAACGGTAAAGGTCAAAGTTGCCCCTGCTAAAGATCCGGCAGGGAAGTTTAATGTTCCGGTGGTAGCAGTGTAATCGTTACCTGCGGTAGCAGTTCCGTTGGCTGTTGCATAATCAACACTAAAGCCTGCCTGTACGGCGCGGTTTAAAGTTACCGTAAAGGTTGCGGTGCCTGCTGCTTCATCAACACTGGTTGGAGTTGCTGAAATACTAACCGTCGAAGCATCATTATCGTTAATGGTTCCGATTCCCTCCGCCTGCGTAATGGTAAGCGGAGCAGTGGCACCACTTAATGTTACCTTGAAACTTTCGGCGTTTTCGGTAACGTTATCATCAGTTATCGGAATAAGAATGGTTTGTGTTGCACCCGATACCGATCCGGCAGGGAAAGTAATCACGCCGGTTTTAGCAGTATAATCGCTACCCGCTATGGCAGTATTATCTGCAGTGGTGTAATTTACCGAAACAGCATCCTGTACATTACCTGTTAAAGTTATGGTGAAAACCATATTACCGGCACTTTCGATGGCCGATGTATTGGCAATCGCCACACTAGCGGCATCATCGTCGGTAATGGTTGCTGTTCCGGTAGCACCGGTGGCAGGAATAGTTACGGTTGATCCCGCTCCTACACTATTCAGCGTTACGGTAAATGTTTCAGCCAATTCGGCGATGTTATCATTAATTAACGGAATGTTGATGGTTTGCGTTGCACCACTAAGCGAACCCGCCGGGAAAGTTACACTGCCTGTTGTGGCAGTATAATCGGTACCAGCCAAGGCCGATCCGTTTGCAGTTGCATAATTTACAGTAAACGCATTTTGAACATTACCGGTTAAAGTTACCGTAAAAGTTGCATTGGTACCATTTTCGGTTACCGAAACATTACCAACACTTACTGTCGCATTATCGTTATCGTTAATATTTACCGTTGCAGGCGCTGTGCTTGCCGTAATAGCCGGATTGCTGGTAGCCGCCACCATCGTTAACACAACGGTTTCAGTCGGCTCAACAAAGGTATCATCGAGTACTAAAACCGGTAGGGTTACACTGGTTTGTCCGGCTGGTATAGTTACCGTTGTACCTAAAGTGCTGTAATCCGTTCCACTGGTTGCTGTTCCGCTCAGGGCATAAGTAATTTGGGTATCGGTGGTAGCAACATTGCTTAACGTAAAGGTAAACAAGCCCTGTGTGCCAGGTTCAGCCCCATCGTTAGTGGCCGAAACGGTGATACTTGCGGTGGTATTGTCATTTATGTTAATGCTTGCGGTTTTATCAGCCGGACTCGGCGCTACCGTTACCAGGGCACTGTTTGTAGCTACAATTGTGGCCACTACAGTCTCTGTTCCTTCAACAATAACATCGGTTTTAACCGGAATGGTAATGGTTCCGCTGGTTTGTCCGGCCGGAATGGTAATGGTTTTGGTAGCAATGGCATCGTAATCGGTACCTTCTGTTGCTGTTCCGCCCAGGGTATAGGTAATTTGTGTATCGGTTGACGACGGATTACTTAATTTAACGGTGAATGTTCCGTTTGCTGGTCCGTTTTCATTTCCGTTAGTACCTGCAATAATTGATACAGTTGCGGCATCGTTATCGGTAATAGTTGCGGTAGCGGTAGCATTACTGATCACCACTATCCCACCTGTAATGCCACTTAATGTAGCCGTAAAGGTTTCAGAAATTTCGGCTATGTTATCATTATTGATAGGAACGGTAAAACTTAACACCGTACCAGCAGCTGCATTGGCTGGGAAGTTTAATGTTCCACTGGTTGCGGTGTAATCTAGTCCCGCAGTTGCAGTTCCATCAGCTATGCTGTAATTTACACTAAATGCATTTTGAACCGCATTATTTAAAGTTACGGTAAAGGTTGCCGTACCGGCCGACTCATTAACGGTTGGCGTTGTGGCAATACTAATACTGGCAGTATTGGCATCGATAATGTTGATGCTAGCCGGCGTTGTATTTACCGTTGCAGCACTATTCGAACTAACCAAAGCCGCAATTACGGTTTCAGTGCTTTCGGTAAGCGCATCGGCCTGAACGTTAATGGTAATGGTACCTGAAGTTTGGCCTGCAGGAATGGTAATGGTTTTAGTGGCAATAGGACTATAATCACTTCCTTCTGTAGCCGAACCACTTAAAGTATAGGTAAGCTGTGTATCGGTTGATACCGGATTGCTCAAGGTAACTACAAAAGTTCCGTTTATTGGCCCGGTTTCGTTACCGTTTATACCCGCTGCAATGCTGGCTACAGCCGCATCATTATCGGTAATGGTAACGGCAGCGCTGGCCGTTGCAATGGTAACCAAACCACCTGTTACACCGGTTAAAGTTCCGTTAAAGGTTTCGTTTGGCTCAACAAGGTTATCGTTATTGATAGGTACATTAAAGGTTAAGGTAGTACCTGCAGCAGCATTTGCCAGGAAGTTTAGCGTTCCGCTGGTTGCGGTATAATCAAGTCCCGCAACTGCTGTTCCATTTGTTGTAGCATAGGTAACATCGAATGCATTTTGAACCGCACTGTTTAAGGTTACCGTAAAGGTGGCTATACCTGCAGCCTCATTAATACTGGTTGGTGTAGCCGAAATACTTACAGTAGCAGTGTTATTATCGAGAATATTAATGCTGGCTGTTTTATCGGCTGGTACTGTGGTTACGTTAACCAGAGAACTGTTTGTAGACAACAGGTTGGCAATAACCGTTTCAGTTCCTTCAACCAGGGCATCGGTTTTAACCGGAATGGTAATGGTTGCTGAGGTTTGACCGGCAGGAATGGTAATGATGTTGGTTGCAATGGCATCGTAATCGGTACCTTCTACCGCAGTACCACCTAATGAATAAGTAACCTGCGTATCAGTAGCCGATGGATTACTTAAGTTAACGGTAAATGTTCCGTTTACTGGTCCGTTTTCATTTCCACTCGTACCCGCCGTAATAGATGCAACCGAAGTATCGTTATCGGTAATGGTTGCCGTAGCTGTTGCAGTAGCAATGGTTACCAAACCACCTGTTGGGTTACTTAAGGTAGCCGTAAAGGTTTCGGCTGGCTCTACTACGTTATCGTTTGTAATGGAAACCGTGAAAGTTTGGATGGCACCTGCCACTGAGCCTGCCGGGAAGGTTAGTGTTCCGTTTTTAGCTGTATAATCTAATCCGGCAGTTGCTGTGCCGTTTGCTGTAGCATAGTCTACCGTAAATGCATTTTGAACGGCATTATTTAAGGTCACCGTAAAAGTCGCTGTTCCGGCTGCTTCATCGTAACTGGTTGGCGTTGCCGAAATGCTTACCGTTGCAGGGTCGTTATCGGTAATGGTAGCCGTACCGGTTGCAGTAGCAATGGTTGTAAGTCCGGTTATTCCTGAAAGTGTAGCAGTAAAAGTCTCGCTTGTTTCGGTAATGTTATCGTTAATAACCGGAACGGTAAAGGTTTGTGTTGCGCCACTTACCGATCCTGCCGGGAAAGTAACAGTACCAGTTGTTGCGGTATAATCGCCTGGTTGAACAGCAGTACCATCGGCCGTTGCAAAATTAACAGTAAAACTATTTTGTACCGCACCGGTTAAGGTTACCGTAAAAGTAGCCACACCACCATTTACATTTTCGGCCACTGTAACATTGTTTATGGCTACTGATGCATTGTCGTTATCGGTAATTGATGTAGCAACACTTGCATTACCCAAAGATGCCGGGCCGGCTATTGATCCGATAGATACGGTATAACTCTCCGTGCTTTCAAGGATATTATCATCAACAATGGTAACCGGAAAAGTAATGGTACCACTTGCTGCGCCCACAACTGCCCCTGCAGGGAAAGTAATGGTCGAACTTGTAAAGTTATAATCGGCTGCATTGCTGGTATTAGGTGTAATCGCTGTTACCACAGTAACCGGCGAAGCCAGTGTTGTACCAGGCGTACCGGTAAGCGTAACGGTATAATTAACCGTACCTGCATTTTCGTTAACTAAAGCAGGTCCTGACAATACAACTGTTGGGTAAATGCTCACATTAACCGTAACCGGATCGCTCACTACCCCATCTGCAGTGGTTAAAGTATAGGTATAGCTATCTGTTCCGGTATAACCTGTATTTGGTGTGTAGGTTACTTTTCCGGTTCCATCAACAGTGGTTGTACCATGTGCTCCGTTACCAGCCAATACAGTGGCATTAGTTGCACTTGCACCATCATTGGCTTTAACATCGGTAGTTACGGGTGTATTTACCAAAGTATTGATGTTGTCGGTTACCCCTACCGGTTTAACCGAAATGATGAAAGTTTGCGATGCGCTTTGGTTTACACCGCCATTTGCTGTACCTCCGTTATCGTTTAATACAACTGTTACCGTAACCTTACCTGTAAAATTAGCTGCAGGCGTGTAAGTTAAATTACCTGAAGCATCGATAGCTGGTTGTACTGTAAATGCAGCATTATTGTTATTGGTCAGACTAAAGTTTACCGTTTGCGTGGCCACCTCATCAGTTGGTCCGGCGGCAATAGCCGAAGCCCAGTTGTTTACGGTTTGTGCACCGGTATTGGCATTAATAAGCTGGTCGGCACCTTTTACAAAAGATGGTGCGTCGTTTATTGGATTGATGGTAATGGTAACGGTTTTAGCCGCTGTAGCATAAACTGTTCCGTCAAATCCATTCCAGTCAAAGTTTGCAGTGCCATTAAAATTGGCATCAGGTGTGAAGGTTATTTTATCTAAATCAGCGCTGTTAATTTCTTGTCCGGCGGTAATATTTACACCGTTTAATTTAAGCAGGCCATTAGCTGGCAGGCTTACCACCTGAATTTTAGTTAAGGCATTATTTTCGGCATCGGTATAGTGACCGGTAAAATCGGCAGGTACAAAAGGTATAACCGTATCTTCATTTCCGGATTTGTTAAAGTTATCTACAACCGGTGGATCATTTACCGGAGTAACCGAAATATTAACTGTAGCAACAGACGAGTATGAAGTGCCGTCGCTTCCAGCCCAGTTAAAGCTCACATTTCCGTTAAAGTTTAAGGCAGGAGCAAAAACCAGATTGGCAATATCCGATGCTAAAATTTCCTGACCGGCGGTAATCGCCGATCCGTTTAGCAACAGCGTTCCCTGTGTATTTGGAGGAAGGTTAGACAACTGGATTTTAGCCAATGCATCGCCTTCCAAATCGCTAAAGTTGCTGCTAAAATTAGTCAGCGTAAACGGTAGGTTAACATCTTCAGCAGTAGTTAAGCTGACGTTGTTAATGGTTGGGATATCGTTAACTGCCGCAATAACAATATTTACATCATTTTGTGCAGTTGCATATGCTGTACCATCGCTACCATTCCATTTAAGGGTAACTGCACCATTAAAGTTAGGTGCCGGAACAAAGGTGATATTTGCCAGATTGGCAGCAGTTATTTCCTGACCGGCAACGATATTGGTTCCATTTAATTTCAATACACCCTGTGCGGCCGGCGGCAAGGTTACGATCTGGATTTTGGCCAGTGCATCGCCATCCGCATCGGTAAACTGATTGGTAAAATCGCTGGCTGTAAAGGTTAAGGTTACATCTTCAGTACCTGCTTTCGGTACGGCCGTAATTACCGGATTATCATTAACAGCGGCAATATTGATGTTTACATTAGCCGGGGTAGTTGCGTAAGCAGTGCCATCGCTACCATTGTAACTGAATGATACATTACCATTAAAGTTAGCTGCTGGTACAAAAACCAGGTTGGCCAAATCTGCAGTTGCAATTTCCTGCCCTGCAGTAACATTAACACCATTTAATTTAAGCAAACCTTGCGCTGCTGATGGTAAACTTATCACCTGGATTTTAGCTAAGGTGCCATCAACATCGGTAAACTGACTGGTAAAATCTGTGGCAGTGAAAGTAACATTGGTATCTTCTGTTCCGTTTTTAGCAACATTAGCCACCGTTGGAATATCATTAACCGCCTGAATGCTTAAGGTTACTGTTTTGCTATCGGTTAATGCCGGACCGCCGGTATTCCCCTGATCGTTTATCCCCACGGTTAAGGTAACATTACCATTTGCATTGGCTGCCGGTGCATAAGTTACTTTACTGGCAGCAATAAAAGCATTAATTGCCGTAGTGCTTCCGGTAATGGTAATGCTGTTGGTACCTGTGCCGGTAATTACAATACCTGCTTCGCTGGCGGCGCTTAGCGTACCCTGGCCAGCAGGAACGCTTAAGGTAACCACTACATTCAGATTGCCAGCATCGGCATCAGCCACGCTAATACCTGTTAATGCCTTTGGCGTATCCTCAACTAGTGCAATTGAAGCTGGTACCGTAGCTACCGGAGCTATATTGTAATCTTCGCGCCAATCGCGTTCTGCAGTTGCAGGAGTATCTAAATTAGGGAATGATGCAGGTGTTTGACCATTAGTTGGATTATAAGCCGCATCGTTATTATCAAAAGCATCATCCAAGCCATCTTTATCGGCATCGCTACCCAAGGCGATTACATTGGCCACGCCGTTATTATCGGTATCGTAAGCTTCAATGGTATCGCTGTCGCCATCGTTATCTGAATCTAAATCCAGATAATCAGGTTTGCCATCACCATCTGTATCTACAGGAGTTAAACCTGTTCCATAGGCATTATCTATACCGTCCTGATTGGTATCAGCGCCCGATGGTGCAATATAGGCGGCAGTAGTTTGTGCTTCGATATTATCCGGGATACCATCACCATCTGAATCGAGATCCAGGTAATTTGGAATGCCATCGCCATCTGTATCTACAGTACCTTCTACCGAATCTTTAATGCCATCGCCATCAGAATCCAGATCAAGGTAATTCGGAATCCCATCAGCATCAGCATCTTTTACGGTCATTGGGGTACCAGAAGGATCGCCTGTTAAAGAACCGGTAAGGTTATTGTAATCATCAACAATATCTACAATACCGTCGTTATCAAAATCGTTGGTTACACCCGTACCTACTTTTCCGTCTCCGTCAGGATCAGGGCCTCCGTTTTCGGTTACATCAAAAATACCGTCGCCATCAGAATCTAAATCTCTGAAATTCGGAATACCATCGCCATCTTTATCTGGTGGCGTATAGCCTCCGTTAGCTGCCAGCGGAACACCGTTTGCATCAACCTTTGAAGCATCGATTAGACCAATCCCAGGCAAACCATTGTTATCAGGATCAGAACCTCCCGCTTCAATTACATCCGGAATACCATCGCCATCCGAATCCAAATCGTGATAGTTAGGCAAACCATCGCGGCCACCGTCATCGGTAAAGCCATCTACCGTATCTAAAATTCCGTCGTTATCATCATCTAAATCAATACCGTCAGGAACACCATCCCTATCGTAATCTAATGTTGATCGCCAATCCCTTTCACCACCCGGCACTTGTGTATCAGGCATAGAAAGTGGTGTTTGACCAGCGTTTGTAGCGTAACCTATCGGACTGGTATTGCCATTATCGTTATCATAAATATCGGCCAATCCGTCGCCATCGGCATCAGGTAATACATCCATAATGCCATCGGCACCTGCAGCGCCGGTTTGGTTATTTTTTACGTCAACCTCTAATGAACTATTTACTGCGTTTTCAAGCCAGTCTCTAAATCCATCATTATCGGCATCTGTATCTACGTAATCGGGAGCACTACCTCCATCAATGTTTGAGTAACCCGAAACGGCACCGCCATTGTTTACATCATAAGCATCATCAATACCATCACCATCGGTATCCAGGCCTTTTGGTGCCACGTACAAACTTGTAGGCAGACCTTCAATATTGTCGATAATTCCATCGTTATCATTATCAATGTCCAGGTAATTTGAAAGTCCGTCGAAATCACGATCCTGATTAAACAAGGTACTAATGGTTACAAAATCCGGGTCATTCAAATCTGAAAGTCCATCTTTATCCGCATCAACTATCGCCCCGGTACCAATAATACCATCGTTTTCGCCATCTATAATGTAAAAAGCTGCTTCGTAAGTATCCGGAATTCCATCTGCATCCGAATCGAGATCAAGGTAATTGGGTTTACCATCTTTGTCTTTATCCTGAATAACCAGTGCAGTACCACCAGCGGCCGGATCTAAAGTATCGATTAATCCGTTTCCGTTAACATCTACAAATGCGCCCGTACCAAATTTACCATCTTTATCAGGATCGTTATTGGGATTTCCGTTCGATTCTATGGCATCAACAATGCCATCATTATCCGAATCTACATCCAGGTAATTTGGAATACCATCGCGGTCAAAATCAGCGGTTCCTTCAACTGTATCTAAAATACCGTCATTGTCGTCGTCGAGGTCGACGCTATCTGGCACCCCATCGCGGTCAGAATCGATGGTAAGGTTAACAACATTAGAAACTACACTGGCACAGGCATTATCAGATTGGGTAATCAACACCCTGTATTTATAACCTTCCATGGTGCTGTTTACACCTGTAATGGTTAAGGTATTGGTTGTTGCCCCGCTATATAAACTGCTGTTGGTAATATTGCTAAAGCTTGTTCCGTTATTGGTACTTACCTGCCACTGATATTGGCTTGTACCTGTACCACCGCTGGTTACAACATTTAAAGTAACATTAGATAAAGCCCTTACATTTTGGTTAACAGGCTGAGTTGTGATGGTACTCGCCGTACCTACGGTAATGATTACCGGTGTTGTAGCTGCCGACTGGCAGGCAACTCCGTTTAAGGTTGATACCGTTGTTCTGCGGTATTGGGTAGTTTGGGTTAAAGCACCCGGCGCATAAGTTGCAGCGTTTGCACCACTAATGATATTCCAGGTGGTACCGTTGGTAGAATTTTCCCAGATATAAGTTATTGTGCCAGCCCCTGTTCCGCCTGTGGTTGAACTAATTGGAGTTGGCGTTGTATTGGTACAGATGGTTTGACTGGCAGCAATTGCTCCGGCGGTAACCGCACTCTGTACGTTTACATCAAAGGTAAATGTATTGCCGCTACAATTATCTAACACCGGTGTTACGGTGTAGCGAACGGTTGCAGTGGCAGCCGAGCTGTTAACCAGGGTTTGGCTAATTGGCGCACTTACTGCTGTTGTACCATTACTAAAGCCGGTAACGTTGCTTCCGCTAATCAGACTGGCTGTCCAGGTATATTTTAAATTGGCAATATTGCTTGTAGGCGTTACCGAGAAAGTGCCGTTGCTACATAAGGTAGCCGGATTTGCAGCCGAAGCAGAAATATTTGGCCCAATAACAACTGTAATGGTAAAAGCAGTACCCGCACAACCTGCATTGGTTGGCGTAACGGTATAAACTGCAGTTGCTGTAGTAGTTCCGGTATTGGTTAAAGTTTGCGAAACTGAGCTGGCAGCAGTGCCTGAAGTTCCACCAGTAACCGTACCACCTGAAATGGTGGGAGCCGACCAGCTATAAGTGGTACCTGCCGGAGCATCTACCGGGGCAAAATTGAAAGAGCCCGATACACATAAATTATAGCTCTGGTTAGCAATACTTGGCCTGGTAGTTACACTGATGGTTACCGGCGTTGATGATGCTTCGGTACAACCTCCACCTGTTACAATTGCCCTGAAAGAAGTTGTAACGTTAAGGTTGGTATAATTTAAAGTAGTTGAGGTAGTATTAGGCAAATAAGTACTCCAGGTCGTACCGTTATCGGTAGAATATTCCCACCTTACCGGGGTAGCTGTGGTATTGCCCAATGTTAAGGTTCCGTTACTGCCGCTACAAACCGGCGAAGCACCTGTAATGGTTCCGGTAGAAGTAATGGTAATGGTATGGGTAGCCGTTTTAGGCGTACAACCTGCTGCAGTTGCAGTAATGGTTGCGGTACCCGAAAATACAGGCGAAAAAGTAACCTCACCTGTTGTAGCATTAATTACTGCCTGCGAACTGGTAGTATTGATACTGTAGGTAATACTGGTTGCGTTAGTTGCAGTTGCCGTATAGGTTTGTGTACCCGCTCCCTGGCACCTGGTAGAAGTGCTTCCGGCAGCAAATACCGGCGTGCCTACCAGTCCATTTACCTGTATCGTTCCCGATGCTGATACGTTAGGACTTCCGCCTATAGTGGTTACGGTATAAACCTGTGCACCATTGGTTGTCGCACTTGGAGTGCCAGAAATAGTAAGCACCTTAGTACTCGAATTATAACTAGGCGTAACACCCGCTGGCAAACCCGTTACATTAACACCTGTTGCGGTACCACCAATAGAATAAGTAATATTGGTAATGGCCGAACCTATACAAATATTTTGCGCATCTGTTGAGGCTGCAGAAGTTAAAGAAATAGCCGTAATCGGTGTTGTACTGATGGTAACAGCATCATTTGCCGTATTAGGATCGGTTTGTGTTCCGGTTATGGTAGCCGTGTTGCTGTAATCGCCAGAGGCATTTACCTTGGCTGTAATTACCAGTGTAGCTGATGAATTGGGGCCTAACGAGCCCACATTCCAAAGACCAGTACCGCTGGTATATGAGGTTCCGGTAGATGCCGTGTGACTTACGTAAGTATAACCCGATTTCAGTAAATCGGTTACTGATACCCCAAGCGCAGTACCTACCCCATTGTTACTTGCTGTTACAGTAAATTTTACTGATCCGTTTACTGCAGGAGTTGAATTATCTACCGTTTTGGTAATTGCCCTGTCAACATTACATAAAGCTACAGTTACAGGTAAAGATTGTGCGCTTGTACCACAACTTAGTCTAGAGGTAATGGTATATGTTCCTGATTCGGTTGGAGTGTAACTGTTCCCGGTTGCACCAGCAATTGCCACTCCATTAAAGTACCATTGAAATGGCGCAACGCCTGAAGGATCCGCTGTTAAGGTTGCAATATTACAGCTTGGTTGAGTGAGCGTTGGTTTAAGCGCCTGCTCGGGCAAAGGCGTAATAAAATTTGACATGGAATAACCACCACCACTTTGTACCATGGCAATGTTCATCCTGGTAGCACTTGTAAAGGTTAAGGCTGCTGGTGTACCAATGTTTGCATTGGTAAAATCGATAATATAATTTCCGGTACTTCCCAGTTGTCGCCTTACGCCAACCCCAGCAATAGTTTCTATGTCGGTATTGGTATAGTTTGTAGTCCCCCCGGTTGTGGTTAAAAATACCTTATCGGTTGCACTTTTAGTGGTGATATAGCCAAAATAAGGCAGATCTCCACCACCGCTGCCCCTAAATTTATAGGTTTTGGCCACTAAACTACCTCCACACGAAGTTACCGGAGCCAATGTAAGCATATCCACCTCACATCCATCTGCTGTACCCGAATAGGCTACCACATTCTTAGTTGCCAAAATCCTTGATGTACTGTATTGACTTCCTGAAACACCGTTTACGATGGTTACAAAACTACCCGCCGCAACTAAATTATAAGTATTTGTTGAGGTTAAAGTACCATTAGCATTATAATTGGTTACCGTTAAAGTGGTATTGGCTTGCGTGGCCACAATAGTGGTTTGCTCTGCAGTAGAGTTACCCGCACTTCTAATTACCAGGTATTCGCTACCTAACGAGGTAACTGGTGGCACCGGATTAAAAACACCATCACCACAGCCGGCAGGTGCATCTAAATTAGAGCCTGAGTTCATTACTACAGGAGCCGAACTTTCTACTAATCCGCCAATGGGCGTTTGGAAAATATAACTTTGTCCAACATTTAAAGTCGTAATAGCCGTTCCGTTTAATTTCACGGTGGTATTATTCTCAATCGCCATTACACTGTACACCACATTACTTAAGCCATCCCGGTAATAACCTACCCTGAAAGAAGTACCTATAGCTGCATCTCCAAAACTGAATAGCGCCGAATTTCCTTTAATATTGGCATCAGTATAGGCATCAGAAGCCACGTTACGGATGTTTACCGTAATCGGGTTATTACCTTCTACAATAATTCCACGATCGTTTAATATGGTATTTAAGGCATTGGCCGAAACTGAATTTGGGTTCCCTACGAAGCGATAAACGGCAGGTGCTGTTGGCGTTGGCGTAAGCGTAGTAACCAGGGTTCCGTCACTTTTCTTAACCGTTACCGATGTTCCGGATGTATTGGTAGTAACTACCAGTTCGTTCGCCTGGCTCCAGTATTGCCACGGAGCCGGGGCAATATAATGTGTTTTATAAGTTTGTGCTTTCGTTAAGCCAATATTGGCGAGCAAAAACAACATCAAAAAGACTAAAAAGCGACTAAAACCGTTTGCCAATGGTTTAAAAAAACCAAAAGTTTTAGACAAAGAAAGGCACAAGGAATGAGAAGGTAAATTTTTATTCATACACGGCAGATGATCGTCATAATTGAAAGAGCAATGTTGTAATAAATTTATTTCGTGCTATTCCACATCCCCCTACTTACGAAATTTTAAAACCTGTGGTTTTAAGAATACAATAAATTTTTACTCACTGCTTCAATCAGCTGCGAAGATATATTATTAAGTATCACGTTTTTTACCTGCACAACGAAAATTGTACAATTAATCCTACAAAAAAGTTATATTTTGATTTTTATCAAAAAAATCATTGCCTGGATGCGTCCAATCGAATGTTTTAAACTTGTTGTGTTTTGCAATTGTTGATCTGGATCAATTACTGACTCACAACCTACAGCTATATAGAGATTTATCGGCATCTGGGTCAAAGCTTAAATCAGATAGAATTTAAATATGTAAACCTGAAAAGCAGATAAACATGATTCAGTTTGTTAACATTACCGGATTGTAGCTGTAGAAAGTAAGGCAATACACGATTTTGTGTATAACCGCCCGAAAATTTGTATCAAAATTGTACAGCAGGGTTTACACCGGTTTGTATGTTTAGAAGGCCGGATAGCGGTTGAAGCAGGTCAGCTGATCTGCAATACTAAAACAGCAATGACTAGCTCATCCAAACCTTTACCTGTTTTAGTATGTTCTTCTTTAACTAAATACGAAGATCATGAATACAGAAAAGAAAGACAGCAAAGGAGAAAATAAGGAGAATGCGAAAGGAACTTCAAAAGAAAAAGCCTCTTTTGATCAAAATGGAGCAGGCTCGTCGGATAAATTTGGACAGGCAGGCTCCACTCACAACGAATCGGGAGAGAGCGGTTTGGGCACCAAAAATAAGAACAGGGAAAGATAAAAAGAGTAAAATACTCTTTTTATCTTTCGTAAATGCTCATTTTTTCGGCAAGTTCGATAATACTCTTTATTTTCAGTTTTTGGAAAAGCCTCAATTTATACGTACTTACAGTACCCATTTGAAGATTTAACTGATTAGAGATTTCCAATACACCAATACCTTTGGTTAAAAGTTCTGCTACTTCAAGCTCTCTGCCCGAAAGTTTGGTAAAAGGATTATCGGCATCGTTACCCAATATGCTATTGAACATATTTTCTTTAACGTTTCTGCTCGAATAACGGCTACCCGCTAAAATTGTGGTAATTGCAATCACAATTTCCGATTCTTCAGCATTTTTAGTTAAGTAACCCGATGCGCCCGATTTCAAATAAGGAACCGCATAGATATTCTCATTTAATGAAGAAAATACCAGGATTTTTGCATTTGGCTGAACCAATTTAAGTTGATCGATTACCTTAAGGTTGTTTCCACCCGGTAAGTTTACATCAATGATAATTAAACTCGGCGATTTCTCTGCTTCAACAAGGGCTTGCTCAAGCGTTGATGCATGGATAATTTCGACACCTGGCCAAAAGTCTGATATTAAACCTTTTAAGCCACGACGAATGATCTCATGATCGTCTGCAATAAGCACGGTGAAGCCGCTAACAGCATTTTTTGTCTTCATTGTTTTTATAATATTGTGCAAGTTAATAAAAAGTTATTTTTTTGTACGCTAATGTAAGTTATTTTTTGTCCAAAAGTGTAAATATTATTATACACAATTAAGTTATTTTGTTTAAAACACCCTTGGGGTGGCTAATCTGATGTTTTGCCTGATAAATGAATAGGCAATAGAAATCTCGTGAGTGCCGCTGCTATAGCCTTGTAAGGGCCCAATTGAGAAATCATAGCCATAACCTATCCTGATTTTTTCGGAAGGAAAGATCTGTATCGCCGCCACAGCAGAGTTACGTGGTGTAAGATCTTTCTGTAAGTAACTTTTATCATACAATTTTACTCCTGTTCGGTAGGATCCACCTACCCAGATAAAATCTTTGATCATTAAAAATGCATTTAAATCTAAGCTGGTTGGCCCGCCACGATCATCTTTCAGCAAAAATGATGGCTTAAGCTGAAAATTTTCTGAAAGTGGAAACAATGCACCTGCAGTTAGATAATAATGTGGTTTGGGTTGCGGAATAAATGCATAACGATCAATATCGATATAAGTAGCAATCAGGTTATCGACTGAGAAACCTGCATAATACTTATCGTTGGCAAAATACACCCCTGCCCTGGCATCGGGCACAATGGTACTTTGCATGCCTACCGGTTGATTAGGCTCCGGATTGTTGGGGTTCAGCATCGAACCATCTATACCCAACTGTGCCATCCCTACGCCAAAACCTAAAGCCAGACGTGAGCTGCCATCATCGTTCAGCCTGATGCGGTAAGCATAGTTACCATAAATACTCAGGTTGTTTTGCGCACCCAGTTTATCGCTTGCTATTTGCAGGGCCAAACCCACATTGCCACTGTTAGCAATCGCATCAACCGCCAGCGACATGCTTCTTGGTGCACCGGTAATTCCCGTCCACTGGCTACGGTAAAAGCTATGCACATTTAACACTTCTTTATAACCTGCGTAGGCCGGATTAATGTAAATGCCGTTAAACATGTACTGACTGTACTGGGCATCCTGCTGTGCAGATACAGGCTGCAAAAGCAACGAAAAAGAACCTGCTATCAGCCAAATTAATTTCTTCATCATTTCAGTTTCGTATTAGTTCTTAAATGCCCTGATTAATGTAATGTAACCTTTAAACACTTTTAGTTCGCTGCTACCCGATTTACGTACACGTAAGAGATAGTAGTAGGTACCTTCGTTCAGCCCCTCCCCTGTCCAGTTGTTCTGGTAACCTTTGGCGCGGTAAACTTCGTTACCCCACCGGTTTACAATAGTCAGTTCGTTTTCGGCAAAATTGGCCAGTCCGTTTATTTCGAAGGTATCGTTAATACCATCGCCGTTTGGTGTAAACAGGTTCGGAATAAGCAAATCATCGCCCGAAATGGTGGCAGCATCGGCCAGCACTGTATTGTTATTTGGTACCGGATCAGGCTGATCGGCTTTTACCGTAGCACTATTATTCAATATACCTGTAGCCAGTGTACGAGATTTGAAGGTTAAGGTTGCCGACTGGTTTAAATCCAGACTGCCAACCAACCACACAAAATCGCGCGTTGTGGTACTGTAAGTAGTAGTACCCACGGTTACAGTAATCTCTTTTGGCGCATCGATAAGCGTTGTTAACCTATCGGTAACGGTAACACCAGTAGCCTTATTTGCTCCCTTATTGGTTACGGTAATTTTATAGGTTACGTCAGATCCAGTCCTGATTTCGCCTTTGGTCATCAGTTCTTTGGTAATTACCAGATCGGCCGATTTATCTACATCCATAATTACCTCAGGTTTAATCACTGTTCCGTTTGGAGCAGTCATTGTAGCTACGTTTTTAATGGTATTGTAGCTATTTACATCTGGTGCAACTTTAGCATCGAAAGTGAGCACTGTGCTCGAATTAGGCTGCATATTGATAGTCCATTTCAGGCTGTTGCCTGTTACCGTTCCATAACCCGACACCGAACCCGGTACGTAGGTTAAACCTGTCGGAAGCTCATCCGTAATGGTTACCCCGTTTAAGGCCGAACCGCCAGTATTGCGCACCTGTAGGGCATAAGTTAATACTTCGTTTGCCTGTGCCTTACCATCTTTATTGCCTTTGTTATCGGTTACCGATTTACTGCCTTCTAACTTGCCTTCGGTTGGGATTGCAACTGCCGGATTTAATGGCGATGCGATATTGGCCGGGTCAACCACTGTTGCAATGTTATTGATGTTTAAAACGCCTGAAGGAAGGGCTGCATCAACTGTCACTTTGAAAGTTACCACCACCTGTCCGTTTGCCGGCATGCTTAGGTTGGTCCACGTTAATACATTGCCAGTCAACACAGCACCTTTGTCGGCACTAGCCATTACATAAGTGGTATTAGCCGGTACCTGATCGGTAATTTTAACACCGGTACGGTTTGTAGTACCGTTATTACGCACCACAATGCTATAGGTTAATATTTCGTTAGGCTCGGCCTTGCCATTGTTATTGGCATCAGTAACTGTTTTGGTACTCGCAATGCGCGGCAGCTCTAAAACTGTCGGACTGTCGTTATCTTCAGCCGTGCCCGAAATATCGGTAACCTTATTCCCTGCCGGAGTACTTGCCGTAAGTGTGGCAGTATTGCTTACCGAACTTGCATTTTTCTCGGCCTGGGTAATGGTGTACACTACAGTGGCTACAGCAGTTTCACCAGGCGCAATACTTGCCGGTGTGAAAGTAACCATTGAAGGGATTTTAGCATCAACCAGGTTAAAGTTGCTTAAAGTAACATTACCTGTGTTTTTCGCTGTGAATGTATAAGAAACCGTATTGCCATCAGCACTTAAGGCACCTGTTTTAACCAAAGTTAAACCCGGAGCTTCAGGAATAATATAAACTGTAGGATCGTCTGGTGCCAAAGTTTTTGGATTATCAGACAGCTTGGCCAGCTTGTTACCCACACCATAATTAGCCGTTAAACTGGCCTGGTTTACAAATTTTCCGTAATCGATTTCAGGCTGGGTTAACGTATGTCGTGCCAGGATCATAGCTGTTTCTGCTGGCTCTAATTTGGCAATAACCGCAGGCGTAATGCTACCTGCATCGGCACCCGGATCGGTTACTACGATATTGGTTAAGGTGATATTACCGGTATTGGTTACCTGAATGCTGTATTCAATCACCTTGATTACGCCGGCACCGCTGGCTACCAATTTGGTAAACCTTACAGATGGATCGGCAACAATTGGCGAGAAAGTAGCATCATCGGCAGCAGGTGTAGCCGGATTATCAGACGCTTTGGTTAAAGTATTTCCCTGCGGATCTTTAGCCGTTGCATTTACCTGATTGCTGAAACCACCTGCATTTACATCACTTTGTTTTACGGTATGTTTAGCGCTAATGCTCACCGTTTCGCCCGGTAATACGCGGGTGATATTGGCAGGTGTTAAACTTCCGGCATCGGCATTTGCATCTGTTAAAGCAATATCGGTTAAGGTTACATTACCTGTATTTTTGAAAGTAATGTTGTAATTAATTACGTCGCCAGCTTTGGTTGCTGTATTTGCAGCGGCTTTGGTTAATGTATAAGCAGGTGAAGGAACCAGTTTTGTTACAGTAGGATCGTTAGGCGCGGTAGTAGCCGGATCATCTGATAACTGGGTAATCGTATTTCCTTTACTATCGGTAACTTTTACAGTAGCCTGGTTGGTAAAGCTACCTGAATTGACCTCACTTTGTGTTAGCGTATGTTTAGCCACAGCATTAATACTTGCTCCAGGTGCCAAAGTTGCTATGCTTGCCGGCTGTATGCTACCTGCGTTTGCTGCTGCATCGCTCAATACCAGATTGCTCAATGTAGTGCTACCGGTATTGGTAATGGTGAAAGTATAATCGATTGATTCGCCAGCCTTGGTGCCTACTGAAGTGGCAACTTTGGTAAAGGTAAACGACGGGCTACTCAGTACCGGTGTTTCAGTCGGCGTATCGTTACTTCTTCCACTACCCGAAATATCGGTTACGGTATTGCCAGCAGGTGTTTTTGCAGTTACCGAAGCCGTATTGCTTACTTTTCCGGCATCTTTATCACCTTGTGTAAGGGTGTAAACTTCATTGTAGGTTAAACTTGCGCCTGCCGCCAAAGTACCCGGTAAGGTTTTGGTGAGGGCCAGTTTACTATCTACCAGTACAATATCATTGATGGTTACATCGCCGGTATTGGTAATGGTAAAAGTGTAGGTAATCTGGTTTCCATCGGCACTTAAGGCACCCTTTTTAACCAGCGCGATACCTCCTTTTAATAATGGCGTAGTTACCGAAGATTGGTTATTGGTATTTTCAGGATCGTTTGTTCCGGCAGGTGCAGTTAAAGATACCTGATTAACCAGCGACAAGCCTGAATAGCCTGCGGCTACTTTTCCATTCACAACTAAACTTACTTCATCACCTGTCAATAAATCAGCCGATAAGGTAAAGGTATTTCCTGTTGCACTGTAAACACCACCTGTAGCTGTGTAGGTAATATTTTCAAGTCCGGCCGGAAGGTTTTCTGTTACACCTATCGATTTTCCACTTAAAACAGTAGCCGGACCATTGTTTTTGATTTTAATGGTATAGCTGATATTTCCGCTGGTTTCTACACCGCTAACATTAGCTGTTTTGCTGATCTGAAGATCGCTGCTCCAATCCGGAATGGTAACGACAATTTTAGCTGTAGAAGTCTTGCTCGCATCCAGTTTATCGGTAATGGTATAGGTCAGGTTATATACCCCTGGAAGTGTTTTAGCTGCTACATTTACTTTTCCGCTGGTAACATCGATGTTGATATTCGGGTTATCAGTTGAATTTTGGGTGATTGAAACGGTTCCGATTGTTGCGGTCGAAACTGCATTATAAAGGTCGTTCACCAAAATATCGGCAACTGCAGTACCTCCTGTAAATCCATTAACGGTACCGGCATCATCTTTTGCTAAAATTGCACCTGTACCAACGGTAATGGTTACTGTAGCTGTTTTAGTTTGACCAGGGTTCAGTTTATCTTCGATCTGGTAAACCAAAGTATAGATTCCGGCAGGCGTGTTTGGCGCTACATTCACTTTTCCGGTAGTCACATCTAAACTTACATTAGGATTGCTGCTCGAAACCTGGCTTAATTTAACATCAGCCAAAGTTGCAGGGTTACCGTTATAAGTATCGTTTACCAATACATTTTCTACTGCGGTGCCTCCGGTAAAGCCGTTTGCATTTCCAGCGTCGTTTGTAGCAACCATGGCTGGGGCAGTAACAGTAATGGTTACTGTAGCTGTTTTAGTTTGACCAGGGTTCAGTTTATCTTCGATCTGGTAAACCAAAGTATAGGTTCCCGCAGGCGTGTTTGGTGCTACATTCACTTTTCCGGTGGTCACATCTAAACTTACATTAGGATTGCTGCTCGAAACCTGGCTTAATTTAACATCAGCCAAAGTTGCAGGGTTACCGTTATAAGTATCGTTTACCAGCACATTTTCCACTGCGGTACCACCGGTAAAGCCGTTTGCATTTCCAGCATCGTTTGTTGCAAGCATGGCTGGAGCAGTAACAGTAATGGTTACCGTAGCTTGCCTTGTTTGAGCAGGATCTAATTTATCTGCAATTTCGTAAACTATCGTGTAAACACCTGCCGGGGTATTAGGTTTAACATTAACCTCTCCGGTTGTTGTATTAAGTGTAACGTTCGGATTAGTTGTTGAAACCTGACTAAGCGTCACCTCACTTAATCCAGGGGCAGCAGTTGTTCCATTATAAGTATCATTTGCCAATACGTTTGCCACTGGAGTCCCCCCTACTAAACCATTAACACTTCCTGCATCGTCTTTGGCAGTCAACGTTCCCGAAGCTACCGTTACTTTTACTGTAGCAGTAGAAGTTTTGTTTGCATCCAGTTTATCGGTGATGGTATACGTTAAGGTATAAACACCAGCCGGAGTGTTCGCTGCAACGCTTACCGCTCCTGTTGCAGGATTAAGTGTTACTTTTCCGTTGCTATCATTTGTACCGTTGGTGATCGTTACATCTGCTAAAGTTGGAGCAGTTGCAGTACCGTTGTACGTATCGTTTGAAAGTACATTCGCTACTGCTGTTCCGCCAGTTACTGAATTTGCCGAACCAGCATCATCTTTGGCCAATATAGCACCTGAAGCTACCGTTACTTTTACTGTTGCAGTAGAAGTTTTGCTTGCATCCAGTTTATCAGTAATGGTATAAGTTAAGGTATAAACACCAGCCGGAGTGTTTGCAACCACGCTTACCGCTCCTGTTGCAGGATCGAGTGTTACTTTTCCATTGCTATCATTTGTACCGTTGGTAATGGTTACATCTGCCAAAGTTGGAGCAGTTGTGGTACCATTATAATTGTCATTCGCCAAAACATTAGCTACTGCTGTTCCACCGGTTACAGAATTTGAAGAACCAGTATCATCTTTGGCCAATATCGCACCTGAAGCTACTGTTACTTTAACCGTAGCGGTAGAAGTTTTGCTTGCGTCCAGTTTATCGGTGATGGTATAGGTTAAGGTATAAACACCAGCCGGAGTGTTCGCTGCTGCGCTAACTGCACCTGTTGCAGGATCAAGCGTTACTTTTCCGTTGCTATCGTTTGTACCGTTGGTAATGGTTACATCAGCTAAAGTTGGCGCAGTTGCAGTCCCGTTGTAGGTATCGTTTGAAAGTACATTCGCTACCGCAGTTCCGCCAGTTACCGAATTTGCCGAACCGGCATCATCTTTGGCCAATATCGCACCCGAAGCTACCGTTACTTTTACTGTTGCAGTAGAAGTTTTGCTTGCATCCAGTTTATCAGTAATGGTATAAGTCAAGGTATAAACACCAGCCGGAGTGTTTGCAGCCACGCTTACCGCTCCTGTTGCAGGATCGAGTGTTACTTTTCCATTGCTGTCATTTGTACCGTTGGTAATGGTTACATCTGCCAAAGTTGGAGCAGTTGTGCTGCCGTTGTAATTGTCATTTGCCAAAACATTAACTACAGCTGTTCCACCGGTTACCGAATTTGCCGAACCGGCATCATCTTTGGCCAGGATCGCACCTGAAGCTACTGTTACTTTTACGGTTGCAGTAGAAGTTTTGCTTGCATCCAGTTTATCGGTGATGGTATAGGTCAAGGTATAAACGCCAGCCGGAGTGTTCGCTGCCACGCTCACTGCACCTGTTGCAGGATCGAGTGTTACTTTTCCATTGCTATCGTTTGTACCGTTGGTAATGGTTACATCAGCCAAAGTTGGAGCAGTTGTGCTGCCGTTGTAATTGTCATTCGCCAAAACGTTCGTTACAGCCGTTCCGCCAGTTACCGACTTTGCCGAACCGGCATCATCTTTGGCCAATATCGCACCTGAAGCTACCGTTACTTTTACGGTTGCAGTAGAAGTTTTGCTTGCATCCAGTTTATCGGTGATGGTATAGGTCAAGGTATAAACGCCAGCCGGAGTGTTCGCTGCCACGCTCACTGCTCCTGTTGCAGGATCGAGTGTTACTTTTCCATTGCTATCGTTTGTACCGTTGGTAATGGTTACATCAGCCAAAGTTGGTGCAGTTGTGGTACCATTATAATTGTCATTCGCCAAAACGTTCGTTACAGCCGTTCCGCCAGTTACCGAGTTTGCCGAACCGGCATCATCTTTGGCCAATATCGCACCCGAAGCTACCGTTACTTTTACTGTTGCAGTAGAAGTTTTGCTTGCATCCAGTTTATCGGTGATGGTATAGGTTAAAGTATAAACACCAGCCGGAGTGTTTGCTGCAACGCTCACTGCGCCTGTCGCAGGATCGAGTGTTACTTTTCCATTGCTATCGTTAGTTCCGTTGGTAATGGTTACATCAGCTAAAGTTGGCGCAGTTGCAGTACCGTTGTAGGTATCGTTTGAAAGTACGTTTGCAACTGCTGTTCCACCTGTTACTGAGTTTGCCGAACCGGCATCGTCTTTGGCCAATATAGCACCTGAAGCTACCGTTACTTTTACTGTTGCAGTAGAGGTTTTGCTTGCATCCAGTTTATCGGTGATGGTATACGTTAAAGTATAAACACCCGCCGGAGTGTTCGCTGCAACGCTCACTGCACCTGTTGCAGGATCGAGTGTTACTTTTCCGTTGCTGTCGTTAGTACCATTGGTGATGGTTACATTTGCTAAAGTTGGAGCAGTTGTGGTACCATTATAATTGTCATTCGCCAAAACATTAGCTACTGCTGTTCCACCGGTTACAGAATTTGAAGAACCAGTATCATCTTTGGCCAATATCGCACCTGAAGCTACTGTTACTTTAACCGTAGCGGTAGAAGTTTTGCTTGCGTCCAGTTTATCGGTGATGGTATAGGTTAAGGTATAAACACCAGCCGGAGTGTTCGCTGCTGCGCTAACTGCACCTGTTGCAGGATCAAGCGTTACTTTTCCGTTGCTATCGTTTGTACCGTTGGTAATGGTTACATCAGCTAAAGTTGGCGCAGTTGCAGTCCCGTTGTAGGTATCGTTTGAAAGTACATTCGCTACCGCAGTTCCGCCAGTTACCGAATTTGCCGAACCGGCATCATCTTTGGCCAATATCGCACCCGAAGCTACCGTTACTTTTACTGTTGCAGTAGAAGTTTTGCTTGCATCCAGTTTATCAGTAATGGTATAAGTCAAGGTATAAACACCAGCCGGAGTGTTTGCAGCCACGCTTACCGCTCCTGTTGCAGGATCGAGTGTTACTTTTCCATTGCTGTCATTTGTACCGTTGGTAATGGTTACATCTGCCAAAGTTGGAGCAGTTGTGCTGCCGTTGTAATTGTCATTTGCCAAAACATTAACTACAGCTGTTCCACCGGTTACCGAGTTTGCCGAACCGGCATCATCTTTGGCCAGGATCGCACCTGAAGCTACTGTTACTTTTACGGTTGCAGTAGAAGTTTTGCTTGCATCCAGTTTATCGGTGATGGTATAAGTTAAGGTATAAACGCCAGCCGGAGTGTTTGCAACCACGCTTACCGCTCCTGTTGCAGGATCGAGTGTTACTTTTCCATTGCTATCATTTGTACCGTTGGTAATGGTTACATCTGCCAAAGTTGGAGCAGTTGTGCTGCCGTTGTAATTGTCATTTGCCAAAACATTAACTACAGCTGTTCCACCGGTTACTGAGTTTGCCGAACCGGCATCGTCTTTAGCCAATATTGCACCCGAAGCCACGGTTACTTTTACTGTTGCAGTAGAAGTTTTGCTTGCATCCAGTTTATCGGTGATGGTATAGGTCAAGGTATAAACGCCAGCCGGAGTGTTCGCTGCCACGCTCACTGCACCTGTTGCAGGATCGAGTGTTACTTTTCCATTGCTATCGTTTGTACCGTTGGTAATGGTTACATCAGCCAAAGTTGGTGCAGTTGTGGTACCATTATAATTGTCATTCGCCAAAACGTTCGTTACAGCCGTTCCGCCAGTTACCGAATTTGCCGAACCAGCATCATCTTTGGCCAATATCGCACCAGAAGCTACTGTTACTTTAACCGTAGCGGTTGAAGTTTTGGTCGCATCAAGTTTATCGGCAATGGTATAAGTTAAGGTATAAACACCAGCCGGAGTATTCGCTGCTACGCTTACAGCACCTGTTGCAGGATCGAGTGTTACTTTTCCGTTGCTATCATTTGTACCGTTGGTAATGGTTACATCTGCCAAAGTTGGAGCAGTTGTGCTGCCGTTGTAATTGTCATTTGCCAAAACATTAACTACAGCTGTTCCACCGGTTACCGAGTTTGCCGAACCGGCATCATCTTTGGCCAATATCGCACCCGAAGCTACCGTTACTTTTACCGTTGCAGTCGAAGTTTTGCTTGCATCCAGTTTATCGGTGATGGTATAGGTTAAGGTATAAACGCCAGCCGGAGTATTCGCTGCTACGCTCACTGCGCCTGTTGCAGGATCAAGCGCTACTTTCCCATTGCTATCATTTGTACCGTTGGTGATGGTTACATCTGCTAAAGTTGGTGCAGTTGTGGTGCCATTATAATTATCATTAGCTAATACGTTCGCTACAGCTGTTCCACCGGTTACTGAGTTTACAGATCCTGCATCATCTTTAGCTAATATCGCACCAGAAGCTACTGTTACTTTAACCGTAGCGGTTGAAGTTTTGGTCGCATCAAGTTTATCGGCAATGGTATAAGTTAAGGTATAAACACCAGCCGGAGTATTCGCTGCTACGCTTACAGCACCTGTTGCAGGATCGAGTGTTACTTTTCCGTTGCTATCATTTGTACCGTTGGTGATGGTTACATCAGCTAAAGTTGGGGCAGTTATGGTACCATTGTAGGTATCGTTTGAAAGTACATTCGCTACTGCAGTGCCACCAGTTACGGAGTTTGCTGTACCAGCATCGTCTTTAGCCAATATAGCACCCGAAGCCACTGTTACTTTTACTGTAGCGGTTGAAGTTTTGCTTGCATCCAGTTTATCGGTGATGGTATAAGTTAAGGTATAAACACCAGCCGGAGTGCTTGCTGCAACGCTTACTGCTCCTGTTGCAGGATCAAGTGTTACTTTTCCGTTGCTATCGTTGGTACCATTGGTAATGGTTACATCAGCTAAAGTTGGTGCAGTTGTAGTGCCATTATAATTGTCGTTCGCCAAAACATTCGCAACAGCTGTTCCACCGGTTACAGAATTTGCTGAACCGGCATCATCTTTGGCCAATATCACACCCGAAGCTACCGTTACTTTTACTGTTGCAGTAGAAGTTTTGCTTGCATCCAGTTTATCGGTGATGGTATAGGTTAAAGTATAAACACCAGCCGGAGTGTTTGCTGCAACGCTCACTGCGCCTGTCGCAGGATCGAGTGTTACTTTTCCATTGCTATCGTTAGTTCCGTTGGTAATGGTTACATCAGCTAAAGTTGGCGCAGTTGCAGTACCGTTGTAGGTATCGTTTGAAAGTACGTTTGCAACTGCTGTTCCACCGGTTACGGAGTTGGCTGAACCAGCATCATCTTTAGCCAATATCGCACCAGAAGCTACCGTTACTTTTACTGTTGCAGTAGAAGTTTTGCTTGCATCCAGTTTATCGGTAATGGTATAGGTTAAGGTATAAACACCAGCCGGAGTGTTCGCTGCAACGCTTACCGCTCCTGTTGCAGGATCAAGTGTTACTTTGCCATTGCTATCATTTGTACCGTTGGTAATGGTTACATCAGCTAAAGTTGGTGCAGTTGTAGTGCCATTATAATTGTCGTTCGCTAATACGTTTGTAACAGCTGTTCCACCGGTTACTGAGTTAGCTGTACCAGCATCATCTTTCGCTAAAATCGCACCAGAAGCTACCGTTACTTTTACTGTTGCGGTAGATGTTTTAGTGGCATCCAGTTTATCGGTGATGGTATACGTTAAGGTATAAACGCCAGCTGGGGTGTTTGCTGCTACGCTCACCGCGCCTGTCGCAGGATCGAGTGTTACTTTTCCATGGCTATCGTTAGTGCCGTTGGTGATGGTTACATCAGCCAAAGTTGGCGCGGTTGCAGTACCATTGTAAGTATCGTTTGAAAGTACATTTGCTACTGCTGTTCCACCGGTTACTGAGTTTGCCGAACCAGCATCATCTTTCGCTAAGATTGCACCCGAGGCCACTGTTACTTTTACTGTTGCAGTAGAAGTTTTGCTTGCATCCAGTTTATCGGTGATGGTATACGTCAAGGTATAAACACCAGCCGGAGTGTTCGCTGCTACGCTTACCGCTCCTGTTGCAGGATCGAGTGTTACTTTGCCATTGCTATCGTTAGTGCCGTTGGTGATCGTTACATCTGCTAAAGTTGGAGCAGTTGCAGTACCGTTGTAGGTATCGTTCGAAAGTACATTCGCAACAGCTGTTCCACCGGCTACAGAGTTTGCAGATCCTGCATCGTCTTTGGCCAATATCGCACCTGAAGCTACCGTTACTTTTACGGTTGCAGTCGAAGTTTTGCTTGCATCTAGTTTATCGGTAATGGTATACGTTAAAGTATAAACACCAGCCGGAGTATTCGCTGCAACGCTTACCGCTCCTGTTGCAGGATCAAGTGTTACTTTTCCGTTGCTATCGTTAGTACCATTGGTAATGGTTACATTAGCAAGATTCGCCTGAGCACCATTATTATAAGTGTCATTTCCTAAAACATTTGCTACAGCTGATCCACCTGTTACTGAGTTTGCCGAACCGGCATCGTCTTTAGCCAATATTGCACCTGAAGCTACTGTTACTTTTACCGTAGCGGTTGAAGTTTTAGTCGCATCCAGTTTATCGGTGATGGTATAAGTTAAGGTATAAACACCAGCCGGAGTGTTTGCTGCAACGCTTACCGCTCCTGTTGCAGGATCAAGTGTTACTTTTCCGTTGCTATCATTTGTACCGTTGGTGATGGTTACATCAGCCAAAGTTGGTGCAGTAGCAGTACCGTTGTAGGTATCGTTTGAAAGTACATTCGCTACTGCTGTTCCGCCGGTTACTGAATTTGCCGAACCAGCATCATCTTTGGCCAATATCGCACCAGAAGCCACTGTTACTTTTACTGTTGCAGTAGAAGTTTTGCCTGCGTCCAGTTTATCGGTGATGGTATACGTTAAGGTATAAACACCAGCCGGAGTGTTTGCTGCAACACTTACCGCTCCTGTTGCAGGATTAAGTGTTACTTTTCCATTGCTGTCGTTAGTGCCGTTGGTAATGGTTACATCTGCCAAAGTTGGCGCAGTTGTGGTGCCATTGTAATTATCATTCGCCAAAACATTAGCTACAGCTGTTCCACCTGTTACTGAGTTTGCTGTACCTGAATCATCTTTGGCCAATATCGCACCCGAAGCCACTGTTACTTTTACTGTTGCAGTAGAAGTTTTGCTTGCATCCAGTTTATCGGTGATGGTATACGTTAAAGTATAAACACCCGCCGGAGTGTTTGCTGCAACGCTCACTGCGCCTGTTGCAGGATCCAGCGTTACTTTTCCGTTGCTATCGTTAGTACCATTGGTAATGGTTACATCTGCCAAAGTTGGTGCAGTAGCAGTACCGTTGTAGGTATCGTTTGAAAGTACATTCGCAACAGCTGTTCCACCGGTTACAGAATTTGCTGAACCGGCATCATCTTTGGCCAATATCGCACCAGAAGCTACCGTTACTTTAATTGTTGCAGTAGAAGTTTTGCTTGCATCCAGTTTATCGGTGATGGTATACGTTAAAGTATAAACGCCAGCTGGGGTATTCGCTGCTACGCTCACTGCGCCTGTTGCAGGATCCTGCGTTACTTTTCCATTGCTATCATTTGTACCATTGGTGATGGTTACATTAGCAAGATTCGCCTGAGCACCATTATTATACGTGTCATTTCCTAAAACATTAGCAACAGCTGTTCCTCCTGTTACAGAATTCGCCGTTCCGTTATCGTTTACCGCTACTATTGCTCCGTTTACCAAATGAACTATAACTGTTGCCTGTTTTACATTTCCAGGGTTTGCTTTGTCCTCAATCTGATAAACCAAAGTATAATCTCCCACTGGTGTGTTTGGAAGCACTTTCACCTCGCCGGTAGCCGGATTGATTGAAATATTTGGATGACTGCTCGAGATCTGGGTAATGGTTACATTTGTTAAGGTAGCCTGATTTCCATTCAGTTTATCGTTAAGCAAAACATCTGCAACTGCAACACCACCACTTACTGCGTTTAATGTACCTTCATCATTGGCAGCATAAACACCTGTAGCAGTTACTGTTGGTGTATCGTTAGTTGCGGTTGTACCGGAAACATCAGTTACATTTCCGTTCAAAGGATTTTTCCCCGTAACTGTGGCCGTATTACTTACCGAACCCGCTGCTTTTTCTGCTGCTGTGATAGTGTAACTTGCGTTGGCAGTTGTACTGGCTCCCGGAGCTAAAGTTGTTGCGGCTAATGTAATCGGCCCGGTTACTTTACTATCGGTTATCGCCAGATTATTAAGCGTAACGTTACCTGTATTTTTAACCGTAAACACATAAGCAATGGTATTTCCATTCAGGTTAAGCGTACCGGTTTTAACTAAAGTAATGGCTGGCGAAAGCGTAACATTAACATCTGCAGTTGCTGTTTTCGCTGTTGGCAGCTCCGTAGTCTGAACACTTGCTGTATTGGTAATTTTTCCAGAATTATTAACTGGTTTACCATTGTTATTTAAATCAGCCTGAGCTACAGTATAAGATCCACTATAGGCCCAGGTCTCCCCTTTTTCTAAAATATTATCCGCATTTCCTGTTTTTACCGGATTGCTTAAAGTTCCACCCAATAACGGATCGCTAACAACCACATTGGTTTGATTTGCATTTCCGGTATTGGCCAATGTTACCGTGTAGTTAATGGTATTTCCAGCCTGATTAACCGTAGTTACATCGGCTAACTTTACGATCGAAATCGATGAACAAACCGGAACGTTTACGGTAACGGTAAATGAATTACCCACGCAGGCACCAGCTACCGTTGCTTTCGGTGTTACGGTATAAGTTATGGTTTGTGCTGCATTACTGGTATTAATTAAAGTTTGGTTAATGGTATTCCCCGAGCCATTTGCAGCTCCGGTTACGTTGCTATTTGAACCAACGGTCCAGGTAAAGGATGCCGGCACAGCATTTCCGCCATTGGCCGTATTATCAATATTTGCGGTTTGAAGGTTATAACTGAAACTGCCCGTGCAATCAACTGTTTTGGTATCATTAAAGCCTTTTGGGGTTTGGTAAATCGTTACGGTAATCTGCGCACGGCTTGCACTTTCGCAGCTGTTTGCAGTCTGACTAGCGTAATAAGTTCCGTTTGTTAAAGCAGTCGTCGAAGCCAAAGCGGTTCCGCCGGTAGCTTGTGTATACCATTTAACCGATGTTCCGGTTGCAACGAGGTTAGCTACTTTCGCATTGGCGATTTCGCAGAAAGTTTGGTTGCTTGCGGTTGGTGCTGGCGTTGCAGTAATGGTTACTGTAATCTGTGCACGGCTTGCACTCTCGCAGCTGTTTGCAGTTTGACTAGCATAATAAGTTCCATTCGTTAAAGCTGTGGTCGAAGCCAAAGCAGTTCCGCCGGTTGCCTGAGTGTACCATTTAACTGATGTACCGCTTGCAGTTAAATTAGCAACAGTTGCGTTCGCGATTTCGCAGAAAGTTTGGTTGCTGGCAGTTGGTGCTGGTGTTGCAGTAATGGTTACGGTAATCTGCGCACGGCTTGCACTCTCGCAGCTGTTCGCAGTCTGGCTGGCGTAATAAGTTCCGTTTGTTAAAGCAATCGTCGAAGCCAAAGCAGTTCCACCGGTAGCTTGTGTATACCATTTAACTGATGTGCCAGTTGCAGCTAAATTAGCAACAGTAGCATTGGCGATTTCGCAGAAGGTCTGGTTGCTGGCTGTTGGTGCTGGTGTTGCAGTAATGGTTACCGTAATCTGCGCACGGCTTGCACTTTCGCAGCTGTTTACAGTCTGACTAGCATAATAAGTCCCATTCGTTAAAGCAGTGGTCGAAGCCAAAGCAGTTCCGCCGGTAGCTTGTGTATACCATTTAACTGATGTTCCGGTTGCAGCTAAATTAGCAACAGTAGCATTGGCGATTTCGCAGAAGGTCTGGTTGCTAGCGGTTGGTGCTGGTGTTGCAGTAATCGTTACCGTAATCTGCGCACGGCTTGCACTCTCGCAGCTATTCGCAGTCTGGCTTGCGTAATAAGTTCCATTCGTTAAAGCTGTGGTCGAAGCCAAAGCGGTTCCGCCGGTAGCTTGTGTATACCATTTAACTGATGTACCGGTGGCCACTAAGTTAGCTACTGTAGCGTTGGCAATCTGACAGAAAGTCTGGTTGCTGGCGGTTGGTGCTGGTGTTGCAGTAATCGTTACTGTAATTTGTGCACGGCTTGCACTCTCACAGCTGTTTACTGTTTGACTTGCGTAATAAGTTCCATTCGTTAAAGCTGTAGACGAAGCCAAAGCAGTTCCACCAGTTGCCTGGGTGTACCATTTTATATTGGCTCCGGTTGCAACTAAATTGGCAACAGTTGCGTTGGCAATCTCACAGAAAGTTTGGTTGCTGGCAGTTGGTGCTGGCGTTGCTGTTCTAACCAATACATCAAAAGTAAAGGTAGCGCCCGTGCAACCATTATAGTTTGGTGTAACGGTATACCTAACTGTTGCATCGGCACCCGAAGTATTAGATAAAACCTGCGAAACTGGTGCTGAAACAGGAGTTGTTTGATTTGAAAAGCCGGTAGCTGTTCCGTTAACCAAAGCGGCTGTCCAGCTGTACATTGTACCACTAACATTACTGGCAGGAGTTACGCTAAATGCCGAACCCGAGCAGGCAGTAGTTCCTGATGCACTGGCAGTAAGCGTTGGCACCACATAAACTGTAATGGTAAATGCATTACCCGAACAACCCGAATAGGTTGGGGTTACTGTATAAGTGGCGGTTTCAAGAGCCGTGCCCGAATTAGTCAGGGTTTGATTTACAGCCAGCTGACTTGTGCCCGCAGTTCCACCTGTAATATTCGCAGAAGACATTACCGGAGCCGACCAGGTATAGGTTGTTCCGTTAGGTACATCAACCGGGCTAAAATTAAAGCTACCCGTTTTGCAGATATAATAAGTTTGATTTGCAATTACCGGCCTTGGAGTTACCGTTACCGTTGCAGTTCCCGAAATGGCATTTGTACAGCCATTACCCGAAACTATGGCACGGTAAGTAGTGGTAACCGGAATATTGGTATAATTTAAGGTTGTACTGGTATTGGCAATCGCAGTCCAGTTGATATTATCGGTTGATGATTCCCAACGTACCACGGTAGTTGGTGCACCTGTTAAATTTAAGGCTCCATTCGATCCTGAACATACTGTGGCAGCTCCGGTAATGGTTCCGGTTGAGTTAATTGTAACAGTATGTGTTGCGGTTTTATTTCCGCACGGACTAGCTGCTACAGCTGTAATGGTTGCTGTACCACTATAATTGGCCGACCAGGTTACACTCCCGGTCGAAGCATTAATAACACCCGAAGTAGCCGGGCTAATGCTATAAGTAATGCCGGTAGTATTACTTGCCGTAGCCGTATAACTTTGTACAGCAGCGCCCTGGCAACGGCTAGAAGTAGCACCTGCAGCAAATACCGGTGTTGATACAGCCGGGCGAACCGTTATCGATCCGTTTGCAGTAGTAATCGTTGTAGATGGTAAAGCGTAAGTTGCCGTTACCGTATAATTGTAAGTCCCTGCATTCGATACCGTACCACTGTTAATGGTCAGAATGGTATTCCCGCCTGAGGTGGTGGTTCCGTAAGTTAAACCCGAGGCACCTAAACCTGAAACCAATACAACCGGCGTTCCGGTAGTTAGATAAGTAATGGCCGTGGTGGTACCTCCAACACAAATCGATTGTGCATCTGTTCCCGCGCCCGATGTTAACACAATATCAACTGGCGTTACACTCGCCGAAGCTGTATTATTGGATGTTACCGGATCGCTTTGCGGCCCAGTTACAGTAGCGGTATTGGTATAATTGCCCGAGCTTTTTACAATGGCCTTTATGGTTAAGGTAACGGTTTGGCCCGAAGCCATACTGCCAATCGACCATAAACCGGTTGTCGGATCGTAGCTTGTTCCGGCAGTAGTTGTATTCGAAACATAAGTATATCCCGAAGGAAGGATATCCGTTGCCGAAACCCCAATTGCATTACCTGTTCCCGATACCGCTCCTGAAGCTACATCTGAGTTTTTTACAGTAACAGTAAAATTAACCGTTGCACCTTTTGCAGGCGAAGCATTGTCGACGGTTTTATTCAGTACCAGATCAATATTACACAAAGCAATGGTTACCGGTAGCGACTGCGAACTAACGCCGCAATCCAGCATTGAAGTAATGGTATACGAACCCGATACCGCAGCACGATAAGTTGATGAAGTTGCACCTGCGATAGCCACCCCGTTAAAATACCATTGGTAAGGGGCAGTACTGTTCGGATCGGCGCTTAATAATGCCGAAGCACAGTCTGACTGTAAATAAGTTGGTTTACCAGCTTTCTCCGGAAATGGTGAAAGAAAGTTCGACATCGAAAAACCACCACCCGATTGTACCATGGCTACAGTAAGCCTGCTGTTACTTGTGATGAAAAAAGAGCTTGGATTACCAATATTTGCGTTATCAAAATCAACTGCGTAAGCCCCTGTACTTCCCAGCTGCCTGCGTGTACCTACCCCCGAAATGGTTTCAATATCTGTATTCGTAAAAGCCGGAGAACCACCGGTAGTAGTCAGGTAAATTTTATCGGTCGGACTCTTGGTAACCAAATAAGCGAAGTAAGGTAAATCAGTCAGGTTATTGGCTCTGAATTTAGCAGTTTCCGCTTTTAAAGAACCTCCGCACGAATTTAAAGGTGCAAGGGTAGCAATATCCACCTCGCATTGATTCGCTGTTCCGGAATAGGCTACCACATTTTTTGTAGCCACAATCCGCGAGCCCGAAAATGGGTCCCCTACCTGAACGTTACCGGTTCCTGTACCTGTTTCAATACCATTTGGAAAAGTAATGAAACTACCTTCTGCAATCAGGTTATAGCTGTTGGTAGATTGAAGCACACCGTTGTGATCAAAATTCATTACGGTCACGTTTGTATTGGCTTCGGTAGCAATTACGGTTGTTTGTTCTGCCGTTTTATTTCCCTTTCCCCTGATTACAACGTACTCATTACCCAGCGAGCTAACCGGAGGAACTGGGTTGTATGCACCATCCCCGCAGGCTTCTGGTGCATCTACGTTAATACCCGTATTCATTACCGCCGGACCAGATGTTTCGACCAAACTACCCATGGCAGCCTGCAAAATATAACTCTGACCTGCGTTTAAAGTCGTAACGGCTGTACCATTTACTTTAACCGTAGTATTATTTTCGATAGCTAAAACGCTGTAAACCGGTCTGATGGTCGAAACCGAAGCACTCACGCCATTCAAGTCTCCGTCACGGTAGTAACCTACCCTGAAAGTATTGCCAATAGCCGCGTCGCCAAAGCTGAACAGCGATGCATTTCCTTTAATATACTGATCGTTGGTTGAGCTATATGATCCTGACGGAATATCATCAGAAGCAATGTTTCGAACATTTACTGCAATCGGGTTATTACCGGTTACAATAATCCCAGCGCCGTTTAAAATGGTATTAAGACTGTTTTTTGCCAATCCAACCGGATCGCCCGAAAACCGGTAAACCGCCGGGGTTCCTGGTGTGGGCGTTAATGTTGTTATTAAAGTACCATCACTTTTCTTCACGGTTGCCGAAGTACCAGCAACGTTTGTAGATACAATAATTTCGTTTGCACTACTCCAATATTGCCATGGTGCCGGGGCAATATAATGTGTTTTATAAGTTTGTGCATTAACTGAAGCGGTCGAAAACATCAAAAACAATGACAAAATCATTAGTTTAAAATAATTTTCTTTAGGATAACCTGAGAAGAGGAGCTGTATCAATTTATTCATTTTCCACCTGGGAATAATAGGGTAATTATTACTTAATAATTTCTCATCCGATGAGCACAACATCTGTTAGAAAAGGTAGGTCCTTAAATAATCCGCTGCGTGGATGTTAGCCAGGTTGTTAGCACTGAGAACAAAACATACTTGAAGGGATAGACTTTATTTTAAAACCTTGTTTTGGAAACTGAAAACCGAAATTCTCAACATTAAGAGCCAAAAACTGTCTTTTGAATACTACAAAGTAAAAGAAAAAAGATAATAAGATTTTGTACATCTAGTCATAAGAGTGTTTAAAAAGATGTTTTTTTGACAATAATCAACAACTAAGTTCTAACAAGTATTATTTATAATACAGTTTTAGAGCAAAAACGTAAAATTTAGACATAAAAAAACGGAACAAAAATTCCGTTACAGTCTTTTCTCCCGTTTATTGTGATAATCTGGAAAGCAGTAGAAATTAATTAGATCTTAGCCCGTATACGGCTCAGTGTTTCCAGCCTGATGGCCAGAAATGATGCAATATGCTTCAAAGAAACCCTGTTTATTAAATCAGGAAACGAAACCAGAAATCGTTTATATCTTTTTTCAGCAGATGAGATTCTGCAGAGGTAGGCGCGTTCTTCGGCAGAACGGTAATATTGTTCCATCATTTTTCTTCCCACAATATTCGCCTCAGTAAAATTTTCGTAAAGGTATTCTGATAATACATGCGGAATGGCAATTAAATCTACATCTTCCAATGCCTGCAAATACTCTTCCGAATCGCCATCTATCCATAAATTACGTATGGTTCCAACCACTTCATTCTCTTTCGCAATCCAGGTAGTAATTTCAGTGCTTCCATCTTTAATAAAGCCCCTCACCACTCCTTTTACAATTAAAAAAAGGAATTTATTACGGTCAACCGGCGAAACGAGAAATTTATTTTTCTTATAGCTAATTGGAAAAGTATGCTGATTAATGCGTTTTTCTATCTCATCGTTTAGTGGATGAAACTTTTTAAAAATGGAGATTAAGGGCGAAAAATTGTTGTATTTCTTCCACCTGTCTTCGTCAGATAAGTTAACAGCGATCATAGAAATTATTGTAGGGATAGACAATATGCTACTCTAAATAGTAGAACTACTATGTAATAATAGGAAGATAGAATTTAAAAACGAAGTTTTTTTTTTGACTTTTCTCAATTTTCGGGCAATCTTACAGCACCTTTTCAACGCCAAGGCCAAATAAGGCAAAGTCATATTTTACCGGATCCAAGGGATCAAATTCCTTCAAATGAGTGGTCAATTCTACGGCAGTTAGCCAATCTGTTTGCTTCCGGTTAATTAATCCAAGCAAGCGCCCTACCCGGTCTACATGCACATCGCAAGGGCAAATCAGATCTTTTGGCTTTAGCGTATTCCAGATGCCAAAATCAACGCCCTTATCATCAACCCTTACCATCCACCTCAAAAACATATTTAAACGTTTACAGGTCGATTTTTGCTTTGGCGAAGAAATATGCTTTTTGGTCCGGTGCGGGAAATCATCCAGCGAAAAGAAATACTGTCTGAAATAATTGAGACATTGCTCGATAGACACCTGCAGCTGACCGGACAAACAAACCTCCGAAGTATTAAATACTCCGCCTGTTTCAGCTGATACTTGCAGGTAGGCATCGAGAAAAACATCCTGCTTTGGAATAAAAGCTTGCTCCAGACTATCAAAATTACTGTAATGCATCTTGAAAAAGGAGATAAAATAAAGCAGGTCGGTATCGTTAAAGGTGCGGTGCTTAAAGTTGAGTAAACGCTTTAATTCTTCATCGCTGTGGTTCAGTACAAAATCATAAGGCGCATTATCCATGCGGTTAAGTAGCTCCCGGCATTTATTGATAATGGTTTTACGCTGCCCCCAGGCCAGCACCGCAGCAAAGAAACCTGCAATTTCGATATCCTGTTTTTTTTCAAACAAATGTGGAATACAAACCGGATCGTTCGCAATGAAATCGGGCCGGTTGTATTGTTCTACTTTATGATCGAGAAAATTCTTTAGTTCGAGAAACTGCATGGTATAAAATTAGTAGAGGTGAGCGTGGCGGTCAAGGATAAATGGAAAGATATACTTTCTTTATACCGTCATTCAAAGCGCAGGCTATTATACAAGTTGAATGCACTTAGATAAGTCCTCTTCAAAACCGTCATTTCGAGCGGAGCGCAGCGAAGTCGAGAAACCTGCCTGAAAAGATCTCTCCATTTTGCTGCGCTTCAGTCGAGATGACGATATTCGCAATGACAGAATTTTATTTTTTAAGCCAAGGCGCGTTCAAGATCTTCCAAAAGATCGTCGATATCTTCTACCCCAACGCTTAAACGTAACAGGTTATCAGTTACGCCTACTTTCTCGCGTTCTTCTTTCGGTATCGAACCATGCGTCATGGTAGCCGGGTGGTTAATCAGCGATTCTACGCCACCAAGCGATTCGGCAAGCGTAAATACTTTAAAATTTGAAGAAATCCGGAATGTTTCCTGTAAATCGGCACCTTTTAAGGTAATCGAAATCATACCACCAAAGCCACGCATTTGCTTTTTAGCTACATCATGGTTAGGATGATCTTCAAAACCAGGCCAGTAGATTTTATCCACCTTCGGGTGCGTTTTTAAATAACGTGCTACACGCTCACCGTTTTCGCAATGTGCTTTCATCCTTAAATGAAGCGTTTTAATTCCCCTTAAAACCAAAAAGGCATCTTGTGGCCCAGGCGTTGCGCCACAAGCATTGTACACAAACCAAAGGTCTTTATACAAAGCTTCATTATTGGTTACCAAAGCACCCATCACCACATCAGAGTGACCACCAATGTATTTCGTTACCGAGTGCATTACAATATCAGCACCCAAATCAATCGGGTTTTGTAAATATGGCGAAGCAAAGGTGTTATCAACCGTAAGAATTAAATTTTTCTCTTTGGTAATTTTAGCTACTCCTTCAATATCGATAATCTGCATGGTTGGGTTGGTAGGTGTTTCTATCCAAACCAGTTTGGTTTTATCGTTAACGTAAGGCAATATATTTTCAGGGCTGGAAAGATCCAGAAAATGGAACTTAATGCCATATTTGGCGTAAATTTTAGTAAAAATACGGTAAGATCCGCCATACAAATCGTTTCCGGTAATAACCTCATCACCAGGCTGCAACAAACGCAATACGGCATCGGTAGCTCCCATCCCGCTCGAAAAAGCCAGACCGTATTTAGCATTTTCTAAAGCAGCCAAACAATCTTCTAAAGCCTTACGCGTAGGATTTGTTCCCCTCGAGTATTCATAACCCTTATTATCGCCGGGCGATTTTTGCCAATAGGTTGATGTTTGATAAATCGGTGTCATTACTGCACCTGTAGTTGGATCAGGCTCCTGACCCGCGTGTATAGCTTTGGTTGCGAATTTCATTTTTTCTAATAACTAGGATGATTAACAAGTATCGAAATAAGATTTGAAAACATCTGTTTCGGCGATACTATTTTACATTAAAATTTAAAATCGTTAGCTGAGACGATGAGAATCCCAACTAACGATTAATTTAAAAGTTGCAAAAACAAAGTCAAGACTAATTCTGGCCATTGGCTGGGCCACTCACGACTCCAAACCCACGACTCAGGGTTATGCTAATATGCTCTTGCAAATAATACTCTTTGTATAGATGGCTTGCCTGAATAAATACAAACGCCATCTTCCAGTTTATTATCTAAAGGAATACAACGGATGGTTGCCTTTGTTTCCTCTTTAATCTTTTGTTCCGTTTCTGGTGTTCCATCCCAGTGAGCCGAAATAAAACCTGCTTTGGTATCTAACAACTGCTGAAACTCTTCGTAAGAATTGGCCTCAGTAATGTGTTCATCGCGGTAAGCCAAAGCTTTGTTAAACATACTTTGTTGTATATCTTCCAGTAATTTGGCGATATAGATATCCAAACCTTCCTGCGGAACAGTTTGTTTTACCTTAGTATCCCTGCGGGCAATTTCTACCGTTTTATTTTCCAAATCGCGGCCACCAATAGCTATACGCACAGGTACACCTTTTAATTCGTAATCGGCAAATTTAAAGCCCGGACGCTGTGTATCACGGTCATCGTATTTTACCGAAATACCCATACCTTTTAAACGCATACTTAACTCATTAACGTATGTCGAAATTTTAGCCAAATCTTCATCGTTCTTATAAATCGGAACAATTACAACCTGGATTGGTGCCAGTTTTGGTGGAATAATTAAACCTGAATCATCGCTATGCGCCATAATCAAAGCACCCATTAAACGGGTAGATACACCCCATGAGGTTGCCCAAACGTGATCTAACTTACCATCTTTACCGGTAAACTTAACGTCGAATGCTTTGGCAAAATTCTGTCCCAAAAAGTGTGAAGTACCAGCCTGCAATGCTTTACCATCCTGCATTAAAGCCTCAATGCAATAAGTATCTAAAGCACCTGCAAAACGCTCGTTTGGCGATTTACGGCCTCTGATTACCGGAACCGCTAGCCAGTTCTCGGCAAAATCGGCATAAATGTGCAACATGCGTTCTGTTTCTTCAATCGCTTCTTCTGCTGTAGCGTGTGCGGTATGTCCTTCCTGCCATAAAAATTCGGCAGTACGTAAGAACAAACGTGTACGCATTTCCCACCTTACTACATTGGCCCATTGGTTAATCAAAATAGGCAAATCGCGGTACGACTGAATCCAGCCTTTATAGGTATTCCAGATAATGGTTTCTGAAGTTGGGCGTACAATCAGTTCTTCTTCCAGCTTAGCCGTTTCATCTACAACGATGTTTCCATTGCCGTCGTTTTTTAAACGGTAGTGTGTTACAACAGCACATTCTGTCGCAAATCCCTCAACATGAGAAGCTTCCTTCGAGAAAAATGACTTTGGAATGAATAATGGAAAATAAGCATTCTGGTGACCAGTATCCTTAAACATTTTATCCAGTACTGCCTGCATTTTTTCCCATATAGCATAGCCATTAGGCTTTATAACCATACATCCGCGCACTGCCGAATGCTCGGCCAGGTCTGCTTTTAATACAATATCATTATACCATTGGGAATAATCGGCTTCTCGGCTTGTAATTTCTTTGCTCATCTTATGTATTTGGAACGTAATTTGTATGTTAAAAACTGTAAAATTAGATGGCAAATTTATAAATTTATGCCTACAAAAGTTTAACAAAATATTATCATTTATTTAATTGTTGTTTTATGCGACTAATTAAATAGTTATATTTGAATATATTCCTTACATCCCATGCACACACACAACTAAATATAAACACAATGAAACCAATTAAATTATTACCCATTGTAATGATTGCTGCCGCAGGGCTGGTGGCATCATGCTCTACATCAAAATTGGCTCAGAACAAGTCGAATGATGATGTTTATAACACTGTGGCTAAGGCCAGAGAGGTAGAAATTGTTCAGGTACAACCCCAGCAACAGGCGCGTAACCAGGGACAGTACGACAACCAGGAATATGACGAATATTATGGCACAAGTAATCCTTATTACGACATGGATTACTCATCAAGGATAAACCGTTTTCATAATGGTTACAGCTTTCAGGGCTATTACGACCCCTATTTCGATAACTACTACTATGGCAACAGCTATGGTGCTTCAAACTACTTAGGCATTGGCTTAGGCTGGAGCAACGGTTATGGTTTAGGCTGGGGTGGCGGATACTACGGCGGTGGCTGGGGCTACGGAAGCATCTGGAACAACCCATTCTACTATGGCAACTATGGCTACGGCTGGAATAACCCCTGGGGCTGGAACTCATGGGGACCATACTCTTACTACGACCGTTACGGTTGGGGTGGCGGCGGATACTACGGCGGTGGCTGGGGTGGCGGCTATTATGGTGGCGGCGTATATACCAATAGAAATTACAGACCAAGACCAGGAAGTGATGACCGTGGTGTACCAAGATATGGCAGCAGCGCCGGAAACGGCGGCAGACCTGGCAGATCAGGTATAGCTAATCAAAATGGTGGCGTTTCTTACGCACCCAACAATAATGCTGGAAGACCGGTTAGAAACCAGACAAATGGAGGATATACCCAAAACCAGGGCACACAAAGTGGCAGACCAACCAGAAACGAGAATTATTCACCTCAACCTCAAAGCAGCAGACCTACAAGGAATGAGAGCTATAACCCTCCTGCAAGAACCGAAAGCAGACCTACTTATTCTCCTCCACCATCAAGTGGCGGTGGCGGCGGCGGTGGTTCAACCGGCGGTGGCGGTGGTGGCGGCGGTTCACGTCCATCAAGAGCAGGAAGAGGTTAATCAATTTAAACACACAAGATGAAAAAATATATTTTAGCTTCGCTAGTAGCTACAGTAGCTGCTATGGGATCGGCTTACGCCCAAAGTTACGCACCAGATGCTTATCGGTTCTCTCAAACCAATTACGGTTCTTCTGCCAGATTTAAGGGCATGGGAGGCGCACAAATTGGTGTAGGTGGAGATATTGGTTCTATCAATGCCAACCCTGCGGGCTTAGGCTTGTTTACCAAATCAGAATTTAGCATTACACCAGAATTTAATAGCGTTTCTAATCAAAGCGCTTTTTTAGGCAACAACATCAAGACAGATAAGAACCAGATTAACCTGAATAACCTGGGGGTTGTTTTTTACAGCCCTGCAGCCAGAATGAAAGGCAGCGATGTAAGTAAAGGCCTGGTAAGTAGCGTTTTTGGATTAAGTTATACCAGAAATAACGATTTTTTAAATAATATCGGCTACAACGGTACCAATACAAACAGCTCAATCAGGGATGCTTATGTTGATCAGGCTAACAATTATGGCACTGATAACAGTATAGCCGGCGATGCTTACAACAGCTATTTAATTAATAAAAATACGCCTACTTTTCCAAATCAATATTCGGCAGAGCCTTATAACAATGCTACTTTCAAGCAAAACTGGGATGAAGCACGTTTAGGTTCTACCTCAGAATTTAATGTTGCTGGAGCACTTAATTTTGGCAACAAAGTTTACATTGGAGCCACAGCTAGTTTCGTAAATGTAAAGTACACCAGCGATGCTACTTTTACCGAATCAGGTATTCTCAATTCATACGATGATGGAGCGACTGTGCCAATATATAACGGAAATGAAAATTACAATCTTACCCATTTCAGAAACCAGGAAACTAAAGGTGGTGGTTTTAACCTAAAACTGGGAATGATTTTCAGACCGGTAAATGAACTGAGGATTGGTTTGAATTTTCAGACTCCAACATGGATGAACCTGGAAGATAATACAGCTGAAACTTTGCAGGCAAATACTTTAGGCAATGCAACAACAGCACCTACAAGTAAGAATAACGCGACTAGATATTACACTTTCAGTTACAACTTACGTACTCCACTTAAAGCTTCTGCTGGTTTAAGTTACGTTATAGCCGGTACTGCTTTAATATCTGCCGATGTTGATTACGTAGATTATTCATCAATGCGTTTTTCTGCTGATAATAATTCAGACATCTCAACCATTAACAGTTCTAATGATTTTATCAAAAATTCGTATAAAGAAACTGTTAACTACCGTTTTGGTGCCGAAGTAAAGGTAACCAATGAAGTAAGTTTAAGAGGTGGTTACGGTGTAAACGGAAGTGGCATTAAAGGTGGCGATAATAAATTCTATCAAGGCCAATACTACACAGGTGGAATTGGTTATAGAGTAGATAATTATTATTTCGATTTAGCTTATCAAAACTATAAAACTAATTTTAGCTCAAGTCCTTACGAATTGAATGATTACTCAGAACCAGTAGCTGATGTTAAAAGCAACAGAAACAACGTATTCTTAACTTTTGGTGTAAGGTTTTAATACTAAACAGTTTACCTAGCAATTAAAAAGCGCCAGTTTTCAATCAGAGAACTGGCGCTTTTTTTTGCAACAAAAAAGGATACCCAATCCTGGGTACCCTCATCATTATTGACTAACCTTATTTAATTCACATCCCACCACAACCTGTCGGTAATTTTAGCCTTTTGTTGTGGCTGTGGGTTTGCTGTAATTTCGGTATTCGGGTAAAGTACCCTTCTAGGAATTTCTGAAAGTGCGTTCTTCACTTTTGTTAAAGCCGGGAACCCGGTGCGGCGCCAATCGGTATAATTTTCGGCATTAAGAAAGTTCGCAACCGACTTTTCTTCCATAATTAAACGGAGTGCATTTGTACTGCTAAGTGTTCCGCGCGAAGCAACATAGGTATTCATATCTGCTGTGCTCACCCCTACTTTGGTCATATGTTGTTTGATACCCTCCTGATAAAAAGGTTGTGCAGCCGTAAAACCAGATACAACCAGCGTGGCTTCGGCTTTAATGAATAAGGCCTCGGTATAATTTACCAGATAATTATTGGCATTGGCCCCTGCATAAAAATCGGCAGGAATAGAGTAAGCCTCCAGACTACCAATTTCATCTAAACCAATCTGCCGGCCTGTATATAAACCGGTTTGTTTGGCGGGTTTAACCATTTTGCTTAATCTAGGGTCGTTTCTGGCAGTAAAAGCATCAACAAAGGTATTGGCAAGCACAAAGGTAGTACCTGGTAAAAAATTTTGTTGCCATGGGTTTTCTGCCCCTGCTGCACCGCTAAAAGCAATTTTAGCATCATCATCATTGCTTTGCATCCCGTTTGTGAGTGCTGTTAAAGCCAGTTGTGCCTGCGCCGAAGCTGTATTCCCGGGTGCTTTACTTAAGTGCATGTAATAACGCGCTTTTAAAGTATAAGCCAATTTTCTCCACTTGGCCATATCGCCGCCATAGATGTAATCGTCGCTGCCGGGCTTAAGGCCACCATTTTTTGCAATATCGGCTATTCCATCATCCAGTAGGGCTTGAATCTGAACATAAATCTGCTGCTGACTATCATACACCGGAGTTGGCTGCCCTACCCCTAAAAAAGCCTGACTGTAAGGCAGATCGCCCCAGGCATCTGTTGCATAACCCAAAGTATAAGCCGAAAGAATTTTAGCGATGGCTCCATAATTAGAATTGCCATTAGCGGCAGCTTTAATCTTTAGTAAATTCAGGTTGTTTAATGTTCTTACATACACATTATTCCAGTCGCCATCCATATCAACATTATACATAAGATAAGTACCAAAATTTGGTGCCACCTGATTAAGCGCCATTACCTGAAGATATTGTTGCAGCACCACACTCAAATTCCCATCGCCTGCTGCATTGATATTTTGTGATATCAGCATTTGTATAGGTGGTAACATCAGCGATTCTTTAACATCAATCGGTCTGTTTGGATCATCATTTACATCCAGGTATTTTTTGCATCCGGCTAATGCCACCATAAGGGCAAAGCCTAAAATAAAATATATCTTTTTCATGTTATTTCTTTCTAATTGTTAGGGGCTATAAAGTCAGTTTCAAACTAAAATCAACAGATCTTGATGTTGGCGTTGAGAACGAATAAATCCCTTGCGAACCATTTGAAGAGCCAAACGAACTTACTTCCGGATCTCCACCGGTAAAGTGTGGTGCATAAATCCAAAGGTTGCGGCCCGTTACCTGAAACCCAATAGTTTTGAAAGGTGTTTTTTGCAACCAGGCAGGTTTAACATTATAGCCAAGGCTTACATTTCGCAATTTAACATAGGTTCCATCCTGAATTACCGATTCGAGCACGCTGTTTGCTCGTTGATAATAAGCTTGCCCTGAAACCGAAACTGTATTCGGCAGGCCTGTTGTAGCATTTATGCCCTCAACTACACGCGGTCCGCGATCTTCGGTAACTTTAGGTGTACCATAGAAATAGCCATAACCATCTACGTTATTTTGGATATCGCCACCCTTTTTTATATCAAAAGAGAAGCTAAGCGTAAACTGCTTATACTTGAAATTATTGACAATACCACCCATCCAATCTGGATTAATATCACCGATAATACCTTGCTCATCGGCAGCAAAAGGAAGCCCGCCATCATCAGTAAGCAACTGTCCGGCTGCATTTCTGGCATATCGGGTACCATAAATTACACCATAAGGCTGGTCAACAAAAATAAAGGTAAAGCCATTGCCAACCTGTTTCAGGTCTTTATAAATAGAGAGTACTTTGTTTCTGATTCTGCTATAGTTTATGGTTAAATCCCAGCTAAAATCCTGCGTCGAAATTGGTTTAGCATTTAATAAAACCTCAATACCACGGTTGCGCATAGCTGCAGAATTTACACTGGTTGCATTAAAACCTGTAGATGGAGCTAAAGCCACAGATGGAATGATGCCATTTTTAGTTCGCTTATCGAAATAGGTAAACTCAATGCCCAAGCGATTTTTAAAGAAACCGGTTTCTAATCCAACTTCAAACTCGTTAATACGCTCATTCTTCAGGTTCGGATCGCTAAGCACCTGGCTGATTAAGAAACCCGATTGTCCCTGATAAGGAAAGGTTGTATTTCTAACTGTTTGCGATTCGTAAGGCGTAAGCAAACTATACGGACCGATACTTGCATTCCCTACCGTACTGTAAGAAAGTCTTAACTTACCAAAGTTCATCACATCAGCAAGGCCTTTCGAGAAGAAATTAGAGAAAATAAAACTGGTTGCAGCCGAGCCATAAGGGTAAAACCTGTTGTCTTTAGCCAATACAGAAGTACCATCGTACCTGCCGGTTAAAGAGAGGATAATGAACTTTTTATAATCGATGTTCGATTGCAGATAAAAGCCAACTTTCCGGGTTAGGTAACTGGTTTCTGTAAACTTAACCGTCGATGCAGAACCGATATTATTAAATCCAGGAATCGTAATTCCTAATCCATTCGCATAACCATTTTGCGAATAAGTTGAAATGAGGTTGTTACCCAGTAAGGCTTCGACATTAAAATCGCCAAAACTTTTATTGGCATTCAGTATCAAATCATTATTGTACTGTCTGAAATTAGTATTGTTATTTACAATTCTTCCGTTAGGATTAGAAACCGACAATAAAGACTCGGTGTATTTACCTTGCTCTACATAAACATCAGCACCAAAACGCTCGGTAATGGTTAACCAGCTTAAAGGCTTATAATCGGCTGTAAACGTGGGCAGAAAACGGTTAACAACAGATGTATTGCTGATATTATCTAACACCCAATAAGGATTATTACGCGAGAAACGGTATAAACGCTGACTACCATCCGGATTTACCGATGGCTGCAGATCGTAAGAAACGGGAGCGGAAAAAATGGTCCACACCGGACTTTCCAAAGCATAACCTTCAGGTAGCCTGTGGTTTTTGGTATTGGCATAATTTAAGGAGAAAGTAACATTCAGGTCTTTAATAATTTGTGTAGTGAACTTTCCAAAAACGGTATTCCTATCGAAAGAAGTAGTGGGTACCGTTCCATCCTGCGCAAAATTGGTATAAGACAAGAAATAAGAGTTATAAGCCCCGCCCCCGTTTATGGCAACTGTGTTGGTATAAGTTTTTCCGGTTTTGAAGAATAAATCAGACTGATCGTACACCTGTGCTGGCTGGCCATTAATTTTTAAGGTGTCCATTCTAGCCCCCCACGAAGTACTCGTTTTTTGGTTCACACCATCAAAGTACACGCCATTAGAGCCCAGTGAATATTTATTCTGGATTTCCGGCAACAGCGGTTTCTCCATCGAAAAAGAAGAAGAAAAACTAATTGAAGGCTTTTTATTCAGACTTCCGGCTTTAGTGGTAATAATAATTACGCCCTTTGCTCCGTCAGATCCATATAAGGCTGTTGCTGCACCGCCTTTTAATACGTTAATGCTTTCAATAATATTTGGATCAAGATCGGCAATTCGGTTAGTGCCGGGACCTGAGTTGAGGTTGCCGGTTTCATCATTGTTAACCGGAATACCGTCAATTACCATCAAAGCTTCGTTGTTACCATAAAGGGAGTTAGCACCCCTGATGACGATACGAGATGAACTGCCCGGCGTACCCGACGAACTGGTAATCTGTACACCCGAAACTTTACCGGCCAATGCATTTACCAGGTTAGGTTCTTTTGATTGGGTAATCTGATCGCCTTTTACCTCTTGCGAACTATAGGTTAAATTTCGCTTATCGCGTTTCACACCTAAGGCGGTTACCACAATCTCGTTCAGGTTTTGCTGGTCTTCGCTTAAGGTGATGGTTATGTTGCTTTGCCCGCTGTAGGCAAATTCTTTGGTTACATAGCCAATTCCGCTAAAAATCAGTGTGGCCGGGTTTGCACTTTTAATAGAAAATATCCCTTTCGCATCCGAAGAAGTCCCAACGGTGGTTCCTTTAACTTTTACCGATATACCTGGGATTGGCTGCCCCAAGGCATCGGTAATTTTACCGCTGATGAGCGATGTTTGACCATAAATCTGCATGAAACAGAGCATGGTCAAAGTGAACAAAGTAATCTTTAATTTGGTCATTGTATTCTGTTTAGTTAGTAGTATGACCAAAATTAGGCTTATAAAAAGCCAGATAGAACGATGATTTTAACACGTATTGACCAGAAATTAACGCAAATGTTACAATCGTCGTAAATACGTTAATAAATTGGATTTTACTTGTGGATAAAACAAATTTTTCAGCTACTGGTTGGTGTATGCGCCTGCCAGATTCTGTTTCTGTCGGTGAGACACCAACCGATAGCGTAATAAAATAAACTGGTTTAGGCTTTCATTTATTGGCTGGTGTCTGCACCTGCCAGATTTTAATTATCCGTTTCGGTCGGTGGGCACCCAATTGATTGCACGAAGCGTGCTGGCTTGGGCTATGCACTTGCCTATTGTCTTTTTACTGTTATTTCCTGCTCACCATAAACCACACCATTATCAGTTACCCCTTGTACAATGATTTTAAATTTGCCGGTAAGATCACCAGTATTGAAATTCAAAGGTGTTTCGCCGTTTACCAGCACCTGGTAGTTCCAATAAACCGTAGCAAAGTTAATGGGTTCGTTTTTGTTCAACACATCCGAAACGTAAAACTCTTTAGGCAGGTTAATTCCTTTTAAGATCACCAGATTCGATTTAGATGCATCGTCTGTACAGCCCTGATAAACAACCGAACCACCTGTTCCGCCTACTCTATAGGTTTGGCCTTTAACAGGCTCATGGTTGTCAAAATCACTAAAATGGTTTGGGCAGTTTAAAATATTGTATCTGCAAACATAATCGCCGCACCTGTTATGCCCTTTCATGCTAAAACTGGTACTGTTATCTTTGGTTTTATTAATTTCTACATCTTTTAGTTTAATGCCAGCAGCAGAGGTAATGCTTTGGGTATTTTCGTCAGCTACAGCAGTTTTACTTACTGTTTGTACAAAATCCTGCTGCCTCAGGTAAGTTTTAATCTCTTTTTGTGGCTCGTTGATCTTTAGCTCGTAGTTTTCGTGTTTTTCGGTAACCATACTTAACCACACATTGGGTTTGGCTTCACCGGTAAGCAGATTTGCGAAAGGGATACTAAACTTGCCACTGCTATCGGTACTTAAAAAGTTTATATTTGTACCGGCAATAGTACTCAAACTCATAGGGACTGCTAAGGGCTTCTTTTTCCGGCTTATGTTTCCGCTATACTCCAAACTTGAAATTACCTGAGTAGTTTCAGGCTTCGCCAATTCAGTTTCGGGCCATTTATACTTTCGCCAGCCCTTCACCAGGAGTACATCGTTTAAATAGTTCTTATCGGCATATTTCAGGCCAAAACTATTGTTCGGGAAATCGCTCAGGTTATTGTTTAAGTAATAAGCATCAACTATGGTGCTGTTGTTAGCAAGCAACAGCCGGTTTGCCTGCACACAGGCAACCGAAACCAGCCCGGTTACAGGTTTATGCTCCTTGTCGGTTATTTTCAGTTTTAAATTTACCTGTCCACGCGTTTCATACTCGCTTTTATCAGGTTCAACTGCAACCTGATTGATCCGATCGTAATGCGCAAAGAAAATCCTTTCGGCCAGCGGTTTATAGTTGCTATCCAAAACGGTTATGGTATGCAAACCAACCGGTACCGAATCTAAATTAAACCTGATGCTTTGCATTTTTCCAGTTTTTAAAGCTAAGGTGGTCTGTAAAAAAATATCCGAAAAATTATGAACCAGCACGTGCACATTGGTATTAACATTGGCTTCGAGCTTGATTTTAAATTCATCATTACCAATGGCCGATGCCGTACCCAAAGCCACACCTTTATTTAGCGCAGGTGGTAAATGGTAAGCATGTACCTGCTGACCATCAGCCAATAATTTCACACTATAGCGCTTAAATAATTTTGGCATCAGGTAAAAAGCACCAATACCCATCGAACTGGTTGCAATGGTATCAATTGCGGTATCATCCTCATACAATACCCCTCTCCCTTTTATGCCTGCTCCGGTTCCATCTTTTATTTCAAACCCCACTTTAGTCATTAAATCAATAACCAGGTAGCCGCCTTCCGGATAGAAATTTATCTGATATTTTGGATTATTCTTCACAGGAAGCTCAAATTTAACATAACGGGTATGGCTTCCCTTTTTAATGCTGATGTTTAACAGGTTATTTGCCGCTGTAATTTTATCGGCCGGATAATCAATCATCAATTCGCCAATAACACTGCTTTTGGCTACCGCCGACTTTAAAACCTGTTTATCGCGCCCGATATGGTATCTGATTTGGGCATCTTCTACAAAGCGGTTTTCGCTTGTTAAAATTTTCAATAAAACGGTACCATTGCCTGTACGTTCATCGTAAGGTTTAAAAATAGATACCTGATCAACCAAAGGGCTTAATGTGGTCGATTTAATGGTAAGGGGCTGAATAAATTCCGCATCGGGCTTGCCGTTTAAGGTGATGTTGGTATTGGCCACAAAACGGTATGCCCCACCGGGCAACGAATCGGGAAGATTTAACGCGCCATAGCAAAATCCTTTATCCATTAAAAACTTTCCCTGATATACCACACTGCTGTCTCTGTTATTCACCAGCGATAAATAAAGCGTGTGGTAGGCTTTCATATCAGTTACCGCTTTTAACAGGTAAGCGGTAAACCAAACCTGATCGTTATTGGTGTACACATTCTTATCAAAATGTACAAAGAGGTTCGAATGGGCAGTACTTAAACCATAATTATTCAGGTTTGTAGCCACGCTATCGAGTTTATGTTCTTGCGCCCTTGCCATTACGCAAAGCAGCACCAATAAAAAAGTAATTAGCCGGGATGTTGAAAGCATATCGTATATATGCTTAAAAATCAGTTTTTTATTTTAATTATTCAAAAAATTAAAATCGCTCTAAATTTTAACAATGCCAATCTTTACAGCATAAAGTGCTAATCCAGTACGGCTTTTTAGCTGCAGCTTCTCACACAAGGCATTCCGGTAGCCATCAATGGTGCGTGGGCTTACAAACATTTCGGCGGCAATTTCATTATATGTTTTTTCGGTACAGGTATACTTCAGAAATTCCATTTCGCGCTCAGTTAATTTTACAAAACTCGATATTTCCGAATTAGCGGATAATGAATTTAACGACTGCATTACTTTCCGCGTAACCAGGTCGTTATAAAAATATCCTTTACTAATCACCTCATCAAAAGCACGTTTCAACTCTTCGGGCTCAGCATCTTTTAGTACATATCCTTTTGCACCGTTCGTAATCATTTTGATAATGGCGGTTTCGGCATCCATGGTACTCAATGCAAGTACATTTACTGCGGGGTAATTAATACGCAACCAGGCGGCTGTACTGTAACCATCCATTTCGGGCATGTTAATATCGAGCAGAACAATATCGGGTACACCGTATATTTCAAGTTGCCTGATGAAATCTTTTCCGTTGGCGGCCTCAAATGATATTTTATAAGCCGGAAAATAGCTGATGAGCGCCGCAAGCCCCTTCCTGAACAAGATATGGTCATCAACTAAAGCGATATTTTTAATATTTTCAGACATATGGGATGGTTAGGATGATTGTAGTTCCTTGGTTTAATGCACTGTTAATAGTTGCTGCTCCGTTAATGAGTACGGCCCGCTTTATGATGTTTTGGAGTCCAAGTCCGGTTTCCGTTTTCGCGCTTTGATCGGTACTAAACCCAACTCCATCGTCGGTAATGCTTATGCAGAGCTGTTCATTTAAAAACTCAAAACCAACCGATATCTTTTTAGCAGCCGCGTGTTTCAATATATTTTGTAAGCTCTCCTGCACAATGCGGAAGATGATTATTTTCTTTTGCTCTGCTACAGGCTGTTCGTTGCCGGTTACTTCTACATTGCAGATAATAGTTCCGGAGCGGCCAATTCGCTGCAATTCCTGCTCTACCGCCTGGAGTAAGGTAAGTTGCTGAATGCGGCTGGTGCTTAAACTTTTGGCAATGTCGCGCAAATCGGTTAATGCGTTACCAATGTTCCCCTTAATATCTGCAATCAATCCTTTATCGTTCAGTTCCTTTTGTTCTACAATACTGAGCTGAAGTTTAGCCAAACTGAGTAACTGCCCTACATTATCGTGTATCTCCTGACTAATGCTATCGAAAGTCTGCTCCTGCATTTCGAGTCGCGATTGAAGCAGTTGCTCGGCAAATTGCTTTTCCAGTTCGTTCTTTTCTCTCACATATTGAAACTTCTTTTTCTGAAAATAAAGCATAAAAAAAACGATGGCACTACTGAGTGCAAAAAAAATAATTATACTGGGGATAATTACAAAGAGGACTTCCAGGTCTTGATCGTACTGCATAAAAAGGCATAAGCAAACAGTAAATACATAATAATATTGGTTATTAAATTTAGCTTTTTCAGCTTAACGGCTAACTGCTCATAGTTTATAGTCAAATAGTGAAACATTCCCATGTAGGGTACAACACAGGTGTAACAAAGAATTAAGCCTATAGCGACCCAGAACTCACCCTCATTAAAAAGTGATGTAGTTTCGTTTGATGTTAATTTTTCGTAGCAATAAATAAGCGCAAAAAAGATAATAAATGTTCCGCCAAACACAAAAGCATAACTGCTCCACTGGAGTATATTAAAACAGTAAAAACTAAAGATATACCAGAGAACCGGAAACATAAATAAGAATAAGTTTATTGTTTTAAGTAAGTAAGCATTTTTGATGATCTGTTTAAAGAAATAGGCATAAAACATGAATTCTACCAAAATAAAAAAATTATATTGGGGCAATGTATTTCCTTCGTAACCAAACTCTTGCTTAAAAAAGAACACACTAAATTCGAATAGAAACGTATAAGTACATAACAAAGCAACTGTTTTTAGTTGCTTTGTTAATTTTAATATTCGGTAAAGACCCGCGATTGAGCAAATACCAATTGAGATGAGATATAAATACTTGAGATACATAAATTTAAATATGTATCTAAAATAAGAATTTACTATTCATCTGAAACATCAAGTTCTGCTTTATTGCCGGTTGATGGAGGTGGGGTCGGATCTCCGGTATCAAAAGTATCGCCACCAAGGCCTTTTTGCATTTTCGTAATTTTTAACCGTTCTAAAAATTCTGTTGCATCAATCTGCTTAATTCCTATATCCTCGCCCTCCCAATCAATAAATGTAAATCCTATGGTAATTCTTTTATGATGTGGAACTGGTTTTAAACTGAGGAATGAATAATCCTGATCGGTGTAAGATGTAAAACGAACACCAAAGCCCTTAACAATTTCAGGATGCCTGCCCATCTGATATTTCATTTCGATAATAATCGATTTTATTTGAGCTAGCGAAAACCATACATGTTTGGTTTCTTTACAAGGATCTTTCACATCCATAGTTGTTAACAGTTTGGGTCTTATATTCAACTGATAGTTATGCACCCAAGGCCTTACAGTTGCGGTATCAAGCTTATTGCTATCTAGCTCACCATTTTTAAACCCGTAATAATTTTGTACATCGGCAGTATCTTTACCTGCAGTAGCGCCAAATATCAATGTAAGTCTACCAGATTTAGCTGAACCTAGTGGCATGGATGCAAAATAAACCCGTACACCTGTAATAGTATCCTTACCCGCCTGGTTTATAATAAGTTTTTCAAAAAAGTCAACTGCCACTTTTAAGCTTTTAAAATCCAGTTTTTTATTCGTTGGCACGCCTGCTTCATCACTAGTTAAACTACTTATTATTGGCAGCTTATGATTGTTAAACCAATCTTGTCTTCTACTGCTCTCACTTGTTGTAATATACGTATTTGGCAGAGCAATTAAAGAGCCAGTAGCAATCCGACTCTCTGCTTTTTGATCTTGGTGGCTACACGATGTAAACAGTGATGCAATTGCACAGATCAATAAAATTAATTTCTTTCCTGGTCTTTCAATGGTGGTTAGTTTTAGATAGTCCATAGCTTTAATTTAGTTTGAGGGTTTATAAATAACTTCTACCTAAATATACATGATACTGATTTGGAATTAAAAACCTACAAATAAGCTATCCATCTCAAAAACAGATCACTACCCACCTAAAAACCTAACCCTAACTTATTTAAAGAGGGTTTTCATCACTAAGCACATTATCTATTTATTTTAAAATACCGCGATTTTACGGTAGAGCGTTGCGCTTTTCACGCGTATAAATTCGCGTGCTTTCGCGCTTGATTTAGGTAGGTTTTCGGAGGTAGTTTTGGGTAAGAAAGATCAGCGAAATAAAGCCAGGTCATTTTATTAAATCCTACCTAGAAACAATAGGTTGGAAATTATTCAAAACCTAAAAACCAAAAACATGACAGAAAAAGTATTATCAGTAATTTCTAGCACTTTAAAAATACTCAAAGATGACCCATCTATCCTAATAATCAATGCTTATGGCACAGTTAGCACAGGAGGCTGGTCAAAGGGGAAATTAAGTCCGTATGTCTATATAGTGCCTCCTCCAGATGGTATATATGAATTTGATTTTGTAGCCGATAAACCTACGGGCATTGCTATAGAAGTAATTACTCCTATTCGTTCCAAGCCATATTTATTGGCCAACTTCCCTTCAGGTTTAAAGGGTGTTAAAATATACTCTTCTACAGATTTTATAGTAGAAATGCTGCAGTAAAAAACAATCATTAAAATTCTCACTCTTAAAAACTTTACTATGAAAACGATATTCTTATTTTCATTTATTTTACTCAGCTACTCTATAGCTAACTGTCAAATAATAAACAAGAATGAACCGAATAGGTATTCAAAAAACATCGACTCATTTTATCACGAGTTCCAACTTGATCCTGTTACCTTCAATGCTATTATAAAAAAAGAGTTTAATGCTGTTGTTAATAGCAGTGGAAGAACAACTATCGGAAATTATGCTTCTGCAGATATAAAAGATGGAAAAGTAGCATTTAATGCGACAAAAAATTTCAAAAATGGCGACATGTTCTCCATTAATGCAAGCGGTGGCATAACCGATGGTTTCTTCGCTATTTTTAATCAAACAAAGATTAATAGTAATGTAGGTATTAATTTCAAATACAATTTTCGATTAAGTTCATCTTCAATTTCATTTCATACAGATGAAATTAAAAAGTTGAAAAAGAAAATAAGTGATGCTAAAGCAGAGACGATAATCAGCAAAACAATTAACGCCCACGATTCTATTCTATTACGGCGCAAAATTGCCTTACTGGCCGCTGAAATAAAGACAATAGATTCAAAACTATCAGCTGTTGGTTTAAATACCGAACAAAAAGCTGATTTCGAATATCAGTTGGCATTAAAAACATTGCAACAGGATTCCCTTCAACTAAAACAACAAATATTTCCTTCATCAAAAGAGGCAGACCAAAAAATTAAAAATGCGGAGCTGAAAACAAAAGCAAAAGCACTTTTAGATTTTAAATATACCGGTATCTCATTTCAATGGATAAGTATCGGTGGTGGTCTTCAGAACAACAATTTTAACCAATTCCTCCCTCGTTTCGCTTCATTGGACAGTCAGATTATAAAACAGAATAATGTTGTATGGAACATGACAGTTGAGTACAATTCGTATAAATGGAACCAATATAGTAAACCAACATATTATCTTCTATTTGGTTTCAAAGGGAGCATCGACGATAATTTTTCTGATTTAACCAAAGTTGAGATAAATGAAACAAATTTTTATGGAAGTTCGGTTAATCAAAGGTCCACAATAAAAAAATTCAATGCTTATAAAGGTGATTATACAACAAAACTATTGGCGGCTAAATTTTATGCTGATTTTTATAAATTCTTCTTTAGAAATGAGGCAGCAATACATATTTATCCTGAAGCAAATTTTATACAGGATAGCAAACCGCTTTATAACGCCGGCATCGGTTTACTTTATTCATTTTATGACCTAAAAGACAAAGAAAATAAGGCCAGGCTTAATGCTGAACTATATTTCAGATTAAGTGATCTGTCAAATACTACGGCATCCAAGCTATCAACCCTACAAAGAAACGAACTGGGTTTACGCCTGTCTATTCCTGTATCATTTTTTAACTTTTAAACATAACTATTATGCCACAGAAAAATTATCACGATCATTTTACCTTTAGCTTCCGCGCAGATTGTACAACATGCGAAACCTATGTAGGCTGAAGAAGAAAATCAGAGCTAGAAGCATTAGCTGATGCTCAAAAACACAAATCTATTTCTGGAAATGAAGAACACGATGTAAAAATAGAAGTAACACAAAGTCATCACGTTCTCATACCTTAAACCACTCCAAATAACTCTCTTCCTTCTCTACTCATTTCATCAATCTTAGCCTCTACCGCCGCATCCTTAATCAACTCGGGTGCGTGGTGAGGCTTTTTGCGTGCATCGATAATCAGCGAACCTTTACAACCCCAGTGCTTGTTTTCGGTAAAATCGTTAATACCGTAAATATCAACTGCCGGATTACTCCTTGTAAAGGTCACCCAAACCAGGTTATCGATGTTTGCCGCAGTAAATGAAGCATCATCTGCCAGTACAATTAAAGGCAAACCTGCCAAATCCTGATCAATTAAAGCCATATTGAGTTGGGCAATTTCGGCAGCAGTTTTCTCGGCGTTTAAATAAGCCCCGGCTTGCAGTACCAATACGCCCGGCATCGCTATGTGAGGCTGCGAAAATCCATTAGCCAGTTGCAATCCCTCTGGAATGCTGCCCCAAAGCTCGCGTTTTACGTTTCCGGCAGCAGCAATAACCACTTTCGAACCGCTATTTAAACCATCTCCACTATAATCGAGCGTATCGATGGTGGTATTGGTATAAAAATGAATATCGCGGGTGAAATCTATGCGGGCTAAAATATGGCTTAAAAAGCCTTCGATGTGATGTGTATTAAGCTGTTCATCGTCTTCTTTAGCAGCTATAAACACGTATTTGGCTAAACTCAGCTGGTTTTTACCCAGAATATGGTTCGCAATGGTTAAAATTTCCTGCGGACGGCGTTCTTTTAAATAAGGGGTATAACGTTCGCTGCCAATGCTAAACAATAGCGGGTGCACACCTGCAGCATCTACAGCATGTACTTCTTTCAAACCATGTATTTCCTGGGGAATAGCCGAACCTGTAATCTCGTGTATCAGGGCACCGAAACTGGTATCTTCCTGCGGTGGCCGACCAACAACGGTAAAAGACCAGATGGCATCTTTTTTATGGTACACATTATGCACTTTCATTAAGGGAAAAGGATGCGTTAAGCTGTAATAACCCAAATGATCACCAAAAGGTCCTTCCGGCTTATTTTCGTTCGGGTAAACTGTACCCGTAATCACAAAATCGGCATCGGCAGAGATACAGAAACCTTCATCATCATAAAAATAACGGAAGCGCCTGTCGCCCAGCGCGCCTGCAAAAGTCATTTCCGATAATCCCTCGGGTAATGGCATTACGGCAGCAAGCGGGTGCGATGGCGGACCGCCAACAAAAATGCTTACTTTTAAGGGTTGCCCCAGAGCATTGGCTTTTGATTGGTGCACACCAATCCCCCTGTGAATCTGGTAGTGCAAACCAATTTCCTGATCCTGTATATAATCGTTACCGGCCAGCTGAATCCGGTACATACCCAAATTGGCATTTAGTACACCCGGCTTGTCAACATCTTCGGTATACACCTGGGGCATGGTAACGAAAGGACCACCATCCATTGGCCAGTTTACAATTTGCGGTAGTTTGCTAATACTTGTTTTTAAGAATTTATTTTTAGCAGACGGCGTTTTGAATGGTAGTGCCGATAATGCCGACATGGCAGAACCTGCATACTTAAAAGGATTTTTTAAAGCTTTAATCGGGTCGTTACGTAACGAAACCAACTGCTGTACTTTGGGTAAAGTATCTCTGAAAATAAATTTAGACCTTTCGAGCGTCCCGAATAAATTAGAAACTGCCGGAAAAGGACTTCCTTTTACTTTTTCGAAGAGAATAGCCGGTCCCTGATTTTCATAAACCCGCAAATGGATGGCTGCCATTTCTAAATAAGGATCTACTTCTGCTTTAATTCTGATTAAATGACCATGCTTTTCAAGATCGGAAACACACGCTGCTAAACTTTTATATGCCATGGCCAAAGATAAATATTTAAGCTTCTATAAAACAAGAAAGCCCGTAGATAAACAGATTTTACACATTTCTATTTATCTAAGGGCTTATCAGCGTGCAGTTGGCAATTTGCAGTTCTCAGTTGGTTTAGGCTGCACACCAATGAACTAATCAGATCGCAGTAGGCAGTTTGCAGTTGCCAGTTGGTTTAGGCTATGCAGCAATGAACTAATCAGATCGCAGTAGGCAGTTTGCAGTTGCCAGTTGGTTTAGGCTATGCAGCAATGAACTAATCAGCTCGCAGTAGGCAGTTTGCAGTTGCCAGTTGGCTTAGGCTTCGCAGCAATGAACTGATCAGCTCGCAGTTGGCAATTTGCACTTCTCAGTTGGCTTAGGTTTCGCAGCAATGAACTTATCAGCTCGCAGTTAGCAATTTGAAGTTGTCAGTTAGTTTAGGCTATGCAGCAATGAACTAATGACTAATGAACCAACAACCTTACCTTTTACCAGCGAAAGATCTTAACATCCAGGTATTTTTCTCTTTAAACTGCATAAACTTGTTCACCATATCGTTCGTTCCATCGTCGCCGGCCTTATCCGAAGCCTCCATTACCTCACGTTCAATTTCAATCAGCTTGGCCATATCATCTAAAATAGCCTCAACCATATCTAAATCTTTCATGCCAATGGTATTTACTTCTTTTATCTGCGATTCTTTAATGTAATCGGCAAAGCGGCTGTGCGGTGGTTTCCCCAAGGTTAGTACCCGTTCGGCTATTTCATCAATAGTAAGCTGGGCATTGGTATACAATTCTTCGAACTTAATGTGAAGGGTAAAAAAATTCTGCCCTTTGATGTTCCAGTGGCATCCCCTTAATTTCTGGTAGTGAATATGGTAATTGGCCAGGTAATCGTTCAAAAGATCTACCACAGGCTTTACTTCTTTTTCATTTAAGCTTATTTCTTTTGCGTCCATTTTTGTTTTGTTTTTTACAGTGTATTTACTGCTTAATTAACAACCTGAGCGGATAAAAGTTTTGGACATTAACTGCTTTTGAACAATACCTGATTTATAAGTACGTTTAATATTCGACAACATAAAATTAACTGTTTCACAAACATTTGTTAATGAATAGGATATACAGAATACAGTACAAAAGTCATCTTATTTTTACTTAAAAACGAGTACACGAACTTAAGATGGTTGACAATATTTTCGTATAATTGTTCCCTTTGACTTAGAAATTTACATAAAAATAAATGCATAAAATATATTTATCTGCTGTAGTGTTATTGGCTTTAAATGTGGCGAAGGCCAAAGCCAGTACAGCAAGAGATTCTATCGGTGTAGAAAACAATAAAGGAAAAAAACTGATCGTTCACCAAACCGTAGCCAAAGACACATATTACTCTATCGGGCGCAGATATAATGTTGCACCTAAAGATATTATGGCTTTTAACGATAATAAATACCTCCAGGTTGGGGTAATTATTAAGGTGCCTACTAATATTCCTTTCACAGGCACCTCTACTCCTACAGCCTCCACACAAGATGTTCCTGCTAGCAATGTAATTGAACATACCATTAAGGCTAAAGAAAACCTGAACATGCTGGCCGAAAAATACGGCACCACCATTAACGAAATCAAAGCTTTAAATAACCTGAAGGGGAATAATTTAAGCATTGGCCAGGTACTTAAAATCCCTGCAAAAAACGCTTCGCAGGTAGCAGCTGAGGAGCCTGCACAACCGGTAAAAAACAATTCGCAAAATTCAACAGTAAACAATCAGCCAGCCGATAGCGGAACAATGATTGAACACGAAGTGAAGCCAAAAGAGTTTTTAGGTAAAATTGCCGAAAAATATGGCACCACTGTAGAAGAGGTTAAAAAAGCCAATAACCTATCGGGAAACAACCTCCGTATTGGACAGAAACTTAAAATACCTGCGACTAAAAACATCGACGACAGTAAAGTAGTTGCTGCAGCAGAAGAAAAACCAGTTCAGGAAAATAAATCAGCAGATGCTGCCGGAACACATACTGTATTAAGAAACGAAACCATTTTCACCATTGCAAAGCAATATGGCATAACGGCTTATCAGATCAGAAAACTGAACGATTTACCAGATAACGCAATCACCATTGGGCAGGTTTTAAAAGTACCTGGAGGCATTGTTGCTGATGTTCAGGTACCTAAAGAAAAACAAGCCGAAAACACCAGAACCAAAGAAAAAGAAGTACAGGTTCCTAAAGAAGAAAGTTTTATCCATACGGTTGCTACCGGAGAAAACATCTTTTCGATTGCCAAAAAATATAACCTTACGGCGTATCAGATCAGAACAGCAAACAAACTGGAAGACAATACCCTAAAAGTTGACCAGAAACTGGTAATTCCTAAACCGCCACAACCTAAATCGGTAAACGATGTTTCTAAAGAAGATCAGGAAAACAATCCGGATAGCACGATGGTTAAGGACCCAAAACTGCGTCGCGACCCAAGCGTTTACGGTTTAAGCCAGATTGAAGAAAAAGGTACAGCAGTCTGGATTGCCGACCAGGATCTTGATGGCACAAAAATGCTGGTTTTACACCGCACCGCACCTGTTGGAAGGGTTATTAAAATTACAAACCCCATGACTAACCGTACCACCTTTGCCAAAGTTGTTGGTAAATTTACAGAGAACGAATCCACAAAAGATGTTATCATTGTAATGACTAAAGCTGTAGCCGATTCATTAGGCGCTTTAGACAAACGTTTTTTCTGCAATTTAACCTATAGCGCTCAATGAGTTTAAACAAAAAACCATTTATAATTGGTATTGCCGGTGGTAGCGGATCTGGCAAAACGTTTTTTTTAAATTGTTTCCTTCATCATTTTAAACAGGATGAAGTAACGCTTGTATCGCAGGATGATTATTACATCCCGGCTGGCGAAATGACCCAGGAAGAGAATAAGCTGTATAATTTCGATCTTCCTTCAACCATTGATAGCGAACAGTTTTTAAGAGATATTAAACAGCTTATTAATGGCGAAGTGGTATATAAAAAGGAATACAACTTTAATAACCCATTGGCTGTTGTAAAAATCCTGGAAATTAAATCAGCACCGATTATTATTGTTGAGGGGCTGTTTATTCTTCACTTTAAAGAAATTGCAGCATTGTTAGACCATACTATCTTTGTAGATGCCGACGAAGAAATCGCTTTAGACCGCCGCATAAAACGCGACGGATTAGAACGGGGCTATCCGGAAGACGATGTACTTTACAAATGGCATAACCACGTAGTGCCTGCTTATAAAGAGTACCTGCTGCCCTACCGCAGCCAATGCCATAAGGTTGTAATGAACAATACCAACGAACCCGACGAAATTATTGCCATAACCGAGGCCATTTCGAACGATTTGAGAAATACTGTTTTTGAGGATAAATAAATACAGGAGAAGTCAAGTTTTATAGCGCAAATGGCGTTTAAACTTGACTTCTCTTTTAAGTAAAATTTAGTTATACCGAGCAGAGTCGAAGTATTTACTAAACAGCAATGGTTTGTGTCTTCACTAACCATATTTCTCCTTAATCTAACCTCATTTCAGGAATTTCTCCTTCTACAACCAATCTACCGGCTGTACTTTGTTGTATAAATTCAATGCTTACGCCCGGTGCCCGCTCCAAAAGTTTAAAACCGCCTTCGGGCAAAACATCCAATACCGCCAGCTCTGTTACAATCTTCTTAATGCATTTTACGCCTGTTAAAGGCAGCGTACATTTCGGTAATAATTTACTTTCGCCTGCTTTGTTAATGTGCTGCATGGCCACAATAATATTTTTAGCCGAAGCTACCAGATCCATGGCACCTCCCATGCCTTTCACCATTTTACCAGGTATTTTCCAGTTGGCAATATCACCGTTTTCCGATACCTCCATGGCCCCTAAAATGGTCAGGTCTACCTTTTGCGCGCGGATCATCCCAAAGCTCATGGCCGAGTCGAAAATAGATGAACCCGGCAAAGTGGTGATGGTTTGTTTACCTGCATTGATTAAATCGGCATCTTCTTCCCCTTCAAACGGGAAAGGCCCCATGCCCAGCAAACCATTTTCGGATTGCAATACCACGTTTATTCCTTTTGGGATATAATTGGCCACCAGTGTGGGAATACCAATCCCAAGGTTAACATAGTAACCGTCTTTTATTTCTTTAGCAATACGCTGTGCGATCTCTTCTTTTGAAAACATAAAATTGTAAATAAATGAATTTTGAATGGTAGAATTGATTGAATGAATGATTGATTGTTTGAATAAGTGAATGTTCTAATCTCCTATTCGACTACCAAATTCAGACTTCGGACTTCCTAACCGTTCTTTGTTCAATCCTTTTTTCATAATCTTTCCCCTGAAAAATGCGGTGAACATAAATGCCCGGCGTATGGATATAATCGGGATCAAGCTCGCCTGCCTCTACCAGTTCTTCTACTTCGGCAATGGTAATTTTACCTGCCATGGCCATTACAGGGTTAAAGTTTCGGCTGGTAGAACGGAATATCAAATTTCCGGCAGTATCGCCTTTCCAGGCTTTCACAATGGCAAAATCAGCATCGAAAGCATATTCCATCAGGTAATCTTTGCCGTTAAAATTGCGGATTTCCTTACCTTCGGCTACCTCGGTACCCACGCCCGCTGGCGTAAAAATTGCAGGCATGCCATATCCGGCCGCTAAACAGCGTGTAGCTAATGTACCCTGCGGAATAAGATCAACCTCCAGTTCGCCACTCAGCAACTGCCTTTCAAATTCAGCATTTTCGCCTACATAAGATGAAATCATTTTTTTAACCTGGCGTTGCTTCAGCATCAAACCAATACCAAAATCATCAACCCCGGCATTGTTCGAAATACAAGTCAGTTGCTTCACCTGCTTCTTTACCAAAGCATTTATACAATTTTCAGGAATGCCACAAAGTCCGAAACCACCAAGCATAATGGTTGCGCCATCTGATATATCACGGATGGCTTCTTCGGCCCCAGATACCACTTTATTTATCATTTTACGAATTATTGGTTAGTGTGGCTAAATTACAAATTGCCTTCAAAATAGCAGTAATATAATTTTTAATTCGTTGAAGTAAAATTATTGATTGGAATTAATCTAAATAACTATTACCTTTGTGCTGCAATGATTTACGAGAGAGAAGATAATATATTCATACTGCCTACCGATCCTGAATTTCAAAAAGGGATGGGCTTTATATTCAGTTGTACTGCCGAGCACAAAAAATGCTGCGAAAAATTTAAAAAAGGCAAACGCTGTAAAAAATGCCCTGCTAATAAAAAAAAGAAATAAACTTATTTCGCAATTTCAATAATCTTATCGTCGCTTCCGTTACTGGTGCAAATATAAATTTTTCCTTCTGGTGATTGGGTTACGGCTCTGATCCGTCCGTAAGTATTTACATAAAAATCTTTAGTGCCTGTTATTTTTGTCTGGCCCGCATCCAGTTTAAGCTGCATCAGCTTCGTTCCTTTTAACACGGCCAGCAACAACGAATTTTTAAACTGAGGAATGTAATCCGAATTATAATAAGCCAAGCCACTTGGTGCAATAGTTGGTGTCCAATTGATTAGCGGCTCCGCTACATTATTGGTTGAGCAGAAAGATTGTTCGCCGGTTTCATTACAAAAACCTTTAATGTTTGGCCAGCCATAATTCCGCCCTTTTTCAATTATATTAATTTCATCATCCGAATCAGGTCCGTGCTCAGAAGAAAATATTTTGTTCCCTACCTGAACCAGTCCCTGCGCATTGCGATGCCCAAAAGACCATACAGGGTTATTCGGATAAGGGTTATCGGCAGGAATTGATCCATCTAAATTAATCCGCAAAATTTTACCAGATACAGAGTTTATGTTTTGTGGAGTCGATGTATCGGATGCATCGCCTGTGCTAATAAACAGCTTTCCACCACTGATGAGCAACCTCGATCCGTTATGAATAGATGATGCAGGAATTTGATCGAGCAAAACCAGTGGACTGGCTAAATTGTTTCCCGAATAAGTATACCGAACAACTTTAGCCTTGGAATTAGTTCCATAGCAATAAACCACATATACATATGGATTACTTGCAAAATCGGGATGTAAGGTCATACCCAGCAAGCCACCTTCGCCAGCTGTACGAACTCCTGTAATAGTCAATAATGGTGTGATTTGCCCTGATGAAAGATTTAACCGACTGATTTTACCAGATTTTTCGGTAAACCAAATGAAATTATCCGGCCCATATACCATTTCCCAGGGAAGCTCTAAACCTGAAACAACAACTTTTGTCTTTAATTCAACATCCGGCAGATCACCAGGATCTTCATTATTATTGTTGTTATTGTTATTGTCACCATTCTTTTTGCAAGTTGTGGTCAGCAGTACCACAACAAGGCAGATCAGGATTTTTTTCATCGCCGTAACGTTTTAAAAATAACAACGTTACGGCGATAAAGTTTTATTTTATTTATGCTTGCGCTCATTTCTTACGAGTGCATAAATGGCTTTACAATTCAATCGTAAAAGGATTAAAATTTGCTATTAAACAGACTCAGGTATAGTGTCGAATGGTAACGTCCAACACCACAATAAATCCCTCTTCCATCCTCCCTCTTCCATTTTCCATCCATCATCCATCCTCTCCTAGTTCAAATAAACATAAGTAATCCCATCTCCGCCTCTATCAGCATGTTCATCTTCCATCCTGTTCACCTGACTGTATTTACGGAGGTATTCCCTGATCATCTTTCTCAAAATACCATCACCTTTACCGTGGATCAGCTTAATTGAAGGGAAACCGAGCATAATCGCTTTATCCAAATATTTTTCAACTTCAAACAAGGCATCTTCAGTGCGCTTACCCCGTAAATCAAGCTCAGCCCTAAATCCCGAAACGGCCTCATTCATCCTGCCTGCAAAAGAATTTCCGCTGCTTTGAATTGCCTTTTTAGCTTCCTTGTTGCTGATTTTCTGAACGCGGTTTTTCTTAACAGTCGAACGCAAATCGCCAATGGCCAATATCATTTCGTTCCGGTTAATTTCCAGCACTTGTCCGGTAGTTTCGCTATCGTTAAACTTTACCCAGTCACCAACTTCAACTTCGCCGCCAACAACCACCTGTACCGGTTTTGGCCTTTCTTTAGGCACCGTATTTTTAACCAGTTCACGTTGCAGGTTTTCACGGAGTTCTTTGGTAACCGCTTTATCTGCTTGTTTTTCTTTAATTTCAGCGATGGTATTTTCTACCAGTCGGTTAGCATTTTTAATGATGTTCTGCGCTTCCTGTTTCGCTTCTTTAATGAGTACCTTCCGGTTTTCTTCTAAAAACGATTTCAGTTTCTCGTTCTCAGCAACCAGATTTTTGGCTTTATTCTGCTGGTTAGCCAAACTTACTTTAGCGTCGTAAACATTTTTCTTCTCGCGTTCCAGATCAACAAGCATTGTATCTACACGGTTCTGGCTGGAACCTGTTTTCTCCTTTGCCAACGCGATCACTTCTTTGGGTAAGCCTATATTTTGCGCAATTTCGAAAGCATAAGAACTGCCTGGTTTGCCCATCTCCAAAACGTAAAGCGGTTTCATTTTGGCATTATCGAAAAGCATAGAGGCATTTTCCAGTCCGGGCGTATTGCCGGCAAAGAGTTTTAGATTGGAGTAGTGCGTGGTAATAACGCCCCTCACCTTCTTGTTGTTCAACACCTCTAAAACCGCTTCGGCCATGGGACCGCCAAACTGCGGATCGGTACCTGTACCAAACTCATCAATCAGCACCATCGTTTTGGGCGAAGCGTGCTCTACAAAATAGCGCATCTTTTTTAAGTGTGCACTGTAGGTACTCAAATCACTTTCAATCGATTGGTCATCGCCAATATCTGCGAAAATATTTTCAAAAATACCTACTTCGCTATTCGCATCCACCGGAATTAACAAGCCTGTTTGCAACATAATCTGTAATAAACCAACCGTTTTCATACAAACCGATTTACCACCTGCATTTGGTCCTGAAACCAATACCACCCGTGTTTCAGCATCGATATGAATATTTAAAGGGGTAACGGTTTTCTTTTCTGCAGCAAAAGAGATCGATAGCAAAGGGTGCCTTGCATTAATCAGTTTTGTTTTCGATTCTTTTAGCAAGCCTGGCATTTCGGCTTCTATATCCATGGCAAACAAGGCCTTGGCGCGTACAAAATCAAGTTTGGTTAAAAAGCCATGATACGAAAGCAACAAAGGCGAATAAGGTCTCAAATCGTCGGTTAAGGCGATCAGGATCTTAATAATTTCCCTGCGTTTGTCGAATTCCAAATCGCGCAGTTTGTTATTTAAGGTAAATACCTCCTCCGGTTCGATATACACCGTTTGCCCCGTTGCCGATTCATCGTGTACAAAACCTTTCAGCTTACGCTTATTTTCTGCCAAAACCGGAATACACATCCGGCCATCGCGTACAGTTAAACTACCGTCGGCTACCCAATTATTGGCAATAGCCTGCTTATAAATCGAATCCATGCGCTTGCGCACATCTTGTTCCGTTCTCGAAATGGCCGAGGTAATGTCCTGCAGCTCTTTCGAAGCGTTGGGTTTAATTTTTCCTTTCGGATCGATTACCGTTTCTATTTTACGGAGGATATTTTTTTCAATAGGTAAATGCTCAAATAAAGCTTCGAGGGTTGGGTAAACTTCTGCCCTTTCTTCAAAAAAACGGAGTACCGAAAAAACCGTTTGCAGTGAGGTGTACACCTGAAACCATTCATCTTCTAACAGATAGGTTCCTTCTACCCTGATTTTTTCGACCAGTGATTTAATATCAAAAAAAGTATTGATCTGCAAAGGCTCCTGGTTTTGCAGAATGCTTTTAAACTCGTTGGTTTGGCGTAAAAATTTATCGATTTGATCAAAACGGTTCATCACCTGCATCTTTTGCACCATTGCCTGCCCCATCGGACTTAAACAATGTTTGCTTATCAGCTGCCTTATCTCTACAAAACCTAAACGTTCTAAACAATTTTCGGGATATAACATATTTTATAGTACTGCCGGAGCTACTTCTAAAGTCCCGGCCTTTTTAATTTTAATCAGCGAATCGGCCTCTTTTTTCTTTTTAGCAATTTCGGCTACCGCTTTAACCTTCGATAACGAATCGGGTTTCATCTTTTTCCGGATGGCAAGCGAATCGGCCTTAAATTTCTTTTTGATGGCTATCGAATCGGTTTTAAATATTTTCTCTTTAATTAATTTATCGGCCAAAGCAGTTCCTTTCTTCTGCGCAGCCAGCATTTTTTGGATGTTTTTGTACATCGCATCCAGCTCTTTGGGGTTAACATTGTACCACTTCAGGCTTTTATTGTATTGCGCCGAATCGGTTTCAAATTTTTTATAAATTCCCTTATAATAACCCGCTGCCACTTTCCGGGCCGAATCGGGAATGTAAATGGTAGACAGGTAACCATCTACAATATGCATATCGTACAAAATCTTTTCCATCTTATCGGGCTTTATAATATCGTCGGGCACGCCTGGCTTACAACCAAACCATAATACCGAGGTCATTAAAACCCATATTAGTCTCTTCATGCTGAATTAAAGTATTATTTTTTGCCCAAATTGCGGCAAGGTTATTAATTTTACCAAAAATAGTTATAAATGAGCATAGCTGATAATCTTAAACAATATAAAAACGAAGTCGAATCGGATGGTGTAAAACTAATTGCAGTTTCAAAAACACAACCTGTTGAGTCGATTTTAGAAGCATACAATGCCGGACAGCGTGTTTTTGGCGAAAACCATGTACAGGAAATGGTTGATAAGCAGGCACAACTCCCGGCAGATATTGAATGGCACCTTATTGGCCATTTACAAACCAATAAAGTAAAATATATTGCACCTTTTGTTCAGCTGATCCATGGTGTAGACAGCATAAAACTACTTCAGGAAATCAACAAACAAGCTGCCAAACATAATCGCGTAATCGACTGCCTGTTACAGGTTTACATTGCAGATGAAGATACCAAATTCGGACTGGGTTTTGATGAGGTAGTAGAGCTTTTACGTGATGAAACCTATCCTGAATTAAAAAATATCCGCATCGTTGGTTTAATGGGCATTGCTACCAATACCAAAAACGAAAAACAGATTGCAATTGAATTTCATGAGCTAAAAGTCTTTTTTGATGGCATTAAAGTGAGTTTCTTCCGTAAAGATGAAGCTTTTAAAGAAATCTCAACCGGCATGAGTGCTGATTATAAAATAGCCATTGAAGAAGGAAGTACCATGGTGCGCATAGGCAGCAGTATTTTCGGAAAGAGGGTTATTAAACATTTTAAATCAAACATTTCAGCTAATTAGTATGAATTTAAATATCAGATTCGCAGTAGCTGAAGATTGCTCGCGGTTATTGGCGTTAATTAACGAACTGGCCGTTTATGAACGCGCTCCCGAAGAGGTTACCGTAACCCTGGAGCATTTTGTAGATGCCGGTTTTGGCGAAAACCCCGTTTGGAAAGCTTTTGTTGCGGAGGTGGATGATGTTATTGTTGGCTTTGCCTTATATTATACGCGCTACTCTACCTGGAAAGGATGCCGGTTATACTTAGAAGATTTTATCGTAACCGAAGCTTTCAGGGGCAAGGGACTGGGTAAAATATTATTCGAAAAAGTAATTGAAGAAGCTAAAAACGGCAATTACAGTGGCATGGTTTGGCAGGTTTTAGACTGGAACGAACCTGCGATTAATTTCTACAACAAATACCAGGCACAATTAGAGAGCGGCTGGCTAAACGCAGCTTTAGCTAAAGAACAAATCAAGGCATTTTAGTATGGATATTTTTAAATTTGGTGGTGCTTCGGTAAAAAATGCTGAGGGAGTAAAAAATCTGGCCAATATTGTACGCGATTACAAGAAAGGCAACCTGCTTATTGTGGTTTCGGCAATGGGCAAAATGACCGATAAGCTGGAGGCACTTACGCAGGCCTACCTATCGCATAGCGAGGATGCACACGCAATTTTTGATGAGGTAAAGCATTTTCACTTTAACATTATCGAAGAGCTGTTTCAGGGCAAACCCAATTCGGTTTACGATGATGTGGCCAATACTTTTGTGGAAATTGACTGGCTGATTGAAGATGAACCCGACAATGACCACGATTACATTTACGATCAGATTGTATCGATTGGCGAGGTAGTTTCGACCAAAATTGTAGCAGCCTGGCTTAACGAAACCGGCAATAAAGCACTCTGGGCAGATGCCAGAAACTATATCCAAACCGACAATACCTACCGGGAAGGAAAGGTAGACTGGGCAAAAACCAATCAGATTATACAAAAAGACCTGGTCCCATTGCTAAACGAAAATATTATCGTTACACAAGGCTTTATTGGAGGAACCAGCGAAAATTATACTACCACCTTAGGCCGCGAAGGCTCTGATTATTCTGCAGCAATATTTGCTTCATGCCTAAATGCAGCTGCTTTAACCATTTGGAAAGATGTTCCGGGGGTGTTAAATGCAGACCCAAAATGGTTTGATGAGACTGAGAAAATTGCACAGCTTTCCTATCACGATGCCATAGAGCTGACCTATTATGGCGCTACGGTAATCCACCCTAAAACCATAAAACCTTTGCAAAACAAGGGGATTCCGTTGTTTGTGAGGTCGTTTCTTACACCAGAAGGCGAAGGAACAGCCATTACAAAAGAAAACAACCCTTTGCCCATACCATCTTTCATATTTAAGATTAACCAGGCGCTGATTTCGATCTTCCCTAAAGACTATTCTTTTATTATCGAAGAAAACCTGAGCAATATTTTCGAGCTTTTCCATAACCATAAGATCAAAATCAATACCATGCTCAACTCGGCCATCAGTTTTTCGGTAAGTGTTGATGATCATCCTACTCAAATAGAAAGGCTGATTAAAGATCTGTCAGAAGAGTTTACGGTAAAATACAACAAAGGCCTGGAACTGGTAACCATCCGTTATTACAATCAGCATACCATCGACCGGGTAACCGTTGATAAAGATATTTTATTGGAAGTAAAAAGCCGCCATACCTGTCAAATGGTGATGAAGAATAAGTAGGGAATTAGTAGCAAGTACAAATATCAGGTATAAAGTATCAAGATTGTTCATCTATACTTACTACCTGATACTTATTACTTAATACTCATCACTAGATACTTGCTACTTGACACCCCATACCTGATACCCCAGCCCCCTCCACAATGAACAACAACCTTTTAGCAGCAGCCGTACAACAATACATCAATGCAAACCTAACTGCAGATGTAAATCAGATTGCCCTGGCTAAAAGTCCATTTGAGGGAATTACATCGGCTGAACTCGCTACACAGATTACCGCAAAAAAGAAATCGGAAAAGAAACTGCCTACCTGGTTCAAAACGGCCGATATCTACTATCCCCCTGTTCTCTCTATCGAGCAAACCTCTTCAGAAATTACGGCCAAATACAAATCAAAATTAGTTAAGGGCGAAAGTTTAATCGATATTACCGGGGGCTTTGGAGTGGATAGTTATTATTTCTCCAAACAAGTGGCTAATGTAACCCATTGCGAAATCAACAGCGAACTTTCGGCAATTGCATGCTACAACGCCAAGGCATTAAATGCGCATCATATTACTTTTGAGGCAACCGACGGCATTAACTACCTAAATGCAAGCGAAAAAAAGTTCGATACCATTTATGTAGACCCGGCACGAAGGGCTGAAAAAGGCAAGGTTTTTATGCTTAAAGATTGTACACCCGATGTGGTAAGTATAATCGACACCTTATTAGAAAAAGCACAGCGAATTATTATCAAAACAGCCCCCTTGCTTGATATTTCTGCGGGCCTATCGGAGCTGAAGCAGGTAAGCGAAATCCATATTGTGAGTGTGAAGAACGAATGCAAGGAGCTTTTGTGGGTAATAGATCGTGTATGTAATCAGGATACGCAGATTATTGCCGTAACCTTGAATGAAGCTGAAAAGCAATTTTCGTTTAAAAAATCGTCAATTCAGTCGCTAGTAGGTTTCTCTAACGAGCTCCAATCTTCCGGTTACCTTTATGAGCCCGATGCTGCTTTATTAAAATCAGGTGCTTTCAATTTAATCGGCTTAACTTATGGGCTGTTAAAATTACATCCTCAAACGCAGCTATACACTTCTCCTGAGGTCAATAAAGCTTTTCCCGGGCGGATATTTCAAATAACAGAAATCCTGACTACTGCTGCGCTTAAAAAGGCTGGAAACTTAACCGGAAATGTAATCGTTAGAAATTATCCTGCAAAACCAGAAGACCTGGTAAAGAAATACAAAATTAAACCTGATAAGGATCAGTTTTTAATTTTCACCAAGGTGGCCAATGGCGACAATGTGATTTTAAAAGCCTCCATTATACAGTATTACTAACCAGGTTTCCAGCGCCATGCTGAACTCGTTTCGGCACCTCTTTAAAGCCAGGGAGTTCTTTTCTATCTTAGGGAAAGTTTTTTAAGATAAAACTTTGGTTTTCTAATCCCCTATATTGCCAGCCCTTAAATCAAATGAGCATTGTGGTAGATATTCAGAGCACTAAATAAATCAGATAGCTATCCAATCAGCGTGATAATTTGCTAAAATGCAAAAAGCCCTTCTATAAAGAAAGGCTTTTTACAGGGATGAAGATATAAATATTGTATCGCTTAAACTTTCTTAACGTTTACTGCCTGTAAACCTTTTCTGCCTTCAGCTACTTCAAATTCTACTGCATCGTTCTCTTTCAAGCTTTCGATTCCACCTAAAACATCTTTAAAATGTACAAATAAGTCTTTATTGTCTTCTTGAACAATAAATCCAAAGCCTTTTTGCGTGTTAAACCATTTAACTTTTCCGGTTGCCATAAAAAAAATAAAAAATTGTATAAAATAAATAAACCCTTATGCTTTGATTCGCATTTAATTTAACCAATTGATCATTATCATCAATAAAACAATCAGATAAAGCGTTAATATTGAAACAAAACTACCAAATATAATAATTTGCAGATGTAATGCAATCCCAAATCAGCTATTCAACAAGAAAGTTGCGTAAGCGAGAAAATCGTTCTTAAATTACTTATTAGGCTGTGGAGTAGTACGTAAATATGGCTTTATTACCTGGTGTCCTTTCGGAAATTTAGCCGGAATATCTTCCGTTCTAATACTGTTCACTACAATTACGTCTTCTCCATCTTTCCAATCAGCAGGAGTTGCTACGCTGTAATTAGCGGTGAGCTGCAATGAATCGATTACACGCAATACTTCGTTAAAATTACGGCCTGTAGAAGCAGGGTAAGTAATGGTTAATTTTACTTTTTTATCGGGACTGATCACGAACAACGACCTTACCGTCAAGGTTTCAGAGGCATTCGGGTGGATCATATCGTATAAATTAGCTACAGTCCTGTCAGGATCGGCAATAATCGGAAATTCGACAGATGTGTTTTGAGTCTCGTTAATATCGCTGATCCAGCCTTTATGAGATTCTGCCGAATCGACACTTAAAGCCAGTACTTTAACATTTCTTTTTTCGAACTCGCCCTTTAAAGCTGCCGTTCTTCCCAGCTCGGTCGTGCAAACCGGTGTGTAATCGGCAGGGTGTGAAAACAGTACACCCCAGCTATCACCTAAAAAATCATAAAAATCTATTTCGCCAATTGAGGTATTGGCCTGAAAGTTTGGCGCGGTATCGCCTAGTCTTATACTCATAACAATAATATTTAAAAGTTGATTAAAACAAATCTAAACAATACCATAGTAAATACATAGACATAATATTATTTTCAGACGTATAAATTACAATTTAAACAAAAAACCCTGCAGAAATGAATCAGCAGGGTTTAAGCATATTAATTTATTTGGGGGTTATTCAGCTTAGTATACTTTGATCATGAAAACATAATCCTCAAGCTTCTCGATCTGTTTAGTCCGTTTCAAACCCGACAACAAACTTTTCTTGTTAGCACTTAATCTGTTTACACCCAACGAATCTTGTGGAATTGCCCTCATGGCTTCCAGAATATATTTTGATTTAATCGCAAATGCAGCTCCTTCTGTCTGGTCTTGTTTACCACTGATGATACCAACCAAATTTCCGTTGTTATCTAAAAGCGGACCACCACTATTGCCCGGATTAACCAGTATAGATACCTGATATTGAGTCGTATCGCCAACAAACCCACTTCTCGAACTTACTGAGCCCTCGCCCAATACAATATCATCTTTAGGATAACCTAAAGTATATACGTTTTCGCCAATGCTGCTTAAACTCTTTTTAATAGTATAAGGAATAGTAGATAAACCATTAAAATGTTTATCACTTATTTTAAGGATAGCGATATCATTCTGAGGATCAGTGTAAACAGATTTTACTTTAAAAGATTCGCCCTTACTGTTCTGCACATATAAAGAATCTGCTCCGTTTACCACATGAAGATTGGTAAGAATATATCCGTTTGTAGAAACCGCAAAACCGGTACCGCCAAAATTACCCGGATTAGGTTTTTTAGGCGAATTGTGCATAGTACTTGCTTTAACATCAAGAACAAGGTTATTTTGTGACTGTTTTACACGAGATATCTCTCTACTCATTTTCTCGTAGATTGCTTCCTGCTTGTTATTGTGCTGAATGGAGTAAATCGATACCAGCGACAATACAATAAAAGAAGCTGCAACCGCCACAACAGATTTATTTTTTCTCCAAAGCTGAACAATTTTAGATGGATGCGGCCTTAATGCATCAGCAAGGCTTTCTACATCAATTTCGGCATGGATGTGATTTAACTGCTCTTTTAAACGCACCTGCTCGGCAAAAGCCTCCATAGATTCTAAAAAGAATTTATGCGAAACCACCTTATGATCTACAGTGGCATCATTCCGACGTAACTGTTCAAAGGCCTCAGTTTCCTGCGGATTAAGTTTACCTAAAAGATAATCTTCAATAATTGCATCTAACTCCAAATCGTTTCTCATTTCAATTACTAGTGTTGAAAAAATAATTTCTTTAACCGTTGCAGGCACTTATATTTCTGTGTTTTGGCATTATCCGTATTGGTATAGCCAAACTTTTCGCAAATATCCTGCATGGATAAATTGTGGATATAAAAATCCTGAATAATGGTTTTACAAGGTTCGCCAAGGTGTTCGAGCGCCGATTGCATCTTTACAAACTGAAGATCTTTCTCTTCATGTTGTTCTACATCCTCCTCTACAGCAAACACATCTTCATAATCGGTAATGTTACCGGCTTTTTTGCTGTTCAGGTTAAGTTTCTTTAACCAAATGCGCCTGCACACCGAATAAATATATGTTTTAAGCTTACTGCTCAATTCAAAATTGCCTTCCTTAACTTTGTTATACAAAATAATGATGGCCTCCTGATATACATCTTTTGCATCATCTTCATCCCCGTTATTATTGAGGATAAACTGCAAAACCATTGCATAATAGCCCTTGTATAACTTGTTAAGCGTATCTGCTGAGTTATTTAGAATACCTAAAATAACCTCTCTATCTGTTGGAACTGAACTCTTTAAACTGTTATTCACTAGTTAATACATTTTTCTATAAATAGTAACCCAATATTAGACAAAAAAATATTTATAGCTACTATCCTGCTTAATACAATCTTGATACCTGGGGTAACCCAAAGCCTGCGAAAAAAAATATTTTAACTTTTTTTCAAATTATCGGGTTACCTTTTTACCTTTGCGGCATTAACAGGAAATTAATTACTTAAAAAATTCAAAAAATGAAAAATGCATTCAAATTAGGCTTTTTAGCTTTAGCTTTATCTTTATCAGTTGTTGCTTGTAACTCAGAAAAAAAAGCTGAAGGTGCTGATACTACTTTAACTGATTCTTCTACTATCGTTACTGATACTACTGCAAAAGATACTACAGTTAAAGATTCTACAGTTAAAGATACAGCTGTAAAAACTACTACTACTACAACTGAAGTTAAACACTAGTCTTAACTTTACCATAAAAAAAGGCCTTGAATTAATTTTCAAGGCCTTTTTTATTTTTATTTATTTTTTTTTCAATTTACCGGGTTACCTTTTTCATTTACCCGTATTAAGAGTGTAAATTAATTAATTACTTAAAAAAACTTCAAAAATGAAAAATGCATTCAAATTAGGCTTTTTAGCTTTAGCTTTATCTTTATCAGTTGTTGCTTGTAACTCAGAAAAAAAAGCTGAAGGCGCTGATACTACTGTAACTGATTCTTCAACTATCGTTACTGATACTACTGCAAAAGATACTACAGTTAAAGATTCTACAGTTAAAGATACTGCTGTAAAAACTACTACAACTACAACTGAAGTTAAACACTAGTCTTAACTTTAACATATAAAAAATGGCCTTAAATTAATTTTTAAGGCCATTTTTTATATTATTTATTTTTTTTCAGTTTACCGGGTTACCTTTTCCGGTTTCGCGTATTAAGTACGAATTAATTAATTACTTAAAAAAAACTTCAAAAATGAAAAATGCATTCAAATTAGGCTTTTTAGCTTTAGCTTTATCTTTATCAGTTGTTGCTTGTAACTCAGAAAAAAAAGCTGAAGGCGCTGATACTACTTTAACTGATTCTTCTACTATCGTTACTGATACTACTGCAAAAGATACTACAGTTAAAGATTCTACAGTTAAAGATACTGCTGTAAAAACTACTACAACTACAACTGAAGTTAAACACTAGTCTTAACTTTAAGCATACAAAAGCCCTTGAATTAACTTTCAAGGGCTTTTTTTTATCTTACGGGTTACCTTTTCCAATTCAGGGCATTAAAAGTATATTTAACCCTAAAACAAAATCAACATGAAAAATGCATTCAAATTTGGCTTTTTAGCCCTTGCTTTATCGCTTACCATTGCAGCTTGTGGCGGATCAGGAAAAAAAGCAGAAGTTACAGGCGATACTACCGTTACAGATTCTTCAACAATTGTAACTGATACTACAGCAAAAGACACTACAGTGAAAGATTCTACAGTAAAAGACACTGCTGTTAAAACCACAACCACCACAACAGAAGTAAAACACTAGTATATTCCTAAAATAACACAGAAAAAAGTTTTGATTTTACAATCAAAGCTTTTTTTTTATTTATAGCGGGTTACTTTTTTAAGTTTTTTGCATAAATTAGTAAGTAATTAATTTAAAAAAAACCACTACAAATTAAAAAACATGAAAAATGCATTCAAATTAGGCTTTCTAGCGCTTGCTTTATCTCTATCAGTTGTTGCCTGTAAATCAGAAAAGAAAGATGGCGCAGCAGATTCTTCTAAAGTAGACTCTACAGTAGTTGATACCACTGTAAAAGATACTACTGTGAAAGATTCAACAGTAAAAGATACTTTAGCAACAGATACTACTAAAAAATAGTAGCTTCGGTTAACCTAATAAAAAGGCTTCAGGTAAAACTGAAGCCTTTTTTGTTTTTAATCTGAATTCTTTAGCTTTTAAATCCCTTAAAATCCATCAATTGTAGTAAATTTGCGGCAAAAATATAATCCGCATAATGAATTTAACATCACTACAAGCTATTTCACCTGTTGATGGTCGTTACAGAAAAACTACCGAAAATTTAGCTGCTTACTTTTCAGAAGAAGCGCTGATTAAATACCGTGTTTTTGTAGAAATCG
>Ga0308158_10000253_pt1 | contig 109303 bp, 91 predicted proteins | sample PhyBR2_FD_201038 | JGI IMG/M metagenome (GOLD analysis project Ga0308158, IMG submission 201038) | Phyllosphere microbial communities from UC Gill Tract Community Farm, Albany, California, United States - DLSLB.R2 | ecosystem: Host-associated > Plants > Phyllosphere > Unclassified | place... | reverse complement strand
ATTGTGGCGGACCCGGCCACGGCCCGGAATGCCCGGCCATAGGCCTTCTGCTTGTCATGTCAGATATATTGATCATCCTCGTTCTGATCCTGCTGAACGGGGTGTTCGCGATGAGCGAACTGGCGCTCGTCTCCGCAAAACGCATGCGCCTCGAACGGCGCGCGCAAGAAGGCAGCCGGGGTGCGCGCAGCGCCATCGCACTGGCCGACAATCCAAGTCATTTCCTGTCGACCGTCCAGGTCGGCATCACGCTGATCGGCATCTTTACTGGTGCCTTCGGCGAAGCCTCGCTCGTCACGCGCCTGCAGCCGCAGATTGAAATGGTGGGTTTCCTGGCGCCGTACGCCTACGAAATCGCGCTGTTCATCGTGGTGCTCGCCATTACCTTCGTCTCGATCGTGCTGGGCGAACTGGTGCCGAAACGCATCGCAATGCGCCATCCCGAGACGATGGCGACCCTGATCGCCCCGCCACTGTCGGCCCTGTCACTGATCATGTCGCCGTTCGTCAAGGTGCTGTCGCTGACGACCGAAGCGATCGTGCGCCTGTTCGGCATCCACGACGCCAAAGAGGAAGCGCCGACCGAAGAAGACATCGCCGGCATGTTCAAGGAAGGCACCGACGCCGGCCTGTTTGAAAAGACCGAATATGACATCGTCTCGCGCGCGCTGCGCCTGGACGACCGGCACCTGAAAGCGCTGATGACGCCGCGGGTCGACCTGATCATGATCGACCTGGACGCCGAACGCCGCGACACGCTCGAACTGATTGCCTGCCATACCTATAGCCGCTTCCCGGTTTACCGAGGCGACCGCGCCCAGATCCTGGGCTTCGTGAAGGTGCGCGACCTGCTGGCCCAGTCGGTACGCCACGGCTCGCTCGAGGCGGTCAATATCGAGCATGCGGTGCAGGACGTGCTGTTCGTGCCCGAGACCGTCGGCGCGATGGTGCTGCTCGAGCTGTTCAAGAAAAACCGGGCTGAACTGGCGCTGATCGTCGACGAATACGGCGATATCCAGGGCATGGTGACACTGTCGGACGTGATGAGCGCGCTGGTGGGCGATGTCACGGTGAACGGCGAAGAATCCGATCCCGATGCCGTCCAGCGCCAGGATGGCAGCTGGCTGCTCGATGGCGGTGTGGATCTGGACCGCTTCCGCGACGTCTTCAACACCACCGAGCGCTTCCCGGACGAAGAACTGGGCGCGTACCACACGCTGGCCGGCTTCGTGCTGTACCAGTTCGGGTATATCCCGAAAGCGTCCGAGTCGTTCGACTGGAACGGCTATCGGATCGAAGTGGTCGACATGGACGGCAACCGCATCGACAAGCTCCTGATCGAACAGCTCGCGCTGCCCGAACCGGCGCCGGCCGAAGAATGATCCGGGTCCGCTAGCGCCAATGGACGCCATCCGTCTGGGGCCGCTGTACCTTCCGATCGCGGTCGCCCTGTCGCTGGCCGCGGTGCTGGCTGCCACGCTGGTGGCCGAATGGTTCCGGCGCCGGCGCGGCATCGATCCGGGCGGCGCGCTGTGGTACATGATCGTGGCCGGCTTCGTCTCGGCCCGTCTCGTGTTCGTGCTGAAGCATCATGCGATCTATCTGGCCGCGCCGTTGAGCGTGTTCGACATCCGTGACGGCGGCTTCGCATCGGTCGCCGGCCTGATCGCAGCCTGCGTGGCCGGGGCCGAGCTGACGCGCCGCCAGGCAGCGCTGCGGCGGCCCGTGCTGGCCTGCATGCTGGCCGGCTGCGCGGTCTGGTTCGGCGGCACCCTGCTGAACCAGGCACTGACGCCCGCCCGAACGCCGCTGCCGGACGTGATGGTGCGCCAGCTCGACGGCCGCGAAGTCGCGCTGCGCAGCTTCGCCGACCGGCCCGTCGTGCTGAACCTGTGGGCCACCTGGTGTCCGCCCTGCCGGCGCGAAATGCCGGCCCTGATGGCGGCGCAGGCGCAACATCCGGAGATCGCGTTCGTGCTGGTCAACCAGGGCGAGTCCGCTGCCACCGTCGCTGCGTATATCGGGCGCGAGCGCCTGCGCTCACCAATGCAGTCTGCCAGGATCGTGCTGGACCCGGGCAGCCAGGTCGCTGCGCGTCTTGGCGCCGCCGGCATGCCGACGACGCTGTTCTACGATGCGGCAGGCCGCCTGCGCACGCGCCATGTCGGCGAACTCTCGCCGGCGACACTGGCCGACAAGCTGGCCGCGATCCGTCCATGAGCCACGTTTGTGGTACAACATGGGCGCTACCGAGGAACCCATCATGCAACTGAACCCGATCCAGCTGTTCGACGCCGAGTCGTCCACCTTCACCTATATCCTGGCCGCGCCCGGCGCTGTCGATGCGGCGATCATCGATCCGGTCGACCGCCACTTCGAACGCGACCTGGCGCACCTCGAACGGCTCGGCCTGCGCCTGACGCATGTGTTTGAAACGCACGCGCATGCCGATCACGTGACGTCCGCCGGGCGCCTGCGCGCGCACACGGGTGCGAAGGCGTGCGCGCCGGGCGGCTGCGGCATCGCACCGGCAGAAATCCAGCTGCAGGACGGTGACCGGATCGGCTTTGCAGACGGTGAAGAAATTGCCGTGATCCATACGCCGGGCCACACGGCCGGCAGCATGTGCTACCTCTGGCGCGGCAACCTGTTCAGCGGCGACACGCTGCTGATCGGTGGCTGCGGCCGCACCGACTTCCAGGGGGGCAGCGCAGGCAACCTGTACGACAGCGTCACCGGCAAGCTGTTTACGCTCGACCCCGCCACGCGCGTCTGGCCCGGCCATGACTACAAGGGCCAGTCGGTCTCGACCATCGGCTGGGAACGCGCGCACAATGCCCGCCTGGCCGGGCGCTCGCGCCCTGACTTCATTGCGCTGATGGCGGCGCTCGACCTGCCACGGCCCGGCCTGATGGATGTCGCGGTACCGGCCAACCGCAACCTGGGACTGACGCACGGCGTGTAACTGCCATGGGCGAAAAAAAAGCGCGGCCGAAGCCGCGCCTGTCGAACCGTCACCCAACGCGTGACGGTTCCCGCTATATGGCTTAGTAACGCCAGGTCTTCTTTTGGGTAACCGGACGCTTCATGACCTTGGTCTGAAACTGTTTCCACAGCAGGCCCGCCAGGGCCATCATGATCATCTTGCGCATGCTTGTCTCCAGTGAGTGTCGGCGAATTGCCATCACCACCAGCATAGCGTGACAAGCAAAACCGTGGCGCGAGTTTGCCGCACCCCGCCAATGCAGTAGAATCCCTGTCTTTATAGCAAGATCAAGAAACCGACGATGGACGACGGGCACCACCAACTCAAGCGCGGGCTCAAGAACCGCCACATCCAGCTGATCGCCCTGGGCGGCGCCATCGGCACCGGCCTGTTCCTCGGCATCGCCTCGACCATCCAGATGGCCGGCCCGTCGGTATTGCTCGGGTATGCGATTGCCGGCGCGGTCGCTTTCCTGATCATGCGCCAGCTGGGCGAGATGATCGTCGACGAGCCGGTGGCCGGCTCGTTCAGCCACTTCGCCGACAAGTACTGCGGGCGCTGGGCGGGCTTCGTCTCGGGCTGGAATTACTGGGTCATGTATATCCTGGTCAGTCTCGCCGAGCTGACGGCGCTGGGCATCTATATGCAGTACTGGTTCCCGGAACTGCCGACCTGGGTTTCGGCGCTCGGTTTCTTCGTGCTCGTCAACCTGCTCAGCCTGTTGAACGTGAAAGCCTTCGGCGAGCTGGAATTCTGGTTTGCCGTCATCAAGGTGGCGGCGGTGGTCGGCATGATCGTATTTGGCCTGTACCTCTTGATCGGCGGCGGCGCCGGGCCCGAGGCAGGCGTGTCGAATCTGTGGCGCCATGGCGGCTTCTTCCCTAACGGCGTGGGCGGCCTGGCCATGGCCATGGCGGTGATCATGTTTTCGTTCGGCGGGCTGGAACTGATCGGCATCACGGCCGCCGAGGCGGACGACCCGTCGCGCACGATTCCGCGCGCGACCAACAATGCGCTGTACCGCATCCTGATCTTCTACATCGGCGCGCTGGCCGTGCTGCTGATGCTGTTCCCGTGGCAGAAAGTCGTCACCGGCGGCAGCCCGTTCGTGCTGATCTTCGCTGCGCTCGACAACGGCTGGGTCGCCAATGTCCTGAACCTGGTCGTGCTGACGGCCGCACTGTCGGTCTACAACGGCTGCGTGTATGCCAACAGCCGCATGCTGTTCGGCCTGGCCGCGCAAGGCAATGCGCCGCGCGCGCTGATGCGCACCAACGCGCGCGGCGTGCCGCTCAATGCGCTGGCCGTGTCGGCCATCGCCACCGGCTCGGCAATCCTGATCAATTACTTCCTGCCGGAAGAAGCGCTTGGCATGGTGATGAGCCTGGCCGTCGCCGCGCTGGTGATCAACTGGGCGATGATCTCGTGGAGCCACCTGCGCTTCCGGCGCAGCAAGGACAACGCAGGCGCGTTGACATTGTTCCGCAGTCCGTGGTTCCCGCTGTCGAACTACGTGTGCCTGGCGTTCGTCGCCATCCTGCTCGTCATCATGGCGATCACGCCCGGGCTGCGCATTTCGGTGATCCTGATCCCGATCTGGCTGGCGCTGCTGGGCCTGGGCTTCTGGCTGCGCGAGCGGCGCGCCGCGCTGGATTAAGCAGAGCTTCGCTGTGCTCGCGAGGGCGCAGCAATGCCTGTTGTGCGGGCGCAGCACGCGATCCGGATGACCGGGTCTGTGGCGAAACTGGTATTTACAGCACACAGAAAAACTGTACAGTGATTGGCTGTCTGCCCTGTCGTTCCATCGCCAAAGGACTGCCATGAACCAGCCTTTCAAGACGCGCTACGTCACGTATCTTGCCGCCGTCCTGTTACTGGCCCCGTTGTCGGCCGTCGCCCAGGACGAGGCAGGCTTCTACGCCAGCGCCCACGGGGGCGTCCCCGCCGCCCCGTCGACCAGCTTTTCCGAGTTCCGCCCGACCGGTCCCGGTGTGGGGGGCACTGCCAAATTTGGTGGCGGTCTTGGCTTCGGTGCTGCCGTGGGCCGTCGCTTCGGCAACGGGTGGGCCATCGAGCTGGCGCTGGACGAGCGCGGCAACTATCTCACGCGCGTCGGTGGTGTCGCAGTGGATGGCAACATCTTTTCGGAGATGGTCCTCGTGAACGGGTACTACCGGTTCCCGGCCCGCGGCGCATTCCGCCCATTCATTGGCGCGGGTCTGGGCTACGTGCTCGGCCTGGATATCGACGTCGACCGAAACGGGTCGGAGCAGGAGTATTCGCGCGAAGGTGGCGTGGGGGTCCAAGCCATCGTGGGCGCCGAGTACACCCTGTCACCCCGCTGGCGCCTCACCGGCGATGCGCGCTGGAGCAGCGTCAGCAGTGGCACGTTCAAGGCCTCTACCCCCGGCAATACACTCATCGGCAAGCCCAGATACCGACCTGTATTGCTCAACCTTGGCGTCAGCTATCTGTTTTGAGCAGTCGGTATCGGCGACCTTTCGGCCGCCTCCGTCGCTTGACTAATTTGCTGCATAGCATTGCAGCACTACCTTCCCGCCTCAACGGGTAACGAACAGCCAAATCATCTCTCCCTGCGCGCGTATAGCCCTTGAGTATGGTGCATAGCAATATGAAAATAACTTGCTGCAGTTGACGTAAACGTCAACTAGCACGTTATGATCTTCATGCTGCACAACACCTCACAAGGGAAAGCACATATGAGCCAGAGCAATCCTCTGTCGCTGCACGTACCGGAGCCTACCGGCCGTCCGGGCTGCAAGACCGATTTTACGTACCTCCAGTTGACCCCTGCCGGCGCTGTCCGGCGCCCGCCCATCGATGTGGCCCCGCTCGAGACGAGCGACATGGCCCAGCAACTCATTCGCGTACTCGACGAGCACGGCAACGCCGTCGGCCCATGGGCCGAGGCGCCCGACCGCGACCTGCTGCGCTTTGGCCTGCGCACGATGATGAAGACCCGTATTTTCGACGCGCGCATGGTCATCGCCCAGCGCCAGAAGAAAATGTCGTTCTACATGATTAGCCTGGGCGAAGAAGCGATCGGCACCGCCCACGCACTCGCGCTGCAGGACGGCGACATGAATTTCCCGACCTACCGCCAGCAAAGCCTGTTGATGGCGCGTGAAGTGCCGCTAGTCGACATGATCTGCCAGTTGCTCTCCAACGAGCGCGATCCCCTCAAAGGCCGCCAGTTGCCGGTGATGTACTCGGTGCGCAGCGCCGGCTTCTTCACGATCTCGGGCAACCTCGCCACGCAATACCCGCAAGCGGTCGGCTGGGCCATGGCCTCGGCCATCAAGGGCGACACCAAGATCGCGTCGGCCTGGATCGGCGATGGCGCCACCGCCGAATCCGATTTCTCCACCGCCCTCACTTTTGCGCACGTGTACCGCGCACCGGTCATCCTCAACGTGGTCAACAACCAGTGGGCGATCTCGAGCTTCCAGGCGATTGCCGGCGGCGAGAGCGTGACCTTCGCCACGCGCGGCGTGGGCAGCGGCATTGCGTCGCTGCGCGTCGATGGCAACGATTTTCTGGCTGTGCTGGCCGCCTCGCGCTGGGCCGCCGAACGCGCGCGCAGCAACCTGGGCCCGACGCTGATCGAATGGGTCACCTACCGCGCCGGCCCGCACTCGACGTCGGACGATCCGGCGCGCTACCGCCCCGCCGATGATTACGCCCGCTTCCCGCTGGGCGACCCCATTGCCCGCCTGCGCCAGTACCTGACCAATCTGGGCTGGTGGTCGGACGAAGAGCACGACGCGACGCACACGGCGCTCGAAGCCGAGATCCTGGCCGCGCAAAAAGAAGCCGAGAGTTTCGGCATCCTGGGCGACGAGCGCGCACCGAGCGCTGCGACGATGTTCGAGGACGTTTATAAAGACATGCCGGAGCACTTGCGCCGTCAGCGTCAACAGCTGGGGGTATGAGAATGGCACGCGACGATTTACCGAAAGATGCGGCCACCGTGCCGATGACCATGATCCAGGCGCTGCGCTCGGCCATGGACGTGATGATGGAACGCGACGACAACGTCGTCGTGTATGGCCAGGACGTCGGCTACTTCGGCGGCGTGTTCCGCGTCACCGATGGCTTGCAGGCGAAATATGGCAAATCGCGTGCATTCGACGCGCCGATTTCCGAAGGCGGCATTGTCGGCACCGCGGTCGGCATGGCCGCGTATGGCCTGCGTCCGGTGGTCGAGATCCAGTTTGCCGATTATTTCTATCCGGCGACCGACCAGATCGTGTCCGAGGCGGCGCGCCTGCGCTACCGCTCGGCTGGTGAGTTCACGGCCTCGATGGTGATCCGCATGCCTTGCGGCGGCGGCATCTATGGCGGCCAGACGCACAGCCAGAGCCCGGAGGCGTTCTTCACCCACGTGTGCGGCCTGCGCACCGTGATGCCGTCAAATCCGTACGACGCCAAGGGCCTGCTGATCGCATCGATCGAGAATGACGATCCGGTGATCTTCCTGGAACCGAAGCGCCTGTACAACGGCCCGTTCGACGGTCACCACGACCGCCCCGTCGTGCCATGGTCGGGCCACCCGAAAGGCGATGTCCCGACCGGCTACTACACGGTGGAGCTGGACAAGGCGGCCATCGTCCGCCCGGGCAACGACGTCACCGTCATTGCCTACGGCACCATGGTCTGGGTCGCTGAAGCGGCCGCCCGTGAATCGGGCGTCGATGCCGAGGTGATCGACCTGCGCAGCATCTGGCCGCTCGACCTGGACACACTCGTCAAGTCGGTGCAAAAGACGGGCCGTTGCGTCATCGTGCATGAGGCCACGCAGACGAGCGGCTTTGGCGCCGAACTCGCTGCGCTCATTCAGGAACACTGTTTCTACCAGCTGGAAGCGCCGATCGGGCGTGTGGCCGGCTGGGACACCCCGTATCCGCATGCGCAGGAATGGGCTTACTTTCCGGGGCCCGACCGTGTCGGCGCGGCCCTGAAACGCGTGATGGAGGGTTGATCATGGGGATTCATGTCATCAAGATGCCGGACCTGGGCGAAGGCATCGCTGAAGTGGAAGTCGTCGCCTGGCACGTGCAGCCGGGCGACACGGTGCGCGAAGACCAGGTGCTGGCCGACGTCATGACCGACAAGGCGACGGTGGAAATTCCGTCGCCTGTCGCCGGGACGATCACGAGCCTGGGCGGCGCCATTGGCCAGTCGCTGGCCGTGGGCGCCGAACTGATCCGCCTTGAAGTCGCCGGCGCCGGCAACGTCAGCGCCGACAAGGCCCGCAAGGAGCCAGTGCAATCGGGCGCGGCCACCGCGCCGGCCGAAGAAGTGGCTGAACCGCAGCTCGAGGCCGTGGCGGCGCATGCCGCAGAAACATCAGCACCGGCCGCTGCACCCGCCAAGCCGGCACCCGCCCCGGCCGCCAAACCAGCGCCAGCCAGGCCCGCGCTTGGTGCGCCACTGCGCGCCGACGGCGAAAAACCCCTCGCCCCACCAGCCGTGCGCCAGCGCGCCTGGGACCTGGGCGTCGAGCTGCAGTTCGTGCCCGGCAGCGGGCCCGCAGGCCGCATCACGCACGCCGACCTCGATGCGCACGTGGCCGGCCGCCGCGGCGGCGCGGCCAATGGCGCGATGGACGAGCGCTATTCTGAGCAGCACGGCGAACACGCCACGCAAATCATTGGCCTGCGCCGCAAGATCGCCGAGAAGATGCAGGAAGCCAAGCGCAACATCCCGCACTTCACCTACGTCGAAGAAGTCGACGTGACCGAACTCGAAGCGCTGCGCCTGCAACTCAATGCGCGCTATGGCCAGGAGCGCGGCAAGCTGACGCTGCTGCCGCTGTTGATGCGCGCCGTGGTGCTGGCGCTGCGCAGCTATCCGATGATGAGCGCGCGCTACGACGACGAGGCCAACACCTTAACCACCTACGACGCGGCCCACATCGGCATCGCGGCGCAGACCGAATCGGGCCTGATGGTGCCGGTCGTGCGTCACGCCGAATCGCGCGATCCATGGTCGAGCGCCACCGAAATCGCTCGTTTGGCCGAAGCCGCCCGCAGCGGCAAGGCCACGCGCGACGAGCTGACCGGCTCGACGATCACGATCACGAGCCTCGGTGCGCTGGGCGGCATCGTCACGACGCCCGTCATCAACCGGCCCGAGGTCGCCATCGTCGGCGTCAACCGTATCGTCGACCGCCCGGTCATCCGTGACGGCGCAATGGTGGCGCGCAAGATGATGAACCTGTCATCCTCGTTCGACCACCGCGTGATCGACGGCATGGTGGCCGCCCAGTTCGTGCAGTCGATCCGGGGCTACCTCGAATTTCCTGCCACCCTGTTCGTGGAGTAAGCGATGGAGACGATCAATACAACACTCCTGATCATCGGCGGCGGTCCGGCCGGCTACGTGGCGGGCATCCGCGCCGGCCAGCTGGGCATCCCCGCCGTCCTCGTCGAAGGTGCGCAGCCGGGCGGCACCTGCCTGAACATCGGCTGCATTCCGTCCAAGGCGCTGATCCATGCGGCCGACGAATACGCCAAGACCGTGCACTACGCGGCGCAAACCTCGCCACTCGGGATCAGGGTGGATTCGCCCAGCATCGACCTCGAGAAGACGGTGGCCTGGAAGGACGGCATCGTCAAGCGCCTGACTGGCGGCGTCGGCGCACTGCTGAAGAAACAGGGTGTGCGCGTCGTGCGCGGCTGGGCGCGCGTCCTGGACGGCAAGACGGTCGAGGTACAGCCGCACGAAGGCAGCGGGCAAGAGCCGGTGCGCATTCGCTGCGAACATTTATTGCTGGCGAGCGGCTCGCACGCGGTCGAACTGCCGTTCATGCCATTCGGTGGCCCGGTGATTTCGTCGACCGAGGCGCTGTCACTGAGCGAGGTGCCACGCCGCATGGTGGTGGTCGGCGCCGGCTATATCGGCCTGGAACTGGGCACGGCGTTTCGCAAGCTCGGGAGCCAGGTCACGGTCGTCGAAGCGGCCGAGCGCATCCTGCCAGCCTACGATGCCGATCTGGTCAAGCCGGTCGCCAGTTCACTCGAGCGCCTCGGTGTCGAGGTCCGTCTGGCGACGTCGGTGCTGGGGATGGAGGGCGAACGTGTCAAGGTGCGCGACGCATCCGGGGTGGAAGCCTATCTCGAGGCCGATCGCGTGCTGGTGGCCGTCGGGCGCAAGCCGGCGACCACCGGCTGGGGTCTCGAACACCTGATGCTCGACATGAACGGACGCGCGGTGAAAGTCGATGAGCAATGCCGCACGTCGATGCGCAATGTCTGGGCGATCGGTGACCTGACCGGCGAACCGATGCTGGCGCACCGCGCCATGGCGCAAGGCGAGATGGTGGCCGAGATCATCGCCGGCAAGCGGCGCTGGTTCCATCCGGCGGCCATCCCGGCCGTGTGCTTCACCGATCCCGAGATCGTCGTCGCCGGCATGTCGCCGGGTGACGCCGCAGCGGCCGGGATCGACGCCATCAGCGCGAGCTTCCCGTTCAGCGCCAACGGGCGGGCGATGACGATCGAGAGCACCGACGGTTTTGTGCGCGTCGTCGCGCGCAAGGACAATCACCTGATCCTGGGCTGGCAGGCAGTGGGGGTCGGCGTGGCGGAACTGGCGGCAGGCTTCACGCAGTCGATCGAGCTGGGCGCGCAACTGGAAGACGTGGGGCGCACGATCCACGCCCATCCTACCCTTGGTGAAGCGGTGCAGGAAGCAGCGCTACGCGCGCTGGGCCACGCACTGCATATCTGACGCAGGCGCCGTCCCGCACAGGGACGGCGCTTCAGCCCCGTTCGTTCCCCTTTTATGTCCGGTGACTGGCTACGCGCTGGTGGCTGGCGCCACGCAGCGACGCTTGGACAGCGCGGCGCCAAGGCGCAGCGCCGCCGCCACTGCCTCGTCGATCGGCGGCTCGTAGTTGCATGCGATCCAGCGCATTGCGATATGGATCACGCCACCGATGATGCCTGCCTGCAGTAACTCGTCGTCCAGCACATCCGGCGCCACGAGGCGCGTGACAGCCAAACCGAATTCACGGAGCGAATCGTCGAACGTACGGTCGACGGCAGCGCTCACACCACGGATCTCGACGAGGAACACACGGGCTGAGCGCGGGTCACGCTGGATCGAAGAGAAATAAGCGTAGAGCATGGCTCGCGAGCGCGCAACCCTGCCGCCGCGCGCCGATTCCCCAGCAAGCAGCACGCGTTCCCGCACCAGATCGGTGATGAAATTATAGCTGTCGATCAATAACAATTCACTGTTCGCGAATGATTCGTAGAAGTAGCGCTCAGTGAGGCCGGCGGCGTCGCAAACAGCCTTGACGGTCGCGTTGTGATAGCCCCGCTCGCCATACACGCTGATGGCGCCGGCAATGAGGCGGTTACGCCGGTCGGCGCGACGCTGCTCCGGCGTCTGTCCGCGATAGGAGCGAGTGTTTGAAAGCTCTTGAGTCATTGCAACATTCTGACACATTATCACTAATAATGATGACAATCTGCCATGTCAGTCATTGCGACTGGGTCAAGGGCGTGACACTTCCACGGGCGATTGATTTTCACCCGCTGACAGCAGGTACTCGGAGGAACTGCTGTTCAATTTCTCTATGCAAACTGGGTGACAATACTGAACAACATGAGCGAACCGGAACCTTCCGGGTCCGAACGCACCCGCAGTTGGCATCATGCTCTCCGTTTTGGCCGGACAACGTTATCTGGCAGACAAGGTGACCCAGTTCATTCTAGTCCACCCGTACCACTTCGGCGAGCCATAACGGATACCAAGGGGCGACGGATGCTGCAACGTCATCCACCGCCCCCGCAATGCGTCATCCCTTATTTGTTGTCCAGCCCTTTGACGGCGTTGTCGCCCGTACCGGCAGCGGCCTGGCTGCCTTGCGTGCCGTTCTCATCGGTCTTGCCCTGGAAACCCTCATCGGCCTGCTCTTCGGTCGAGCCGCCCGCCAGCAAGTCGTCGGTGCGACCAAGCTGTTGCAGCCCGCCGCCGGCCGTTTCGCTCTCACTTTCGCTGTTCGTGCCCGGTGCTGCCTGCTTGCTGCCGCTACCCGCGACGTCGCCAGTCGAGCCGGCACCCATCGTTGCCACGCTTGTCGTCCCGGTGGTGAGCTGGTCCCAGTTGCGGCCCTTGACGTCCTGATCCTTGTTGTCGTTATCGATTGGCATGCAGTACTCCTGATGTGTGATGAATACAGTCATCTTATGCCGATCGCACGCCGCCGCCATAGGCGCGTGCGCCCGTCTGCTGTAGGACTGGGAGCGCACGGCATGCATCATCGCGGCCGTCTGACAATCAGCACCACTACCGAGTTGCGCTTTTGCCTCATGGCAACATTTTCCCGATGTGCCACGCTATACTGGCACCGAACCGCATGCCCGGCGCCGCCCGTGCAGGCGTGGTTTGCGCATCCCATCACCGGCAGTCCGGTTTCCGGCACTGCACCACTGATTTTCAGGATCATCCCCATGAAGAACCTACCATTAGGCGCCCGCCTCGGGCTGGGCTTTGCCATTGTGCTGGCGCTGCTCGTTGCACTGAGCGCGACCGCCCTTACCCGTATGGACGAGGCAGGCAGCAAGACCCACCGCCTCGTCAACACCAGCATGAAAAACCAGCGCAATATTGCTGAATGGCGTCGCAATATCGACGTCAACACCGCGATGAACGACACCGTCTACCATGCGCCCGATGCGGCGATCCTGGACGTGCTCGCAGAGCGCCGCGCTGCCATTACCGCGCGCTCGGACGTGCTGCAGCAGGAGATTGACGCAGCACTTGCCAACCTGGGCGTGCGCGAGCAGTTCAAGACCGTCAAGGCAGAGCGCCTGGCGTATATCGCCGCGCGCGATGCACTGTTTGCGGCCAAGCGCGCGGGCGACCAGGCCCGGCTCGACGAACTCTACCGCAACCGCCTGACGCCGCAGACGGACTCGTACCTGGCAGCGGTACGCAAGTTCGCCGACATGCAAAGCGCGGCCACGGGCGTCATTGCAACGACCATCCTCGATTCGTATGCCAGAACCCGCGTCATCCTGTTCACGCTGGCCGGCACGGCGCTGCTGCTGGGCATCGGCTGCGCATGGTGGATTACCCGCTCGATCACCCAGCCGCTACGCAGCGCGGTCGCGGTGGCCGAGCGCGTTGCCGCAGGCGACCTAACCAGCCGCATCGAGACGGGCCGGCGCGACGAAGTCGGCCAGTTGCTCGATGCGCTGGGCCGCATGAACGGGAACCTGGCCGGCATCGTCGGGCAGGTGCGCGACGGCACCGCCACCATCGCCCACGTCTCGGGCGACATCGCCAAAGGCAACCAGGACCTGTCGGCACGCACCGAACAGCAAGCCGGCTCGCTCGAAGAAACGGCCGCTTCGATGGAAGAACTGACGTCGACCGTGCGCCAGAATACCGAACACGCGCACCGCGCCAACAGCCTGGCCGCCACGGCCGCCGGCGTGGCCGGCGACGGCGGGCGTATCGTGGGCGAGGTGATCGGCACGATGGGCCGCATCGACGCGTCGTCGCAGCGCATCGTCGACATCATCGGCGTGATCGACGGCATTGCGTTCCAGACAAATATTCTGGCGCTCAATGCCGCTGTCGAAGCGGCCCGCGCCGGCGAGCAGGGTCGCGGCTTCGCCGTCGTGGCCGGTGAAGTGCGCACGCTCGCCCAGCGGTCGGCGGCCGCGGCCCGGGAAATCAAGGCGCTGATCGATGATTCGGTTGCGCAGGTACGCGAAGGGACACGCCAGGTCGACCTGGCCGGCACGACCATGCAGCAGATCGTGCACAGCATCGGCCAGGTCACCGTGATCGTGAACGAGATCGCTGCCGCCAGCGAAGAACAGAGCGCCGGCATCGGGCAGGTCAATACGGCGATTGTCGAGATGGACCGCGTCACGCAGCAAAACGCCGCCCTGGTCGAAGAAGCCGCAGCGGCGGCCGACGCGATGCGCGAGCAGGCCAGCCAGCTCGCGTCGGTCGTGGCCACGTTCCGCCTGCACCAGGCGCCTGCGCATGGCGCGCGTCTGGCGCCGCCGGCGTCCCGTCTCGCCTTGGCGGCCTGAGCCGCTGCTAGAATGCCCGGCTGACGGCCTCACGGGAAGGAATATTCATGGGTATCGGTGTGTTGTGCGGCTTGCTGGCTGGCGCCATGTGGGGGATCGTGTTCATTGCGCCGGCGTATCTGGCCGCGTTCACGCCGCTGCAACTGACCGTCGGACGCTATCTGGCCTATGGCGCCATTGCCCTCGTGCTCGTGGGCCCGCGCCTGCGCGCCCTCCTCGCCAGCCTGTGCCGGGCCGACCTGTATGCACTGGCGCGCCATGCGCTGGCCGGCAACCTCGTGTACTACGTGCTGCTGGCGTATGGCGTGCAGTATGCGGGGGTTGCGCCCACCTCGCTGATCGTCGGCATGGTACCGCTGGTCGTCACGCTGCTCGGTCGCCACGACCACGGGGCCGTGCCGCTGCGGCGCATGCTGGCCCCGCTGCTGCTGGTCGCCGCCGGCATCGCCTGCATCAACATCGACACCTTCATGCATGCACCGGTCGACGCAACCGGTATCGCCATCGCCGGCGGCGTGCTGTGCGCCACCGGCGCCTTGCTGTGCTGGAGCTGGTACGCGCTCGACAATGCGCGCTACCTGAAGAACAACCCGCGCTTTGGCAGTGGCGACTGGTCGGCGCTGTATGGCCTTGCCACGGGCGTGCTGTCCCTGGCGCTGGCCCCGTTCGCGTTCCGGGATGCCGGCGGGCCAGTGACGGGCGAACGCGACTGGGCCGTGTTCTGGGCCTGCAACGCCCTGCTGGCGCTGGGCGCATCGGTGATTGGCAATCATTTCTGGAACGTGGCGAGCCGCCGCGTACCCGTCACGCTGACGGGCCAGCTGATCCTGTTCGAAACTTTGTTCGCGCTGCTGTACGGCTGCATCTATCGCGGCGCCGCGCCACGGCTGCTCGAACTGGCAGCAATCGCGCTGCTGGTCGCCGGCGTGGCCTGGTCGGTCAGACTGCACGGCGCCTTCAAGGATGACAATATAATCAGTCCCGGTTCCGAGCTTCATTGACAGGTTGTTCAGGCAATGCGCTGACCGTTGCGTGCAGGTGTCATTTTTGTTCAATTAACTTCCCGGGACTATTTCACCTCGGGATGTGCTGCTAGACTCTCGGGCGAGGAATTGCCCAGCGCAATTTAATTTGCCACAAAGAACACATCGGACATGCCTTGCCCAGGACGGGCGCGCATCCGTCCCACCGGGAGTCGTCGCAATGAAAGCAACACCAGTCCGCCCGGCGCACACGCTGCTGGCCGCGGCCATATCAAGTATTGCCTGCAGCATCGCCACGGCGCAAACCGTGCCAGCACAGGACAGCAGCCTGGCCATGCCGGATGTCGTCGTCACCGCCCAGCGTACCCAATCGCTGGCGTCGCGTACCCCGCTCGCGATCAGCGTCCTGTCCAGCGAACAGCTGCGCGACCTCGGCGCCGACAGCCCCGGCGCCATCGGCCCGCGCCTGCCGAATGTGTACATCGATCAGGCCTTCTCTGGCCTGCGCCTGACGATTCGTGGCATCAGCAACAGCGACACCACCGACAAGGGCGATCCATCGGCCGCGTTCATGCTTGACGGCATCTACATCGCCCGGCCAGCCGGCCAGAGCAGCAATTTCCTCGACGTCGACCGTGTCGAAGTGCTGCGCGGCCCACAGGGCACGCTGTACGGCCGCAACACGACCGCAGGCCTGGTCAACGTGATCTCGAACCTGCCGACCGACCGCTTCGAGGGCGCCATCGGATTCGAAGCAGGCACCTACGACCGGCGCCAAATCGACGGTGTGATCAATGTGCCGGTGAACGACATGCTGTCGCTGCGCGCAGCCGCGAACAAGTTGACGCATGCCCCCTACCTGGACAACGGCCAGGGTACGCTCCTGCGCCCCGGCATGGACCAGGATGACCGTGACGCGCGACTGAGCGCGAAACTGGCGCTCGGGCGCGACGCCACGCTGGTGCTGCGCTACGACTACAGCCGGGCTGAAGGCAATAACGACCGCTTTGTTCCGGACACGAATTTTTACACCGGTGTATCCAGCGGCAAGCCCGTGTACCGCGACAGCACCACCGATGAACGCCTGACCAACGGCTTCCGCCCGCCGAACATGACGCCCGTGCAGGGCTGGCAAGACCGCGTGGCCCAGGGCTGGTCCGCCGACCTGCGCTGGGATCTCGGTCCTGCGACCCTGTATTACCTTGGCTCGCAGCGCAAGCTGGACCAGGAAATCCGCCAAAACTACTATTACCGCGTAGCCCCGCAGCTGGCCCTTGGCGTGATCAACAACTACGACGGCCACAACGAACAGGATTCGCACGAGCTGCGCCTGGCCACCAATGGGGCCGGTCGGCTCAGCGCCCAGGGCGGCTTGTACTACTTCAGCGAAACCTCCGACACGTCGTATGCGTTCCAGGGCCTGCAAGCGGTCGGCCTGACGCCGTACTACGCCTTCCCGCTGGTGACCGAAGCACGCAGCCGCGCCGCGTTCGGCCAGCTGACCTGGCGCGTGACCGGCAGCCTGCGCCTGACCGCCGGCGCGCGCCGCACCGAGGACGACAAGGACCGCGTCGGCTCGACCGATTTCCGGCAAGGCCCCGCGTTCAACGCGGCCACCGACCGGCGCCTGCTCAACGCGGCCGAATTGCATACCGCGCGCACGACCTGGCGCCTGGGCGCCGACTACGACCTGCTGCCCACGACGCTGCTGTATGGCAGCCTGGCCACCGGGTACAAGGCGGGCGGCTTCAACGACGGCTGCATCGCCGGCACCACCGCGCTGGGCATCGCGTGCCCGGCGGCGGTCGCCGTCTCGGAAAGCGCGCTGTACTACCAGCCGGAAGAACTGCGCGCCTGGGAAGCCGGCGTCAAGTCGCGCCTGTGGGATGGCCGCGTCACCGTCAACGCCGCCGCCTTCGTGTACGACTACACGAACCTGCAACTGAGCGGCACCGCCATCGTCTCGGGCGCCCCGCGCATCCTGACGGGCAATGCCGGCGTCGCCCGCTCGCGTGGCCTGGAGCTCGACGGCGACATCCGCGTCGGCAGCAATGGGCGCCTCAGCTACAGCGCGACCGCGCTCGACGCGCATTACGTGACCTACAACCCGACGCCCAGCGTGTCCTGGGCCGGCCGCAAACTCGATCGCGCGCCGAGCCATGTTGTCACGCTCGGCTACGAACACCGCTTCGGCGTGTTCGGCGGGCAGCTGCATGCGGGCGTGTTTTCGCGCCGCAGCGCCGAGTATATGATCACGATCCCGAGCCAGCTGCTCGAATACCGGATTCCAAAGCACACAACCACCGACGCCTCGCTGCGCTACGCCCCGGCCGGCGGCGCCTGGAGCCTGCTGGCGCGCGTGCGCAACCTGGAAAATTCGGTGCGCCCATCGCTGATCGACAGCTTCGGGATGACCACGCCGACGGCGCCGCGCACCGCCGACGTGCGCCTCGACCTGCGCTTCTGATCCACAGATCAAGCCACCCTTACGCCGCCAGGAACGCCAATGGACCGGATTGCACCCGAATTGCTCTCTCCAACGCTGCGCGCCGACCCGCCCGCCGATGACACCGTCGCGCGGATGCTGGCCGGCGCCAGCGGACCGGCCGCGCTGTCGGCGCGCATCGCGCAGATCAATGGCGAACTGGCGCGCTGGCAGACCAATGGCGCGCTGGCGTCCTGGCGGCCCGGACCCGGTCTCGATTCCCGCGCGGCCGAGGCGCTGACCGATTACCTGGCCGCCTGCCAGCATTTGCCGGCGTGGACCGACCGGGCGGCCATCGCGCGCGCCGAGGCGCTGTTCATGGACATGAGCATGCTCTCGTGTACGCTGCTGTTCTGCGCCAGCCTGCCCGAATGCTATGTGCTGCCCGACCTGTCGGCCGTGCTGCACGCGGCCGGCCAGCTCGAGGCGCACACCGATTACCGCGTGCGCTCCACCGCCGCCATGATCTTCCCCGTCATGCTGGCCGGTGGCCTGACCACGCCCGAAGGCGGCGGCGTGGCCCAGGCGCTCAAGGTGCGCCTGATTCACGCCACCATCCGCTACCTGATCCTGCGCGGCACCCCGCGTGACGCTCTGGACGCCGCGCCCGTTCCGCCACTGGCGCCAGCCGGCGGCGGCATTTATCACACACTCTACGCCCACGGCTGGGACACGTCCGTCAACGGCTTGCCGTGCAACCAGGAAGAACTGGCGTACACCCTGCTCACGTTCAGCTACGTGTTCGTGCGGGGCCTGCGCACGCTGCGCCTTGCGCTGGCGCCGCAGGACGAAGAAGCCTACCTGCACACCTGGAACGTGCTGGGCCACGTGCTGGGCATCGAACAGGGCCTGATGGCGACCACGATGGCCCAGGCGCAGCACGACTTCGAGGCCATCCAGGCGCGCGCCCGCCTGCTGGTGCGCAGCCCCGATCCGCGCCCGCTGCTGGCGGCGGACCTGATGAAGGCGATGGAAAACGAGATCCCGATCCGCCTGCTCAAACCCGTGCCGACGCTGCTCACGCGCCTGCTGTGCAAGGGCGACGCCACGCGCGACCTGGGCCTTGACGCGCGCGTGCCGCTGCTGGCGCGGGCCGTGTTTGCGCTCGCTCTGGCGGGCGTGCGCTGTATCGACGCCGTGGCGCGCGTGTTCGTGCCCGGTTTTTCGCTCAGCCGCATGCTGACGCGCGCGCTGGGCCAGCGCCTGGTGACGCACTTCCTGCTTGACCTGACCCGGCCGCTGCGCCTGCCCGACGCGCTGCTTGACGACGTGAATGCCACCGCCAGCGCCTGGCGCACGGACCCGAAGGCATCGCACTGGATGCGTCGCCTTGAAGCGCGCCTGGCCGGGAAGCCGCCGGCCTGATCGGGCCTGTAGACCGGCAGCGGGCGTCCAGGGGACACCACAGCCGTGCAAAAATGTTACATTCAAGAATCACAATGCTGTTGCTCGCAGGGATGACCTGCTAGACTGTCAATATAGACTGTCATTATCGCAACATCCCCTGTCAACACTCGGGCGCAGACGTCATTTCGACCAAACAGTTCGCGCCTCGCACCGATAAATCCGAAGATGATGCCCTCGCCAACTGTCCTGTCCCGTCTTGCTGCAGCGTTCGGCGGCGCCGCCCTGCTGGCGCTGCTGCTGCGCGGCTGGCATGCCGGGACCCAGTTGCTGGTCGCCAGTTCAGTACTGATGTTCCTGGCGTGCCTGGCCAGCGCAGCGCGCGTGCTCGGCCTGCGTGCGGCCATCTCGCTCGTGCTGATCGCGCTGCCGGTCGGCTGGTTCGCCGAAGAGATGGGCGCCAGCTACGGCTGGTTCTTCGGCAGCTACCACTACACGCCGGTCCTCGGCCCGCAACTGGGCAGCGTGCCCGTGGTCATTCCGCTCATGTGGTTCGCGCTGTCGTATATCGGCTATGTGATGGCCAACCTGATCGTCTGGCAAATCCCGGCCGATGGCGCCACGTCGATCCGCCGCAGCATCGTCATGGCCCTGCTTGCCGCGCTGATCGTGACTGCCTACGACCTGGGTGTCGATCCGTACATGGTCTACAAGCTCAAGGCCTGGATCATGGTGAAGGACGATGGCTGGTGGTTCGGCGAGACGCTGCAGGGCTTTGCCGGCTGGATGCTGGTGGCCTGCAGCATCGTCTTCGTGTTCCGCCTGCTGTTGCGCCAGACCGGGGCCCGCCCGGCGCCGGCCGCGCGCACGCGCGATGTCCTGGTCCCGCTCGGTCTGTACGGCGCCTTGATGCTGTTCGAAGCCACCCAGGGCGTGCCGGTCGAAACGCGCACCATCGCCCTGTTCGTGATGGGCATGCCGCTGTTGTGCGCCGCATGCGGGCTGTATCGCTGGCAGCCGGTACCTGCCGTTTCAGCCAGGGCTGCTGCCAGGGGTGCAGCATGACGTACTGGATGAAGCGCGCCACGTGCGCGCGCATGGTTGCCTTTGCATGCCTGGCAATACTATTCGTGCTGGGAATGATGGCTGCGAGGCCGGCCATGGCCCAGACGTTACAGTTGACGCGTGACGCCGACGTCGTCGATGCCTGGCCGGCCGTGACGACGCTGGCCGATCCGGACAACGCGCTCGACGCCCCTGCCGCACTGGCCGCCGGGGCGCGCTTTGCGCGGCCAACAACAGCCGACGCCAGCCTGGGCATGCAGCCGGGAACGACCTGGGTCCGGATCCCCGTTGCGGTGGCGCGCGACGCCACCAACGGCTGGGTGATGCAGATCGATTTCGCGCTGCTCGACGAGGTCGACGTCTGGGTGCGCTTCCCGGACGGCTTGCGCAAGATCGCCGGCGTCGGGCGCATGCAGCTGCAGTCGGGCGATGCGCTCAAGGGCCGCGTGCCCGCCGCCGTGCTGCGCCTGACACCGGGCACGGACTACACCGTGCTACTGCGCGTAAAGACGGTCGGCCCGAAGATCCTGCCGATCAGTTTCAGGCAGCCCGATGCCGTCCTGTCGGCCGAACTGGGCGAGCAGCTGATGCAGGGCATCCTGCTGGGCCTGCGCCTGACGCTGATCCTGTACGCGCTGGGCCAGTGGTACGCGCTGCGCGAGCCGCTGTTCGGCAAGTACGCGCTGCAAGCCACGGGCGTCACGCTGTATTCGGCCGCCTGGTTCGGCATCGCCGGCCAGTATCTGTACCCGGGCAACGCCTGGCTGCTCGAACACGGTGCGGGCCTGGCCTCGATCATGGCCTCGTGCGGCGCCTACCTGTTCGTCGAGCAGTCGCTCGCGCGGCCCGGCCAGGACCGCATCTTCAGCCGCATGATGAAGACGCTCGCCGCGCTGTGCCTTGTCACCGCGATCGGCTTTGCCACTGGCATCATCAACCACAAATACCTAGTCCTGATCGTCGGCACGCTGGGCATCATGCCCATGCTGCTCGGCCTGCCCGGCGCCTACCAGCGCGCGCGGGCCGGCGACGCGGTCGGCATTTACTTCCTGGTTGGCTGGGCAGTGGCATTCGCGGCCGCGTTCACCACTGCGCAGCTCATCAACGGCAAGCTCCCGGCGAACTTCTGGACCATGCACGCGCTGGTCTTCGGCAGCACCTTCGACATGCTGGTATTCATGCGCATCCTGGCCCTGCGCACCGAGGCGATGCAACAGGCGATGCTGCGCGCCGAAGCCAGTACCCGCATGAAGTCGGAGTTTCTGGCCAATATGAGCCATGAAATCCGCACGCCGATGAACGCCATCATCGGCATGAGCCGGCTGGCCCTGATGAGCGAGCCGGCGCCGCAGCTGCGCAATTACCTGAGCAAGATTCTCGGCGCGAGCGAGCACCTGATGGGGATCATCAACGACATCCTCGACTTTTCCCGCATCGAAGCAGGCAAGCTGCAGGTGGAAGCGGTGCCGTTCGACCTCGACGAGATGCTCGATCACCTGGCGAGCCTGACCGGCGTGAAGACCGACGCCAAGGGCATCGAACTGATCTTCCGCGTCGGCCCCGGCGTGCCGCAGCGCCTGATCGGCGACCCGCTGCGCCTCGGCCAGATCCTGATCAACCTGACCGGCAATGCCGTCAAATTCACCGAGCGCGGTGAAATCGTGGTGGCCGTCGCAGCGCAACAGGTCGACGACAGCGCCATCGTGCTGGCCTTCACGGTCAGCGACACCGGCATCGGCATGACGCCCGAGCAGCTGGCGCGCCTGTTTGTTTCGTTCAGCCAGGCCGACAGCTCGACGACGCGCAAGTACGGCGGCACGGGCCTGGGCCTGTCGATCTCGCGCCAGCTGGTCGAATTGATGGGCGGCGAGATCACGGCGCGCAGCACGCCAAACGTCGGCAGCAGCTTCACCTTCACCGTGCAGCTGGGGATCGCCGAAGGGTATGCCGCCGCCAGTGCAGTGCGCAAGGCGCTGTTGCTGGACGTGCGCGCGCTGGTGGTCGACGACAGCGCCACCGCGCGCGGCGCGCTGGCCGAAATGCTCGCCGGCCTGGGCGTGCATGCCGACACGGCCGCCTCGGGCGAAGAATGCCTGGCACTGCTGGCGCGGGCCGCGCGCGATGGGGCGCCGTACCAGATCGTGCTGATGGATTATGTGATGCCAGGCCTGGACGGCATGCAGACCATCCACCGCATTCACCGCCATGCGCGCGAACACGGCGACATGACGCCACCGCCGGCGATCCTGATGATCTCGGCCTGCACGCGCGACACCGTGATGCAGGAGCAAGGCCAGGGCGACCTGCCGATCGACGCCTTCCTGCACAAGCCGGTTGGCCCGGCGCTGCTGTACCACAGCCTGTTGCAGGTGCTGCACCCGCAGCTAGGCGCCGTGGAAACGGTCGACAACTACCTGCCGGCGCTGGCCGACCTGCCGCGCCTGGACGGCGCGCGCATCCTGCTGGCCGAGGACAACGACAACAACCGCGAGGTCGCCCTCGACTTCATGGCCGCCGCGCGCATGCAGGTCGATGTCGCCTTCAATGGTGTCGACGCGGTGCGCATGGCGCGGGCCGGCGACTACGACCTGGTCCTGATGGACATCCAGATGCCCGAGATGGACGGCCTGGCGGCCACGCGCGAAATCCGCCTCGATCCACGTTTGCGCGCGTTGCCGATCGTGGCCATGACGGCGCATGCGCTGGCCAGCGACCGCGCCGAGAGCCGCCAGGCCGGCATGAACGACCATGTCGCCAAGCCGATCGACCCCGACCTGCTGTTTTGCACGCTGCTCAAATGGATCGATCCGGTGCGCCTGAATGGGCGTCCGGTGCCGCAGGCCGTCCGGCCCGCTCCGGCTGCCCTGTCCACCATGCCGCACGCGGCAGGCCGGCCGCTGCCGGCGGTGCCGGGCATCGACTGGCGCATGGCGCTGGAGAATGTGGATGGCCAGCGCAGCCGCCTGGAAAAGCGCGCCGGCAGTTTCATCCGCGAATACGCCAGCGCCCCACGCATCCTGCGCGACGCGCTGCAGGCGGGCGACCACTCGCGTCTGCAGGCGCTGGCGCACAACCTGAAGTCGAGCGCTGCCTATGTGGGTGCGTTTGAACTCAGCAGCGCCGCCGCGCGCCTCGAGCAGGACCTGCGCGCCGGCCAGTTCGACCGCGTCGGCATCCAGGTGCCGGCACTCGTGAACGCGGCCGACACGGTGCTGTCCGGCCTGGCCCAGATGGCGGCGCTGGCACTGCCGCAAGCGGGGGATCCGGAAGCGCTGGCGCTGGTGATCGCGCGCCTGGACGGCTACCTGCGCACCGACGATGCGCGCGCCGAAGACACCCTGGCGCAGCTCGAATCGCTGCTGGGCACGGGGGCGCACGCCGATCCCGTCGAACAGGCACTGCGTGCCGTGCGGCGCGCTGTGGCCGAGATCGAATATGCTGCGGCGCTGGGGCCACTGGCGGCCCTGGGCGCACAACTCGATCCGAGTCTGGAAGGCAGCCAATGAATATCGATCAGTCGCAGAAAGTGCTGGTCGCCGACGACGACGCGATCAACCGCGAAGTGCTGGGCGAACTGCTCAAGCCCGACTACACCGTGGTGTTGGCCCGCAACGGCGCCCAGACCCTGGAACGCGCCGGGCGCCACCTGCCCGACCTGATTTTGCTCGACGTGATGATGCCGGACATGGACGGCTACGAAGTGCTGCGCCGGCTGCGTGGCGATCCGCAGACGGCGCACATCGCCATCATCTTCATCTCCGGCCTGGACCGGCCCGAAGACGAAGCCAACGGCCTCAAGATGGGCGCGTCCGACTACATCGTCAAGCCGTTCAACCAGACGGTCGTGATGGCGCGCGTGGCGCTGCACCTGCAGGTCGTGCGCCAGCGCCGGATGCTCGAACGCCTCGCCAATATCGACGGCCTGACCGAACTGGCGAACCGGCGCCGCTTCGACGAACTCTATGAGCAGGAATGGCAGCGCGCCATCCAGAGCGGGCGGCCGCTGTCGCTGGCCCTGCTCGACATCGACGCCTTCAAGCAGTTCAACGACCGTTATGGCCACCCGGCGGGCGATCGCGCGTTGCGCTCAGTGGCGCGCACCGCGGGCGCGGCCATGCGCCGGCCTGGCGACCTGGCGGCGCGCTATGGTGGCGAAGAACTGCTGCTGCTGCTGCCCGAGACCGATGCCCAATCCGCGCATGCAATCGCCGAGACACTGCGCGCGGCCATTGCCGGCCTGGCCATCCCGCACGAAGCCTCGAGCGTTGCGCCGGTGCTGACCGTCAGCATCGGCGGCGCCACGTTCGACCCGGGCGGCGACGAACAACCGTTCGAGCTGTTCGAAGCGGCGGACGCCCAGCTCTATCGCGCCAAGCAGGCCGGCCGCGATCAGGTCTGGTGGCGCGCGCTGGCGCTGGCGGCGGCGTGCGCTTGACTGGCTGGCGTGTCTTGACCGGAAAGCGGGGGCAAGCCCGGCTTGGCGTGGCCGACAGCAATGAACCGTTCAGGTCTTGCTGCGCGATTTGAATGTCGCCACGCGGTACAGATACCAGCCGAGCAGGCCGATCAGGACTGCCTTCGACACCGGGTCCACATATTCGGCCACACGCTCGTATTGGCTCTCGAGTGCATAGCCGGCGCCGGTGAGGATGCCGGTCCAGATCAGCGAACCGACCGTCGAGAACAGCAGGAACTGGCCCATCGACATCTTGGCAAGGCCGGCCGGCACCGAGATCAGCGTGCGGATCGCCGGAATCAACCTGCCCAGCAGCACCACTTTCCGGCCATGTTTTTCGAAGGCGTCCATCGCATGCTCGATGTCGCCGTGGGTGACGGTCATCCAGCGCGCGTGCTTGTCGGCGAACGCTTCGAGGCGCTCCTTGCCATACACCCTGCCGGCGTAGTACCAGGGTAAGGCGCCCGCCACCGATCCGGCGGTGCCGGCCAACAGCACGCCGACCACGTTCAAGTCACCGCGCGCAGCGACGAATCCGGCAAACGGCATGATCAGCTCGGATGGAATCGGGGGAAAGATGTTTTCCAGCGCCATCAGCGCGAAGACGCCGAGATAGCCGCTCTTTTGCATGAACTCGGTGATGAACTCGAACACGGGACGTACTCCATATGATTGGGCAGCCCGTACGATACCAATTTTCAAACAACGCATCTGTTCTGCTGCGCACGCACGGCGCGTGCGCCCACCAGCCCTGGCGACAGGATCAGACTGCTATTTTTCGCGCCCGGGGCTTGGTGACGACCGCGCTTGCCGCTACCATGGCTGGATACCGATTCCAGGATGCCTACTTGCTCAAGCTCAGCCTCGACGCCCTTCAGATCATCGACACCATCGCCCGCCGCGGCTCGTTCGCGGGCGCGGCCAAGGAATTGTTTCGCGTGCCGTCCACCATCTCGTACACGGTGTCCAAGCTCGAGGACGACCTGGGCGTGCGCCTGTTCGACCGCTTCGGGCCGAAGGTCACGCTGACGCCGGCGGGCCAGGCGTTGCTCAAGGAAGGCCGCTACCTGCTGCGCGCCGCCGGCGACCTGGAGTCGCGCGTGCGGCGTGTTGCCTCGGGCTGGGAAACGGACTTTGCGATCGGGATGGATTCGGTGCTGGGCGCGGGTGGCCTGCAGCCGGACATTGAAGACTTTTACCAGGTCGCCGACCACACGCGCCTGCGCATCGTGCGCGAGTCGCTCGGTGGCACCTGGGACGCCCTGCTCGACCGCCGCGTCGACCTGCTCGTGGGCGCCGCCGGCGACGGGCCGTCGGGCGGCGGCTACACGGCCGAACCGATCGGCACGAGCAGCTTCGTGTTCGCGGTCGCGCCGCACCATCCGCTGGCAGCGCTGGACCACGCGCTCGACAAGGCCGATCTGCTGCCGTACCGGGCGATCACGGTGTCGGATTCGGCGCGCGTGCTGGGCGCGCGCACCGTGGGCATCCTGTTCGGACAGGCCACGCTGGCCGTGCCCGACATGCGCACCAAGTACGAATTCCAGGTGCAGGGGCTGGGCTTTGGCTTCCTGCCCGAGGCCTGGGCCAGGCCGGCCATCGCACGCGGGCAGCTCATTGAAAAACAGGTGGTGGAACCCAAGCCCGACGAAACCTTCTATCTGGCCTGGCGCAGCACCGAGGATGGCGCGGCGCTCACCTGGTGGATCGACCGGATGCGCACGAGTTCACCGTTCGCGCGCATGGCCGTCGATCCCTGTACAGCCGTGTAAACGACACGCCGCCACGGGTTCGGGGCGGCGTTGCTGCCATGCTGCCTGAGCGTGTTACTGCGGCAGATCGAACACCAGCACTTCGGCTGCCTCGGCCTGACCCAGCGTCACCGCCGGCTCGCCGGTAATCTTCAGCGCATCGCCACCGCCCAGCGCCACGCCGTTGACCGTGATCTGGCCGCGAATCACGTGGACATACGCCTGGCGGCCAGCGGCCAGCGCATGCGTCGCGCCATCGGCGCCATTGAAGATGCCGGCATGGATCGACGCATCCTGGCGGATCGAGACCGAGCCATCGCGGCCATCGTTCGACGCCACCACGCGCAGCTTGCCGGTCTTCGAGGCCGTGTCGAAGTGCTTTTCTTCGTAGCGCGGTTCGGCGCCGATTTCGTTCGGCTCGATCCAGATCTGCAGGAAGTGCACGCCTTCTGTGTTCGAACCATTGAATTCACTGTGCACGACGCCCGTACCGGCGCTCATGACCTGCACGTCGCCGTAGCGCAGCACCGAGCCGTTGCCCATGCTGTCCTTGTGCGCCAGCGCGCCTTCGAGCACGTACGAAATGATTTCCATATTGCGGTGACCGTGCGAATCGAATCCGCGACCCGCCTCTACATGATCATCATTGATGACGCGCAGCGGGCCAAAGCCCATGTGTTCCGGATCGTGGTAATGACCGAACGAAAACGAGTGCTGCGAGTTCAACCAGCCAAAACTGGCGCCACCACGTTCATTGCTTTTACGGACGTTCAACATTATGTGCTCCTTTTGTGAGGTGATCATCGAGCTGCTCGAATCTCGCTGCCGTTACTGTCAGCGACCGATTTCTGCCTTGATCTCGATGCGATGGTGCCATTATGCACCGCCCCTCCACGCTTGAAAAACGAGTTATCTGCGTAGCTATCATCGATATTTTTGATGATTCATACATCATGTATTGCCGCGCACGATTGAATCGCATTCGCCGGTTTTTTTCGTACTCAGGTAGCATATTTACAAGTATGCACAGCACCTATTCCACCACGTCCCCCGCACCGGCCCCACTCGCCATCGATGGCGTCACCAACAACTGGGACTTCACGCCATCACCCGTCATGCGCTGGGAGCGGCGTCAGATGGCAGAGCGGTTTGCACGCGCCGTCCACCGGCGCCCGGCCTCGCACATCGTCGTGCCGGCCACAGCGCAGCGGGCGTGGATCGTGTACTTCCTGTTCGCGCCGGACGGCGTCCTGCACGCGGCGCACCGCTTCACGCTGGCGCGCCTGCGCGAAGAAGGCTTGCCAATCCTCGTGGTGTGCAGCTGTGCGGACAAATCCCGCATGCCGGCTGATTTGCCGGCCCTGTGCGATGCGCTGTTGTGGAAAGCGACGCCGGGCTACGACTTTTCGGCCTACACGCTGGCGCTGCGCCATCTCAGCCGCCGCTCGCCGGGCGCCGACGTCATCGTCATGAACGACTCGGTGTTCGGGCCGTTCACGCCACTGCGCCCCGTGCTGGACAACACCCGCTGGGACCTCACCGGGTTCACGGCGTCGAGCGAACTGACCAACCATGTGCAGTCCTATGCCTTTTTCCTGCGCGACGTGACGCCGGCACGCATGGCGCGCCTGGCGACGGTGTTCTTTCCATTCGGCGCCCTGAGCGCGCCGCAGGACGTGATTGCGCTGCAGGAGACGCGCATGGCGCGCGTGGCGGCGCGATCGATGTCGGTTGGCGCGCTGTGGTTCAGCGACGCCACCCGGGTCCACAACCCTACCCTCGTCAAGCCGATGGAATTGCTGGATGCCGGCTTCCCGTTCCTCAAGCGGGCATTGCTAACCAAGAGCAGCAACTACATCGAACGCGACGTGGTGCTCGAGCGGCTGGCCCGTCTCGGCCACCCGCTCGACGTCTGACGCCAGACACGTCTGCCGCGGATCAGAACTTCACGGCCGCGCGCGCATAGTAATAACCACCGTTGATGCCATACGGCGAAAAGCCCGGATAGATCGTCACCGCACCGTTGTCCAGATTGGCGCGCTGCTCGGCCAGCGTCAGCGCGTTGACCTTGTCCGGGTACTCGTTGAACAGGTTGTTCGCGCCCAGCGACAGGCTCCAGGCCTTGCTGATCTGGTAGCTCACTTCCAGGTCGGTCAACAGGCTGGCCTTGATCCGGTTTTCGCGATACACCGCGCCGTCGGTCGAGAACTGTTCGGACGACTTGCCGAAGTAGTTCTCGCGCAGGTTCACGGTCCAGTCACCCATGCGCCACAGGCCGCCCAGGTTCAACCGCACCTTGGGCGAGGCCGTTTCCAGATGCGAGATCGCGGTGGCGTCGAGCAGCGTCTGCGCGCCCAGCTGCGTTGGCGCCTGGTTGATCTTGATGACCTCGACCTTGTTGTAGTTGGCCGCGGCCGACCAGTCCACGCGCCCGTAAGCGCCGTAGTTGCTGCTCAGGGTGGCGACGATTTCAGCGCCGCGGCTGCGGGTGTTCACGGCATTGGTGAAGATGTTGATACCGGTTTGCACGACGGTCGGATCCAGCACATTGCCATTGGCCAGGATGGCCGCCGTGACGGCCGGCGAATTGATCGCGCCACCCGAACCGTACAGCGAGCCGCTGCCGACGATGCGGTCGCGGATCGTGATCTGGTAGGCGTCGAGCGTGACGGACATGCCGGCCACCGGATTGAGGACCAGGCCCGCACTGATATTGGTCGACGCTTCCGGCTTCAGGCCGTCGATGCCCACCAGGCGCGCGCCCGGCGAATTCGGCGCCAGTTGCACGAATGCGCTGCGTGGCGACACGTTGGTGGCCGAATAGAACGATTCGGCCAGCGTCGGCGCGCGAAAGCCATTGCTGTAGGTGGCCCGCACGGCCACGTCGGGCGTGAAGTCGTAGCGGCTGGTGAGCTTGCCGACCTTGGCGTTGCCGAAGTCGCTGAAATCCTCGAAGCGTCCGGCGATGTCGACAGTCCAGCCGGCGACGGGCTGCACGGCGATATTCGCGTAGACTGCCTTGTTGTTGCGGCTGTGTTTTCCGGCATCGGTCAGCGAAAAGCCGGGGAACGATTGCGCGCCTTCCTTGTAGCGCGACGCGGCGTCGCCCGCGACGATCGCGTAGGTGTCGCGGCGGTGCTCGAGCCCCAGCGCCAGCGTCAGCGGCGTGGCCATGCCGGCGTCGAATTCACGCCGCAGGTCGAGGTTATTGGCCCACTGGCTGGCCTGGAATTGCCCGGCCTTGAAGGACAGCGGCGTCGCGCCCGTATCGGCAAACAGCGAGATATTGGCCGAGTTGGCCACGCCCAGCTTGGCCACGTCCTTGCCGTAGGTGCTCGACAGGTCCCAGTTCCAGTTGCCGAACACCTTGCCCTTGATGCCGAACGTGAACGCGTAGTCTTCTTCGTCGAACGTCTCCTGCGGGCTGAAACCCAGTGGGTAGATCGTCGGCAGGCGGTTGGGCATGCGGTAGTTCTCGAAGGCCCGTGCTTCCTTCTTGCCATAGGTGGCAAAGCTGTACAGCTCGGTGTCGCCGCCCAGGTCCACGCCGAAATTGGCGGCAAAGATGTGCTGGCGGTACTGGGCGTCGCCCTGGATCTTGTTCAGGTACGGGTAGCCTGGCGCATTGACGAGCGACGGCATTGCCGCCATCGTCGCCGGATCGACGACGCGCGGATCGATCCCGCCGCGCTCCGAGAAGCCGTGGTACTTCGTTTCCGCCGTCAGCGACAGGTAAGCGTTGGTGAATGGGGTCAGGCCGATATTGGCCATGCCGTCGCCCGTGTGCCCGCCGCCGTCCATGTAGCCGCCGCCACTGACGTTGGCGCTGCCGCCACGGTAATTCGACTTGAGGATGATGTTGATGACGCCAGCGATGGCGTCGGTGCCGTATTGCGCGGCCGCGCCGTCCTGCAGCACTTCGACACGCTCGATCGCTGCCACCGGAATGAAGTTCAGGTCGGCTGCGGCGCCGCCCTGGAATGCGCCGGCCAGCACGGCCAGGTTGGCGGTCCCGTGGCGGCGCTTGCCGTTGACCAGCACCAGCGTGTTGTTCGGCGACAGGCCGCGCAGGCGCGCCGACAGCGTCATCGCCGCCATGTCGCTGCCGAAGGCCTGGGCATTGAGCGACGGCAGGTTCTGGGCCAGGGCCTGGATCAGGTCGGGCTGGCCGGTGCGGGCCAGCGACGATGCGTCGAGCACCTGGATCGGCGAGGCGCTGTCCTCGACCGTCAGGCCGGCGGCGCGCGTGCCCGTGACGATCACGACGCCGGTACTGGCGATCGCGGGGGCATCGGGCGCCACGGCGGCAGTCGTGGTCTCGACGGCCGGCTCGACCGCCTTGTCGACGGCGTGGGCCGCCACGCCCCACGACAGCAAAGCGGCCGCAACACTGGTATGAATGATGGTCTTGTACATGGTGGTTCCCTGTTGGCGTAGTCTGTTATTGGTCTGGTTGGCATGGCCCGGCACGGGCCGCGCCGCTTACTTCTTTGCTGCCACGACTTCGATTTCCACGAGCCAGCCGGGATTGCTCAGGCCCGCCACCTGCATCACGGCGCGCGCCGGCAGGTTGGGCTGGGCGCCGCCGAAGAACTGGGTGTAGCCGGCCATGAAGCCGGTGACGTCGGCGCGCCCTTTCTGCGCCGGATCGCCCACCAGGAACACCTGCATCTTGACGACGTCGCCCATGCCCAACCCCATGCCGGCGAGGATCTCCTTGATCTTCTGGAGCACGCCGACGGTCTGCGTTTTGGTATCGCCAAAGGCCGCGACGGTGTCGGGGCCGGCCGCCTTGTCGACGATGGGCGGCACCTGGCCGCTGATGAAGTGGATCGTCGCGCCGGGCGGCACCGACACGGCCAGGGCGATGGGAAAGTCCGAGTTGGGGATCTTGTGGCGCACGATGTCCGTGGCTGCGGCACTGGCGATGGCGGGCGCCAGCAGCAGTGCAGCGGCCAGGCACGAGGTGGAGCGGAGAGCGGCGAATGTCATTGGATCGTCTTTCTTGGGCATGGGAAGGAAAGGAAAGGAAGAGCCTCAGTGCTTGTTGCCGAAGCGGCTGTCGCCCGCCGGTGCGACCTGCAGCGCCGCGCGCCGCATGGCGACCTCGGCGCCCGCAACCGGCGGCGCGCGGTTGCCCCAGCTGCTGCGCGCATAGGTCAGGACGGCGGCGATATCGGCGTCATCCAGGCTGGTGCTGAAATCGGGCATGCCGCCGCGGCCCTTGAGCAGCACCTCGGCCGCCGCATCGGCCGGTCCGATGGCGACCGGGCTGGCCACGAGCGCCGGGAACGCGCCGGGAATGCCGCGCCCATTGGCCTGGTGGCAGGCCGCACAGTTCTTGGCGAACAGGGTCTTGCCATCGGCTGATGCAGGGGCCTGGGCCTGGACTGCGCCGGCCCACAGAACGGCGCTTGCCAGTGCAAGGATCGGGGTCTTCATGCGCTGGCCCTCCGGTGCAGCGCGTCGACCTGCTGCCATGCCGATTCGATGGCGCCGGCTTGCCAGCCAGTCAGGTAGCTCAGGTGTTCACCGGCCAGCAGCACCCGGCGCTCGCCATCGAGCAGGATCGGGTAGGCGCTCTTGCGCGCGGCGTCGGTCCACTCGGCCCAGCCGCCCAGGCTGTACTGCACGCGGTGCCAGGCAACCGAGAAGCTGCTCTCGTAACTTGCGCGGTAGGCAGGAAAGATCTTTTCCCCGGCGGCAAGTGCGAACTCGGTCCGTTCGGCGGGCGTCATCCCGCTCACTTCAATGGCGTCGAGCGCATAGTGGTAGTAGCCCAGCACGACACCCTTTTTCTGCTGCCAGCCGCCGGACGGCAGCGAGATCGTGTTGATCCCCTTCAGGTCGGTCAGCACGTGGCCGCCATAGATATGGTCGTCTTCTTCCCAGAAGCGGCGCTTCATCTGCAAGCCGATCTTGCCGACCGGCGCGTACGGGACGGCCTTGATGGCGGCCTTGAACCCATCGGAGAAATCGGTGTCGATCATGCGCAGCACCGACAGCGGCACCGTGCACAGGCAGTAGTCGGCCGTGACGCGCGAGAGCGCGCCACTGGCCGTGTCGCGCACGTCAATCGTGACGGCGCCATCGCTCTGGCGGATGCGCTGGACTTCGGCGTGGTAGCGGATGCGGCCGCCCAGCCGGCTGGCAAATGCGCGTGGGATCGCGTCCATGCCGCCGACCGGCTGGAACATCGTGGCGTGCATCGGGAACTCCTGCACCGCGCTGTAGACCTTGCCGACCCGGGCGGCCAGCAGGTCATGAAACGCCAGCGGATCGGACGGTGTCCCGGCGCCCGGCACCAGCCCCGCGCCGGGGTTGGTGGCAAAGCCACGGCCGCTGCGCCCCTTGTAGGCCAGGTCGCCGGCGTCCAGCGCCCCTTCGCGCTTGAGGTAATCGAGCAGCAGGCGCTGGTCGTCGCCTGTCAACTGGGTATCGAGATGGTGACCCGTGACCGACTTGGCCAGCAGCTCGGCGACGTGGCCGCGCATGTCGGCCTTGATCTGGGCGCCGCGCAGGCGCTGCTTCGACAGCGGGCCGCCCTCCTCGAGATAGACGTAGGCGTGGTCATTCTCGTTGACCATCACTTCGAGCGGCACCTTGAACTGGCGCGCGTAGTAGAGCGTGGACTGGTGGTCCAGCGGAATGCGCCACGGGCCGTGGTTGATGTACTGCCCGGCATCGAAGCGGCACTGCTGGGCCTCGCCGCCCAGTTCGTGCAGCTTGAAGTCCTTGCGCGCAGTCTGGCAGCGCCCGCCCGCATAGGGCCGCGCCTCGAGCACCTGAACCTCATAGCCCAGCTTGCCCAGTTCATAGGCTGCTGTCAGGCCGGCCAGACCGGCTCCCAGCACGACGACTTTCTTCCCCTTGCCAGAGCCAGCGAGCACGGGCGGTGTCGTGCTCCTGGAGGCAATCCCCATGCCCCAGGCATTCATCGAGCCCATCAACAGCGCCGAACCGCCAACGGCGGCGGCGCGGTACAAAAACTCACGTCGGGTCAGCGACGGTGTCAAACGTTTCATTTCTACCTCCACTTGGCGTTACTGAAAGACCTTGCAACTAGTGGCCTATCAGCAATACCTGTGCCAAGCGAGGGGGAATATCGTCAATACGCGCATTTTTAAAATAAAGTACAGCGCGAACTTCTCCGAATGTAAGTTCGGAGTAAGGCTGATTATGCAAAGAAGATTCAGATGGAGCGACGCTCCACTCGTATTGACAAACGTGACGCGCCCGGCGCGATGCCTGCCGAATGCTGCGTCGATACTTTATTTGCCGCGACCCGGTCGGGATCGTGCCCGGACAGCGTATCGACGCCGCGCACGCGCCGGGAGCATGCCAAATCGGCATTGCACTGTTGTGGCGTAAATACGCACTTCAATGGGTGTGGTCAACACCGTCGCGTCCCAGCCAGTAGTTGAACTGGCCATAGCTTGGGATGGCGCCGGGCGCGCAATTGGCGAAGTGGTCGCGCAGCATCTGGCGATATGCGGCCGGGCGCGAAAACCGGGGATGGGTGGCGGCAAACTGGGCGGCGGCAGCCAGGAACAGCGCCCGCAGCGCGGCGTCGGTGTTGGTGCCTGCATTGGCGCTGCTCGTCGCACCGTTGCGCGGGCGACCGCGCTTGACACCGGCGCTGGCCGCCCGCGTCTTGCCACGCGCCCCGGAGTTGGCGTAATCGGGCAGCAGCGCGTCGATCGTCTGGCCCCGCTCCCAGTAGCGGCGCAGATAGCGCATGAGGCTGGCGACGGAGATCCCGTGAGCACGGCTGTAGGCGCTGAGCAGGGCCGCGCGCGGGCGCGGCGAATAGAGCTGTGGCAGGTCGCGATGCAAGGCCGTCACGGCGTCCCACGCCTTCATCTGCAGCAGGTGGTGCTTGCCGGTTGGAGCGTCGATGCGCAGTGCGCGGCAAGGGTCATCCAGCAGCAAGCGGGCGCGCCGTGCCGACACGTCCGCCACCAGCACGTGCAACGGCGTGCTGCGCGGTGTGGCGCTCGGCTGGCGCAGCGCAAAGGTATAGGCAACGGAATCTGCCACGTCGATCCAGAGAATCCGCACCAGATGACCGGGGGGATCGAGGTATTCGATGACATCGTTATGCAAGAACATGGGCCGCTCCTGGCGTTGAGTTCATTGCTTATATGCAAAGAACGCGCCAGGCACGGTCATGGCGGCCCGCGCCGGGGCCGCCGGCAGATCATTTCTGCGCCAGGATCCATTTCGCCAGCACCTTGGCCTCGGCGTCGGTCACCTGCGGATTGGCGGGCATCGGGATCGGGCCCCAGGTGCCGCTGCTGCCTTTCTGGATCTTCTGGACGAGGCGCGCTTCAGCGCCGGCATCCTTCGCGTACTTGGCCGCGACGTCCTTGTAGGCCGGGCCAACGAGCTTGGCGCCAACGGCGTGGCAGGCCATGCAGGCCCTGGCCTTGGCCAGGTCGGCGTTTGCGTGGGCGGCGGGGATGGCGGCGACGGCGAAGGTCGCTGCCAGGGTCAGGGTCAGGTACTTCTTCATGATGCTCCAGTGACTGGGTTGATCGTAAGGCGCAGGCGCCACCTGCCATCATAGCGGGAAACCCCGACGGCATGGGCAGCGCACGGTGCATGACCAGCATCCGACACGCTTGCCGATAAATTTGAATGGGAATGATTCGCATTGGCGACTAGAATGACGCCACTCTGCGATCTTTACCTGATTTTACGTATTGACGCAGCACATTGCCCCAAATTATAAAAAGGATGCCTGAACAATGATTGACCGTTTGTCTGCCCCGCGGTGTGCCCGCACCATACTGAGTCTGGCCATTGGCGCCCTGCCGCTGGCCGGTCTCGCCGCTGACGCGATTGCTGATGACTTGCCGGCAACCATGCCGACCGTGGTCGTCACCGCATCCGGCTTCGAGCAGACGATCCGCGAGGCGCCCGCCTCGATCACGGTGCTGACCCGTGAACAGTTGCAGAAAGAGCGCTTTGGCAACCTGGCGCAGGCGCTTGAAAGCGTGGAAGGCATCGATGTGGGCGCGGCCGGCGACAAGACCGGCGGCATGAACATCAGCATCCGCGGCATGCCGAGCGACTACACGCTGATCCTGATCGACGGGCGGCGCCAGAATGCAGCCGGCAACGTCACGCCAAATGGCTTTGGCGGCACCTCGACCAGCTTCATGCCGCCGGTGGGCGCGATCGAGCGGATCGAAGTCATCCGCGGTCCGATGTCGACGCTGTATGGCTCGGACGCGATGGGCGGCGTGATCAACATCATCACGCGCAAGGTCGGCAAGCGCTGGGCCGGTTCGGTGGCGGCCGACTACACGCTGCAGGAAGACGCACAGTTCGGCGACGTCAAGGGCGCCAGATTCTACCTGAGCGGCCCGCTGAAGACCGACGTGCTGGGCCTGTCATTGCGCGGCAGCACGCTGCGCCGCGGCGAGGCGAATATCTCGTATGACGAGATCAATCCGGCCCGGCCGCTGGTCCAGAACGCCAATCCCGTCAAGCAGCAGATCGACAACGTCGGCGCGCGGCTGGCGTTCACCCCCAACCGCAACCACGAACTGGTGCTCGACGCCGACAGGACGCGCCAGACGTATGACAACACGCGCGGCCAGCTTGGCACGCTGGGCACGGGCGGCTATGGGCCGCAACAGAAATACAACCGCGAGCAAACCACGCTGTCGTACAAGGCGCGCCTGCCGTTCGGCACCTGGGACAGCAGCTATATGGTGAACAACACCGAAACCATCGGCCGCACGATTCCGCCCGGCACGCCAGGCGCGGTGCCCGGCACCGCCCGCACGCTGGAAGTCGAGAGCAAGGTGTTCGACACCAAGCTCCTGGTGCCATGGGGCACGCACCTAACGACCATCGGCGCCCAGCACTGGGATGCCGAGATGATCGACGGCGTCGCGCCGCAATCGTTCGCCTTCACGCAGAAAGCGCTGTTCGTGGAAGACGAGTGGCGCCTGCACGAACGCCTGTCGCTGACGGTCGGTGCACGCTACGACGACCACAGCATCTTCGGCGGCCAGACGAGCCCGCGCGGCTACCTGGTCTGGAGCGCCTCGCCCCGCTGGACCGTCAAGGGCGGCGTGAGCAAGGGCTACAAGACCCCGCGCGTCGAGCAGCTTACTCCCGGCATCAACGGCTTCGGCGGCCAGGGCACGATCCCGCTCGTGGGCAGCCCGAACCTGCAACCCGAAACCAGCATCACCACCGAACTGGGCGCCTACTTCGACAATGGCGCCGGCTGGACCGCGAACGCCACGCTCTTCAATAACGATTTCAAGGACAAGATCACCAGCGGTACTGGGCTCATCAACTGCACCTACCGCCCGGCACCCAACCGGCCGGGCTGTGTCAGCTTCGGCAACTGGCCGAACGTCGACGCCTTCGGCCAGTCGATCAACGTCGACGAGGCCGTCACGCGCGGCGTCGAACTCGCCACGCGCTTCCCGCTCGCCGCCGGCTGGGCCGCCAGCGCCAACTACACGTATACCGACAGCGAACAGGAAAGTGGCCAGAATGCCGGCAAACCGCTGTCGGACACACCGAAGCACGCGTTCAATGCGCGCCTGACGTGGGACGTGTCGGCCGGCTGGAGTGCATGGCTGCGCGCCGAGCACCGCAGCGAGCGCTTCCGCGATCCGGGGACATCGGCCGCCACCCGCGCGGCGCGCGACGCGCTGGGCGACTTCAAGGGTTACACGATGCTGCACCTCGGCACCAGCTACCAGGTCACGCCGGCCGTCACGCTCAACGCCGCGATCTACAATCTGCTGGACAAGGACTTCATCGATTACCGGCCGTATCGCGCGACGCCGGCAGAAGCGCCGACCTACAGCAGCGTCTACGTCAACAACCTCGACGGGCGCCGCCTGTGGCTGTCGATGAACGTGGACTTCTGAGCGGCGGTTGAACCAGCACCAGGCATCCGCCAGGCGCAGGTCGGGGCCGGCTTCGGACACCCCGGCCAGCCAGGTGGTTAGCCGGGCGTGGCGGCGATCGCGAAGCGCAGCAGCCCGATCCGGCGCGCGGCGCGCTGGGCGGCTGGGTGTATGCCGCGCACGGCTGGCATGCGGCGCTGGTCGTGGGCATGCTGCTGCCGGCCTGGATTCACGAAGCCACCTGGCAAGCGGCCGCACGCCAGAGCGCACAGACCACGCGCCGGATTAAGATATGTTTTAATCAACCTTTATCCTGATCCGGAGCACGCAATGCACACGAACGACCAAGCGGCGACGCCGACCAAAGCCGAACTGGACGAAGCCGCGCTGAACATGGCGCGCAATATGTTCCAGTATGCGCGGTCAGGCGACGCCGAGCATCTCGCCGCCTTTCTTTCGCGCGGCCTGCCGCCGAACCTGCGCAATGAAAAAGGCGACAGCCTGCTGATGCTGGCCAGCTACCACTGCCACCTGGACGCGACGCGGGTCTTGCTCGAGCACGGCGCCGATCCGCACCTGATCAACGATGCGGGGCAAACGCCGCTGCACGGCGCTGCGTTCAAGGGCGACCTGGCGGTCACGGCGCTATTGCTCGACAAAGGTGCGCTGCCGGACTTTGCCGGCCCGTCCGGCCGCACGGCGCTGATGTTTGCCGCGATGTTCAACCGGGTCGCGATTGCCCAGCTGCTGCTGGAACGCGGCGCCGACCCGGCGGCGCGCGACGGAGCTGGCGTGACTGCCTACGATGCGGCGCTGAAAATGGGCGCTGCCGACACTGCGGCCTTGCTCGCGCCGGCGAACTGACGGCGTCGCGCGAACCAGGCTGCCACCAGGCCAAGGCCCACGATGGCGCCGGTGGCCGGTTCCGGCACCTCGGTCACTTCCCGCGCGGCGGCCACCAGCATGCCGCTCGCGCCGCTGCAGTCGGGATACTGGACACCGCAGCCGAATGGCTCATCACTGTTGGCGTCGGTGACGCTGAACAGCGCGCCCTGGCTCACCATCCGGAAATCCGAGTTGCCGTCCGACGCGAAAATACTGCCGCCAACAAGGCCACCCGCCAGAAATGTCAGGTCCATGACGATGCGGTCATAGTAATTGCGCGGTGGCGTGCGGTAGCCATAGTCGATCAGGTTGTGCTGACCACCGATGTACGGGTCGTCGAACCAGTAGCGCAGGGACAGCAGGCTCGACTGCGGATCGATGCATGGCGGACCGATGTCGCATTCGTTGCGGATGTTCAGGTACAACGCGCCGGTAGCGACGGCTTCCTCGGAGAACGCCAGCTCCAGGTTGAGGCCGGTCGGCATTGAACTGGACGTGCTCACTTGCTGCCAGCTGTAGGTAACTGCGGCCTGCGCCGGCAGCGCCAGGGCGGCGGCCAGCAGCAAGGTGACGGGTGCAATGCGGGTCATTGTTGATCTCCTCGGAAAGTTCCTACAATACTTCAGCAAGATTCGCGCCTGTAAGTCTGCCAGCTGCATCCAATTGATTCTAAACAACATTTATGTTGGGCGCGTAGTTTGTACAGACACCGTGTCAAGTTCTTCGACAAGACCTGTCACATTCACAACGCCTGGGGCTGTCATTGTGGGCGCCGGGCATGCCGGCCGTGCGCCGCGGCACTTCCCCTATAATCGTGAGCGCCCCCATGCCGGGCGCGACTCCACTTACCCGAAAGACCCCGATGAAAGCCCTGCCCCTGCCCGTCCTCATGGTTGCCCTGCTGACTGCCAGCAGCACTGCACTTGCCGACGACGCCGCACTGCTCAAATGCCGCACCCTGAGCGACACCGCCACGCGCGTGGCCTGCTACGACGCGATCCCCGTCGGCGTCAGCGTCGCCGGTGCCGCCGCCTCTGCTGCGCCGGCACGCACGCCTGAACAGAATTTTGGCCTGGAAGCGGCCAGGCAGCGCGAGGCGCAGCCGGCGTCGATCCGCAGCACGGTCGTGGGCGAATTCGATGGCTGGGGCCCCGGCTCGCAGATCCGCCTGGCCAATGGTCAGGTCTGGCGCGTCATCGACGGCAGCGATGCCGTCCTGCCGCGCACGAAGGATGCGCCGGTGACGATCGAGCGTAACGTGTTCGGCACACTGTTCCTGAAAGTCGATGGCGGCAACAGCTCGGCCAAGGTGCGCCGGGTGCAATAAAGGCTAGGCAGGCGTGCGTACCATGTACAGCGCGCCGGGTGGATAGGTGTGCAGGCCGGCGTCGTGGGTTGGTGCCGCGCGCCAGCCGAGCGCGTGCCAGAAGCGCTCGCTGTCCTGCACCGACACCAGGGCCGCATGCGCCAGGCCCAGCATACGTGCCATGCGCAATGCGTCGTCTACGAGTGCACGCGCCAGGCCACGCCCCAGTGCACACGGCGCGATTGCCAGGTCGTGCAGGTACAGCGTGTCCGGCTGCTGCGCTACGTTGAACGGTGCGTTCAGGTCCGTCACCAGCCCGAGGCGTGACGGATAGGCGAACAGATAGCCGCGCACGACGCCGTCGTGACTGCCGACCAGGCAAGTACCGTGCGCCGCCGCCATCCGGGCTGCGACGACCGCTGCCGGCTCCTGCATCGCGGCCGGATAGCAGGCAGCCTGGATGCGCAGTACGGCATCGAGATCGGCAGGCAGCATCGGGCGCAGGGATGTCGACATGAGAGATAGGCGGACGAAAAAAACGCGCATCGTAGCATGCGCTTGACGCCCGTCGTGGCATCGCGCATTCTAGCTGTCTTGACAACATCGCCTCATCACCGACAGGAACAAGCATGCGCAGCACCAGCGACGTCACGCCACCAACCCGCCCCGAATACATTCTCCACGCCAGCTGCCCGGCCGGCATCGGCATCGTCGCGGCTGTTGCGACCTTCCTGGCCGAACGCGATTGCTATATCTGCGCGCTCGAGCAGTTCGACGACGATTCGACCGCCCGCTTCTTCATGCGCGCCGTGTTTCGCCAGCAGGACAAGTCGCCGGCCATCGACGCCATTCGCGCTGAATTCGACAGCACCGTTGCCACGCGCCTGGACATGGGCTGGAAAATCTACGATCCGCTCGACCCGGTACGCACCGTGATCATGGTCTCGAAGACCGATCACTGCCTGGACGACCTGCTGTACCGCCGCCGCACGGGCGAACTCAATCTGTCGATCACGGCGGTCGTGTCGAATCACCTCGACCTGCGCCCGATGGTCGAGCGCGAAGGCATCCGCTTCATCTTCCTGCCGGTGAACAAGGACAACAAGGCGCAGCAAGAGGCGCGCCTGCTGGAAATCGTCGACGAGACCGACTCCGAACTCGTGGTGCTGGCGCGCTACATGCAGATTCTGTCGGATGGCCTGGCGCGCCGCCTGGCCGGCAAGTGCATCAATATCCACCACTCGTTTTTGCCCGGCTTCAAGGGCGCCAAGCCGTACCAGCAGGCATTCGACCGGGGCGTCAAGCTGATCGGCGCGACGGCCCACTACGCCACGCCCGATCTGGACGAAGGCCCGATCATCGAACAGGTGCTCACGCGCGTGGACCACAACTACCGCGTCGACCAGCTCACCCGCGTGGGCCGCGACAACGAATGCCTCGCGCTGGCCACGGCCGTCAAGTTCCATATCGAGCGCCGTGTGTTCGTGGATGGCAACAAGACCGTCGTGTTCCGCGGGCCGTAATGACATCCCCGGCAACGTTGACTTATACCTAATATAAGTGCGTCATCTAACCGTCGCAAATGTAACAGGACGTTATGTTCATACCTTCTCACAGAGGGGAAGAACATGGAACATCAACAGCAGCATCCGGTGCGCCTGCGCATCAACGGCCAGGACCGGGAATTCAACGTCGAATCGTGGGTAACGCTGCTTGACCTGCTGCGCGAGCGCGCAGGCATGACCGGCACCAAGAAGGGCTGCGACCAGGGCCAGTGCGGCGCCTGCACCGTGCTGGTGGACGGCAAGCGGATCAACTCGTGCCTGACGCTGGCCGTCATGCAGGACGGCCGCGAAATCACCACCGTCGAAGGCCTGGCCACCGGCGAAGACCTGCACCCGCTGCAGCAGGCGTTCATCGACTGCGACGCGTTCCAGTGCGGCTACTGTACGCCGGGCCAGCTGTGTTCGGCCGTGGGCCTGATCAGCGAAGGCCAGGCCACGTCGCGCGACGACGTGCGTGAACTCATGAGCGGCAACCTGTGTCGCTGCGGTGCGTACCCGCAGATCGCCGATGCGGTCATCAAGGTTCTCGACATGCGCGACACGAAAAAAACCACCGAAGGCTTCACGACCGGGGCGGTGCTGTCATGAACCCGTTCGCCTTTACCCAAGCCACGGACGTCGACGCGGCGCTGGCCGCCCTGCTCGACCCTGACACCCGCCCGATCGCCGGCGGCACCAATCTGCTCGACCTGATGAAGGAAAGCGTGATGAAGCCGTCACGCCTGGTCGACATCAACAACCTCGGCCTGGACCAGGTTGAAGAAAAAGACGGCGGCCTGCTGCTTGGCGCTCTTGCCCGCAACGCGGACACGGCCTACCACCCGGTGGTGCGCGAGCGCTATCCGCTGCTGTCGTCGGCGATCCTGGCCGGCGCCTCGCCGCAACTGCGCAATATGGCGTCCAACGGCGGCAACCTGATGCAGCGTACGCGCTGCGTCTACTTCTATGACGTCGGCACCGCCTGCAACAAGCGCGAACCCGGCACCGGTTGCCCGGCCCGCGAAGGCCTGAACCGCCAGCTGGCGATTCTGGGCACCAGCGAAAGCTGTATCGCCACCCACCCGTCGGACATGTGCGTGGCCCTGCGCGCGCTCGATGCAACGGTGCACGTGCGGTCGATGAGCGGCGCTCGAGAAATTCCGTTTGCCGACTTCCACCGCCTGCCGGGCGACACGCCCCAGATCGACAACACGCTGCAGCCAGGCGAGATGATCACCCATATCACCGTGCCTGAAGCCGACCGCTTCATCGACCATAGCGCCTACATCAAGGTGCGCGACCGCCTGTCGTACGCGTTTGCGCTGGTGTCGGTCGCGGCTGCGCTGGATCTCGATGCCGACGGCACGATCCGCGCTGCGCGCATCGCGCTTGGCGGCGTGGCCCACAAGCCGTGGCGCGTCGAAGCGGCCGAAGAAGCGCTCGTCGGCCAGGCGGTCGGCGAAGCGGCCTTCCTGCAGGCCGCCGAGACGATCCTGCAAGGCGCCCAGGGCTTCGGCCAAAATGATTTCAAGCTGCCGCTGGCGCGCAACGCCATCGTGCAAGCCTTGACCACCGCTGCGCGTGGCACCGACCATGCGCGCGGACTCGATGCACAAGGAGAACAAGCATGACCGACCTGATTCCAGAACTGCGCGCGCCGAGCGCGCCGGCCGGCACCGGCCGCGTGAAAAGCGGCATGCAGGTCTCGCGCATTGATGGCCGCGCCAAGGTGACCGGCGAGGCGCAATACGCTGCCGAATACTTTGCCCCCGACCTGGCCTACGGCGTGGTCGTGAGCGGCACCGTGGCCAAGGGCCGCATCACCGGCATCGACACGGCCGAGGCGCTGGCCGTCGCCGGCGTGCTGTCCGTAATGACGCACGAGAACCGCCCCAAGATGCGCTCGTTCGACCTGGCGTGGAAAGACATGACGGCCCCGGCCGGCTCACCGTTCCGCCCCCTGTTCTCGGACGAGATTTTCTACAGCGGCCAGCCGGTGGCGCTGGTGCTGGCCGAGACCTTTGAAGCCGCGCGTTACGCCGCAACGCTGGTACGCGTGCACTACGATGTCGATGCGCACGAAACCAATCTGCTCGAAACCCTCGACCAGGCGTATGAACCACGCAAGATGAAGGCCGGCTTCGTGCCGCCAAGCTCGATCGGCGACGGTGAAAAGGCGTTCGAGGCGGCCGAAGTACGGGTCGACTCGCAGTACTACAACGGCGTCGAGCACCACAACCCGATGGAGATGTTCGCCTCGACCGTGATTCGCGCTGAAAACGGCCACCTGACCATCTACGACAAGACGCAAAGCTCGCAGAACAGCCGCTGGTATGTCTCGCATGGCTTTAGCCTGTCGAGCGACGAAGTCACGGTGCGCAACCCGTACGTGGGCGGCGCCTTCGGTTCCGGCCTGCGCCCGCAATACCAGCTGCCGCTCGCCGTGATGGGCGCGCTGCAGCTCGAGCGTTCGGTACGTGTCGTGCTGACGCGCCAGCAGATGTTCAGTTTCGGCCACCGTCCGGAAACCTGGCACCGCATCCGCCTGGGCGCCGCGCCGGACGGCACGCTCAAGGCAATCTGGCACGAAGCGATCCAGGAAACCTCGCGTCTCGAGGACTACGTCGAAGTGATCGTCAACTGGTCGGGCCAGCTGTATGCGTGCAGCGACATCAAGCTCGGCTACCAGGTCGTTGCGAACGACCGCTTCACGCCACTGGACATGCGCGCCCCGGGCGCCGCCCACGGCGTGCACGCCATGGAAGTGGCGATGGACGAGCTGGCCTACGAACTCAAGATGGATCCGCTGGCGCTGCGCCTGAAGAACTACACCGAGATCTCGCCGATCGAGGACAAGCCGTTCTCGAGCAAGGAACTGCGCGAGTGCTACCGCCAGGGCGCCGAGCGCTTCGGCTGGGACAAGCGTCCGCTCGAGCCACGCTCGATGCAGGACGGCGACGAGCTGGTGGGCTGGGGCATGGCAACCGGCATCTGGGATGCCCTGGTCATGGTGGCGCGCGTGAGCGCCGTGATGCACAGCAATGGCCGCCTGGTCGTGAGCAGTGCGGCCACCGATATCGGCACCGGCACCTATACCGTGATGTCGATGATTGCCGCCGAGGCCATGGGCCTGCCGATGGAGCTGGTGACCTTCCAGCTGGGCGACTCGACGCTGCCGATGGCGCCGATCGAGGGTGGTTCGTCGCACGTGGCCACCGTGGGCTCCGGCGTGTTCGGGGCCTGTGAAAAGCTCAAGAAGTCCCTGCTGAAAATGGCGGTCAAGATGCCTGATTCGCCACTGGCCAAGGCGCGCATGCGCGACGTCGAATTCGGCGACGGCGCAGTCTTCCTGAAAACCGACCCGTCGCGCCGCGTGGAGCTCACCCAGGCGCTGGCGAATGCAGGCGTCGACCAGGTGGAAGAAAAATACTTCATGACGCCGCAGATGCTCAAACAGCGCAAGTACGCGCGCGCCGTGCACTCGGCCGTGTTCTGCGAAGTGCGCGTCAACGAAAAGCTCGGCATGGTGCGCGTCACGCGCGTGGTCAGCGCGATTGCAGCCGGCCGCATCATCAGTGGCAAGACAGCCGCCAGCCAGATCAGCGGCGCGGTCGTCTGGGGCATCAGCCAGGCCCTGCATGAAGAAACCCATACCGATCACAAGTACGGGCGCTTCATGAACCACAATTTCGCCGAATACCACGTGGCGGCCAATGCCGACATCCACGATATCGACGTGATCTTTGTCGAAGAGGACGACCGCATCGTGAGCAAGCAGCTGGGCGCCAAGGGTGTGGGCGAGATCGGCATCGTGGGTGTGGCGGCGGCGATCTCGAACGCTATCTTCCATGCCACCGGTACGCGCCTGCGCACGACACCGATGACGCCGGCGAAGTTGCTGATGGGCGACCGGGAACTCCCCGTACAACCGCCGGTCTGACATACGGCGCCGCATCGACCGCTAACGCCATCTTCGGATGGCGTTTTTTTTGTTTTCGGATTTGCGTTTTCTCCGCTTTCGTTTTTGCCGAGAAAAAGCGTCATGCAAACCACATACGTGTTTCCACGTAGTTGCACAACAATATGTTTGCTGGTAAAACATCTGGTGCGTAAGACAACGCCACAAGGGAGCACGGCACAGACTAGTGCCGGTTGCCAAACCAAACCAAAAATGAGATACGAGGACGACACCATGAAGCTCAATATGCTGTGCGCAGCCGCCTGCCTGACCGCTTTCGGCACGGGCCTGGCCCATGCCCAGGCCTACCCGACCAAGACCATCACCATGATCGTGCCGTTCGCGGCCGGTGGCCCGACCGACACCGTCGCGCGTCTCGTGGCGCAGTCGATGGGCAACACGCTCAAGCAGCAGATCATCGTCGAAAACGTCGGCGGTGCCGGTGGCACGATCGGCGCCGCGCGCGCCGCCAAGGCCGCGCCTGACGGCTACACGCTGTTCCTGCACCACATCGGTCAATCGACCGCGCCGGCGCTGTACCGCAAGCTGCCGTACGACGCGATCACCAGCTTCGAACCGATCGGCCTGATCACCGACGTGCCAATGACCGTCGTCGCCAAGGCGAACTTCCCGGCCAAGGACATGAAAGAGCTGATCACGTACGTCAAAGCCAACAAGGACAAGGTCACCTACGCACACGCCGGCCTGGGTTCGGCGTCGCACCTGTGCGGCATGCTGCTGCAGACCGCGATGGGCGTTGAGCTGACCACTGTCCCGTACAAGGGCACCGGCCCGGCGATGAACGACCTGCTGGGCGGCCAGGTGGACTTCATGTGCGACCAGACCACCAACACCACCAGCCAGATCAAGGGCGGCAAGATCAAGGCCTACGGCGTGACGACCAAGACCCCGGTCGCCTCGCTGCCGAACCTGCCGACGCTGGACAAGGCTGGCCTGCCAGGCTTCGAAGTCGGTGTCTGGCACGGCCTGTACGCGCCGAAAGGCACGCCGAAGCCAACCGTCGACGCGCTGTCGAACGCCCTGCGCACCGCACTGCGCGATCCGAACGTGGTCAAGCGCTTCGCCGACCTGGGCACCGAGCCGGTTCCGACCAATCAAGCCACGCCGGAAGCGCTGCGCACGCACCTGAAGCAGCAGATCGACCTGTGGGGCCCGATCATCAAGAAAGCCGGCGCCTTCGCCGACTGATGCCGCATTGACGACTTCGCGCCGCGCCGGCCTGTCCGGCTGCGGTGCGGCGTCGTCGCATCTGGAGCCTGGCCGGCGTCGTTGTCATCGTCGTCGCGCGGGGCTGCATCAGTGATCTGCATCCACGCTTTTCGAACCACTGCATCTGCATCACCGCATCTGCAACACCATAAAGGGGACCACCACCGTGCCAGCATTTATCCGCCATCCGAAAGACTTCTGGAGCGGCATTGTCTTTCTATTCTTCGGTCTGAGCGCCGTGATCATCGGCCAGGAATACGAAATGGGCAGTGCCGGCCGCATGGGTCCGGCCTACTTCCCGATCGTGCTGGGCGCCCTGCTGTCGCTGATCGGCGTTGCCTCGTTCGTGCGCTCGTTCTTCCGTCCTGGCGAAGCGATCGGCCGCATCTATTATCGCGAACTGATTATCGTGCTGGCCGCCGTGCTGCTGTTCGGCTTCCTGGTGCGCAATGCCGGACTGGCGCCTGCGGGCTTCCTGCTGATCCTGATCAGCTCGTACGCCAGCGAAAAATTTGAATTGAAGAAGTCACTCGCGCTGGCCGTGGGCATGACGTTGTTTGCAATCGGTCTGTTCGTCAAGCTGCTTGGCTTGCCGATGCCGATCATTGGCCCTTGGCTCGGTGGGAATTAAATCATATGGAAATTTTCAGTAACCTCGCACTGGGCCTCGAGACGGCCCTGTCCATGCAAAACCTGTTCTACTGCCTGGTCGGCGTGTTCGTCGGCACCGCAGTGGGCGTCCTGCCGGGCCTGGGCCCGATCGCCACCATCGCCATGCTGCTGCCGGCCACCTTTGGCCTGCCGCCAGAGTCGGCGCTGATCATGCTGGCGGGTATCTACTACGGCGCGCAATACGGTGGCTCGACCACCGCCATCCTGGTCAATCTGCCGGGTGAATCATCCTCGGTGGTGACGGCGCTGGACGGCTACCAGATGGCCCGCAACGGCCAGGCCGGCAAGGCGCTGGCCACTGCGGCGATCTCGTCGTTCTTCGCCGGTACCGTTGCCACGGTCCTCCTGGCCCTGGCCGCGCCGCCACTGGCCGATCTGGCACTTGAATTCGGCCCGGCCGAATACTTCTCGCTGATGGTGCTGGGCCTGGTCGCCTCGGTCGTGCTGGCCAGCGGCTCGCTGCTCAAGGCGATCGGCATGGTGCTGCTCGGCCTGCTGCTGGGCGTGGTCGGTACCGACGTCAACTCGGGTTCGGCGCGCTACACCTTCGACATGCCGGAACTGGCTGACGGCATCAACTTCGTCATCGTCGCGATGGGCATGTTCGGTATCGGCGAAATCATCCGCAATCTCGAGCACAACGAAGACCGCAATCTGGTGATGAAGAAAGTCACCGGGCTGATGCTCAACAAGGAAGACTTCAAGCGCATCATGTGGCCGGTCATCCGCGGCACGGGCCTGGGCTCGCTGCTGGGCATCCTGCCGGGCGGTGGCGCCATGCTGGCCTCGTTCGCGTCGTACTCGCTCGAGAAGAAAGTGTCGAAAAACTCGGCCAACTTCGGCAAGGGCGCCATCGAAGGCGTTGCGGCTCCGGAAGCGGCCAACAACGCCGGCGCGCAGACCTCGTTCATCCCGATGCTGACGCTGGGCATTCCGTCGAACCCGGTGATGGCACTGATGATCGGCGCGATGATCATCCAGGGCATCCAGCCTGGTCCTGCCGTCATGACCGAGCAGCCTGGCCTGTTCTGGGGCCTGATCGTCTCGATGTGGGTCGGTAACCTGTTCCTCGTCGTGCTGAACCTGCCGATGATCGGTATCTGGGTGCGCATGATCATGGTGCCGTACCAGATGCTGTATCCGGCCATCCTGATGTTCTGTGCGATCGGCGTGTTCAGCCTGAACAACAGCACCTTCGACGTCTACCTGATGGCGCTGTTCGGCCTGCTCGGCTACCTGTGCGCCAAGCTCGAACTGGAGCCCGCGCCAATGCTGCTCGGCTTCATCATCGGCCCGATGATGGAAGAATACCTGCGCCGCGCCCTGCTGCTCTCGCGCGCCGACCCGATGGTATTCATCGAGCGCCCGATCTCGGGCGTCATGCTGGGCCTGGCCGCCGCCGCCATGATCGTCGTGCTGCTGCCATCGCTGCGCAAGAAACGCGAAGAAGCCTTCCAGGAAGACTAAGGCCCCAAGCCGACGTCAACCCGCACCACCCGCGCCGCCCGGCGCCGGCCCCAGGCCGGCCCGGGCGGCCGCCGTTTACGCGCGAAAAAACGCCCCCACACTAGCCACCAGATACTGAACAATTAGGGTCAGAGTCGACTTATTGGGCAATTCCTCAATGTTGTCAAACAATCTGACTCCGACCCCAATTGAAAAGCAATGGCCGCGCGGAATGCTGCCTGAGGGCATTGCAAACAGGCCATGGATGGAGATTTATTGGTCAATAATTCGACTCTGACCCTAATTGGAGGGTCGGATCGGGCTGGGCCAGGCGGTTATTCGCGGCGTTCGGTGTGCAGGGGGAGGAGGACGGTGAAGGTGCTGCCCTGGCCGTTGCCGGGGCTGTGGGCGGTGACGGTGCCGTCGTGGGCTTCGACCAGGTTCTTGACGAGGGCCAGGCCCAGGCCGAGGCCGCCGCCGGTGCGGTCGGCTGAACGTTCGGCCTGGACGTAGAGGTCAAACAGGCGCGGCATCAGGTCGGGCGCGATGCCCATGCCGTTGTTGGTGACCCGCAGCGCTGCCATCGTGCCCCGTTTTTCCAGGGCGACGTGGATGATGCCGTCATTGTCCGTGTAGCGAATCGCGTTGGTCAGCAGATTGCTCACCACCTGGATCAGGCGCGTGCGGTCGCCCAGCACCAGCAGGCTGGGCACGCCCGCTGCCTGTTCGATGCAATGCCGTTTCTGGTTTGCGGCCGACTGCACCTGCTCGAGCGCAGCGGCAATCACGTCAGCCAGCTCCACCGGCGTCTTTTCCAGTTGCACCAGGCCGCGGCTCACGCGCGAGACGTCCAGCAGATCCTCGACCAGCCGGCTCATGTGCGTGACCTGGCGCCGGATCAGTTCACCCATCTGGTTGGCGCGCTGCGACGTGACACCCTCGGGCAGCAGCATGCTTGCAGCCATGGCCGCCGCTGACAGCGGCCCGCGCAATTCGTGGCTCAGTGTGGCGAGGAATTCGTCCTTGCTGCGATCGGCTTTCTGCAGCGCGGCAGCCTTGTCGTCCAGCAGGTCATTCAGGGCTTCGATATTGCGGTTGCGCTCTTCGAGGCGGGTCGAAACGAGTTGCAGTTCTTCCTGCCGCGCCTGCAGCGCGCCGAGCGCGTCAGCCAGCTCGCGGTTCTGGTGGCGCGCTTCCGACAAGGCTGCGTGATTGGGCAGCGTCTCGAATTGCGCCACGAGTGGGCCGAACCCGTCGGCGCTGATGAAGCCGGCGTTGACAGGAAAGCGCTTGCCGACCGTGATCCGGGTGCCGGATGGCCCGCTGGCGATGTCGAACTGGTCCATCAACCGGCGCGCCGACAGGATGCCGACACCCATGCCCGACGTCGACCGGTACGCGCCGGACAGGACATGCCCGACATCGGCGATCCCCGGCCCGCGGTCGGCAAATGTAATGGAAAGATGCTGCGGCGCCACCGCGCCTTCGGCCACGAACGAGACCGAACCGGCGCCGGCATAGTTGAAGATATTGCGCGCCAGCTCCGAGACGACCGTGCCGATACGGGCCTGATCAACCGAGCCGAACCCGCAAGCGCCCGCGATCTGGCGCGCACGCTGGCGCGCGGCGATCACATCGAATTCGGTATCGACACTGAGCGTGAGAATGGCCTGCGTCATGCGCGCTGGGGAAAGATCATGGTGTCACTCTACAGAGAAAAGTGGCATCTGAAGAGTGCAGAGGCCGGTGGCGGGCAGAATTATACCCCGCCACAACGGCGCTTTATCCTACAAATTGTGACACCCGATTCTGCCGCAGCGCGACACTGCCAATTACACGCCCACCATCGAGACAGCCTTCGTATTGAGATACGATTCCAGCGCTTCCGGTCCGCCTTCCGAACCGTAGCCCGAATCCTTGATGCCGCCAAATGGCAGCTCGGCGCTCGGCGTGGCCGGCTGGTTGATCCACAACATGCCCACTTCGACGCGGTTCATCAGCAGGTGCGCGTTCTTGATGGAGCGCGTGAACGCGTAACCGGCCAGGCCATATGGCAGGCGATTGGCTTCCGCGATCATGTCTTCCAGGCTGTCGAAGCCGCGGATGCCGGCGATCGGCCCGAACGGCTCGTCGTTGAACATGCTGGCATCCAGCGGCACATCGGCCAGGATCGTCGGCGCGAAGAAGTTGCCGCTGTTACCCACGCGTTCACCGCCCGTTGCCACCGTGGCGCCGCGTGCCCGCGCATCGTCGACCACCTTGGCCATCGCATCCAGGCGGCGCGCGTTGGCCAGCGGCCCGAGCGTCGTGCCATCGGCCATGCCGTCGCCGAGCTTGAGGCTTTCGGCGTGCTGCACGAGAGCGCGGGTGAACTCGGCCTTGACGGCGTTATGCACGAGGAAGCGGGTCGGCGAAATGCATACCTGACCGGCATTGCGGAACTTGGCGGCACCCGCCGCCTTGACGGCCAGCGCCACGTCGGCATCCTCGGCGATGATGACCGGCGCATGGCCACCCAGCTCCATCGTCGCGCGCTTCATGTGGGCGCCGGCCAGCGCGGCCAGTTGCTTGCCCACTGGCGTCGAGCCGGTGAACGTCACCTTGCGGATGATCGGGCTCGGAATCAGGTAGCCCGAAATTTCGGCCGGGTCGCCGAACACCAGGCCGACGACGCCCGGCGGCAGGCCGGCATCGACGAAGCACTGCAGCAGCGCCGCTGGCGAAGCCGGCGTTTCTTCCGGCGCCTTGCACAGGAACGAGCAGCCGGTGGTGAGCGCTGCAGCGAGCTTGCGCACGATCTGGTTGATCGGGAAGTTCCATGGTGTGAACGCGGCGACCGGGCCGACCGGTTCTTTCAGCACGAGCTGCTGGGCGGCCGGGTTGCGCGACGGGACGATGCGGCCATACACGCGCATGCCCTCGGCCGCGAACCAGTCGATGATCTCGGCGCCGGCCAGGGCCTCGCCCTTGGCTTCGGCCAGTGGTTTGCCCTGCTCCTGCGTCAGCAGGCGCGCGATGTCGCCGGCGCGCTCGCGCAGCAGCGTCGCGGCGCGGCGCATGATCGCGGCGCGTTCGGCCGCAGGCACGGCGCGCCAGGTCTCGAAGCCCTTCTGGGCGGCGGCCAGCGCGCGATCGAGGTCGGCAATGCTGGCGTGGGCGACCTTGCCGATTGGCTGGCCGGTGGCCGGATTGATTACCGGGATGGTCTTGCCGCCGCTGGCGTCGTGCCATTCGTTGGCGATGAGGAGACGGGTATCGGGGTAGCTGGAAGTCGTCATGGTAATTGGTCCTGTGGTAAGGACGACAATCTTACCGTGGATGGCGACTCCCTGCAGAGGACCCTACCGCTTCGTCGGCGCCCGCCTCGGCCATCGAACGGATGCGCGCGGCCATCGCCTCCATCGAAAACGGTTTGGTGAGCACCGCCATCCCAGGGTCGAGGTAGCCATTGTTGAGCACCGCATTCTCCGCATAGCCGGTGATGAACAAGACCTGCAGCCCGGGCCGCACTGCACGCCCCGCGTCGGCCATCTGGCGTCCGTTCATGCCGCCGGGTAGCCCCACGTCCGTGACCAGCAGGTCGATCCGCGCATCCGATTGCAGTATCTTGAGACCCGTCGCGCTGTCGGCCGCCTCGATCCAGCCAAAACCGAGATCCTGCAGGATGTCGATGACGAGCATGCGCACGGTCGGTTCGTCGTCGACGATCAGCACCGTGGCCACCTGCCCGGATTGCGTCAGCGCGGTCGGCGCCGCGACATCGGGCTCCAGGTCGGCGGCGCCAGTGCCATAGTGCCGCGGCAGATAGATGCTCACGGTCGTGCCCTGCCCCACTTCGGAATAGATGCGTACCTGGCCACCCGACTGCTGCGCGAAGCCGTAAATCATCGACAGCCCGAGACCTGTTCCCTGGCCGATCGGCTTGGTCGTGAAGAAGGGTTCGAATGCACGTGCAACGACGTCCGGCGCCATGCCCACACCCGTGTCGCTGACGGACAAGGCCAGGTACTGGCCCTGCGCCATGTTCTGCTGGCGCGCGACGCGCTCGTCGATCCACTTGTTGGCCGTTTCGACCGTGATGGCGCCGCCATCGGGCATGGCGTCGCGTGCATTGATGCACAGGTTCAGCAGCGCATTTTCGAGCTGCGACGCATCGACCAGCGCCGGCCACGCATCGGCGACGCACACCACCTCGATCCGCACTGCGGGCCCCACCGTGCGCTGGACCAGCTCCTGCATGTCGGCGACGAGCCGGTTCACGTTTGTGGGCTTGGGCATCAGGGTTTGCTGGCGCGAGAACGCGAGCAGGCGGTGGGTCAGGGCTGCGGCCCGCTTGGACGCACCCAGCGCCGTCGCAATATACCGGTCAAACTCATTGAACCGCCCCTGCTGCATGCGCATCTGCATCAGCTGCAGCGCGCCGGAAATACCGGCCAGCAGATTGTTGAAATCATGCGCCAGGCCACCGGTCAGCTGGCCGACCGCTTCCATCTTCTGGCTCTGGCGCAGGGCATTCTGCATCGCTTCCAGTTCGGCCATCTGCTCTTGGTCACGCGTGATGTCACGGCCCACAGCATTGATCAGCTCGTCATGGGCACGGGTCGACCACGAGATCCAGCGGTAGCTGCCATCCCGATGGCGGTAGCGGTTGTCGAACCGTTGATGGCCGATCCCCTCCGCCAATTCGCGCGCGCCGGCAATCGTATGCGCGATGTCGTCCGGATGAATCAGGTCGAACAGATTCGATCCGACCAGCTCGTGCTCGCGCCAGCCGAGCACGGACGACCAGGCCGGATTGGTCGCCGTGATCACTCCGTCGAACGTACAGCGCAGCATGATGTCCGACGACAGCGTCCACAGCGCATTGCGATCCTGCGCCCGCTCCGCGACCTGGCGCTCGAGATCGAGCAAAATCCGCTTGCGCTGGTCGATGTCGTCGAACACCAGGATGATGCCGGCCTGCGCGCCGGCGCTGTCGATCAGCGGCACGGCGCTGACGGCGACCCAGGTTTCCGTGCCGTCCGCCGCGCGCCGCAGAAATTCGTCGCCCGGCGTGACGAGCTCGCCCCGCAATGCGCGCGCACTCGGATAATCGTCGGGCGCCAGCAAACGGCCCTGTGCATCGAACCCGCGCCAGCGTTCCCAGGCGCGCTGCAGGCCCTGCGAGGGCGCGAAATCGGGAACGAAGGTACGGAAACCGGGGTTATTCAGGATGGCCTGCCCATCCATGTCGAACAGGCAGATGCCTACCGGCAGGTGCTCAATGACGGTGGCGAGCCGGCTGGCCGCCTCCCTGCGCGCCACAATCTCTTGCTCCAGCGCGATATTGCGCTTGATGAGCTGGGTCTGCGCGGCATCGCGCTCCCTGGCAGCGACGACACCGGCCGTCGTTTCAGTGGCGATATTGAGCAAGCCGTTGATGTGGCCCTCACTGCGCAGCGGGCTGTACGCAAAAGACCACCACGTCTCTTCCTCGTAGCCACTGCGCGTCATGACCAGCGGCAGATCGGTGAAACTCACCGCTTCGCCGGCCATCACGCGCGCCACCAGCGGACCGATGTCGTCCCATATTTCCGACCAGACCTGCGGCAGTGGCCGGCCCAGCGCGCCCGGATGGCGTTTCCCGAGAAACGGCACGTATGCCGCGTTGTAGAGCAGCGTTTTCTCCGGGCCCCAGGTGGCGCACATCGCTACCGGCGTTGCCAGCATCATCCCGAACACCGCTTCGAGCGCCGCCGGCCAGTCTGCGCGCGCGCCCAGCGGGGTCGCGCTCCAGTCAAACGCCACGATTTCGGCAGGCGGGGCGTTCACGCCTGCTTTCCGGTGAGCCGGGCGCCGCTGGCGAACGGCATCGGGAGAGTGGAAATGGGCTTGATCTTGTGTTGGGACATACAAACTTTGCGTGCTAGACGACATCAATGAGTGCCGCAATTCTGGCATAAATCTGTCAATCTTGTCGTACGGTCAACATCCGGGCAGCCGGCCTGCGGCGCCATGGCCCGGGAAACGCAATAATTTATTAATCATGCGACAATTCGCCACCGAATTTTCCCGCTGTATGTACCATGCGCTCCTTCAACGAAAGTACCTGATATGTCACCACCCAAGCCACGCCACGGCTCCCCCTTGCTGCTGCTCCCGATCGCGCTGATCATCATCGCGCTTGCCGTCCTGTTCGCCTGGATTGGCGGCTGGTTCGGCAACAGGAACGTGACCCCCCAAACGATGGTCAATACCGCCGAAGCTTCCGGCACGCAGCAACCGGGTTTCCGCCGTGCGCACGCCAAGGGCATCTGCATCGTCGGCACCTTCGCGCCAACGCCCGCCGCCGCGCAGCTGTCCACGGCGCGCGTGTTTTCGCAGCCGTCCACGCCCGTCCTCGGCCGCTTTTCCAGCCCAGGCAACGACCCGCATTCGCCTGACAACAAGGCGGCCGTGCGCGGCATGGCGCTGCAGCTGAAAACGGACGATGGCCAGGAATGGCGCATGGCGATGAACAGCTTCCCGTTCTTCGCCGCATCCACCCCGGAAGCCTTCCAGGCGCTGAACGCTGCCCGCCTGCCCGACCCGGCGACCGGCAAGCCAGATCCGGCCAAGATGGACGCCGTGCTGGCCGCCCATCCGGAAATCAAGAACTTCATGGCGTGGTCCAAGACTGCGCCCACGCCCGACAGCCTGGCCAATACGCGCTTTAACGGCGTCAATGCGTTTCGCCTGACCAATGCCGCCGGCGCGACGCGCGCCGTGCGCTGGTCGATGCGCCCGCACACGCCGTTCGTGGCGGCCGATCCCGAGCAGCTGAAGACCGCCGACCGCGATTTCCTGGCGGCCGATCTCGATCGCCGCCTGGCGGCCGGACCGCTGAAATGGGACATGGTCATGCAGTTCGCCGAACCGGGCGACCCGATCGAAGACCCATCCAAAGCCTGGCCCGATACGCGGCCCGAAACGCTCGCCGGCACGCTGACGCTGGTGCGCGCCGAACCGCAAGTCGCCGGCCCGTGCCTCGACCTGAACTTCGATCCGCTGATCCTGCCGAAGGGGATTGCCGGCACCGACGATCCCGTACTGCACGCACGTTCGTCGATCTACTCGGTCTCGTTCAACCGCCGCGAGCGTGAAATCAGCACGGGCAACCCACACACCGGGAGCGTACGATGAACCGTCCACGCCACTTCAACCTGCTCGCACGCGTACTCCACTGGTCGATGGCCGTCGCGATCCTGGCGATGCTGTTCGTCGGCGCCGCCATGGTGGTGTCGCTGCGCCACCGCGAATTCCTGCTCGACCTGCACCGCCCGCTGGGCCTGGCAATCCTGCTGCTGGCGATCGTGCGGCTCGTGAATCGCCTGCTGAACGCACCGCCGCCGCTGCCGGCGGATCTGCCACGCATCCAGGTGTGGGCGGCCACCGCGTCGCACTGGGCACTGTACGCGCTGATGCTGGCCATGCCGCTGATCGGCTGGGCCATGCTGTCGGCCGGCGGCTATCCGATCGTGCTGTTCGACGGCGTGAACCTGCCGGCGATCCTGCCGCACAGTCCCGCGCTGTACGGCTTCCTGCGTCCGCTGCATGGCGTGCTGGCGTATGTGCTGTTCTTCACGATCCTGGCGCACCTGGGCGCGGCGCTGTACCACGCGTGGGTCCGGCGTGACGAGGTGTTCGGGCAAATGGCGAAAGGCGACTGAGTTATCGGTGCAGCACCGCACCGAGCCCGGGGAGCTCGCCACGTATCGTATTGACTCCATCTGCAGCAGGCGCACGGGCGCCTGCTGCGGATTCACTTTTCAAGCGAGACGTTCATGCAAAAATACACAGCAGCCATCGTGGGTGGCTTGATCGCAGGCGTGGTCACGACGGCCGTCATGGTCGCAGGCCGCAAGTCGGGTGTGCTCACCAAAACGCTCGACCGCGATGCGGTCGACTGGATCGACGATGTGACGGGCTCGCGCGCCGTCATCGGCGACGCGGGCACCAGCGCCGTGGAATTCGTCAATCACCTGGGCGCCTCGGCCGCATTTGCCGCCGCCGTCCCCAAGTTGCGCGAACTGGCCCCAAGCCTGTCGCCGGCCGCCATCGGCACCCTGTACGGCACGGCGCTGTACGCCGTGAATATTGGCGCCATTGCGCCGGTCCTGGGCATCACCGAAGGCGAAGTGGCGGCCGGTCCGCGCAAGGCCGGCGAGCGCTGGGCGATCCACGTGTTGCAAGCCGTTGTCACCGCCGTCCTGGCCGACCGCCTGACCGGTCCTTCGCGTCGCGGTTGATCCGGTTCCTCAGTCGAAGCGGCGCTGCAACACCAGCAGCGCCGCACCACCTAGCCCAACCCACATCACGATCCAGAACAGGTCCTGGCCTGCCAGCAGACCTGCTTGTCGTGCCAGCTCGGCGCCACCGTCAGACAGCAGCGACGATTTCTCGGCCAGGCGCGATGCATGCAGTGCCGTGCGTTCCTGCAGCCCGATATTGGTCATGCCCACGCCCAGCGCGAGGCCGGCCTGCCCCAGCATGTTTTTCAGTTGCTGGGCATTCGAGAACACCACATTGTCCGCCTGCAGCTCCTTGAAGGCGTGGATCGCCGTCGTCGCCATCCCCAGCGTCAGAAAGCCGCCGAACAGGCCAAGCCAGAAGATCACCGCGTCCCATGCATACGCGCGCGGGTCGAGCGTCGCGAACCGCCAGCCGAGCAAGGCCAGCATCAGGAAGCCCGTAACGAAAAACTTGGTCGGATGCGGGCGCCGCTTGACCAGTTCGAGCATCACGAAGAACGCGATGACCGTGGCCAGCAACCCCGTTCCTTGCAGTTCGCCGGCCTGCTCCAATCCGACACCAAGGCCCTTCTGCACCACCTGCGGCAGCAGCGTGTTGACCATGCCGAGCATCGCGTAACAGACGCTGAAGATGACGAGGCCCAGGCGATAGCGCGGGCTGCGCAGCACGGCCAGGTGCAGGAACGGCGCGCTGCGGCGCGCATGCAGCACCCCGAACGCGGCCAGCAGCGCGAGCCCCAGCACCAGGTGCGCCAGGAGCGATCCGCGTTCGCCATGCCAGTCATACGTCAGGTGCTGCAACGCATACAGCGTGATGGCCGCGCCGGCCGCCAGCAGCATCGCGTCGATGGCATGCATGCGCGATGGCGACCCGCCGGAAGCGCGATCGAGCGTGACGGCGTCCTGCGGCATCCAGCGCGCGGCGATCAGCGCGCCAAGCGTCGCCAGCGCGGCCAGCACCAGGAACATCCCGCCCCACGCCTCGTGGCCCAGCATCTTCGCGGCCACCCAGGGTCCGAGCGCCAGCCCGCCCGACAACGCGGCGCCATACGCGGCGATGCCCTGCAGGCGCTGCGGCGATGGCGGGATCAGGTTGACCATCATGCGCGAGACTGTCATGAATACGCCGCCGCCCAGCGCCATCAGCAGGCGGCCGCCGGCAAAGCCGGCCACGCTGGCGCTCGTGGCGCACACCCACGCGCCGAGCAGGTAGAACAGCACGGCGCCCAGCAGGTAGTTGCGCCAGCCGAGACGCTGCAGCAGCACGGTCATCTGCGAAATCGCCAGCACCGCCACGGCGGCGTACAGCGCCGACACCGTCGCGTATTCTTCGGGCGAGGCGCCGATATGGCCCATGATCGCGGGTGCAGCGAGCACCGTCATTCCCGTCGACAGAAATTCGATCAGGTTGAACACGAAGATGGCGCCCAGCAGCGCCGGGCGCGGCGTCGTGCCGATGGCGGCTGCGGTCAACGCGCCACCACGGCCGCTGGCGCGCCGAGCGCGCGGCGGATCGCTGCGTCGGCGCCGTGCGACTCCGTCTCGAACACGGCCGTCTCGTACGAATGGCGCACCGCGCCGGCCTGCATCAGGCTCGGACCATCGGCGCGGCTGGTATCGATCGCGACCTTCATCGACAGACCAAGGCGCAGCGGATGGCGCGCCAGCTCCTGCGCGTCGAGCGCGATGCGCACCGGCACGCGCTGCACGACCTTGATCCAGTTCCCGGTCGCGTTCTGCGCCGGCACGGCGGCAAACGCGCTGCCGGTACCGGCTTCCTGGCCGGCCACGCGGCCGTGAAAGACGACGTCGGCGCCGTACACGTCCGACGTCACGGCCACCGGCTGACCAATGCGCACGTCCTTCAGCTGCGTCTCTTTCAGGTTGGCCGTGACCCACATCTGGTCGAGCGGAACGATCGCCATCAGCGGCGCGCCCTGCGCCACGCGCTGGCCGATCTGCACATTGCGCCGGGCGACGATGCCGCCCACCGGCGCGGCCAGCGTCGTGCGGGCCAGGCCCAGTGACGCGTCGCGCAGGCCGGCAATCGACGACAGCACGTCCGGGTGCTGCTCGAGCGTCGTGCCGTCGACCAGCGCCCGCGCTGCATCCACCTGCTGGCGCGCAGCGTTCAAGGCAGCGCGGGCGGCGCCCACGGCATCGTCGGCATGACGGATGTCTTCGCCCGACACGGCGCCCGTATCGGCCAGCTGACGGCGGCGCGCCAGATCGCTCTCTGCCCTGGCCAGGTCGGACTCGCGCTGCACGACGGTGGCGCGCAGCTGCCCGACGCCGGCCAGTTGCGAGCGTACCTGGCGCGCCGACCTGGCCAGCGCCGCTTCGGCGCGGTCCAGCGCCAGCCGGGCGTCGACGTCATTGAGCTGGACCAGCACCTCGCCCGGCCGCACGAAATCCGTGTTGTCCGCTGCGATGCGCGTGACGGTGCCCGCGACCTGCGGCGTGACGTGCACCAGATTGCCCTCGACGTAAGCGTCTTCGGTCTGCTGGCTGTTCCAGCCGATGCCCAGCACCCCGGGCGAGGACCAGGCAATGCCTGCGGCAGCCGCCAGCACGGCGGCGGACAGGCCAAGCGCCAGCTTGCGCCGGCTTTGCGGTGCGTGATTCGTTTGTTCAGTCATGTGATGATTCCAGCGTTCTTAATGGATGGCGGCCCGAAAGCCCCCGCCGAGCGCCCGCACGAGATGTACGTCGAGCGTGTAGGCACGGGCCGCCAGGTCAGCCTGACCCCGGCGCTGCGCGACCACCTGGGTTTCGGCAATCAGGACCTGCACGAAGTTGCCCAGGCCCGCGCGGTAGCGCTGCTCGGCCAGCGCGTAGGCTTCTTCGGCCGCGTCAAGCGCCGCGTCCTGTTCGCGCCTGCGCTCGCCCAGCCAGCGCAGCGACGTCAGTTGCGCACCCACGTCACGCAGCGCGTCGAGCACGGCGCCGTTGTACTGCGCGACGGCGAGATCGTAGTCGGCGTTGCGCGCCGCCAGATTGCTGCGCAGGCGCCCGCCGTCGAGCAGCGGCAAGGTCACGAGCGGACCGGCGGCAAACGTGCGGCTGCCGCCCTGCACCAAGCGGTCGAAGCCCAGGCTGGCCAGGCCACCCGAAACACTCAGGTTCACGGTTGGATAGAACTGCGCCCTGGCGACGTCGATGTCGCCGCTGGCCGCTTCGACCTGCCAGCGCAGCGCCACCAGCTCCGGCCGGCGCCCGAGCAGCGCGGCGGGAATATCCGCCGGCACGCGGGATGGCCGGGCCGGCGCCAGGTTCGGCCGCGCGATCGCCTCGGCAGCATCCTGCCCCTGCCCGCTCAGGGCCGCGAGCTGGCCGCGCGTCAACGCCAGCGCTTCGTCGAGCGCCGCGATCTCGCCGCGCGCCGCCGGCACGCCAATCTCGGCCTGCCGGAGTTCCGCCTTGCTGTCCAGTTGCGCCGCCACGCGCTGGCGTACCAGGTCAGCAATGCGGGTACGCTGGCGCAGCTCCTGTTCGGCCAGGTCGCGCCGCGTGTACAAGTGATCGAGCTGCAGATAGGCTTGCACGACGGCGCCGGCCACGGCCAGGCGCGCTGCCTGCGCTTCGGCCTGGCGTGCATTCACGCGTCCCGCAGCGGCGGCCACGCCGGCCGCGTTCTTGCCCCAGAAATCCAGTTCGTAGCCGAGGCTGACCCCGAGGTCGTTTGCCCACTGCCAGCTGCCTGCAAGGGGTTTCGGTACGCTGCCGTTGTCGCTGTAGCGCTGGCGCACCGGATGCGCCGTGGCGCTGGCCTGCGGCGCCAGTGCGGCGGCCGCCAGGCCTTCAAGGGCGGCCGCCTGGCGCACGCGCGCCAGTGCGGCAGCAATCGTGGGGCTGGCCTCGCGCGCGCCATCGACCAGTTGGTCGAGCTGCGGGTCGCCGTAGGCGCGCCACCAGTCCTGCGCGGGCCAGGATGCAGGTGCAGATGCAGGTGCAGATGCCGACAGAGCCTGTGCAGAGAGCGTGCGCATGGAATGCGCCGCCGCATCGACATTCAGGCGGGCGCGCGTGGGCTGCGGTCCCATTGACGCGCAGCCAGTCAGTAACAGGATCACAGCGCCCAGGGCCAGGCGGCATGCGCCCCGGCCCGGCGTGCGTGTGCGTTGAAGCATGGTGTGCCTCGGCTTTTTTCGGGAAGGCCGAAGCTTACGCGGCGGCGCCCGTGCCGGCCATGCCGCCAGGAGCATGCAGGTCATGCAGAATCTGCATGACCTGCATGCTCCTGATGCCTCAGGCGTCTGAGGAGACCGGGTCCGACGCGGTCAGCGTGGAACGCACGAACGCGCGCAGCCAGACATTGGCGGGATCGCGGTGACTGCGCTCGTGCCAGTACAGCGCCAGCTGCACCGGCGGCAGGTCGATCGGCAGGCGCGCGAGCACGAGGCCCAGGTCGCGCGCCAGCGGCCGGGCCAGGCGCAGTGGAATGGTGGCGATGGCGTCGGTATGCAGCGCGATGTGGGCCGCTGACGTGTAACTGGGCACGTGACACAGGATGCGCGACGGCGCGAGCAGCGATTCGAGCTTGCGCGTGACGATGCCGTTGTGCTGGCTCGTCTGCTCCATCTCGATCAGCACGTGACGGTGCGTCAGGTAGGCATCACGATCAAGCTGGCTGGCGCACGGATGCCCGGCCCGCATCACGCACGCGTACTCGTCGGTCCAGAGCTTGCGCCGGCGGATATTGTTGACCAGTTGCGGAAAGCGGCCGATGGCCAGGTCGATGTGACCGCGTTCGAGCTGCGCCTCGATCGCGCCGGGGTCGATGTGCACGCTGCGCAGTTGCAGGCCGCTGGCGCCATCTTCCAGGCGCGCCAGCCCGGCCAGCAGCCGCGGCAGGATGTTGACGACGGCGCCGTCGACCATGTACAGGCCGAACGAGCGGTGCGCGGTGAGCGGATCGAAGACAGCGGGACCGCTGTCGAGTTCGCGTGCGGCGTCGAGCACGGCGGCGATCGGACCGGCCAGTTCCAGCGCGCGCGTGGTCGCGACCATGCGCTGGCCGGTACGCACGAACAGCGGGTCGTCGAAGTGGGACCGCAAGCGGGCCAGCGCGCGGCTGACCGTGGGCTGGCTCATGCCGAGCAATTCGGCGGTGCGGGTAAGGCTGCCCTCGCGCAGCAGGCTGTCGAGGATCAGTAACTGGGACAGGTCGGGAATCACGGCCGCATCATAGCACCGGCCTGCGCGGCGTGATTCCCCGCTGCTGGCTTAAGCGCCCAGCACCTTGCGCAGCGTGCGCGACAGGTCTTCGGCCGAGAACTTGGCGACATAGGCGTCGGCGCGCACGTTCTTGACGTGTTCCTCGTTGGTGGTGCCCGACAGCGACGAGTGGATTACCACCGGCAGGTTGCCGAAGCGCTGGCTCGACTTGATGTTGCGGGTCAGCGTGAAGCCATCCATCTCCGGCATCTCGAGGTCGGTCAGCACCATCGCGACGCGGTCGTAGACAGTGCGGCCCTCGGCTTCGGCGGCGGCGGCAATCGCCCCCAGCTGATCCCAGGCTTCCTTGCCGCTCTTGGTCATGATGAACGGCAGACCCATCGCATCCAGACCCTGCTCGATCAGTGCGCGGGCGACGACCGAATCGTCGGCCGCCAGGATGACGCTGCCCGGCTTGATCGAGATCTTGTTGCCCACGGCCTGCGTCAGGTCCTGGCGGTCCTGGTCCGGGTTCAGGCGGCGCAGGATGGTTTCGACGTCGAGCACCTGGGCCAGGCGCGCCGGCTGGCCCTCGGCTTCCGGCAGGCGGGCGATGCTGGTGACCATGCCGGTGCCGGCGGTGTTCTCGGCCGTCATCACCTGGCTCCAGTCGAGGCGCACGATTTCTTCGACGCTCTCGACGGCGAACGCCTGCGTGGTGCGCGCGAATTCGGTCACCAGCATGATGTTCAGGCCCGTCTTGGGCGTGACACCGGTGATGCCCGGCAGGTCGAGTACCTGGATGATGTGGCCACGCAGGTTGACCACGCCCAGCACGTGCTGCGGCGCGCCGGCGACGGCAGTAATTTCTGGCATCGCCACGATCTCGCGTATCTTGAAGACGTTGATCCCGAACAGTTCGTTATGGTTGCCCTGTGCGTCGCCACCGAGGCGGAACAGCAGCAATTCGAACTTGTTGGTTCCCGTCAGATTGCTGCGCTCATCGACTTCTTGTTGTACCGATTTCATGGCTGATCCTGTCAAAAGTAATGCTGTCCGGAAATCATTGTAGACGGGCTGCAGGTCCTTGGGTCATTACATACCGAAAGCGCCGCAGATTTAGCGTCGGTCGGTGCAAAAAAACCACGAATTGTCACACCAGCTGATCCGGACTGCCATACAGTCACGCTGCGTCCGGCGGCTAACCGGCCAAGAATACACCCGAACCTGTGCGAATGCGCCATCGTGCATCGCGCCCTTGATGACCTGCACGACAACATCGATGACATGCTGCACACCGGAGAGTGCAGTATTGACAAGGGATCTACAACTGGATCAGTATGATTTGAAAGCGGCGCAGATTGCAGCTGTAGCTTGCCATTGACGAACCCGTTAGTGGAAGGGAAAGAAACATGTATCTATGTGGCAGATTATTGGTGGCAACACTTGCCGCGATGATCTCGCTGTCCTCATGCGCGCCTGCCGCGGTATCAGCCGGTCCCGCGCCGGCCCTCGCCACCGTTCCCGTGACGTGGCCCAGTTCGCTAACGCCTGTCGGTGACGGGTTTCCCGCCTCCGGCGCACGCTGTCGGCGCATCGGCGAAAGCGCCGCCACCATTGACTTCCTCGACCACACCGCCATCCTGGTCGGGTGCCCCACACCGGCTGATGCCATGCAGCTTGGCGGGAAGCTGGTCGCCACCGTCGACGGCATCACGCTGATATCAGTACCGCTGCACCCATGACGAATGCGTCTGGAGGCCCCATGCACCATGCTCTTCTCGCTGCCCTGTACGCCATCACCTTGCTGCTGGCAGCACCTGCCGCGGCCCGGCAGCAGACCAATGTCGTGTTCCCCCCTGACCGTCACAGCGTCACACTGACCGGCCAGATCAAGGGCAATGCCGACCACGACTATCTGGTTGATGCGCGCGCAGGGCAGATGCTGACGGTGGATTTCAAGCCGACCAATGCATCGGCGTATATCAACATCGTTGCCCCGGACAGCACGGGCGAAGCAGTGTTCGTGGGCTCATCAAGCAGCAACCACTTCGCCGGCCCGGTGCCGGCCGATGGGTCATATCGTGTGCTGGTCTATCTGATGCGCAACGCCGCGCGCCGTAACGAAGTCGCCCGCTATACGCTGCGCATCGATCTGCGCGACGCGCCGCACGCGGCTGCGCGGCACGCTGGCGACGCACTGGTCCCCGGTACCCACTACCACGCGACAGCAGACATCGCCTGCACGACATCGGACGGCGGCCGGTCCGGCCCCTGCAAGGCAGGTGTCATTCGCCGTGCGGGCGGCGCCGCGACGATCGAGCTCGCCACGCCCGACGGTGGCCACCGCCGCATCTTCTTCACGAACGGCCAGGCAACGGGCAGCGATGCCGGGGCCAGCCTGGATGTGCGACGCCAGGGCGATCTGCAGATCATCCGGATCGGCGCCATCGAGGTCTACCGGGTCCCGGACGCCTTCATCGTCGGTGGGTAAGCGCGCCGGCCATCGGATCGCGCTTCCGTGGCGCCACTGCAGGCAACTGAAAACAGCTGGGGGGGAAAGATGAACGACGTGCTTCGAACCATTTCTGCGCTGATGCTGACGTTGTGTCTGGCGCCATGGGCGCAGGCCGCCTCTGCGAGTGCCGCCATCGGCCGATGGGGCGTCGATACCGCCGGCCTGTCGACAACGATCCGGCCAGGCGATGATTTCTACCGCTACGTCAATGCCGGGTGGCTCAAGACCGCCGCGGCGCCACCGGGCCTGCCCGCCATCGATTCGTTCGTCGAAGTGTATTTGTCGACCGAAAAACGGGTCGCCGGCATTGTCGCGCAGGCCGCTGAAACAGCCGGGGCGCCGGGCAGCCCGGCGCAGATGATCAGCGACTTCCACCGCTCGCATGCGAACCGCGAACGTCGCGACGCGCTAGGCATCACACCGATTGCCAGCACGCTGGCGATCATTGCAGGCACCACCGATAAACGCGAATTGGCCAGGATCATGGCCTATCCCTGGATCGAAGGCTTTTTCCCGACCGGTACGATGAGCGATGCGGCCGTCCCTACCCGGCAGATTGCAGCGCTCGGCGTCGGTGGCCTGACGATGCCGTCGCGCGACTACTATCTCACCGACGCCGAGCCCTACATCGGCCACCGCAAGGCACTGCTCGATTACATCGCAGCGAGCTTTCGCCGCGCCGGGTTCGCCGATGCCGATGCCCGCGCCAGCAAGGTGCTGGCGCTGGAAACCGCGATCGCCAGGCGACACTGGAGTGTAGCGCAGCGCCGCGACGTGGTGCGGATGAACCATGTCATGACCCCGGGCGAACTGAAGAAGTATGCCCCCGGCTTTCCCTGGGATGCGTTTCTGGCAGAACTGAAGTACGACAAGCAGCCGAAGTTCAAGGTCACGACCGACACCGCGGTGCGCGACCTGGCCCGGCTGTTTGCCACGACCCCGGCCGCCGACCTGCAGACGTTCCTCGTGTTCAAGACGCTCGATGCATGGGCCGATTCGCTGTCCGAGCCCTGGGTCCAGGCACACTTCGATTTCCATGGCAAGCGCCTGCAGGACACGCCGCAACGACGGCCGCCCGAACTCGAAAGCATCATGGCAGTGAGTTCGGTGCTGGGCGAAGAGATCGGCCGCATCTATGTCGCCCGGTATTTCGGGGCCACGGAACGCGCACAGGTCGAGGACATGGTGAATTATCTGCGCGCCACCTACCGTGACCGTATCAGCAAGCTCGACTGGATGGATGCGCCAACCCGCGCCGAAGCGCTGAAGAAACTCGACAAGGTCACGCGCTACATCGGTTATCCCGAACGCTGGCATGACCGGTCGACGGTCCGCATCGCAGCCGACGACCTCGTCGGAAACTATCGCCGCCTGCTCGACTGGATGCGCGCCGACGATCTGCAAAAGTTGAAGGAGCCCACGCGACAATGGGAGTTCCCCTACAGCCCGCAAGAAATCAATGCGGGTTATTCACCATCGGCCAATTCGATCACGTTTCCTGCCGGGATACTCCAGCCGCCCTTCTTCGACCCCAACGCCGACGCTGCGGTGAACTTCGGCGCAATCGCAGCGGTCATCGGCCACGAATTCGGCCATGGCTTCGACGACCAGGGCAGCCGCGCCGACGGCGACGGCAAGCTGCGTGAATGGTGGTCCAAGGCCTCGCGCCGCGAATTCGAGAAACGCACGCAAGGCCTCGTCGTGCAATTTGACGGGTACGAACCGCTTCCCGGCCTGCACATCAATGGCCGCCAGAATCTCGGCGAAAACATCGGCGACCTGGGCGGCCTGTCGGTCGCCTATGCGGCCTACCGCAGCTTCGTGCAGGAAAAACAGGGCGGGAATGCGCCGGTTCTCGATGGCTACAGCGGCGACCAGCGCTTCTTCCTCGCCTGGGCCCAGCTTTGGCGCAACATCACGAGCGAGGGCGAAACACGGCGCCGCACGCTGGCCGATCCGCACAGTCCCGGCGAATTTCGCGTCAATGGCGTCGTGCGCAATGTCGACGCCTGGTACAAGGCATTCGATGTCAAACCAACCGACAAGCTGTATCTGCCCCCCGAAAAACGGGTGAAAATCTGGTAGGCCAGGTGCGCCGTACCGGACCTGATGCGCTGGCTTTGTTTTGCAAATAATTAAAAGGAGATCGGACATGAACAAACCAATGCGGCAGTTTGTCGTGGCATGCACGGCACTGGCCACAGCCCTGAGCCCGACGGTATCCATCGCCGCCAGCGCCGACGACCTGCGCGACCTGGTGGGCGCCCGCGCCGCCGGTGGCGAGAACACGCTCGAATCCCGGGGCTGGGTGTCGATTACCGGCCACCATTCCGGCAACGCTTCGTACACCTATTGGTGGAACGCCTCGCGCAAGAACTGCGTGATGGTCAGGACCAGCGATGGCCGGTTCGCGGAGATCTCCGACGTGGGCAAGGGCGACTGCAACCAGAAGAGCGACAACAACGATGCGGCCGTCGCAATCGGCGCCGTCGGCGCCATCGCGCTCATCGCGGCGCTGGCATCGCACAAGTCGGGACACCATGACGATGGCAAGCACTACGCCGACCGGGAGCAGGAGGCCGATTACGAACGCGGTTACAACGATGGCATGTACAACCAGCCGTACCACAATTATTCACGCAGGGATGCCTACAGCGCCGGCTACGAAAGCGGCGTCCGGCAACGTGGCCAGAACACGGCCTACCGGGACGATCACCGCTGGGGCGGCGGTTATGCCCCCTCGGTGAATGTGTCCGACCTGACCGGCGCGCGCGCATCGGGCGCCGAAAACAGCCTGGAATCGCGCGGCTTCACGCGCGTCGATGGTTTCCAGTCGGGCGGTGACGGCAAGGGAACGATCTGGTGGAATGGGCGTACCCGACAATGCCTTCAAGCCATCACCGTGGATGGCCGGATTGACAGCCTGTCCGACATCGGTAGCCACCGACGTTGTCGTTGAAATCGCCGTTAAAGCGCCACGGCCCCGGTGGCAGCGACGTCCGGTCGCTTGAGCGAAAACTGGTCTGTCGTGACGCCTGGGCAGGCCGGGACTTGCGTGTCCCCATCGCTGCCACGGGCGCAATGCGCGTGACCGACGCTGGCCGTGGGTTCGCCATCGCAATGCCGCCTGTGCGCGGCTCGGCGTGGAAGCCCGCAGTCACTGGCCGTCCCGATGGCCAGCGCCTAGAACAACGCGCCCTGCGGACTCGTCAGATGACGGGTGAGGTTCGCGAAACTGTCGTCCAAAAACGGCAGGATCGCGTCGGCGATCGGTTCGAGCTGGCGCGTCAGGTAATGCTCGTAATCAATCGGCGAGCGGCGCAGCTCCAGCGGCTCGGGCCCATCGTGCGTCATCACGTAGCGGATCCAGCCCCCCTTGCGGTACAGCGCGTGGCGGCCGTTGCGCAGGTGATGTTCGTCAGCCATGCGCGCGGCGCGCACGTGCGGCGGGACGTTGCGTTCGTAGTCGTCCAGCGCCCGCCGCAGGCGCTTGCGGTACACGAGGTCGTCATCGCACTCGCCACGCAGCATCCGCGCCACCAGTTCGCGCACGAAGTCCTCGTACGGTTCGCCCTTGAAGATCCGTTCGTACAGGCCTTGCTGGAACTGCTGCGCCAGCGGCGTCCAGTCGCTGCGCACCGTCTCCAGGCCCTTGTAGACCATCTCGTCACCACCTTCAGGCGTGGTGGCCAGCCCGGCGTAGCGCTTTTTGCTTCCCTCGTCCGAACCGCGCACGGTGGGCATCAGGAAGCGCCGGAAGTGCACGTCGTATTCCAGTTCGAGCGCACTTTCGATGCCCAGTTCATCTGCCAGATGCGTCTTCCACCAGCCGTTCACATGATTGACCAATATGTTCCCGATGCGGCGCGCATCGTCTTCGGTATGCGCTCTGCCCAGCCAGACGAAGGTCGAATCGGTGTCGCCGTAGATGACCTGGTAGCCCTGCGCTTCGATCAGCGCACGCGTGCGGTGCATGATGTCGTGGCCGCGCATCGTGATCGACGAGGCCAGGCGGGGGTCAAAAAAGCGGCAGCCGGTCGTACCGAGCACACCGTAGAACGCATTCATGATGATCTTGAGCGCCTGCGACAGCGGCGCATTCTGCGCCTTCTTGGCCGCTTCCCTGCCCGCCCATACCTGCGTGACGATGTTCGGCAGGCAGTGCCGGGTGCGCGAAAAGCGCCCGCCCCGGTAGCCTGGCACCGTGGTCTCTTCAGGCTCGCGCAGGCCCTCGATCAGGCCCAGCGGGTCGATCAGGAAGGTGCGGATGATCGACGGGTACAGGCTTTTGTAGTCCAGCACCAGCACCGAGTCGTACAGGCCCGAGCGCGAATCCATCACGAAGCCACCCGGGCTGTCGGCGCCCTCGACGTCGCCGATATTCGGCGCCACCCGGCCCTGGCGGTGCAGCAGCGGCATGTACAAATGCTCGAACGCGGCCACCGAGCCGCCGCTGCGATCGGCCGCCAGTCCCGTCACGCTGGCCCGCTCGAGCAGGAAGTCCAGCAGCCGGGTTTTGTCGAAGATGCGGGTGACCAGCTCGCAATCCATGACGTTGTAATAGGCCAGCGCCGGCTTGTCCTCGTTGAACATGCGGTCGATTTCGGCCATGCGGTCATGGGGATTGTCGATTGCCTTGCCAACGCCCAGCAGCGTGCGCGAGACGTTTTCAAGACTGAACGACGGGAAGGTCCAGGTGGCCGAATGCAGCGCGTCGATACCGTCGATGACGAGGCGCCCGGCGATGCAGATGAAGTAGTGTTCCTGGCCGCCACGGTTGCCACCACCTTTGCCACCGGCTTCGCGCCACTCGATCGCGCTGCCGTCGCGCCCCAGCCGCAGCGGACGCTTCATGCCCTCGGCATGCCGCTGCAGCACGCGCATGTCGAACTGGATCACGTTCCAGCCGATGATCGCATCCGGATCGTGCTGCACGAACCACGCTTCCATCCGGTCGAGCAGCTCGCGCCGCGTGGCGCAGTAGGCGAGATCGTAATCGCGCGGGCCATCGACACCATTCGGTGGCCCCAGCATGTACACCTGGCGCTGCCCGCACCCTTCGAGCGCAATGGAACGCAGCTCGCCCTGGAACGTGGTCTCGATATCGAGCGACACGGTGCGGATGGTCGGCCGGTAACCGGGCGCCGGCTTCAAAACGCCATCGACCAGCAGGTGCGGATTGCCCTCGACCGGCTGCCCGGCAAACACGACGGGCGCGGTGATGAAACGCTCCATCAGGTAGCGCTCGGGCGGGCGCACGTCGGCCTCGAACACGTCCAGGCCATGCTGGCGCAGGCGCCGTTCGATCTGCATCAGCTGGCGGTATTTGCGGCAGTACAGGCCGGCGACGGGCCGATGTTGAAAGTCGAGCAGGTCGAGCGGACGCAATTCCCAGCCCCGTTCATCCTGCAGCAGTTGCTCGACGGTGCCGCGCTGCGCTTCGGGAATGAAGGCGACCGGGGTCTGCACCGGGATGCGGACGCAGCGCGGGCCGGCGTCGGTGGCGAGCCAGAACTCGACTTCGCAGCCGGCAGGCGTGTCGCGCCAGTGGCGCGTCAGCAGAAAGCCGGTGCTGTCCGGCGCCGCATCGTCCATGTCAGCGATAGCGTTCCAGCTCGGCCTCGGAAAAGCCGGCCGCGCGGCGCCCTTCGATATTGAATGGCCCCTTGAGCACGGGCGCCTTGTAGCGCACGGTGAGCTCGTCGTAGGTGGCGATCGGCTCGAGGCCGCGCGCCAGGCACAACTCGAGATACCAGCGGTTGCCGATTTCAACGTGCCCCACTTCGTCGACCAGCAGGCGGTCAAGGATCAGCGCCGCAGCCAGGTCGCCCGCCTGCGCGATCTTCTTGCGCAGCGGCGGGATCGCGTCCAGGCCGCGCGCTTCGAGCGTGCGCGGCACCAGTGCCATGCGCGCCAGCACGTCGTCACTGGTCTTGGCGACCATCTCCCACAGGCTGTCGTGGCCCGGGAAGTCGCCGTACGCGTACCCGAGCGTGCCCAGATGATCGCTCAGCATCGTGAAGTGCAGCGCCTCTTCATCGGCCACCAGCAACCAGTCGCGATAGTATTGCTCGGGCATCCCGTCGAAGCGCCACAGGGCATCGAGCGCCAGATTGACGGCATTGAACTCGATGTGCGCCAGCGCGTGGACCAGCATCGCGCGGCCTTCCGGCGTGCCCATCGAGCGGCGGCCCACCTGCAACGGCGGCACCAGTTCAGGGCGCGCCGGACGGCCAGGAATGCCGGGCGGCGCCGTCATGACGGCCTGGGTGTCGATGGCGACCTGGCCGGCCTTGCTCGCAGCAGACAGCGCGGCGACCGCCCTGGCTTTGGCGGCGGGGTCGGCGTCGAGCAGTGCGTGCAGCGCGGCGGCGCGGAGTTCCATGGTGTGGCCTAGCAAATCGAGAGCAGCATTTTACTCAATCTACCGTCGTTGATGGTTCCCAATTCATCCGCAACCATGGCTTGGGATACTCGACATCGAGAAACTGCCGGGACATCTACAACATATGCGCTTCTATCTCTACATTGTCCTGATCGCAGGCTTGCTCGCCGGCTGTCGCGATTCTGTCGAAGACCAGGCAAAGAAGCTCGGTGACCGTGAGTTTACAACGGTTGTCTGGGCCACGGCGTCGAGCTTGCAGCGGGGAGAGATGACGGCATCGCTGCTAAAGAAACATGATTTGAAGTGGTCGAACGGCAGTGACATCGTGGCGCTGCTTGGCCGCCCTACTGGCTACTACGACGATGACACCAACCCTGCATACGTCGTCGGGCCAGCAACCGTCGAGAGCGTGTACACAAAAGGCTATTTGCTGGTGTTTGAAACCGACAAGGAAACGGCAAGGTAGAGCGCATATTCTTCGTGCCGGCCGTCGAGTGATGTCGCAGCGCCGATCCCGTTACATCTGCCGGAACAAATGCGCATATACGGGGCTGACACGCGGCTTTTCCGGCCGGCCACGCAGTGTCAGCATCACCTTGCCCAGATCATCCCGCACCGCGCTGGTCACGCATCCCATATTGACCACCGTGCTGCGGCTCACCTGGCGAAACTGCGCGCTGTCGAGCTGTGGCAGCAATTCCTTGAGCGGCACACGGATCAGCGCTTCCGCGTCTGCGGTGACCACATTGACATACTTGTCGATCGCCTGGAAGTACACGACATCCGGCACCGGAATCATGCGCACCGCGTTGCCGACCGCCGCCCGGATCGTCGTCAGGCGCTCGCCTGGTGCGGCGCGTGGCGCCAGCGCCTGCAATTGCCCGAGCAGCTGGCCCAGTGCATCCGGCGCCAGCGCCGTGCGCGCCGCCAGCGCCCCACGCAGGCGTTCCACGGTCTTGCCCAGCCGCGCGCTGCTGACCGGCTTGAGCACGTAGTCGAACGCCGCGTGCTCGAATGCCTGCACCGCGTAGTCATCAAACGCGGTGACGAACACGATGTGCGGAAACGGCGCCGGACCCTCCCAGCGCTCGGCCAGTTCTTCGGCCACTTCCAGGCCGCTCTGGCCCGGCATGCGGATGTCCAGGAACAGCACGTCCGGTCGCAGCGCCAGGGCCTGCTCCACAGCGACCACGCCGTTGGGTGCGGTCGCGACGATGTCGAGGCCGGGCCACAGGCCCTGCAGTGTTTTGGCCAGCGTGGCGGCCAGGATCGGTTCGTCTTCGGCAATCAGTGCACGGGTCATTGTTCGAACTCCAGAGGCAGGGTCAATCGGGCCAGCGTACCTTGTGGCGGCGCCGGGTTCAAGGTCATCGATGCGCGCCCACCATACAGGGCGTCGAGCCGTTCACGCGATGTGGCCACGCCGACGCCGCCACCACGCCGCGCATGCGCGTTGCCAAGCCCCAGACCGGTATCCCGGACATCGAGCACCAGGCTGTCGCCCTCGATCGCCGCGCTGATGGTGATCTCGCCACCGTCGATCTTCGGCTCCACGCCGTGCACGATCGCATTCTCGACCAGGGGTTGCAACAGCATCGTGGGCAGGCGCGCGGTGCGCAGCGCAGGCGGCAGGTCGAGCTGGTAACGCAGCCGTTCACCCATGCGCACACCCATCAGGCCCAGGTATGCCCCCATGGCGGCAAATTCCTGCTCCAGCGTCGTGGTCTCGCTGCGCGATACGCTCAGCGTGGCGCGCAGGTACTGGATCAGCTGGTCGAGCATGTCGCTGGCCCGCGCCGGGTCGAGCGCGATCAGGCCCTGCAGATTGGCCAGCGTATTGAACAGCATGTGCGGCTCGATCTGCGCCTGCAGCAGGCGCAGCTGCGCCTGCAACGCCTGCCGCTCGATGATCTGCGCGCGCAGGTGCGCCTCGGCCTGCTCTTCCTGGGCACGCCGCATGCGTTCGCGGTTCCGGATCAGCACGACCATCAGTGTCGTGCCCAGGAAGGTAAAGACGATCATGCTGATGCGGTCGGCGGACGGGTATTCCGCCAGCGTCGGCGTACGAATACCGAGCAACAGCCCGGCCGTGTAGAGGCCGGTGAAATGCGCAATTGGCGCGGCCAACACCGCCAGCGCACCGAACATCGCCCATTCGCGCAGGCGCCAGACCGGCCGCTTGATGAACAGCAGCCGCCCGCCATACACGATCGTGAAGGCCACGATGCCGATCAGGACCGACACCAGCATGTTTTCGAGGAAGCGCCCCGTAACCAGGCTGATGAAACACGCCAACAGCGCGCTGATGGCGATCGACAGCGGCAGGTCGGTCAACAGGCGCCGCAGGCGCGTACGTCGTTCCTGGTGAATCGGCGGGGAGAGGCTGGCCATGCGGACTCGCTTCAAAAAATAACGGCAATTAGGACAGGGACAATCCATTGTGCCGAGCCGGCGTGCCAGCGGCAAGAGGCGGTGCGACGAACTTGGGTAAGGCGGGAGTGAACCCGGCCCCGCAGCGCGCGATGGCCCGATTCGCTAGCGTGCCCATCATTCAATTCTGCAAATTCATTTATGCTGGCCGCATCCATCCACAACGCTACAAGGACGCCATGCACCAGTTATTCTCGCCATTCAAGCTCGCTTCACTTCCCCTCGTCAACCGCATCGTGATGGCGCCCCTGACCCGGGCGCGTGCGCCGGACGACGTCGCCACTGAAACCGTCGCGCTGTACTACACCCAGCGCGCCACCGCCGGCCTGATCGTCAGCGAAGGCACGCCCATTTCCCGCGAAGGCCAGGGTTACCTGTTCAATCCCGGCATCTACACGCCGGCGCAGATCGCCGGCTGGCGCCTGACCACCCAATCCGTGCACGCCGTCGGCGCAAAGATGTTCGCGCAGCTCTGGCACGTGGGCCGCGTGTCGCACCCGAGCATCCAGACCGATGGCATCGATCCGGTCAGCGCCAGCACGAAAACCGCGCAAGGCGCCATGGCCTACGGTGTCAAGGATGACGGCACGCCGGGCATGGTGGCAACGACCCAACCGCGCCAGCTTGCCACCGACGAAGTGGCGCGCGTGGTGCAGGATTTTGCCAACGCCGCTGCCAATGCCATCGAGGCCGGTTTCGACGGGGTCGAGATCCACGGCGCCAACGGCTATCTGCTGGAGCAGTTCCTCAACCCGCTGGTCAATGACCGCGACGACGAGTACGGCGCGGCCACGATGGACAACCGCCTGCGCTTCGCCCTGGCAGTCGTCGATGCCGTCGTCGCACGCATCGGCCGCGAACGCGTGGGCATCCGCCTGTCACCCTACGGCCGCCTGTTCGACATGCCGCTGTACGACGACATTGACGCCACCTACACGGCGCTGGTCGCCGCGCTCGGCGAACGCCGGATCGCCTATGTCCACATCATGGACCAATCCGGCTACGGCATGGGCGACAAGGCGTCCGGACCCACCGTATCCGACAAGATCCAGGACTTGCTGCGCGCCTTCCGCCCCACGCTGCCCGAGACTGCACTGATCCTGGCCGGCGGGATGACGCGCGAACGCGCCGACAAGATGATCGACGATGGCGTGATCGACCTGGCGGCGTTCGGCCAGATGTTCATCTCGAACCCCGACCTGGTGGCGCGCCTGCGCAACGGCTGGCCACTGGCCGAGCCGGACCGCAGCACCTACTACGGTGGCGACGCCAGGGGCTATATCGATTACCCGCCGTACGCTGCGCAGACCTGATCGTCCCGGGCCCCGGCCGTCAGCACTACGTACGCTTTCGCGAGACGCTGTTCCAGGGGCCCTTCGAGCAGCACATACGGCACGCCGAGCCGTTCAAGCGCCGCAAGATACCAGCGGTGCTGGTGCGCGCGAAACGCCGCGTCGCGCCGGGTGCCGTCCTGGATGAACGGGATGTCCGGCGCGCACACGAACGTCGCCGCGTACGGGCGCTGCGCGAGCGCCTCGAGCGCGGGGTCGGCGCGACCGAAGCCATCGAGACTGTAGAACAGCGACGTCAGCGCACTGCCATCGCAGATCAGCCAGCGCTTCGCCTGGCGCGCCAGCAGGTCTTCGCGCGCCACCTGGCCCTGGCCGATGCTGAGCATATCCTCGTAACCGAGCTTGCCGCCCTGCGCATCCCAGCGTTCACGCCCGACCTCCGGCGCCCAGCACGTGCCGAGGCGCGCGGCCAGGCTGGCAGCGAGCGTCGTCTTGCCGCTCGACTCTCCGCCCAGCAGGCACACGCGCTCGATGAAATGGGCGCGCACCGCAGGATGCAGATACGCGTACGCCAGATCCGGCTGCGCGCGCACTGCCGTTCCCGACACCGGCACCGCCAGGCGCTGCCGGTCGACGCAGACATGCTGCACGGGCGCCGGCGCGCCCAGCCGGGCGCCATACCAGGCGCCCAGGTCGGCTGCAAATCCGTCACCATACGCTTCGCTGGTGAAGACCGCGTCGGCCCTGGTATCGCACAATGCCCAGCTGACCCACGCGGTGAATTCGCGCTGGACGGCGGGATCAGCGTCGTTGTGCGGCAACCGGCGCTGCGGCAGGCCGCGCTGACGGCACAGCCATGCCAGGATCGCGTCGTCGAGCACCAGGCTGCGCACCTGCGGAAACAACTCGTCCAGCCAGGCCTGGCGTGCGGCCGGCCCGCACCGTTCGAACCCGGGATTGGTATAACTGATGACCAGCAGCGCGTCGCACCGGGCCAGCGCCGTCTGGATCAGGAACATGTGGCCCCGATGCAGCGGGCAGAATTTGCCGACCACCAGGCCTTGCCGGAAGCGGGTCGCGGGCATCGTCATGCCTGCGATCCTTCCAGGCTGGAAGTGTACTGCAGCGTCTTGTCGGCGGCGTGCAGCACCTCGACCACCACCGTCCCCGCACCGAACAGGCGTTCGAGGGCAGCCCGTGCCGGCACTGCGTAGTGCATTGCATTGGACGCCACTTGCAGCGATACATTGCCGTCCGCGCCCTGGTGCAGATGGAAATGCGACAGGGGAAACGGCTCGAGCGCATGGGTGATGTCGATATTGTTGATCCAGCCGGCCAGCGCGCGGTAGCGCACGGGCTGGCGGCCGCACAGCCCCACCAGCACCGGGCCGTGTGCGCTCGAACGCAGCGACGCGTAGTCGCCGGTGCGGTAGCGCAGCAGGGGCAGGCAGTCGTTGAAGCCACCCGTCACCGTGATCTCGCCCGCGATGCCGGGACTGACAGGCCGGCCGCCGCGGTCCAGGATCTCGACGTAGAGCTGCGGCTGCAGCAGCAGGTGGCCATCGAGCGCGGCATCGAATACGCCCACCGGCCCGACTTCGCCCAGCGAATAGATGTCCAGTACCGGGCAGCCAAAACGCTGTTGGAGCTGCGCGCGCAGGGCCGGCATCAGCTGCATCGAGACCGAGATCAGCGCGCGCGGGGCATGCGTCAACGGTAACGTCAGATACTCGGTGAACGAGATCGGATCGCCGGCCACGATCTCGGGCGCCAGCGCGTCGAGATAGCGCGCGCGGTCCAGCGGATCGCGCCAGTCGTTCGGGTGCAGGTTCAGCTTCGCCAGGCCCGACTCGCCCATCGTCGGCGTGACCGAGACATAGGTGAAACACCGTTCCTGAAAGCCGAGCAGCACCACACCGACCTGGCCGGCGCCATGCTGCGGTTCGATGTCGAGCCGGCGCAGCGCGCGCTTGTGAAACGCAGCGTAGCGCGCGGCGACCACCGGATGCGACGGGATCAGTAGCGGATGGCCGGTCGTGCCGGTCGTGCGGAACTGGATCATGCGCCCGAGCGGAACGTCGTCGGGCACAAACTGCGCGATGTCGGCCGACAAATCGGCGCGCGACACCGGCGCCACCTGGTCGAACACCCGCGGAGGTGAGCCGCGATGTCGGTAATGCGGCACGGTCGCATGCATCCTGGCGATCAGCGGATATACCCACAGCGGTGGTATGCCCGGCGTCGCGTGCATCGGCGCTTCGGCGATCTGGCGCTCGAATGTTTTCTGGGCCTCGACCTCGTGCGCCTGCAGCCGGTTGCCGCTGGCGTTGCGATACACGGGTGCGTTCGGATGCCTGCGCAAAAAGTCCAGCATGCGCTGGCCCTCGGTGGTCAAGGTCGGGAATCGCTCGCGATCGGCAAGGTCATTCATCATTCACGCGTCCATTTGTCGGCCGACTCTGCCGCCAGCTTGCGCGCCAGGGCTTCGCGCACTTCGCGTGCCCGCTTTTCGGCCTGTCGGCTTGCCGCCAGCAAGGCGCGCCGCTGGACCGCGCTGATCGCCGACAGCCGGTCCTGCGCCTGGGCCGGTGTCTCGCCCAGCGGCCGCAGTCCGAGCCTGGCAAGCAGAGCGCGCACCAGTTCTTCGCGCCGCTCGGCGTCATGCACGAACGCGTGCGCCGGCGTGATGGCGGCCATCTCCGCCACCAGCGTGGACATGACGTCTTCGAGCGCGGGGTGCGGCAGGTCCGCGCCGATCAGGGCGTCGTCGGCCAGCAACCAGCAGGCGATCGCCGCCAGTGCCAGCCGGTTGCGGTCGGTGTGCGCGCTGCGGCCCTGAAAGGCTCCCAGAAATTCGCCCGATGCATGCAGCCCATGCATGCGCAGCACATCGCCGACGATGGCCGCGACGGCCATCTCGCCGTGCCCGGCCACCGATGGTTCACCGAGAAATTCCGCGGGGATGTCCGCCAGCCGGCGGGTCAGTGCAGCCAGGTCGGCATAGTCAGTGTTCATCGCTGCGGGCCGTAGTGACGGGCGCTGAACGCGCGGGCGAACGCGACCAGCTGGTCCATGTCGGTCACGGCGTGGATGGCCCAGCCTTCGCGGTCGCGGGCGCGCTGCAACTGGCCCCATGGATTGTCGCCCGACGCACCGGCCCACGCCTCCCAGCCGGCCGGCAGATCGAGCGCCATCGTGCCGCCACCGCCGGCCGCGCGCAGCGCGGCTGCTGCCACGTCCCAGCCACTGTTGCCCCGCTCGTCCCGGTCGAACATCGTGGTGATGCCGCTATCCGAAATCATCAGGATGTGGGCCACGCGCTTGCGCTGTCCCTGCGCCGGATAGGTGTCGCGCAGGCGGTGGATCGGAAAGCAGGTACTCCCGCCGAAAAATCCGGTCAGCACACGCAGGATCTGGTCGGCGTCGCGCACGAAGCCTGCCGTGCCCATGACGTCGCGCTTGCCGCTCCACAGCGTGACCTGCACCGACGCGCCGGCGCGCAGCGCCGACAGGGCAACAATGGCGCCGGCCAGCGCCGGGAACGAGGTGCTCACCTGCGGATTGGGCATCGAGCCGGAACTGTCGACATACAGGTCCAGGTCGACCGGTATCGGCTGTTGGTCGTATGCCGGGTCTTCGGTCATGCGGCGCTGCATGATGGTAAAGCCGGGGATCGGGGTCGGCGACAGCGCCAAGCTGTGCAGCCAGTCGACGCGCTCGATCGATTCCCCCATTTCCCAGGGTTCGAGCCCTTCCATCTCGGGCTCGGGCGCGCGCGGGATCGGACGGCGCGGAAAGTCGACCAGGTGCGGCAGTGAGCGTTCGCGGTAGTAGCGCATTGCAATGGCATGCGGGCTCAGTACCACGCCGCCAGCGCGCAGGATCTCGCCGTACTCGAAGGGCTCGCGCGCCTGGCCGGTAGAGCGCGTGGCGGCCCGTTGCGGCCCGGCCGTGCTCACGTCTTCACCACTGACTGCCGGATCGTCGAGCGGGTGCACGATGTCGTCGTCTTCTTCGGGATCGGGCACATGCATCCCGTCCGGCAGGCAGCCCTCAGCGGCGGCCCCGGTGTCATGCCAGGCCTGCAGCTTTTTTTGGCTTGCCTTATCGTTCATCAAATACGGCAGTACCAGCGAGGCGAAGCGCCCGGCGCCGCGCATCCAGTCGGCGCCGTACACGCGAATCACGCGCGCGCCCAGCCAGGCGTCGGTATCGAGCGCGGCGGTAAAGCCGCTGCCGGCCAGCTGACCGGGCGCCAGTTGCCACAGGTGTTCGTAGATGCGCATGTAGAGCGTCCACAAACTGCTGGCTGGTCGTCCCGGCGCCTGCGCGAGCTTGCGGTAAATCGCGTCCATGCGCAGGCCCGCCTGGCGCTGCAAGCGGTCGTTGATGCACAGGTCCGTGTACAGGTTGGCGACCATCGCCGCATGCTGTTCGAGCGTCGGCAAGGCCCGCCGCATCCGGGCGATCAGGCGAAAATGGTCGAGCGCCGTGGCCGGGGCCAGCACGTGGTGCCCGATTTCGTGGGCCAGGATGTCGACGCCGAAGTCTTCCAGCGCGTGCTGGCGCACTGCCTGCAGGTCGATCACGACGCTCTGGTCGAGCAGGCGGATCATCGCGAAGCTGCCGCTCAACCCTTCCCTGGCGGCGCTGACCGTCGTGCTGCACAGGCGCGGATCGCGCAGGCGTGTGTAGCGGCTCCAGACTGCCAGTGCCTCGGGCCAGGCGGCGCGCCAGCGCGCGATCAGCGCGTCGTCGACCGGCGCGGTGCGTTGCCGGCTCATGGCCGCGCCTCCAGCCGGATCGCATGGGTAAAGGGGGATGTGATCGCGATTGTCGTCGCGTTCGCGCACGCCTGCGCATGGGCGAGCGTGGTCGGCACCCGGCCAGGCTCGGCGCGCTCGAACTCGTCCAGCGTTGCCGCCTGCAGCGATGCGCCATAGGCATCGGCCAGCAAGAAGAATGCGCGCCCGCCCGCGCGCACCAGGAAGCCGTCGCCATCCGGCTTCACCGTGGGCGGTGCATCAAATGGCCCGCCAAAGCCGGTGAACGCGCCGAAGGTACGGGTCCGGCACGCGTGCGGATCGGCCCCCTGCCACCACGGATCGCCGGCCAGTTGCCGTAGCAGTGCGTCGACCTGCGTACCACCAGGTGCGTGCAGGGCTGCCAGCGCCAGCGGTGGGGGCAGCCCTGCCGCCGCGGCGAGCGCACCTGCGCGAAAATGGGCGGCGCCGGCGCGCCAGGCCGCGATCTGTCCCACGGCCCGCAAGGCATCGACCGAGCCGACCTGCGCGGCAAGCATGCCCATGTCATCCATCCACTGCGTCAGCCGCGTTCCGGAAATCGCCTCCAGGTGCACCACCGCGTTGCTCAGCATTCCGAGCACCTGCGCCGGTTCGCTAGAGATCAGGGTGGCAAAGCGGGGAAACAGCGTACGCCAGGCAGCCTGCAGGCCGGGTGAGCGCGCCGCCGGCCCGACGAGTGTGCGGCCGGTCAATGCCAGCCCGAGATCGTAGATGCTGTCGACGACCGGCTGCACACGTTCGGGCGTTACTCCGTCGACAATCGCGCCAGCGTTTTCGAGAAATTCGCGAAACACGTCATGCGACAGCATCGGATAGCGCCGCCGCGCCTCGCGCATGCGTGCGTTGTACTGGTCGCGCCCTGCTGCCAGGACGCCGGCGTAGGCAGGCTTGAGCATCAGGCAGGCTTGAACATATTACTGCGCACGCAGCCACGCCAGATAATTGGTGTAGCGCTGGTGCAGGTACTTCAGTTTGAGCAGGTCGTCGTACAGGTGACCATACAGCTTCTTGCCCTTGGTCTGGCTGGCGATCAGCTTTTCGATCCTGACCAGGCGCGCACGGGTCTCGCGTTCGGACACGCCATCGAGCCCCTGTGCGAACAGCGCCGCCATCTCGCCGACCGGATCGTCGTGTTCCAGATTCAGGCGCAGGAAGTCGGCGCTGGAAAGGTCGAACAGATGCCGCAGCCAGCTGACACGATCGGTGCGATACGGCGCGTGTTCGGGCACCGCAAAGAACGGCGCATCCAGGTCGGGATGCAGCTTGTCGCGCAGGACGAACGGCAAGACCTGGCGCAGGTCTTCCAGCTCGACCGCCGGATTGCCCCGGAAATACGCCAGCGCCTTGGCATACACCAGCAGCGTCATGAGATTGCGCACCGAGACGCCGTTGCGGGTCTGGCAGCCCAGATCCTTCATGCGGTCGCGCCCCGTGTCGGCTGCCGTGATGTCGCGCCAGTCGACGCCCGACAGGCGCGCCGTGTCCTTGGTCATGTACTCGAACTGGCCACCGGCCGCATCGAGCAGCTCGAACTGGCTGGCAAAGAATTCGAGGCGCCGCCGCACGTCATCGGGCACCGCGATCGCGCGCACTTCCCGGCCCATCGTGTCGACGTCAAGCTCGGAAAAGATCAGCTCGGGTGGCATCAGTTCTTCAGGGCGCACGTCTTCTTCGATGCGCACCAGGAGGTCGTCCAGGAAGCGGGGATTGAACGCGAGGGCCTGGACGATCACGTCGATGCGGTCGCGCAGCGCCTCGATCACCTGGTAGGTGCCGCCGCCCTGGTCATCGTTGGCTGTCAGGAACCAGCTCGACTCCGGGCACTCGAACACCTGGTCGAGCACCTCGGCGTAGTTGTCACCCATGACGGTCAGCAGCGCGCTCTGGGTGCGGGTCGGAATGCGGTTGTATTCGTCGATGATCTTGACCCGCATCGACAGCCAGGCGCGCCATGAGATGCGGATCGACTCCATGCTTTGCGCATTGACCATATCGGCTGGCAGCGGGTTGCCGAGCAGGTCGGCAATCGTCATCTGCGGGTGGCCATGCTGCATCGCGCGCCGCACATCGCGCACCGGCACACCGGCCAGTACGCCCATCAGGATCGCGCTGGCCGTCTTGCCGCGCCCGGGACCGCCCACGAACAGGCACTTGCGGCGCGTGGCAAAGGTGAGCAGCGGCAGCAGCACGTAACTGGAATAGCTTTGCCCCGACGGCAGCGTCAATACGCGCTTGCTGTCGCCGACCGTGAACGTCTGCGCCGGCCCGTCGTTGTATTCGATGTCGTAGTGCGGGCTGATGATCGCCTTGTTGACGATCCAGAAGTACGCCTGGCGCAGCTTTTCGTCCAGACCGGGCGCCGCGCCTTGCGCCGGCTGGCCCGCATCGACCGGACCGCGGTACAGGTCGGCAACGTCGAACTCGCGCGTGGCGTTCGTGCCATGCGGATTGGTCGGCGCGCGCGATATTTTCTGAAAGAAGTCGAAGGCCAAGACACATTCTCCGGTAGTTCACGATGACAGGCGGTGCACCGTGCACCGTCGCCATGCTACCTTCTTGCCACGCCGGGATCAATCCGCCATCGCGCCCGCATTGCGCCCAATTGCGGGCGCGCGCAAGTTGATTCGGCGCGCATATCCCGGTTGACCCGATTCACCCCACCATGTCATATTGCCATCCTCATCAATCCACGGAAGTCCTCGCATGCGTCACCTTGCCTCCGCGCTGTCCATTTCCATCGCCCTCGCCCTGACCGGGTGCGCCACCTCGGCCCAGGGGCCGCAGACATCAGGGCGCGATGCGCTGACCTCGAGCATCTCGGCCGACTCGCTGCGCGGCCACCTGTCGTTCCTGTCGTCCGACCTGCTCGAAGGGCGCGGCACGCCGTCGCGCGGCGTTGACCTGGCGGCCGAATACATCGCGGCGCAATTCCGCCGCGCGGGCCTTGAGGCGGCGGGCGACGACGGCTACTTCCAGACCGCGAACTGGCAATACGCGAAGCGCAGCCCGCAGGATATCGCCTTGACGGTGACGGCCGGCGGCAAGACCATGACCCTCGACGGCACGGGCGCATCGGCCAATTTCGTCGATCCGGTCACGCTGGCCCGCACGCCTGCCGTCTTCATGACCTGGCAGGCGGCGCTGGACGACCCGGATAAAGCCAACGGCAAGGTGCTGGTCGTACCGGCTGCGGCGATCCCCGGCGCAGGCGCCGCGCTGCAAGCCAAACTGAAAAGCAAGCCGGCGCTGATCGTGCTGATCGACCGCGAGCGGCGCCAGGCGCGCACGCAGGGTGGCTGGCTGATCGACCCGGGCGTGGCAGTGGCAAAAAATGGCGCGCCGGTCGTGCTGGTGCATGCAGCCGATGCCGCGACCGCGCTCGAACAGGGCGGCGCCACCGTCGCGGCGAAGATTGTCGCGCCCGAGATCACGCCGACCAGGCTGCGCAACGTGATCGGCGTGCTGCGCGGTTCGGATCCGGCCCTGAACAGCACCTACGTGATGCTCAGCGCGCACTACGACCACCTGGGTATCCGCGACGGCGAGATCTTCAACGGCGCCAACGACGATGGCAGCGGCACCGTGTCGGTCATCGAGATCGCCGCCAGCATGGCTGCGCAAAAGGAACGCCCACGGCGCAGCATCGTGTTCGTCGCGCTGTTTGGCGAAGAACTGGGCCTGCTCGGCTCGCGCTACTACGCGAAGCACCCTGTGTTCCCGCTGAAGGACACCGTGATGAATCTGAACCTCGAGCAGCTTGGCCGCACCGACGACAGCGAAGGCCCGCAGCTGCGTTCGGCCACCATGACCGGCTTTGACTACTCGACCGTCGGCACGACGCTGCAACGCGCGAGCGAGCAGACCGGCATCCGCTTCTGGAAACACCCGACCAATAGCGACCGCTATTTTGCGCGCAGCGACAACCAGGCGCTGGCCGATGCCGGCGTGCCGGCTCACACGCTGTGCGTGGCGTTCGGCTTTCCTGATTACCACGGCAAGGACGACACCTGGGACAAGGTCGACTACGACAACCTGGCCAGCTTGAACCGCATGATCGCCGTGGCGTTGCAGGACATCGCCAACGATCCGGTCAAGCCGGCGTGGACGGCCGTGCCCAACGCCGCCAAGTACCGCGCCGCGGCGGCTGCGCTGCAGGCGCCGAAGTAAAGCTGACCCGATGATGGTGACCCGGTGAAGCTGGCCAGCCTGTCGCTCCGCCCGACCGGCAGCGCCGCGCCGCAGGCGGTCGAGCGGCTCACGCTCGTGGCCGGCGCGGGCATCGATGGCGACCGCCACCGCGACCCCGCATCACCGCGCCAGTTGCTGCTGGCGAGCAGCGCGACCTATGCTGCCTTCGATCTCGCTCCCCACGCGCTGCGCGAAAACCTGCTGCTCGATATGCCCGTGGACGCCCTGCCCTCTGGCACCGTGCTGCAGATCGGCGACGGGGCGCAGGTGCGCCTGATGTTCGCGTGCGAAGCATGTGGCCGGCTCGACCTGCATGGTGCACATGTCGCCGCCCGTATCGGCGCCCGACGTGGCGTGCTGGCGCGCGTCGTGCAGGGCGGCGCAATCCGTACCGGCGATACGGTACGCGACCTGGGGCCATTGCTGCCCGCGTGGCCGGACGACTGGCACGAACGCGTGGCGCAGGTGGTCGACGCGATGCCGCCTGACACCGTGATCGAGTACGCACTGCTGGCGCGCCTGGCCGGCATCCAGTCCACTTACTGCCGCGCCTTCCCACGCCTGCTTGCCTCATTGGGTCCGGCGTATGCGGCCCGGGCTGTTCCGGCGCGGACCATCTCGCCCTTGCCGCGCTGGGATGGCCACGGCTTGTTCGATGCTGTCATGCCGACGCCCGCTCGGGCGTAGCCGTCGCTGCTGGCAGCGCCGCCGGCTTGAGTCGCGATACACCCAGGATCACCAGCGCCAACCCGCCCATCTGGAATACCGACAACGGCTCTCCCAGCAGCAACCACGAAGCGAACACCGTCAGTACCGGGCCGAGATTGCCGATCGCCGCCATCCCGGATGCGCCCAGGCGAGCAATCGCCAGCGACAGCCAGTAGATCGGCACCACGGTCGATACCACGGCCATCAGCGCGCTATTGAGCCAGACCGCTGACGGCAGCGTCGTGAGGGCGGCGCGATTGCCGGCCAGCGTGAAATGCAGCAGCACGAACAAGCACGATGCGCTGCCTGCCAGGCCTGCCAGGCGCATAGCGCCGATCCGCTTGACGACAGTGCCGGTGCCGACGAAGTACAGCGCGTACGCCACGGCGCTGGCGAATACCCATGCGGCGCCGATCAGCACGTCGTCGCTCATGCCGGTCACGTGCAGGTCGTGGATGAAGCCGACCCCGAGGCCCAGGTAGCAGATGCCCAGCGCCTGCAAGGTACGGCTCGACGGCCACTGTTTGGTGAGACCGACCTGGAACAGCAGCACCAGCGTCGGGTACAGGTACAGGATCAGGCGTTCCAGCCCGGCCGTGATGGTTTCCAGGCCGTAGAAATCGAACAGGCTCGCCAGGTAATAGCCGAAGAAACCCAGGGTGGCGATGTGCAGCCAGTCCTTTGGCGTCAACCGCGCTGCCTGCGGATCGCGCGCCATCCAGGCCAGGCCCAGGAACAGCGGCAGCGCAAAACCTATGCGCAGCGCCAGCATGGTCAATGCATCCACCGGCGCAGCCGCGTAGCCCAGCTTGACGAAAACCGCCTTCATGCTCATTCCCGTGGCGGCCAGAATCGCATACAGCCGGCCGTCCTGCGCCCAGCGGCGCACCCATGTCAGATCGTTCATTGCCGTCGCAGCCCGCATCACATGATCGTCAAGACCTTATTCTGCCGCGAAACAAGACGGGCTAGAATGCGCCAATACTGGATCAAGCCTTCGCGCTACGAGAAACCCCATGCACATCGACCTGACCGATCTTCGCCTGCTATTGGCCATTGAGGCCGCCGGCAGCCTGAGCAAGGCCGCCGAACGCTTCCCCATCGCCCTGTCCGCAGCCAGCAACCGCCTGCGCGGGTTCGAGCAGGACACCGGCATTGTCGTATTCACCCGCTCGGCGGCCGGCATGACGCCTACGCCCTCAGGGCGCTTCATCCTCGAGCGGGCCGCGCGCATTGTCAATGAAACAGAGCAGTTGCGCGAGACCGTGCGCGACCTGCGCGGCGGGCGCCGCATGTCGGTGCGCCTGGCCGGCACCACGGTAGCGATCAGCACCTTCCTGCCAGCGGCCCTTGGCGAGTTTCTGGCGGACCACCCCGACGTCGACCTGCAACTGGACGAACGCGCCAGCCGCGATATCGTGGGGGCGGTACGTGCCGGCGAGATCGAGCTGGGCATTTTTGATGGGAATGTGGCGACCGGCGAGATGATCTCGCTGCCCTTTCGCAGCGATCGCCTGGTAATGCTGGTGCCGGCCGGCCATGCGCTGGCGCAGCGCGCGACAATGAAACTGCGGGACGCCTTTGACTATGCGTTTGTGTGCCTGCCGCCGGAACGGCCGATGCAGCATTTTATTGAGGCGCGGGCGATCCACAACGGCAGGCCGTTGAAGGTGCGGGTACGGGCGCCGAGCTTCGACGCCATCGCCCAGCTGGTGGCCCAGGATGCTGGAATCGCCATGCTGCCCGAGGTGGCCGCCCTGCGCTTTGCCCGCGAGCTGTCCGTCGCCATCGTCGCGCTGGACGACGCGTGGGCAAATCGGGAACTTCGCGTCTGTGTCGCCGATCCTACATTGTTGTCACCACACGCTGAATTGTTGTTAAGTTATCTAGCGCACAGCCGATGAGTTTTGGAAATGTTTTAATATGTTTGTCGCGCACGATTACGGTCGGGGCGTGAGTCACAGAATTAGCAGCTGGTGTAAGCTAAACGACAACATTTAATTTTAAGGAGCACCCCATGAAAACCACGATTACCATTTCCGCCCTGATGCTGAGCGTCGCGATGCTGGCCGGTTGCAACAAAAACGACAATATGGGCCCTGCACAAGAAGCCGGCGCTGCCGTCGACAACGCAGGCGCAACCGTCGCTCAGGAATCGAAAGAAGCCGTCGCCGCTGCTGATGCAGCTGCTGAACGCGCTGGCGACAAGATGGAAGTTGCAGCTGACAAGGCTGAAGCCAATCTGGACGCTGCCGGTCAGCGTATCGACGCCGCCACTGACCGTGCCGGTGCACGTATCGAAGCTGCGGGCGCAGAAGTGCGTCAGGAAAGCCGCGAAGCTGCTGCTGCCGCTAAAGAAGCCACCAGCGATGCAACCGCTGCTGCTGGCCGTAGCGTCGAGCGCGCTGGCGAAAAAATGCAGGACGCTTCGAAATAATTCATCTGAGTTAGTTCGATCAGCAGTCGTGTAAGGCGCAAGCCGCGACCCGGGCAACCGGTGTCGCGGCTTGTTCACTTTTGGCAGCCTGCAGCGCAACCAGCGCATCTTATTTTGCCAGGCGAACTGCTTGGTTCGCCCCTCAAAACCCTGTGTACCGGTTTCGACACGTTTCACGCCTGAATGAGCGAAGTCGTGGTCCGAGTTCGAATACCTGTTGACACTGCCAAACGGAAAAACCTACAGTTTCATTATTGAAGATCTGGTTCCGCAAAGAGAAACCCGCTTCATGGTTCATGACGTCGGCCATTGTGGTGGCCGGCCACGACCCGGCACCATCACAATAATGGAGACAGACCGAGTGAAGAAACACATCATCGCAATGGCGGCGCTATGCGCCTGCGTGTCAGCTGCACCAAGCGCATCCGCGCAATCGGCCATTACCCTGTACGGCATCATCGATGCCGGCCTGACCCGCCTGACCAACGACGGTCCGCAAGGCGACCAGACCAAGGTCGATACCGGCCAGATGCAGGTATCGCGCTGGGGCATCAAGGGCCAGGAAGACCTGGGCGGCGGCATGAAGGCGCGCTTCGGACTGGAAGGCACGCTGCTCAATGACACGGGCGGCGCCGGCGTCCCGTTTGGCACCCCGTCCAGCACCAGCCTGTTCGACCGCGAAGCCACGGTCGGCATCGTCACCAATTACGGCGCGATCGACATCGGCCGCCAGAACATCGTCGGCATCATGTCGGTCGGCATGGCCGATCCGCTGGGCCTGGGCTTTGCGTCCAGCAGCCCGAACGTGCTGTTCTCGGCGATGAACAACGCCGCCGTGTATGCCCCCTATGGCGCCAACAACGGCGGCACGGCCCTGCGCCAGAACAACTCGGTCAAGTACACGTCGCCCGTGTTCAAGGGTCTGAGTTTCGCCTTGATGCGCGCCTTCGGCGAGCAGGCAGGCAACGCGCAGAAGAGTTCATACCAGGGCGGCGCGCTGCTGTACAACACCGGCAAGCTGACCGTTGCCGGCGCCTATGCGCGCATGAAGAACATCACCGACACCGATCTGCTCACGTCGCACGCGTATGGCGTCAAGTACGCCTTCCCGGCGGTGACGCTCAAGTCGACCTATTCGTGGAACGAGCTGCGCAGCACTGGCCGCAAGATCGCCGTGCTCGGCGTTGGCGCGGATTTGCCAGTGGCCCCGGCCTTCCTGGTCACGGCCGCGGCCTACCAGGTCAAGCGCTCGGGCGACCTGAAGGACGATGCGCAGCAATTCATCCTGATCGGCCGCTACCTGATGAGCAAGCGTACGACGGGCTACGTCTCGGTTGGGCACGCTGCGACCGACAGCATCGTCCAGGCTGACCAGATCAATCTGGCCCAGAACTTTGTGGCGGTGGGCAGCGACTCGGCCAACCGGTTCACGATGGGCATCATGCACATGTTCTGATGACGACACACGATCACGTACACCCCGCTCCACCCGGCTTTGAACGACTCAAGCGCGGGGGGCAATATATGTCCAATCTGGGCGAGCTATACTGCCGCAGAAGTGGAGGTGAGATCGTGTTCGCGATGCGCATCGAGGACAAGCACACCAATATGCGCGGCATCGCCCATGGCGGGATGCTGGCCAGTCTGGCCGATTCCTCGCTCGGTCTGGGCTTGACGCTGTATTGCGAAGGACGCCAGTCGTTCGTGACCGTCAACCTGAGCACCGATTTCATCGACGCGGCCAGACCCGGTGACTGGGTCGAAGCGCATGTCGAGGTGCAGAAAATGGGCAAACGGATGGCGTTCGCCAACTGCTTCCTGCAGGTCGGCGCGCGCCGCATCCTGCGCGCCAGCGGCGTGTTTGCGGTGATGAATGCGTTGAAGCCCGACCAGCTGACGGCCGGGTATTGAGCGCCGCCTGATTACGACTCGAGGCGCCGGGCAACCTCGATCAGGCGCGGGCGCACTTCATCGAGCAGGAAAGCGGTCGACACGCTCGACGAGGGGCCGCCGCAATTGATCGACATGATCTGGCTGCCGCCGATCGGCATGAAGCCGACCGCGATGCCGTTGACGTCCTTCTGCCAGTCGCCGAACGACGTCGTGCAGCCATACGTCTCGTAGTCGTTCAAGCCCTTGGCCAGACCGGTGCGCATGGCCTCGAACGCCGTTTCGTCCAGCTCCAGCGACCGACTGAGGATATCCCTGCGTTCATTCTCGGCGGCCCGCGCGAGGTAGGCGCGGCCGATCGCCGATGTCGCCAGCGGCATGCGCGAGCCGACCTGCAGCGCCAGCGCCAGCGCCGCACTGCTGCGGCACACTTCCACATAGATCATGGACAGCCGGTCCCGCATCGCAATCGACACGGTGGTGCCGGAGAATTCGGCCAGCTCCTGCATCATCGGGCGCGCCAGCTGGCGGATATCGAGCCGGGCCAGCATGGCGCTGCCCAGGCCCAGCGTGGCGCTGCCGAGTGTGTAACGGCCGCCAGGCTCCTGTGCCAGATAGCCGAGCGTGGTCAGTGTGTAGGTGATGCGGGTGACGGTGGACTTGGGCAAGCCGCAGCGCTCGGCGATCTGCTGGTTGCTCAGCCCCTTGTCGGCTGAACGAAAGCAGGCCAGGACCTCGAGGCCACGCGCCAGTGCCGTGATGAAGTAGCGCTCTTCGGCGCCGCGCGGCGCATCCGCCGCATCAGGTGCCTGGACATCATCAGGAAGGGTGTCGCTCACTGGCATGGGAAGGCCCTGGATAAGAATGGTGGTCAAATTCCATTCTAATCCAGTTCATTTCGCCATGCAAAACCGGCAGGCATTAACGATGCGTATTGACGTTGTTAAACGACACCGCGCTCGCGCAAGCCGGCCAGCGTCTCGCTCGACAGGCCAAGCAACTCGTGCAGCACGTCGTCCGTCCCCTCGCCCAGGCACGGTGGCGCGCTGCGTACCGGCAGGCGTTCACCGTCGAAGCGATAGGGCGAAGCCAGCACCGGAACGCTGCCGACGTCGGGATGCGGCATCTGTTTGACCAGACCGCCCTGCTGCGCGCGGGTCGAGGTCAATGCCTCATGCAGCCCCGCGACCTCGCCACACGGGATACCGACCCGGCTCATGCACGCAAGCAGATCGCTGCGTGTGCGCTGCGCCAGTTCGCGTTTGATCTCGGGCATCAGTTCGTCGCGGTGCTGCGTGCGCGCCAGGTTGGTCTTGAAACGCTCATCCAGCGCGATGTCGGGGCGCTCGATCACGTCGTTGCAGAAGCGTATGAACTGGCTGTTATTGCCCACCGCAACGACCAGTGGACCATCCTTTGCCTCATACACGCCATACGGCATGATCGATGGATGCGCATTGCCGTAACGTGGCGGGTCGTTCCCGCGCAGCAGCGCTTCCAGGCCGTAGTAAGCGGTGATCATCAGGCCGCAGTCGAACAGCGCCATGCCGATGTGGCGGCCCTTGCCCGTCTTTTCGCGCTCGTACAGCGCGGCAAGCACGCCCTGCGCCGCGTACATCCCGGTCATCATGTCGACTGCGGCGACGCCGAATTTCAGCGGCGGCTGGGTCGGCTCACCATTCAGTGCCATCAGGCCCGATTCGCCCTGGATCACCAGGTCGTAGCCGGGCCGCGCGGCTTCCGGCCCGGTGCGGTCGTAACCGGTGATCGAGCAGTAAATCAGGCCCGGCTGCTCGTCCTTCAGTGCGTCGTAACCCAGGCCTAGCCGCTCGATGTCGCCGAACTTAAAGTTCTGGATCACGATATCGCTCTTGCGGATCAGATCCCGCGCGATGGTTTGGCCTTCGGGCGTTTTCAGGTCGAGGCACACCGAACGCTTGTTGCGGTTGACGCTATTGAAGTACGCGGTTTCGGTGGCGCCGATGCGCATGCCCCAGTCGCGCGTGTCGTCGCCGCGCTCCGGGTGCTCCACCTTGATCACTTCGGCGCCCAGGTCGCCCAGCACCATCGCGCACCACGGCCCGGCCAGCACGCGCGAGAAATCCAGCACGCGCACGCCGGAAAGAGGCAAAGCAGATTTGTCAGTCATAACACTCCAGATACCCGGCTGCTCTACAGGGAGCCGGCAAACATCATTCTTGTGGCCGACCCGTGGCGGCAGCGCCCCGCAGCGCTGCGAAAGCGGGCGCGCGTTTGCCAAAGAAGGCTGTAATGCCTTCCTGCGCTTCGTCGTCGCCCTGCGACTGCACCATCAGCGCGGCTTCCAGGTCGAGCTGCTCGTCCAGGCTTGCGGCCCCGGCATTCTCGCACAGCATCTTGATGCGCCCATTGGCATTGGCTGGTCCGGCGGCCACACGGGCAGCCAGCGCCAGCGCCTCGGCCAGCGCCTGCCCCGGCGCTGCCAGGCGGTTGACTGCGCCCAGCGCATGCAAGCGCGCGGCAGGCACGCGCTCGCCCAAGAGGCATAGCTCCGTCAGCAACTGGCGCGACATGCAACGAGACAGAAACGCCGTCGCGCCGCCATCCGGACTCAGGCCGACCTTGACATATGCCATCGAAAAGAAGGCATCGTCGGCCGCGACCACCATGTCGCACGCCAGCGCCAGGGACAGGCCGGCGCCGGCCGCCCCGCCCTCGACCGCGGCAATCACCGGCTTCGGGCAGGCGCGCAGCGCGCGCACCAGGTCGTGCAAGCGCTCGACCTTGGCGCGCCGCTCGTCCGGCGCCAGCGCGCGGCGCGTGGCGAGCTGGCGCAAGTCGCCACCGGCGCAGAAAAAGTCGCCGTCGCCAACCAGCACGATGGCGCCGATGGCCGGGTCCTGTGCCGCCTGGTCGAGCGCGGCCGGCAGCGCGTCGTACAGCGCCGGGGTGATCGCATTCTTCGCCGCCGGATTGCTGTTGACGAGAATGCGCACCGCGCCGTCGGTGCGCATCATGAGGCCGGGGGCGTTCATGCCGGGGTGGCCTCACTGGTCTCGCGCCCGAGAGCGATATAGCGCGCCAGGTGATGGTCCTCGTCGCCCAGCTGATGGTCGATCATCACCAGTCGCTTGGCGTAGTGCGCCAGCGGCAGCTCCCAGGTCATGCCGATCCCGCCGTGCAGCTGGATGCATTCTTCCGCCACCAGCGTGCCGATACGGCCGATGCTGGCCTTGGCGGCCGACAGGCTGCGCTCACGCGTGATGCGGTCGGCGTCCAGGGCGGACGCGGCATTGATCACCGCCGAACGGGCCTGCTCGATCTCGAGCAGCAGGTCGGCCATACGATGCTGCAGCGCCTGGAAGCTGCCGATCACGACCCCGAACTGCTTGCGCGTGCGCAGGTAGTCCAGCGTTGCTTCCTTGGCCGCTTCCATGGCGCCCAGCGCTTCCGCGCACAGGGCCAGCACGCCGCGCCCGACAGCGCGCTCGATCGCTGCAAAACCATGGCCCGGCTCACCGAGCAGCGCATCAAAGCCGACCCGCACGCCGCTGATGGTCAGCTCGGCCACGCGGCCGCCGTCCATCGTCGGCGAGCCCACCATCGACACGCCGGCCGCATCGGCAGGAACCAGGAACAGCGAAATACCCGCTTCGTCATCGACCGCGCCCGAAGTGCGCGCCGACACCACGATCCACTGCGCGTGTTCGGCGTTGGCCACCACGGCCTTGGCGCCGTCGATCACCCAGCCATCGTCGTCGCGGCGCGCGCTCGTCGCAACCCGCGCCAGTTCGTAATGCGCGCCCGGTTCGTCGTGGGCAAACGCGGCGATGACTGACGCATCGGCGATACTGGCCAACACTTCTTTCTGCGCGTCGCTACCGGCTGCCGCAATGGCTTCGGCCGCCAGTACGGCACTGCCCAGCAGCGGCTCGAGCACCAGGCCACGGCCCAGCGCCTCGAACACGACCGCGATGTCAAAACCGGCCCCGCCGAAGCCGCCGTCTTCTTCGCGCAGCAGCATCCCCACCACGCCCAGTTCGGCGAACTGCTGCCACATCGTGTTGGAAAAACCTTCTGGCGACGCGGCGATCTTGTGCCGCGCGTCGATGTGATATTGCTGGGCGATGAAGCGGTTCAGGCTATCGGCCAGCATGCGCCGTTCTTCTGTATGTTCGAAGTTCATGTCGCTTGCCCTTACAGTCCGAGGATCATCTTGGAGATGATGTTTTTCTGGATCTCGTTGGAGCCGCCGAAGATCGACAGCTTGCGGTTGTTGAAGTATTGCGCCGAGGCGGCGGCCGCAAAATCTGGCCCGAAGCCCGGGCCATCATTGGCCGCATCGAGCATGTCCTGCGTGAACGGGCGCGCATACACGCCCATCGCGCGCCGCGTCAGCGCATTGATCTCCTGGCGGATCTCGGTGCCGCGAATCTTGAGCATCGAGCTCTCCGCGCCCGGCACGCCGCCACCAGCCACCGCCGCGATCACGCGCAGATTGGTGGTCTTCATGTTTTCCAGGTCGATCTCGACGCGCGCCAGCCGGCGCGCAAAGCCCGGATCGTCCGCCAGCGGCTTGCCGCCGCGTGTCTGCTCCTGTGCGATACGCTTCAGGCGCGCCAGCGCCGCCATCGAGAAGCCGACACCGGCGATATTCGTGCGCTCATAGGTGAGCAGGTATTTGGCGCAGGTCCAGCCGCGATGCTCTTCGCCGACCAGGTTCTGCACCGGCACCCGCACATCGGTGAAAAACACTTCGTTCACTTCGCGCTCGCCATCGAGCAGCGTGATGGGGCGCACGTCGACGCCCGGTGACTGCATGTCGATCAGCAGGAAGCTGATGCCCTCCTGCTTCTTGGCGCCCGCATCGGTGCGCACCAGACAGAAAATCATGTTGGCGTGCTGGCCGAGCGTGGTCCAGGTCTTCTGGCCATTGACGATATAATGCTCGCCCTCGGCGTCCACACCGCGCACGGCGCTGCACTTGACCGCCGCCAGGTCCGAACCGGCGCCCGGCTCCGAATACCCCTGGCACCACCAGTCCGAGCCATCCAGGATGCGCGGCAGCCAGTAGTCCTTCTGCGCCTGGTTGCCGTACTTGATCAGGACCGGGCCCAGCATGTTCACGCCGAACGGCACGATGCGCGGCGTATTGGCCAGCGCGCACTCGGTCTCGAAGATGAATTTTTCAATGGCGTCCCAGCCCGGGCCGCCGTATGCTTCCGGCCAGTGATTCGCCAGCCAGCCGCGCTCATTCAGGATCGCGTGCCAGCGCTCCATGTCGGCCTTCGACAGGTGCTTGCCATTGGCGACCTTGCTTGAGAGGTCCTGCGGCAGCTTCTCGGCCAGAAATGCCCGTACCTCGTCGCGAAAGCGCTCTTGCTCAGGGGTGAAATGTAAATCCATGATGATCCTTTAGAAAATCTCGAACAGGCCCGCAGCGCCCATGCCGCCGGCGATGCACATCGTGACCACGGCATACTTCGCGCCGCGGCGCCGGCCTTCAATCAGAATGTGACCAGCCAGGCGCGCGCCCGTCATCCCGAACGGATGGCCGATCGAAATCGCGCCACCGTCGACGTTCAGGCGCTCGTCGGGAATGCCAAGTTGCTGCTGGCAGTAGATCGCCTGCGAGGCAAACGCTTCATTCAGTTCCCACAGGTCGATGTCGTCCACCGTCAGGCCGAAGCGCTTGAGCAGTTTGGGGACAGCAAACACGGGGCCGATGCCCATTTCATCCGGCTCGCAGCCCGCCACCGCCATGCCCCGGAACGCGCCCAGCGGGGCCAAGCCCAGACGCTCGGCTTCTTTTGCTTCCATCATCACGCAGGCCGACGCGCCATCGGACAGCTGCGACGCATTGCCGGCGGTGACGAACTTGCCGTCACCCATGACCGGCGCCAGCTTGGCCAGGCCTTCATAGGTCGTGCCGCGCCGGTTGCAGGTGTCTTCGGCGATCGTAACTTCACGGTGGCTGACTTCTTTCGTCTCCTTGTCGGTGACGGCCATGGTCGTCGTGCAGGCGACGATTTCTTCGCTGTAGCGGCCGGCCAGCTGCGCCGCCTCGGTCTTGCGCTGGGACTCGAACGAGAAGCGGTCCTGCGCTTCGCGGCTGATGTTGTAGCGCGCGGCGACGATGTCGGCAGTGTCGATCATCGGCAGATACAGGTCCGGCTTGTGCTCGAGAATCCACGGGTCGATGCCCGAGTCTCCGCTGTCGCGGCTTCGGATGTGCGAGATGCTTTCCACGCCGCCGGCGATGATGGCCGGTGCGCCGTCGACGATGATGCGGCCGGCGCCGATGGCGATCGCCTGCAGGCCCGATGCGCAGAAGCGGTTCACGGTAGTGCCGGCAATCGTGATCGGCAGGCCGGCGCGGATCACGCTCTGGCGTGCGACGTTGCGGCCGGTGGTGCCTTCCGGGTAGCCGCAGCCGAGAATCGCGTCCTCGATCATGGCCGGATCGATGCCGGCGCGCTCGACGGCGGCGCGTACGGCGAAGGCAGCCAGCTGGGCGCCGGGGGTGATATTGAATTCGCCGCGGTGCGCCTTGGTCAGCGGCGTACGGGCGGTTGAAACGATGACAGCTTCGCGCATGGCGAGTCTCCTGACAAATTGATGGCGATGGGGTCTACGCGGATTGATTCAGGCTGGCGAAATTGGCGGCCTTCTCGACCAGCTCGACCAGCAGCGGCGAAGGCTGCCAGAACAGCGGATCTTCCTTGGCAAACTCGCGGATGTCGGCCAGGATCGTCGGCAAGCCGACCGTGTCGGCGTAGTGCATCGGGCCGCCGCGGTAGCGCGGGAAGCCATAGCCGTGCACGAACGTCACGTCCACATCGAGTGGACGCAGGGCGATCTTCTGGTGCACGACATTGGCGCCCTCGTTGATCATCGCGGCCAGGTAGCGGCGCACGATCTCGGCGTCGCTGAAGCTGCGCGGCGATTTTCCGGCGCGGGCTCGTTCGGCATCGATGATCGCTTCGACTTCGGGGTCCGGCGTACCGACGCGGGCGCCGTCCGGATACAGGTAGTAGCCACGCCCGGTTTTCTGGCCGAACCAGCCCCGTTCGCACAGGCGGTCGGCGATCTGCACGTAGCGCGCTCGCGGGTCACGCGTAGGGGCGCGCCGCTTGCGGGTGGCCCAGCCGATGTCGCCACCAGCCAGGTCCGAGACCTGGAACGGGCCCATCGGGTAGCCGAAGTCACGCAGTGCCTTGTCGATCTGGTAGGGCGACGCGCCGTCTTCCATCATTGCTTGCGCGGCCTGGCCGTATACGGCGAGGATCCGGTTGCCGATGAAACCGTCGCACACGCCGGCGCGCACCGGCACCTTGCGCAGCTTTTTCGCCAGGTCGAAGGCGGTGGCGACCACGTCGTCGGCCACCTTGGCGGGCACCACGATCTCGAGCAGCTTCATGATGTTCGCCGGCGAGAAGAAGTGCAGGCCGACGACATCCTGCGGGCGCGAGATGGCCGCCGCGATCTCGTCGATGTCGAGGTACGACGTATTGGTGGCCAGCACCGCGCCGGGTTTGCAGACGCGATCGAGTTCGGCAAACACGGCGTGTTTCACGGCCATGTCTTCGAACACGGCTTCGATCACCAGATCGGCCTGGGCCAGCGCGTCGTACGACGTGCTGCCATTGAAGCGCGCCATGGTGGCGTTTCTGGCCTCCGGCGTGATACGGCCCTTGGCGATCAGGCCGTCATACACCTTCTCGACATGCTTGCGACCACGCGCCAGCGCCTCGTCGTCGCGCTCGATCATTGTGACCGGCAAGCCGGCATCGAGGACGGCAACGGCGATGCCGGCGCCCATCGTGCCGCCACCAACGACGCCGATGCTCTCGATGGGGCGTGGCTTGGCGCTGCGCGTCTCCGGCGCCCTGGCCGTTTCGCGCTCGGCGAAGAACGCATGCACCAGCCCGGCGCGCTGCGGACTGTCGAGGCATTCGAGGAACAGCTTGCGCTCGAGCGCCTGGCCGTCTTCGAACGGCAGCTCGAGCGCGCCCTGCACTGCGTCCACGATTTTCAGGGGCGAGAACAGACCGCGTGATTTTTTGGCCGTCTCGGCGCGTGCGCTGTCGATCGCGGCGCGCTGGGCCGCCGTATCGGCGAGCTGCGTGGCGTCTCGGGTGCGGCGCACCGGCGCCCCGCCCTGCACCAGCGCCTGCGTATACGCCAGGCCTGCTGCGAGCGGGTCGGCGCCATCCACCACCCGGTCGACCAGGCCCAGTTTTGCCGCTTCGGCCGCGCCCACGTGGCGACCACTCAGCATCAGGTCGAGCGCTGCGGCAGCGCCGATCAGGCGCGGCGTACGCTGGGTGCCGCCGGCGCCCGGCAGCAGGCCAAGCGCCACTTCGGGCAAGCCCAGTTTCGCTGCCGGCAGCGCCAGACGGTAGTGCGCCGCCAGCGCGATCTCGAGTCCACCACCAAGCGCAGCGCCGTGGATGACGGCAATCACCGGTTTGCTGCAGGCTTCAATGCCGTTGCAGACGTCAGGCAGGAACGGCGTCATCGGTGGCTTGCCGAACTCGCGGATGTCGGCGCCACCGATGAAGGTTTTGCCGCTGCCGACGATCAGCACGGCCTTGACCGCGGCGTCTGCCCCGGCCGCGTCGATCGCCGCGGCCAGACCGCGGCGGACGTCGACGCCGAGTGCATTGACGGGAGGATTGTCGATGGTGACGACGAGAATGTCGCCGTGCATGGCACGAGCGACCGGGCCAGTTGCGCCGGTGTGCATGAGCTGTCTCCTTGGTTTTTATACTGGATGCTACGTCGGTTCGCTGTGCGAAACCGTGTTTTGCATTTCTTGTTGCGATCAACGATAACCGATTTTTCTGGAAAATGTAAACGACTTCGCGGTGCCGCTTTTGCGGGAAAAACCGGAAGATCCGGTGATTCGCTATGCGAAATGGACGAAAATAGCGTAATTACCATTACAGGGTGTTTCGCTATGCGAACGACCATTTCACAAAAACTGTTGACACCCCTGTTTTCGGTATGTGAATATCCGACTCAAGCCCAGCCGGAGATGCCGGGCATAGGAGACAAGAATGGACTCGATCCAGTCACTTGAAGACCCTTTGCTGGCGGCACCCGCCACCTCGCAAGGGCTGCCGGAAGCGTTGCAAGACGACGCGGCCGACGAAGACAACGGCAAGGACCGCCAGTTCGTCACGGCCCTGGCGCGCGGCCTGGAAATCCTGCGCTGCTTCCGCCCGGGCGAGGCATACCTCACCAATAGCGAGATGGCCAAGCGCACCGGCATGCCCAAGCCGACGATTTCACGCCTGACCTACACGCTGACCAAGCTCGGCTACCTCACGTATTCGGCCGACCAGGGCCGTTACCAGCTCGGCGCCCCGGTGCTGGCGCTCGGCTACACCCTGCTCGCCAACCTCGACGTGCGCAAACTGGCCCGCCCGGCCATGCAGGAACTGGCCGAATACGCCCAGTGCAGCGTGGCGATCGGGATCCGCGACCGCCTGCACATGGTGTATGTCGAGGCTTGCCGTGGCAGCGCTGCGGTGACGCTGCGGCGCGATGCCGGTTCGCGCATCCCGCTGGCCACCACCGCCATGGGCAAGGCCTATCTGTGCGGCCTGCCGCAAACCGACCGCGATTTTTTGATGGACCATATCCGCCTGACGGCCGACACCAACTGGCCCAAGATCAAGACCGACATCGAACAGGGCTTCAAGGATTACCAGGACCGCGGCTTCGTCCTGTCCTCGGGCCTGTGGGACGCCAACATCAGCGCAGTGGGCGTGCCGCTGCTCGACCAGGACATCGCCCGAACGATGGCATTCAACTGCGGCGGCCCGGCCTTTTTGCTGCCCTACGAAAAACTGGTCGAGGACCTCGGTCCGCGCCTGGTGCAACTGGTGCGCAACGTCGAAATCAGCATGGGCCGGCATATCGGCTAGCGGTGCCGTGGTACCGGCAATCAAGGAGCGACGCCGCTGCACGCGGTGAGGCCCCCGGCTTGCCGTCGTTTTTGACTATTCCTACATTCACTAAAAAATAACGGAGACATGATGAAGGCAAACAAGATCGTCCTCGCCATCCTGGCACTGGGCACCGTCGGCAGCATCAACCTGGCAAGTGCCGAAGAATTTCTGGTCGGCGTGCAGATTCCGCTGACCGGACCACTGGCCCGGGTCGGCCTGGGCACCCAGGAAGGCATCCGCGTCGCGGCCGAGGTCTTCAACAAGACCAACGGCAAGCACACCATCAAACTGATCACCGTCGACGATGAATCGGCGCCGGCCAAGGCCGTGGCGGCGGTGGAAAAGCTGGCCAGCCAGAACGTGGTGGCCATCACGGGCGGCTACGCGTCCAACAATATCTCGCCGGCCTCGGACGCTGCCGGCAAACTGGGCCTGGCCTATGTGACATCGGGCGGCGTTGACGATGGCCTGGTCAATGCCGGCCGCAAGAACTTCTTCCGCATCAATAACACGCAGGGTTACCAGAAGGCCCTCGTCGGCCTGCTCACCGACCTCAACGTCAAGTCGGTGTCGATCATCTATTCGACCAAGGATGCGACCCACGGCCTGGCCGCGGACGTCGAGAAAACCCTGGCAGCCAAGGGCGTCAAGGTCGTCACACACGCGTTCGATCCGTTGATCACCGACTTCAAGCCGATCATCAACAAGGTGAAGCTGCGCGACCGCTCTGAATTCATCGTCATGGTCGGCTACGAAAACGACTACGTCGGCATCCTGCGCGCGGCGCGGGTGCTCAAGCCCAGCATCAAGGGCGTGGCCGGCGTGTGGTCGCTGGCAACGCCGAAGATGGCGGCCGATTTCCCGGACCTGATGCCGAACGTGTACGGCACCGCGGTGCTGCCATTCCCGGTGCAGTTCTCGACCGAAGAAGGCAAGCGCTTTGCCGACGGCTACAAGGCGCTCCTGAACAAGGATCCGGATTACCTGGGCCAGTTCGGCTACGTCCAGTCGATGCTGCTGTTCGAAGCGATCGCACGCGCCGCCGACAAGGGCACGCTGAAAAAAGGCGGCGTGGTCGAAGAAATGCGCAAGACCGATCGCCAGACCCTGATTGGCCGGGTGCAGTTCGATGCCAGGGGCGACAACCCGAACTTCACGCAGCGCATGGGCCAGCACCAGGGCAAGAAGGTCGAACTGGTATGGCCGAAAGAATCGGCCACCGCCAAGCCGGTGTACCCGGGCCTGCCCTGGTAACGCTGTGGGCGCATGAGTGAGCGCATGAGCGAGACGGGCAGGATCCCCCTGCCCGCGTGAATAATCGATTGGATGCAGAAATGACGGACTTGATTCTACAAGCCGTGTATTCCGGGTTGTTGCAGGGCGGCTCCTACGCCCTGATTGCACTGGGACTGGCGCTCGTGTTCGGCGCCATGAACGTGATCAACCTGGCGCACGGTGAACTGGTATTGCTGGCGGCGTACATCGCCTACACGGTCGAATCGCAACTCGGCTGGAATCCGCTGGCCGCGATTCCCGCCGCCGTGATCATCGTGACCATCACCTCGAGCCTGCTGTATTTCCTGGTCAGCCGGGTGACGGTGCACCGCGAAATCAATTCACTGACGCTGACCTTCGGCGTCGGCGTGATCCTCACCAACCTGGTCCTGATGATCTGGAGCGCCGACGTGCGCACCACGAGCTCGACCTGGATGCAGGAAGCCTTCATCGTCGGCGAGCTCTACAGCATGCGCAGCGAAGTGCTGTTCTTCGGCGTGAGCCTCGTTTTGATCGTGGCGCTGTGGTGGTGGCTGTCGCGCAGCTGGTATGGCCGCGCCGTGCGCGCCGTGTCGAGCAACCGCGACGCCGCCAAGCTGATGGGGATCAATCCTGGCCGCACCGAGCTGGTGTCGTTCATCGTGGCCGGCATCCTGGCCGCCTTTGCCGGTGTCGCCCTGTTCAGCTACGGTGTCGTGACCCCGGGCTATGGCAGCGTACTGACCGTGAAAGCCTTCATCATCACCGTGCTGGCGGGCCTCGGCTCGATCCCCGGCGTGCTGATCGGCGCAATCCTGCTGGGCGTGGCCGAATCGCTGACGATCACGCTGGCCAGTTCGGCGCTGCAAGAGCTGGCCGGCATGGGCCTGTTCCTGGTGGTGCTGTTCGTGATGCCCAATGGCCTGTTTGGTGTGGCACGGAGGCGCGGATGAAACTCAACAAACTCCTCATCGCCACGCTGGTGGCGACGTACCTCGTGGTGCCATTCGCGCTGGGCGGCAACAGCTATGTCATGAGCCTGGTCATCGCCTCGCTGATCATCGGCGGCGTCGCGCTGTCGTGGGCGCTGCTGGGCAACCTGGGCGGCATGGTCAGCTTCGGCCATGCGGCGTTCTTTGGCGTGGGCGCCTACACGTCGGCCGTGCTGACGATGCAGTACAACGTGCCGGTCTTCATCGGCCTGGTGCTGGGCGGCGTCGGTGCGGTGCTGTCGGCGGTCCTGATGCTGCCTGTGCTGCGCCTGCGCGGCCCCTACTTTGCGCTGGCGATCCTGGCGTATGCGCACATCTTCCGCATCGTGGCCACCGAATGGACCTCGGTCACGAACGGCGCCGGCGGCATTGCCAGGATCCCGACCCTGCCGACCGTGTTCGACTACAATTTTGGCAGCCACACCGGCAATTACCTCGTGATCCTGACGATGGTATTGCTGTTTGCCTGGGCCTATGACGTCATCCGCCGCAGCCCGCACGGACTGGCCCTGCGCGCCATGCACGACAGCGAGGATGCGACGCGCGTGGTGGGCGTGAACAACACGCTGCTCAAGGGACTGATGCTGCTGGTGTCGGCCTTCATGTGCGGCGCCGTGGGCGCCTTCAATGCCCACTACATCAACTTCCTCGAACCGGATTACGCCTTCAGTGCGGTATGGGTGACGATCCCGATCGTCGCGGCAATCTTCGGCGGCTACCGCACCATCACCGGTCCCCTGATCGGCGCCGTCGTGGTGTACCTGGTCGACCAGTTATTCATCAAGAACTTCATGCCGACCGGACACCAGTTGGTTCTCGGCGTGGTGCTGGTCGTGATGATCATTGCCAGCCCGGATGGCCTGCTGGGCATGATCCGCCGTGCGTTAAGGAAAAAACATGCTGCAACTTGAAAACGTCACCGTCCGCTTCGGCGGCCTCACGGCGGTCAACGATGTCACGCTGGCGGTCGGCACCGGGGACCTGGTTGGCCTGGTCGGCGCCAATGGCGCCGGCAAGACCACACTGTTCAATGCGATTTCGGGGCTGGTGCGCCCGACCACGGGCCGCATCCTGTTCAATGGCGCCGATGTGCTGAAGGCGCCCATGTACCAGCGTGCGCGCATGGGCATCGGGCGTACCTTCCAGATCCCGCAGCCGATGCACGAGCTGACCGTGCGCCAGAACCTGGAAGTGGCGCAGCGCTTCGGCACCGGCTCGGTTGACAAGCGCCGCATCGACGAGATCCTGGACTTCACCAACCTGGCCGCCAAGGCCGGGCGCGATGCGTCGAGCGGCCTGGCGCTGACCGAACTGAAGGCGCTCGAAGTGGCCAAGGCGCTCTCGACCAATCCAAAACTGCTGCTGCTCGACGAAGTGCTGGCGGGCCTGGAAACCAGTGGCAAGCGCAACTTCATGAACATGCTCAAGGACCTGCACGCCAAATTCTCGGTCGGCATCCTGATCATCGAGCATGACATTGAAACCATCAGCAACTTGTGCCAGCGGGTGGCGGTGCTGAACTTCGGCGGCATGATCGCCGAAGGCACACCGGCCGAGGTCTTCAACAACCCGGCCGTCATCAAGAGCTATACCGGAGGCGAGGTCGACCATGCTTGAAATCCAGAACGTCCGCGCCGGTTATGGCGCGATCAATGTGCTGTGGGATTTGTCGCTCAGCATCGCACCGGGCAAGCTGACCACGATCATCGGCCAGAACGGCGCCGGCAAGACCACGCTGCTGCGCGCCATGATGGGCTTGATCCCCGTGTCGCAAGGCACGATCACGCTCGACGGCAAGCCGCTCAACGGCACCCCGACCTGGGATATGCACAAGGTCTCGATGGCGATGATTCCCGAAGGCCGCATGGTGTTTCGCGACATGACGGTCGAGGAAAACCTGATGATGGGCGCCTTTGCGCCGCAGCACCGCGCGCATGCTGCACGCAATCTGGAGCGCTCGTTCGAGATGTTCCCGCGGCTGCGCGAGCGTCGAAGCCAGATGGCCGGTTCGCTGTCAGGTGGCGAGGCGCAGATGCTGGCCATGGCGCGCGGCCTGATGAGCGACCCGAAGGTCCTGATCATCGATGAGCCATCGCTGGGCCTGGCGCCTGTGATGGTCAACGAGCTGTTTGCGATCCTGAAGCGCCTCAAGGACGATGGCCGCACGATGATCCTGGTCGAGCAAAACACCCACCGTGCGGTGGGCGTGGCCGACCACGTCTACCTGATGCAAAGCGGTAAGGTGGTGCTGTCGCAGGCGGCGAGCGAAGTCAGCCTTGAGCATCTGCACGGGTTGTATTTTGCACGCGAGAGCGGGGCCACGGCATGAATCTGATCGAACAATATGGCCCGCGTGAGGCGATGGAATACGACGTCGTGGTCGTCGGCGGCGGGCCTGCCGGCCTGTCGGCGGCGATCCGCCTGAAACAGCTGGCTGCTGAGAAAGGCCAGGAAGTCACGGTCTGCGTTCTGGAAAAAGGCGGCGAGCTGGGCGCGCACATCCTGTCGGGCGCAGTGATGGATCCGCGCGCGATCAACGAGTTGATCCCCGACTGGAAAGAAAAAGGCGCGCCGCTCAATACCGCCGTGACCGAAGACCGCGTCCTGTTCCTGAGCGAAACCAAATCGTATGCCACGCCGGCATTCGCCATCCCGCCGGCACTGGCCAATCACGGCAACTACGTGATTTCGCTGGCCAATGTGGTGCGCTGGCTGGGCCAGCAAGCCGAGGCGCTGGGCGTGGAAATCTTCCCGGGCTTTCCGGCTGCCGAAATCCTGTACAACGAGGACGGCTCGGTCAAGGGCGTCGCAACCGGCAATATGGGGATGAAACGTGACGGCGAGCCGGGCGCGGAATTCCAGCTCGGCATGGAGCTGCATGCGAAGTACACGTTCTTCGCCGAAGGCTCGCGCGGCCACCTGGGCCGCCAGCTGATGGCCAAGTACGAACTGAACAAGGGCAAGGATCCACAGACCTACGGCATCGGCATCAAGGAGTTGTGGGAAATCGATCCGGCCAAGCATCAGCCGGGTCTGGTGATCCACACGGCCGGCTGGCCGCTGCCGAACGATACCTACGGCGGCTCGTTCCTGTACCACCTGGAAAACAACCAGGTCGCGGTCGGTTACGTGGTCGGCCTGTCGTACCAGAATCCGTACCTGTCGCCCTACGAAGAATTCCAGCGCTATAAAACGCACCCGGCCATCCGCGGTTTCTTCGAAGGCGGCAAGCGCATCTCATACGGCGCGCGTTCGATCACGGCCGGCGGCCTGCAATCCTTGCCCAAGACCGTATTCCCAGGCGGCGCGCTGATCGGCTGCGATGCGGGCTTTTTGAACACCAGCCGTATCAAGGGCAGCCACGCCGCGATCAAGACCGGCATGCTGGCGGCCGAGGCGGCGTTTGCCGCGCTGGGCGAAGGCCGCACGAGCGACGAGCTGACCAGCTTCCCGGCAGCGTTCGAACAATCGTGGCTGCACGAAGAGCTGCATGTGGCGCGCAACTTCAAACCGTGGATGAGCAAGGGCCTGGTGCTGGGCACGATCATGACGGGCATCGACCAGATCGTGTTCCGTGGCAAGGCGCCCTGGACGCTGCACCACAAGCATGCCGACCACGAATGCCTGAAGCCGGCGTCGCACTTCAAGCCGATCGTCTATCCGAAGCCTGATGGCAAGCTCACCTTTGACAAGCTGTCGTCGGTGTTCATCTCGAATACCAATCACCGCGAAGACGAGCCGATCCACCTGACGCTGAAGAACCCGGGCGTGCCGGTTGACGTCAACCTGGCCAAGTACGCCGGACCTGAACAGCGCTACTGTCCGGCCGGGGTGTACGAGTACGTCAAGCGCGAAGACGGCGGCGACCGCCTGCAGATCAATGCCCAGAACTGCGTGCATTGTAAAACCTGCGACATCAAGGACCCGACCCAGAATATCGTCTGGGTAACGCCCGAAGGCGGCGGCGGCCCGAACTATCCGAATATGTAACGACCATTTTATAAAAGAGACCATCATGACAACCAAAGCCGCTTTCCACTGGGATGACCCACTGCTGATCAACACCCAGCTGACGGACGAAGAGCGCATGGTGCGCGACGCCAGCGCTGCCTATTGCCAGGACAAGCTGCGTCCGCGCGTACTCGAAGCGTTCCGCCATGAGTCGATGGACGTGTCGATCTTCCGCGAAATGGGCGAGCTGGGCCTGCTCGGCCCGACTATTCCTGAACAATACGGTGGCCCGGCGTTGAACTACGTCGCCTACGGCCTGATCGCGCGCGAAGTCGAGCGTGTCGATTCGGGCTACCGCTCGATGATGAGCGTGCAATCGTCGCTCGTGATGGTGCCGATTTTCGAATTCGGCAATGAAGCGACCAAGCAGAAATACCTGCCGAAGCTGGCCACTGGCGAATGGATCGGCTGCTTCGGCTTGACCGAGCCGAACCACGGCTCCGATCCAGGCTCGATGATTTCCCGCGCACGCAAGGTCGAGGGCGGCTACAGCCTCTCCGGCGCCAAGATGTGGATCACCAACTCGCCCGTGGCCGATGTGTTCGTCGTGTGGGCGAAGGACGACGAAGGCGCGATCCGCGGCTTCGTGCTGGAAAAAGGCTGGAAAGGCCTGTCGGCCCCGGCGATCCACGGCAAGTTCGGCCTGCGCGCATCGGTCACCGGCGAAATCGTCATGGACAATGTGTTCTGTCCAGAAGAAAACGCGTTCCCCGACGTGCGCGGCCTGAAGGGTCCGTTCACCTGCCTGAACTCGGCCCGCTACGGCATCGCCTGGGGCGCGCTGGGCGCGGCCGAAGATTGCTGGCACACGGCGCGCCAGTACACGATGGATCGCCAGCAGTTCGGCAAGCCGCTCGCCGCGAACCAGCTGGTGCAAAAGAAGCTGGCTGACATGCAGACCGAGATCACGCTCGGCCTGCAAGGCTGCCTGCGCCTGGGGCGCATGAAGGACGAGGGGACGGCGGCGCCGGAGATCACGTCGATCATGAAGCGCAACTCGTGCGGCAAGTCGCTCGACATCGCCCGCGTGGCGCGCGACATGCTGGGTGGGAATGGCATCTCGGATGAATTCGGCATCATCCGCCACATGGTCAATCTGGAAGTGGTCAACACCTATGAGGGCACGCATGACATTCATGCGCTGATCCTGGGCCGCGCGCAGACTGGCATCGCGGCGTTCTGATCATACCCGTAGGGTGGACGGGTTCACCGTCCACCCTGCCGTGGCTAAACGGCGAATAGCGTCTCTGCGATGCCCGTTACGCCCGGCTTCAGGATGACGACCGACCCCGCGTCACCGCCAGCATTGCCCGCCCCCGCCGGATCGATCGACGTCACGAGCAGCAGGTCGAGATCCGGCCCGCCAAACGCGCACATCGACGGCTTGGCCATCGGCAGCGCGATTTCCCGATCGAGCCTGCCTTGCGGTGTGAAGCGCTGCACCACACCACCATCGTTGGCGCAGCTCCAGTAGCAGCCATCGGCATCGACCGCCGCACCGTCCGGCCGGCCCGGTTGCCCGGTCAGGTCCAGAAACACACGTTCATTGTGCGGCAGCCCGGCATCGATATCGTAATCGTAGGCCCACACGAGGCGCCGCTGCGGATGCGAATCCGACAGGTACATCGTGCGGCCATCGGGCGACCAGGCCAGGCCGTTTTGCGTCAGCAGGTTCCGAACAACAGGCCCATGCAGGCCGCCGGCAGGGCTGTAGCGATACAGACCGCCGACCGGGCGCGCGGCGCCCATGTCCATGAACATGGTGCCGCTCCAGAAACGGCCCTGGCGGTCGCAGCGCCCGTCGTTGAAACGCATGCCCTCGCCCAGTTCGGCCGCCGCGGGCGCAGCCAGCCGGGAGGCGTCGAGCGCGCCATCGCCCCCCAGCACCAGGCGAAATACACCCGATTCCATCCCGGCGATCAGGCTGCCGTCGCTGCTCGCCGCAATACAGGCCACCATTTCGGGCGCCGTCCAACCCTGGAGCGCGCCGCTGGCATGGTCGCTCCGCCAGATGCGGCGCGCCGGGATGTCGACCCAGTACCAGGCGGCCTGCGCCGCATGCCACAGCGGGCTTTCGCCAGTGGCGCAGTGCACGCCCGCGATGCGTTCCACTTCAACAGACATCGATTACAACCCCTTGATTTCACGGTGCTGCGGCACCAGCATTTTCATGACCGTCCACGCCACCAGGTACGCCACGGCGCAGATCGAGAACATGATCATATACCCGGTCTGCAGCTGGCCCAGCGCACCGTAATAGTCGAACAGCCAGCCACCGAGCTTGGTGAGCAGCACGCCGCCCAGGCCACCGGCCATGCCGCCGATGCCAACGACCGAACCGACGCTGTGTTTCGGGAACATGTCCGAAACGGTGGTGAACAGGTTCGCCGACCAGGCCTGGTGCGCCGAGGCGCCGATGCCGATCAGGATCACCGGGACCCAGAAGCCCAGGTAGCCGAGCGGTTGCGCCAGCAGCACGACCAGCGGGCACAGGGCGATGACGAGCATCGCCTTCATGCGGCCATGATAGATGTCGGCGCCCCGGTTCAGGAACCACGTCGGCAGCCAGCCACCGCCGATACTGCCCACCATCGTCATGCTGTACAGGACGGCGAGCGGAATGATCATGTCAGTGGCCGACATGCCGTATTGCGCCGACATGTATTTGGGGAGCCAGAACAGGAAGAACCACCAGACGCCGTCGGTCATGAATTTGCCGAAGGCAAAGGCCCAGGTCTGGCGATAGCCGAGCAGCTTGAACCACGAGCCTTTCACCGGCGTCCCGGTGGGCGCCACCGCGACACCGGCGTCGCTGTTGATATAGGCCAGTTCGGCCGCTTTCAACCGCGGCTGCTGTTCCGGCGCATCGTACAGCCAGATCCACAGGCCCATCCACAGGAAGCCGATGCCGCCGATGACGATGAAGGCCGCCTGCCAGCCCCAGTGTGCAGCGATCAGCGGCACGGTCAGTGGCGCCAGGATCGCGCCGACATTGGCGCCCGAATTGAAGATGCCGGTGGCGAACGAGCGCTCGCGTTTCGGGAAGTATTCGGCGGTCGCCTTGATCGCGGCCGGGAAGTTACCGGCTTCACCGATGGCCAGAACCGCGCGGCCGATCATGAAGCCAGCGACAGACACGGGCACCACGGCAAGGCCGATGCTGGTGAAGACCGTATTGACCGCTTCGCCGATCCCGATTGCGTACGCATGGCCGATGGCGCCCAGCGACCAGATGACGATGGCCAGCACATAGGCGCGCTTGGTGCCCATGCGGTCGATCACGCGGCCGGCAAACAGCATCGAGATCGCGTAGACGAACTGGAAGGTCGCCGTAATGTTGGCGTAATCGGTGTTCGACCAGTTGAACTGCTCGGTGAGGACCGGTGCGAGCAGGCTGAGGACCTGGCGGTCCAGGTAATTGATGGTGGTGGCGAAGAACAGCAGCGCGCAGATCGTCCAGCGATACCTGCCCACCACCGATTGCGCCGGTGTTACGTCGATGACTTGCTGATTCATGGTGATCAGTTCTTTTCAAGTTGGGTGACAGCCGGCGTCTCCTCCGGCTGGTACTGCATTCAGGCGTCGTGTGTTACTTCACCCCGCCCATGTGCAACGTGCCATCCTGCAGGCGCGCCAGGCCCAGCGGATTCTCGTCGCGCAGCGCCTCCGGCAGCAGGCTGCCCGGCACGTTCTGGTAGCAGACCGGCCGCAGGAAGCGGTCGATCGCGCTGGCGCCAACCGACGTCGTGCGGCTGTCGCTGGTGGCCGGGAACGGGCCGCCGTGCACCATCGCGTGCGCCACTTCGACGCCGGTCGGGAAGCCGTTGAACAGCACCCGGCCCGCCTTGCGCTCGACGATCGGCAACAGCCTGGCGGCCAGGTCGAGGTCACCCTCGCGTGCGTGGACCGTGACGGTCAGTTGCCCGTGCAGGTGTTCGGCTGCCTGCAGCAGTTGGGCGGCGTCGGTGAAGCGTACCAGCACCGCGCACGGGCCGAACACTTCATCTTCCAGGGCCGGGTTGCCCATGTAGGTGGCGGCGTCGCACACGTACAGCGCAGCCTGCGCAGCGCAGCCGTTGCCTTCGGTCGTGCCTTGCGCAACCAGTTGCAGGCCGTCGACGGCGTCGAATGCGGTCACGCCCTTCGTGTAGGCGTCGTGGATGCCGGCGGTGAGCATCGTGCCGGCGCCCTTGGCGCCCAGTGCCTGCGCGCTCGCGGCGACGAAGGCGTCGAGCTCGGCGCCAGCCAGGGCAAACACCAGGCCCGGGTTTGTGCAGAACTGGCCGACGCCCATCGTCAGCGAATCGACAAAGCCCTGCGCCAGTGCCGCGCCACCGGCCTGCACTGCCGCAGGCAGCAGGAACACGGGATTCACGCTGCTCATTTCGGCATATACGGGAATCGGTTCAGGGCGGGCGGCGGCGTTGCGCAGCAGCGCCAGGCCACCCTGGCGCGAACCGGTAAAGCCCACGGCCTTGATGGCCGGATGCGAGACCAGTTGCTGGCCAACCGTGCGGCCATCGCCGAACAGCATCGAGAACACGCCTTCCGGCAAGCCGCTCGCCTTGACCGCGCGCTGCACTGCGCGGCCGACCAGTTCCGATGTGCCGGGATGGGCGCCGTGCGCCTTGACGACGACCGGGCAACCGGCAGCCAGGGCCGACGCCGTGTCGCCGCCAGCGACCGAGAACGCGAGCGGGAAATTACTGGCGCCGAACACGACGACCGGACCGAGGCCGATCTTGCGCAGACGCAGATCGGGCCGCGGCGGCGCGCGCTCCGGCAAGGCGCTGTCGATGGTCGCATCCATGAAGTAGCCGTCGCGCACGACCTTGGCAAACAGGCGCAGCTGGGTCACGGTGCGCATGCGCTCACCTTCCAGGCGCGCCTGCGGCAGGCCGGTCTCGAGCTGGGCGCGTTCGATCAGCTCGGGGCCGATCGCCAGAATTT